>OFFZ01002070.1_pt1 | contig 10759 bp, 10 predicted proteins | sample 1521631 | NCBI WGS metagenome assembly OFFZ01 (sample SAMEA3504102, study PRJEB24116) | mouse gut metagenome | biome: mouse gut; feature: mouse-associated habitat; material: faeces | place: Denmark | collected 2011 | reverse complement strand
GAGCGTTTCTGGACCGCATACAGACCGGCCGCCGCCGTCCGCCAGTCCCCCTGGAGGCATTTGCGCAGGAAGACTTTCTCCTTTTGAAAGAAGGAAACGATATTCATCAGCGCAGCCTTCAGCTGTGCAAAAATGCCGGGTTTACTCCTCATGTATCACTGTATCTGGCTCAAATGATGACAGCCTACTATCTGGTGCTGGAAGGGCAGGGGATCACATTTCTCCGCTCCACCATTCCGGCGCATGTAATCCCAACCGACAAGGTGGTTTTTTATCAGCTGAACGATTCTTTGGCCGTGCGAAGCATCTATCTTTCCTACACCCAACGCGATGCAAATCCAGTGAAACAGCACTTAATTGATTTTATGAAAGACAATATTGTTTGATTGGAACCCGTTGTGCCAAACAGATCAATCGGTTTGGCGCAGCGGGTTTTGTGGAGTTTCTATAAAGATTATACGAAAATAGATATAACCTTATTAAGTGATTCGTCTTTGATGTTTTGGCCAAAGCGTCTTAATATGATCAACAGTATCGCCACAACAAGGAGGGACATCGTGTGAAAAACATTTTAATTGCTGGTCCTGCAGAGGACCCATTCCATATACCGCAAATTACAAAAGCTGCTGTTGAGAACAGCGGGGGACAGACATTTTTCAGCTTGGACCCATCCGATCTTACGGCTTGTGACGGATTGATTCTTCCCGGCGGATTGCCCGATATTGCCCCCGCCAACTACGGGGAACGAAATATTTCCTGTCATACGATAGAACCGGAGCTTGACATTGCACAATTCAGAATGCTGGATACTGCAGTGGCCTTAAACAAGCCCATTCTTGGAATATGCCGGGGGCATCAGCTCATCAACGTCTATTTTGGAGGCACGTTGATTCAGGATATAGCGGAGCTGGAAGTACACCGCTTTGTTCCGGATGCAGAGACGCTGCACGATTCCGTCTGCGTTCCAGGCACACCGCTTTACCAACTCTACGGAGCCGGAGGAGTCATTAATACCAAGCATCACCAGGCGATTAAAAACGTGGCAAAACCCTTCAAAATTGCCCAACTTTGGTTTGCTCCCGGTATTTCCAAACAGAAAGCGAAGCGCTTTTTATCTCACATCCAAAACAACAAACAAACAGATGGCACGGATCAGTGTATGGTGGAGGCCATTGTACATCGGAGCAAACCGATCCTCGGCCTTCAGTGGCACCCGGAATATATGATAGCTTCCCCCAGTCCTGGTACAGTGGACGCTAAGAAGATATTCGATTACTTTATCTCACTATTATGATCGAAATCACGTATCACAAAAAGACGCTGATTTTAGGCGTGCTTCTGCTTCTGTATGCGCTCTTATGTCCGTTGTTTTTGACCGAACACACGCTCAGGATTTACAGCACCTTTCGACAGGCGCTGGATGAAGACAAAATCAATCTTCTGTTCCTCTGTGTGCTTAAAGTAGTTGTTCTGAATTGTCTGCGGTCGATCCCCAATTATTTGGGGAGCTTCCTCCTGACAGAGTCCCTTGATCTCTTTTATAACGGAAAAAAACGTTCCTTCCTCTCCAATTTGATCCCGTTATGCACCATACCCTCCATCTATTTTCTGATTGAACCGCTGTACGGTATTCAATACAGCTGAACACGATCCAGGGCTTAACAGATTTGTCCCAAATGATGGAAGCTAATCCACAGATTTCGGAGTATCTCTCCCGCATTTCCCATGCGTCGGAGCACATATCCACCATGGTTTCCGACATTCTGAACGAGGACAACTGGAGTCATGTTTCTATGGAGGACCTGTTTCACTCCATTTTGATGAACAGCAGCAGCTTTTTGCCCGATGATATTCTGAACGTCCATTTAAACTGCCCTAATGCAGTGATTGCGGTCAATCAGATACGGATGGTCCGGGCGGTGGTCAATCTATTGGGAAACGCACAGAAAGCTGTAGACGCAAAGACCGGAGTCATCCGCCTCAGCGCGGAATCCTCCGAGGGACATGTCCAAATCTGCGTAGAAGACAACGGGATTGGTATGGAACCGGAACAGCTAACATGTGCGTTTGAGATCGGTTGGTCCGGTACTGGCTCTACAGGAATGGGGCTGGGCTATGTCAGGCAGGAAGTGGAACGGCAAAACGGGACAATCCGCCTGGAAAGCACGCCAGGCCAAGGAACCCGCGCAGTGATTTGTTTAAAGGAGGCAATGTGTGATGCCCCATAATATCTCAATTCTGGCAATTGACGATGATCCAGGCACCTTATACACACTGGGCCAGATATGCCAATATCAGAACTGGAAGCCTCTCTTAGCTCGTTCTTATCCAGAGGCGGATGCAGTCCTGAGCGACACTGTACCTTCTTTAATCCTGGTGGACTACCACATGCCCGGTGTAGATGGACTTTCTGCCGTTGCCAGGATACGCAAGAAACTGCCGAAAACGCCCATCCTTGTGTTGACTGGCGATGAAAAGGCATCCGTTATGGAACGTTTTATTGCCGCTGGCGCTAACAACTATGCGCTCAAACCCATTCGGGCGCTGGACCTGATTTCCAGAATCAATGTACATCTCCAGTTTCATCAGAAGTCCAGGTTCTATACCGACTATGAGAAAAACATAGCCCCCAATACCTTGAACATTATTGAGGACTACTTAAAGGCACAATCTGATTTTGTGTCCATTGACCAGATCGTAGACGGGACACAGTTGAAAAAGAAAACCGCATATCGTTATCTGCAGTACCTGATTGACAAAAATCTGGTGGAAACACGGGCGATTTACGGCGGAAAAGGAAGACCCAGCGTCCAACACAAGTGGCGGACATAGCAGCGGCGCTCAGACAGTCTCCGGTCTGAGCGTCGTTTATTCCTGTTCAAAGCGGCATCCGCTTTACGGTTCCCTTAACTGCCCATACGAGCACAAACGTCCCTGCCGCAAGTGTCATCCATACCAGCGGAAGGGATACGGTCTGGTCATAGTACACCATTCCCTCTCCAGGCTGCGGCATTGGAATCGGGTCTACCGGCAGACCATATTGTGGAAACAGCTTTTTCAAGTTCAACAAATGAATCACAGGAATACCCTGATCCAGATACCGGCCAATCAGTCCCTGTCCATCAGAGCCGCTCCTAAGCAGCCCGCTGCCGCCATCATAAGCGGTGCTGCCCCCTGTGGAGACCAAATTACCACCCACATTAACAAAGCAGGCAACCGTTCCATAACAATCCAAACGAGCTTGTATATTTTCCTCCAGATCGTCCATTTCCCAACATGAATAGCCCATCCTGGCCAAGCGGGTGCGAATCGCCGTCTTCACTTCCTCCGAAAATTCCAGCCCCTGGTCGTTAGCGCCTCCGAAGGAAATAAAATCGCTTCTGCGGTGGATATACCCCTCTGCAAAGAGGACAGATTCCATATCGGAATAGGTGAACTCCTCCAAATTTGCCCCATAGGCAGACGCACCTACGCTGCTGAACACCGTGCCCTCCAGCTCCATGGCGTCCATAGCACATAAAACCGCCAGGTTCAGAGCAGGAAAGGAAGCGGAACAGTTTACTGCGATCCGATCTCCCGGCCTGACCCCGGCATCATACAGCAGGCGCACAACCAAGGCCGCTGCATTCGGGTTGACTGAGGTGCGCTTTGCCTCCAAATCACCCAATGTAGTGGTGATGGAGGTAAGGTAATCGCCAATCAGTCCCGTTTCGTTAGGATCATCCGCATTGTGGATGGACAGACCCCGGCTTATTTTTTCCGCCTTGACTGCTGCAAAGGCAGCCTGTGCCCGATCAGCGGCGGCCAGCATGTTGTCATACTCAGTCCTAGGCCGCCAGCTCCGGGAACATAATATCAGGACGAGTCCTAAAACCATCACCACTGCCGCAGCAATCAGCCCCGTGCTTCGTCTGTACTCGTTCACAGCCATGCCACCCCCAAGGCCATGCCAGCCAGTACGATAAACACGGTAACAATAACAGCGGCGGCCAACGTTTTTAAAACGCCTTGCCGCTCCATATCCCGGCCAAGCAGACCCGGTACCAAGTATCCAATCGTTCCAATCATTCCAACGCCTGACATACCCAGCGCCATTTTTGCAAGCATACCTGTGGCTATAAATACAAAGTACCGCCGGCGTCCATACAGGATCATCCATCGGGAGCACAGACGTACAATACCCATACAGAAAAACGCCAGAAGGACGGTAGCCGCGATCCGTTCCGGATCGTAGATGTAAAGAGCCAGGTATGCTGGAACGATCAGACCTCCCGGAGACAGATCGGTCAGCTCTGTAAACAGGACTGCGGCAATAATTCCGCCAAAAACAATTTCGTTCATCGAACAGCCCTCCCCTTCTCCAGCGCCTGGATCATTTGATAGCCCTCTCCTTTGATGCTGCCCACTCCAACCAGCAATGAATTGGATGGTACCTTCTCAATACATTCCCGCCAGGACCGCAGGGAGATAATGGGCGCTGTTCTTCCTTTTAGAAACCTTCGAAGCAAATGCGCTCCCTTTCCAGTACAGTAAATGGCTGCGTTTGGGTATAGCGGGAAAAAGTGACGGCAAAACAGCAGAAGACGGTCCGGCCGGTCATAGCGGTGATGAAACAGGAAGGCCAAAGGACGGTCTGAGTTCCATTCTTCCAAAATCAAACGTGTGGAGTCTGGGTCATTCACACTGAACAGATTCAGAAAATGGCCGCCCCCTGGCAGGCAATAGCTCCACTGTGAGCCAAAGTCCTGCTTATAGTACGTTTGAATTCCCCGCTCAGCCTGTTCTTTGGATACACCCAATTGTTCTGCGACCAAAAGGGCGGTTTGAACATTTTCCCGGGCTGTTCCATTTGTCCCGCACAGAATCAGCCGGGCTCCATTCGCCTCACAATATGGCTGCATAAGTTGGGCGGTTCTTTCGTCCGCTGTATAGACGGTCCCATTTCGCGGAACTGTGACCGAGAAGGATTGCGCAACCTCCTCAAGTGTTTCTCCCAGTTCAAACATATGATCCCGGCGAACATTGGTGATCACGGTAATTTCGCTTTGAACAATTTGCTCCTGGCAGATCCGTTGAAGCTCCGGTTGAACCGCCATACACTCTAAAATCACGATTTGCGCCCGTTGTTGATGCGCTTTCCGCAGCATCTTCAGCTGCTCATGGACATTGGCAGGCCCCCACCGGCGGATTGGGTGTTCTGTACCGTCAATTCCAATCCAAACCGGGTCTGTCCCAGTTGTTTTGGTAAAAACCTGGTACTTTGTCCGCAGGGCAGCATCCAGCAAACGGCAGGTGGAGGTCTTGCCTCGAATCCCGTTGACATGAATCACAGCCAGAAAATCCTTTTGCTGTCGGTCATGAATTACTTTTTCTAACATCCATGCTGTCATCATCAAACTTGTCGTGATCAGCAGCGGCCAAAACATAGAAACACCTCCGATTCTTGTTCAGTATAGCACAGCTTTTTTCTTCCGCATATAAAAAGTCAGACAAAAATGCTGAGAAAAATGAGATTAACTATCTTTCCCGCTTTGTACCCATATATAATCAGACCGTCGTACAACAAAATGGTTTGATGAGGTGGACGTATGAAACTGAAGCGAATGCTATCCAGCGGTCTTTGCTGTTTGCTGTGCGGATGTGCAGCGGCTCCTTCTGCGGTTGATACCGCAGCGGCAGGAGCATACATCGAAGTCCCGGCACAATATCGGGCCTGGAATGAAGACGGGGCGAATCAGGATCACCTGCGCACTGCTCAGGGCGAAGGCGGCGCAGTTGTCGCCCTGAAATACGAAGGGGCGCGTATTGGACTTGACATTCTGACCCAAGGCGGCAACGCAGTCGATGCAGCTGTGGCGGTGTCCTTTGCGCTGGGTGTCTGTGAGCCTTATGATTCCGGTCTGGGCGGTGGAGGTATGGCGACCTACTATTGTGCAGAAACCGGACAGAGCAGCTTTCTGAACTTCCGTGAAACGACCCCAGCGGCCCAAACGTCTCTTGTGGACGGTGATGGTCTGGAACATCAATCACTCCAGATCGGAGTACCCGGTCAAGTGGCCGGCATCTATACGCTGTGGGAGCAGTATGGCTCCATGCCTTGGGAACAGCTGCTCCAGCCTGCAATTCAACTTGCGCGGCAGGGTTATGAAGTAACGCCTAATATGTTGGGTGCGATTGAACTGATCTATGGAGACATCGCGGACCATCCAGAGCTGTCAGAAATTTATCTGAGAGATGGACTTCCGCCCCAGGTCGGGGATGTAATTCAAAATGAACCATTGGCCCAAACTCTGGAGGCGATTGCACACAGCGGCCCTTCCGCTTTTTATCAGGACATTGCCCCGGATATGGAAACAGCGGTCCGGTTATCCGGCGGATATTTAACCGCTGATGATTTATTGAGCTACCAACCCTTTGCGGAGGAACCAGCCAAGGGAACGTATCGCGGCTATCAAATCATATCGTCTCCTTACGGAGGAAGCTGCCTGATTGAGGCGTTAAACTTACTGGAAATACTTCCGGTCCAGCCAGCAGGCAGTTTGGAGCAGCTGGACCAAATGGCCAACGTGCAGATGCAGGTATTTACCGACCGGGGCCAGTACATGGCGGACACCCGGTTTGTGGAGGTTCCCATCTCCGGCATTACCAACAAGGACTACGCCGCCAAGCTGGCAGGCAAGCTGGATATGAGCCAGGCGCAGACCTTCCTGTATGACGATCCCTGGCCCTATGTGGACGACCACTACAACACCACTGGCTACGAGGTGGCGGACAAGGAGGGCAATATGGTGGCCGTCACCAAGACTCTGAATTACTGGTGGGGCTCCGAGGTCTATGTGGAGGACTATGGCTTCTTTATGAATGATCAGATGGACGACTTTGTCACCGGCAAACAGGCCGCTAACTCTGTGGAACCTGGCAAAGCCCCCCTGTCCTCCATCTCCCCCACTGTAGTTCTGGACGCTGAAGGCAAGCCTTTCGCTGTGCTGGCCTCCCCTGGCGGCTCTGCCATCTACCCCTGCATCGCGCAGCTCATCCTGAACATGACCGATTACGATATGTCTCTGGAGGAGGCGTTCCTGGCTCCCCGTGTCATCTGCAATGGCTTTGAGTTTACTTACGACAAGCTGAGCAAGGAAACCGTGGAGGAGCTGAAGGCCCAGGGCTATACCCACATCTTCTTCGCCGTAGGCGCCTGGAAGGCCGGGAATCTCCGTATCTCCGGCAACGTGAAGCCCGTCATCGCCTGGATGCAGGACGTGAAGGCCGGTAAGAAGGAGACGCTGGGTCATGTGGCCGTTATTGGCGGCGGCAACACCGCCATGGACGCTGCCCGTCTGGCCCTTCGCTCCGGAGCGGAGAGCAGCACCCTTGTTTACCGCCGCACCAGAAAGTACATGCCCGCCGATGCCGAGGAGCTGGAGCTGGCTATCGCTGACGGCGTGCAGTTCCTGGAGCTGGTGTCCCCGGTGGAGCAGAAGGACGGGAAGCTCGTGTGCAAGAAGATGGTCCTGGGCGAGCCCGACGCCTCCGGCCGCCGCTCCCCGGTGGAGACGGACGAGGTAGTGGAGATCCCCTGCGACACCGTGATCTCCGCCGTAGGCGAGAAGGTGGACGCCGAGGCGTTGGCTTCCTATGGCATCGAGACCGACAGCCGGGGCTGTCCCGACTTCAAGACCAACCTGGAGAATGTCTACACCGGCGGCGACGTGTTCCGCGGTCCCGCTACGGTGGTGGAGGGCATCGCCGATGCAGCGGGCTTTGCCCAGGCGGTCATTGGCGCGGAGTATAAGCCCAGCATTCCCGCCGCTGCCCATGCCTCCAGGGAGGACGCCATTGCCAGAAAGGGCATCCTCTGCGAGTCCGCCAAGTGCGAGGGCGACCGCTGCCTGAGCTGCAACGTGGTCTGCCAGGCCTGCGCCGACGTGTGCCCCAACCGGGCCAACGTGGTGGTGAAGCTCCCCGACGGCAGGGCCCAGATACTCCACGTGGACCGCATGTGCAACGAGTGCGGCAACTGCCTGGTCTTCTGCCCCTACGACAGCGCGCCCTATAAGGATAAGTTCACCCTGTTCCACGACCGCGCCGGGTTCGATGAGAGCGTGAACAACCAGGGCTTCCTGCCCCTGGGCGGAAGCAAGGTGCTGGTGCGCCTGAACGGAAAGGTTGAGGAGATCGATCTGGACGAGACCAACGACCTGCCCGCCGGTATTGAAATCCTGATCTATACCGTTCTGACCCGCTACAGCTATCTGGTCGGATAAACCGTCAAAAAAGATAAATCGCTCCCCCTGGGCCGCGGCTGGCTCAGGGGGAGCGATTTTTGTGTGATTTTAATCGAGCTCCATCAGGTACCGCTCCGCCTGCACAGCAGCGATGGCTCCGTCCGCTGCGGCGGTGACCACCTGCCGCAGGCTCTTGACCCGCACGTCACCGGCGGCGAACACGCCTGGAAGGGCGGTGCGCATGTCCGCGTCAGTGGAGACATAGCCGTTCTCTAAAGGCAGCTGGTCCGCGAACAGCCCTGTGTTGGGCAGATAGCCAACGAATCCGAAGAGGCCCAGCATCCCGTCCTCCGGGGCGGCCTTGATGACGGTCAGTTCGCCGGTCTTCACGCTCCTGACCGTCAGCGTGTCCAGCACGTCGGAGCCCTCCGCTTTCACTACGACGCTGTCCCAGAGGAAGCCGATCTTTGGATTTGCGAAGGCCTTTTCCTGGATGGATTTTGCCGCCCGCAGCTGGTCCCGGCGGTGGATGATGGTGACCTTACGGGCAAACCGGGTGAGGAAGAGGGCTTCCTCCACGGCGCTGTCGCCGCCTCCGGCCACGTAAACGTCCAGCCCCCGGAAAAACGCCCCGTCGCAGGTGGCGCAGTAGGAGACGCCCCGGCCGATGAAGTCCTTTTCATTCTCGCACCCAATGGGTCTCGGGGACGCGCCGGTGGCGAGGATCACCGTCCGGGCCTCGTAGGTCCCGCCGCTGCCAATGAGCCGCTTGACCTCGCCGGACAGCTCCGCTTTCTGGATATCGTCCCGCTTCCGCTCCACGCCGAAGCGTTCGCACTGGGCCGCCATCCGGGCGGCCAGGCTGACGCCCGTCTCGCCCTCCAGCAGCTGGCCGGGGTAGTTTTCCACATCGGCGCTGAGGGCGATCTGTCCGCCGTCCTGATTTTTTTCGATGAGCAGGGTCTTCAGCCGGCTTCGTCCGGCGTACAGTCCGGCGGTGAGCCCCGCAGGGCCGCCGCCAAGGATGATCACATCATATAATTCACTCATAGAGGTGCCTCCCAGGTAAGAATAGGATATGCGGATATCCAAAAAATTTGCAAAAACTCGCAGAAGTAAAAATCGATCCGGTGCAAATACTACCTCCAGCGCGACTTGCGCGATTTCAGGAAGGAGGAAGATATCAGATGAAAAAAGCAGCGATCCTTGCAGCCGCTCTGGCGATGGTCCTGACCTTTGCGGCCTGCGGCAACCGGGACAACAACGATCCCAACGACCGGCCCGACGATAATACCGTAACGGACAACAACGGTGTCAACGGCTCCAATGACCGGAACGATCCTATCACCGGTAACGGCAGCACCAATGGAAACGGCAGTTCCACCGGCCGTGACCCCGTCACCGGCAGCAACGGCGGTTCCCTGAACGGTGACAACGGCATCATCGGCCAGGATGACCGGGACGACAGAGACGGCCTGGACAACGCAGGCGACAGTTCCATGAGCCGCAGCCGGGTAGGCAATGACCTGCGCCGCGCGGCGGACGGCGTAGGCGACGCCATGACCGGTCTGGCGGACGCGGGCCGCGACGCCATCACCGGAGGAACCAGCACCACCACTTTTCAGAGGATGCTGGACAACGCCCGGGTCCATGACCGGGACGGCGTACTGGCGGACGGCGAAAACGGCCGCTGGTAACTGAAAGAACGCGGAGACCAGGGGAGACGCCCCGGCCTCCGCGCTCTTTTTACTCCGTCCAGTCAACGATCTCCCTGCACGGTTCGCCGGGGTGGAGGGGGATCTGGATATACCGGTCATATTTTTCCTGCCCGAAGCGCTCCAGATAGATTTCCTGGTGTTTGCGCAGGACCTCCGCTTCCTCCGGCATAGGGTCCGCCCAGCAGATGGTCTTGAAGTGGACCCCGAAGAGGGCGGTGTCGTAGTCCAGCGTCTTTGCGCCATTCCGGGCATAGAAGCCCAGACGGCGCAGGATCATCTCGTCCCGTTCCGGGTCCCCGGTGGGGGCCTCGGTCTCACCGATGAAGACGGTGCCTGCCGGATAGTAAGCGGCGGCGGCTTTCAGCAGCTGCCGTCCCCGGAACCGCTGGCGGGGGGACAGGCGGAATTTGGCCCGCCACTCTTTGCTCTGGTCCCGAGACTCCCCGCCGGCCCCCATGAGTGTGAGGAAGCGGGGGGTGTCGTGGGTGTCCAGGGAGTTCATGGCGGAGTAGAAGGCGAAAGCGGGGTAGTTCTCTCGGATGGTCTCCATTCCCTCCACAAAGGCCTCCGCCTTGCCTCCCTGGAAGTAGGAGAGGATGGCAAAGCGCAGAGGGTAGTTCATCAGCCCGTCGCAGTGGCCCCCCAGGATGTGCTTCCGGCGTACGCCGTAGGCCACCTTTGTGGAGCCGTCCTCCCACACCTCGCCGATGACCACCGAGTCGGGCTTCTCCTCCCGGGCGGCCCGGTGGATGCCGGAGACAAAGCTGTCAGGCAGCTCGTCGGCCACGTCCAGCCGCCAGCCGTCGATGCCGCACT
>OFFZ01002064.1_pt1 | contig 10789 bp, 10 predicted proteins | sample 1521631 | NCBI WGS metagenome assembly OFFZ01 (sample SAMEA3504102, study PRJEB24116) | mouse gut metagenome | biome: mouse gut; feature: mouse-associated habitat; material: faeces | place: Denmark | collected 2011 | reverse complement strand
GGCTGTACGGGTATCCGCAGGAGTACCGGGCAGCATCCGGGGGGAATTATCGTACTGCCTTTAGGCGAGGAGATTAATACCTTTACGCCTGTGCAGCATCCGGCGAACGACATGAATACGGATATCGTGACAACCCATTTTGACTACCATTCCATTGACCACAACCTGTTGAAGCTTGATATTCTGGGGCATGATGACCCGACGATGATTAAGACGCTGGAGGAGTATATCAGTTCTCCTGCCATGGAAAATGAATATAACGAGACGGACAATAAGTTTGTGGCAACGAATATCCCTCTGGACGATAAGGGGGTGATTTCCCTGTTCCATGATACGTCGGCGCTTGGGATTACGCCGGATGATATCGGGGGATGCCCGGTGGGGTGCCTTGGAATTCCAGAGTTCGGGACGGATTTTGTTATCCAGATGGTGGTGGACACGAAGCCCCAGACCTTGTCGGACTTGATTCGGATCTCCGGGCTGTCCCATGGGACGGATGTGTGGCTGAATAATGCCCAGGAGTTGATCCGCTCCGGAAAGGCGACGATTTCTACGGCAATCTGTACCCGTGACGATATTATGACCTATCTGATTAATAAGGGGATGGACTCGGAGCAGTCCTTTACCATTATGGAGCGGGTGCGGAAAGGGACTGTGGCCAAGGGAAAATGTAAGGATTGGCCTGAATTTAAAGAGGATATGAAGGCTCACGGCGTGCCGGACTGGTACATCTGGTCTTGTGAGAAGATTAAGTATATGTTCCCGAAAGCCCATGCGGCGGCGTATGTCATGATGGCGTATCGGATTGCTTACTGTAAGATTAACTTTCCGCTGGCGTATTACGGGGCTTATTTTGGGATTCGTGCGGATGCATTTTCTTATGAAATTATGTGCCAGGGGAAGGAGAACCTGAAACGGTATATTGACGATTACAACCGGCGTTCGGATGCCCTGAGCAAGAAGGAGCAGGATACCATGAAGGATATGCGGCTGGTGCAGGAGATGTATGCCAGAGGGTACGAGTTCGAGCCTATGGATATCTATCAGGCCAAGGCTTCTAAGTTCCTGATTGTGAACGGGAAGCTGATGCCGCCGCTGGTCAGTATTGAAGGCATGGGCGATAAGGCGGCGGAGGCTGTGGAAGAGGCGTCCAAGGATGGGCAGTATCTCTCGCTGGATGATTTCCGGCAGCGGACGAAGGCGAGCAAGAGTGTGATTGATTATATGGTGAAGCTGGGGATTTTGAAAGGGCTGCCGGAGTCGAACCAGTTGTCGCTGTTTGATTTGTAGGTTGGTATGGGGGGATCAGATTGAGGCAGTCGCAGATTACGTTTTGGTGTCATGAGATTATCCGCTGTCAGGCGCAGGCAGAAGGATTCTATATTGACGCTACCATGGGGAAAGGCAATGATACGCTGTTCCTCTGCAAGCTTGCGGGGGAATCAGGACGTGTCCTGGCGTTTGATGTGCAGGAGGAGGCTTTGCAACGGACGGGACAGTTACTTGAGGAATCTGGTATGCGCAAGCGGGCAGAGCTAGTGTTGGACGGACATGAGCATATGGAGCGGTATGCGAAACCAGAGACTGTGGATGTGATTTGTTTTAATTTCGGGTATCTGCCGGGAGGCGACCATAGGGTCGCCACATCGGCGGATACCAGCGTGGAGGCGATTAAAAAAGGGCTTGGGATTCTAAAGCATGGCGGGATGATGAGTCTGTGCATTTACAGCGGCGGGGATACGGGGTTTGAGGAGAAGGAGAAGATTCTTGGATACATCCAGAATCTTCCGGCGCGGGAGTATACGGTGATTGTGAATGCGTATTACAATCGGGCGAACCATCCGCCATTGCCTGTGTTTATTTTTAAGAAGTAAGGGTATTGAATTTTTTTTGATAGAATATATGTTCGGAAAAACTTGACATTTTATATCTTAAAAAGTATAATTTTAGATACGAGGTGTACGAAACTGTCAAAGGAAACCCTTATTTAGAGAGGCTATAGTCAAATTGACAGATGAAAGGGGCGGAGAAGATGAGTAAGGTGTATGTATTAGTGGAAGAACGAGAAGATAGTGTAGCATGTCAAATACATGGTATCTGGTGGAAACGGGAATGTGCATGCAATGAGCTATTACGTATTACGAAAGAAAACGCTCTTTTTAATGAAAAAAGTAGAATCGATCTTGTAGAAGGTATTGCGGAAAGTGACCCAATCTATTGCGATGAGGTATATTGTAATTATTCTATTGACGAATATCCTGTATTGTAAAAGAAATGAGCCTTCCCCTTTGTTTAGAAGGGGAAGGTTGGTTAATCCAAATATGGTTTTAGATATTGATTAAAATGATTTATAAGATCCTGATCAACCATATTAGGACGCCACATAAAATAATTTTTGTCATAAGTGTCAAACCAAAATGCAAGTTCACGGTTGCGTTTTGGATCTCTTGTTATATCACCTTCAAGGACGACCCAAAAAGGTAATATATCTGGGGAAGTGATTCCACTAATTTTACGGTATGCTTTAAGTAGACCAGGCGTAAATAATTTGCACATACGTTCATGGGCATTCCCACGGCCTGCGCTTGGATCTTTCCCTTCAACCCAGCCATCTTGACGTTTTATTTCGCCAAAAAGAATTTTTCCTGTTACCGTATTTTTGATAGAAAAATCGGGAGAAACACCCCATCCGCGAATTTTTGCGGCATTCATCGTAGCTTCGTCAGGACAAAATATTTCGGCTTGAGTTTCAGGAGATAGAATAACGTCTTCGTATAAGTGTTTTAAGTCTTTGGGATGATCTGAAATTTCATATATAGTGCCTACAAAGTAATTTTTGAATACGTCAAATAGATTTTTCTCTGCTGTTCCAGCCAGACCTCCGGGACCTGACTCAGTTTGCCAATTTTTACGTCCGCTTAGTGCTTTTTTGCCCATTTATAATCCCCCTAGATATTTTTAAATAATTCTTCAAGTGTTATTCCAAGTCCTTTTGCAATTTTTTCAATATTATTAATAGAAATGTTTCGTTTCCCATTTTCAACGGAAGCATAATATGTTCTGTCCATCTCAATAGAGAGAGCAAATTTCTCTTGGCTTATGCCTTTAGAGTTCCTTAATTCCTTGATACGCTGACCTAATTTTTCTTTTACCATTATGTGGTTTCTCCTTTTTGATAGGTCAATTTTATAGCAAAGTTGTTTTTAAGACAACGGACTATAAGCAACAATTAATTGACTATTTGAGAATAGTATAGTAAAATGTTAAGGATTGGCAGAAAGGAATGGTTGAGATAAATGGAAGATGAAAAGAAGCAGGAAGTTACAGCTTATTCACTGTATAGTAAACAGGCAAAAAAAAGAACAAAAGTTAATCCATTAGAAGATATTTATCCCCAATTACCTAAAAAGAAGTACCAAGTGATATATGCAGACCCGCCGTGGGATTATGGAGGTAAGATGCAATATGATAAAACTACCATTAAGGATGAAAATATAGGATTTGAGAAAAAAATATTTCTTAGTTCTGCGACATTTAAGTATCCGACTATTAAATTAAAGCAGTTGAAAGAGCTGGATGTGAATACAATTGCTGCCGATGACTGTATACTTTTTATGTGGACGACCGGACCACAAATGGCGAATGCAATTGAATTAGGAAAAGCATGGGGATTTGAATATAAAACTATGGCGTTTGTATGGGATAAAATGGTTCATAATCCTGGCAGATACACGTTATCCCAGACAGAATTTGTATTGGCATTCAAAAAAGGAAGATTCCCACAACCACGTGGCGCAAGAAATATAAAGCAGATGGTTTCTGTACCGCGTGGAAAACATAGTGAAAAACCTCTGGAAGTAATAGATGGCATTACGAAAATGTTTCCGGAACAAGATAAAATAGAATTGTTTGCCAGAAATAATTTCAATGGCTGGGATAATTGGGGGTTAGAAATTCCAGATTCCAAAATAGATATTATTACTGGTATAGATAATGAAGATACTTCTGAGGAGTCAGATGGACAGATCATCATGAAGTTTTAATATGTGGTACATAGAGAAGAACAGCGGCAGTAGAACTATCAAGATTCAGGACAGCAACGACTTTGAATCTTGATAGTTCCGCTGCCATTTTGTTTACACGATATAGATTCCTCTCTATTGCGGTCAATTTACCCTATAGCCATCCGATAGATCTCTGCCATATCCTCCCGCCCTAGTTTCTTCACGATTCCAATCGTACGCGTATTCCCAAAACTGCATTTCTCCGCCAGTTCCAAAATCTGCTCCTTCGTAGGCTCAATGCCCAGTTCCCGCAGAGAAGTGGGCATCCCGATGCTCCGGTAAAAATCCTCCATAGCTTCAATCCCTGCAAGGGCAGTCTCTTCGGCAGAACCTTTTTCAGGAACCATCAGAACCTTTGCGGCAAGGCCTGCGAATCTGTCCGGGCGTTCCCTGTAAACATACCGCGCCCAGCTTCCCCAGATAGCGGCAAGACCCGCCCCGTGGGTAACGTCGAACATGCCGCTCAGCTCATGCTCCAACTGGTGAGAAGCAAAGTCGCCGCCGTCAGTCCCGCACCCGGTCAGCCCGTTATGGGAAAGGCTAGAAGCCCATATGACCTCGGCGCGTGCCTCGTAGTTCTCAGGATCGTCCCTCAAGGTTCTTGCACTTTTTATTACCGTCCGCAGCAAAGCCTCGCTGATTCCGTCGGTCAACTCCATATTCGTCCCATGGTTTAAGTATCTCTCTAAAGTATGCATCATGATATCCACACATCCGCTCTGGGTCTGGTAATCCGGCAAAGTGCAGGTAAGTTCCGGATTGAGGACGGCAAAACGGCAGCGGCAGTAATTACTGCTGTACCCACGTTTTATCCAGCCCTCTTCATTGGTAATGACAGAAGAATTGCTCATCTCGCTTCCGGCAGCGGCGATGGTAAGCACGGCGCCAATGGGAAGGCAGGCGGACGCCGTCCGTTTTCTGGCGTAGAAGTCCCAGACGTCCCCCTCGTTCGCCATTCCATACCCGATTGCCTTTGCTGAATCAATGACGCTTCCGCCGCCAACTGCAAGGATGAAGTCCACGCCCTCCTGACGGGCAAGGGATATACCTTCCCGCACCTTAGAAAGACGCGGGTTAGGAACGACGCCGCCCAGTGAAACATAGGGGATTCCCTCTGCGTTCAGCGACTCATAGACACGGTCTAAAAGCCCGGAGCGCACAACGCTTCCGCCTCCATAATGGACGAGTACCTTCTGGCAGTTCAATTCTTTGATAAGCTTCCCGGTTTCTGCTTCCGTGTTCCTGCCAAATACGACTTTAGTCGGGGCATAATATTCAAAGTTATGCATAGATTTAACCTCCTGTTTTTAAAATATTCTCAAGAGCCACTAGTGTGCTGTCTGCATTATATTCAGTCAAACCTCCTTGTCTATTCGCCCATCTGCCGCGTTGGATTTTCTAGCCGTAGCCACCGCTACGCCCTTGAAAATCCGCCTTGCAGATGAACGAATATCCTGCGGAGTTCCGCCAGATATAATACAGACAGCACACTAGCATCTTCAACATCCATTTTGCCGTCCTCGGCAAAGTCAAAATTACCCTCGGCAGGCAAAGAACCACTCGCAGCTTCTATCTGCTCCTTTTGCCCGCCAAGGGTTATCACTTAAAAACTTCTATATCCCCATAGTCGTCTTCCTCAAATTCGACTCAAATAACCGGTTATACCCCAGCCATTCATTACTGTTCTTATCCTTAAAAATCTCCGTCAGCGTCTGCATTTTTGCATCCGCACAGTCTGCAAAATTAAGTGCAAGCGCCTCCGCAAGGGCCGGTTTCTTCGGCGACCCATACTCCAGCTCCCCGTGATGCGCCACGATACAATGCTTCAGCTCACTTGCCAGCCGCTTAGGGAATCCCGGTATCGACCTTACCGCCTCACTTATCATCTCCACACCAATTACGATATGCCCTAAAAGCTGCCCGTCGTCCGTATAATCGTTCTCCGGAAAGGGAGACAATTCCCTGACCTTGCCGATATCATGGCAGATTGCCGCTGCGCACAGCAAATCCCCGTTCAGTATCGGGTAAGCTCCCGCCATATATTCACAGAATTTCACCACGCTCAAAGTATGCTCCAAGAGTCCTCCCGAAAACCCGTGATGAACGGTCTTCGCCGCCGAATGTGCCTTGAACCGCCGGATGAACGCCTCGTCTTTCACAAAATAAAATTCTATCAGCTGCCTCAGATAAGCATTCCCAATCTTTCCCACATATCCCATCAGTTCCCGGTACATCTGCTCCGTATTCTTATCGCTAGTAGGCAGATAATCCGCCATTACATACTCTTCTTCCTGCGCCTTGCGAATCTGCTTAATATTCAACTGTAGATTATTGTTGTAATTGATTACCTCACCGTACACTTCGATGAAATCCATCTCCTCATAATCTGCAATCCCGCCAGAATTCGGATCCCATACCTTCCCATCCAAGACTCCCGTCTTATCCTGAAGAATCAGATTGTCATATGGTTTCCCGTTCCTCGTCTCCGCCGAACGCTTTCCCTTGCATAAATAAATGTTCCTGATTGTCTCACCCTCACGAAGAGTATTGATATATCTCATTTTTCTGCCTCTTTTCATTCTGTCTTATTGATTGTCTATTTATCGTCTTCTATTTTTCAGCCCGTATGCCGGTATCTTTCATCCCACATGCCCCTACTCCCACCATTTTGCAGGTGCGTCAGGCCCGTACTGTCCTCAACCCAGGTTTTCCGTAAAACTCTCCCTCTACATCTCCTTGCTCCCGACCACCACCTTAAAATCAATATCCACATATCCGTCAGCGCCCTGGCGCTGCCCCTTGAGCACGACCTCACTTCCAGCCTTCTTCCCCATCAGCGTCCCATGGTAAATCCCGTAAGACCCAATCTCCACGCCGTCCATGCTGGTAATCACATCGCCATTCTGGATTCCCGCCGCCATCGCCGGGGAATCAGCATCCACATTCTTCACATACAATCCCTTGGGGATTCCCTGCTCCTCAATCTCCTGCGTAACATCCACCCCCCAGATTCCGATATACGGGACGCCCTGCCCGTTGGAAAGGAATTCTATCACATCCTTCACATCCGTAATCCCGTAACCGATAATCAGCTCCGTGCTGTCTTCCTCCGCTGCGCTCTGGTCAATCAGGGCAATAATCTCCCCTTTCAGATTCACGATAAAGCCGCTTCCGTTCTTGGAGCCGGCAATATCCGTGTTAATCAGCCGGTACTGCCCGTCAGCCGAATCCCGGACATTCTTTCCTGATGCAATGGAACCGAAGCCCATTGCCCCCGCGTACCCAAACGGTTTGCCAAGCACAATCGCAATATCCCCCTTGGACACGGCGTTAGAACTGCCAAGAACCGCCATATCAATCTGCGCCCATGTAGAATCCTGAATATCGGAACGATTTACGGCATAGATTCCGAACCCCAGATTCCCGTCGCTCTTTTTCAGCGCCGCCGGATACGCCTGGCCATTGTTAAATACAACCTTTAATTCCTTCGCATCCTTTGCCACCGAAGATTTACCCAGAATCAAAAGCTCCCGCCCGTTATCCGCCACAATCAGGCCGGACACGCTGTTCTTATAGTCCTTCGATTCCTCCGTCCAGTCCTTCTCCTGCGACACGCCCGCAATCTCCACCACAGACCGGTTCGCCTTAACGCCGATGGCCGTCAGGGATTGCTGCATCTGCCGGTAACTGTCCGCGTCCAGCGGCTGCTGTACTACCGCCTCCTCCGGCTGCGGCGGCTCTTCCTCCTCTTTCTCCTCCGGTTCTTCCTCCGCCGGAATCGTGACCTCCTTTGGATCATCCTGAAAAATGCTGTCCATCGCCGGCTTTAGCGCGCTGAAACTAAAGCAGGCAAATACGCCGAATATCAGGCCCCGGCCTGCCATCCGGAAAAATCCTTTCCTCTCGCCTCTGCGGTCTCTCTTGATCGTCTCCTGCAAAAAAGAATACTCTTTAAGCCCCTCCTCAGATTCATCCTTTATCGTTTCCTGTGGATGTAATGCTTCCCTTGGATCTTTCTGCTCTTCCATAGACCCGCCCTTCTCCTTTTCCATTCCTTATGGTCCGTCCGGGCATCCGGCGCGGTCCACTCGTCAGGACAACACACATAATACTCTAAAATACACCCTAGTAGATATAGTATACTCCAAGAAAGACGATTGTTCAATATTTATCCTTCCCTTTATGGCGCAAATAGGTTAGAATAGTGCTAGGTGATGAATATGAATAAAAAAACATTGAACAAATTGGAATACCATAAAGTAATCGAACTGCTCACAGAGCAGGCTTCTTCTTTCAGCGGTAAAGAACGGTGCAGGAAACTGCGCCCCATGACTTCTCTGCCGGACATTAACACGGCGCAGCAGCAGACCGCGGCTGCATTTACCCGTATTGTCAAGAAAGGGCGTCTTTCCCTTAGCGGATGCAATCCGGTCAATGACTCCCTGAAACGCCTCGAGGTGGGCGCAGCCCTTGGAAGCGGGGAACTTCTGCGCATCTGCAAGCTCTTAGAAGCCGCCGGGCACGCCAAAGCCTACGGAAGGCACGACAATAGCGACGACGAGGAGGACTGCCTGGATTCATTTTTCCAACAGTTAGAGCCTTTAAGCATACTATCTGCGGAAATCCGCCGGTGCATCTTAGAAGAGGATGAAATAAGCGACGACGCAAGCCCAACATTGAAGCATATCCGCCGTTCTATCAGCCAAATGAATGATAAAGTCCATGGGACTCTGTCCGGCATGGTGAACGGCTCTCTGCGCACTTATTTGCAAGACCCCATCATAACCATGCGGGGCGACCGCTACTGTATCCCGGTGAAGGCAGAATACCGAAGCCAGGTGTCCGGCCTGATTCATGACCAGTCCTCTACCGGTTCCACACTGTTCATTGAACCGATGGCAGTGGTAAAACTGAATAATGACTTAAAAGAACTTTATGGGAAGGAACAGGAAGAGATTCAGGTCATCCTTGCCCGCCTTAGCGAAGAGACCGCACAGTATATCGAAGAAATCCATACGGATTACACCGTCCTTGGCGAACTGGACTTTATTTTTGCCAGAGGAAGCCTTGCTCTTAATATGAACGCCTCTATGCCGGTCTTTAACACGGAAGGGCGTATCCGTATCCGGGAAGGAAGGCATCCGCTGTTAGATAAACGTCAGGTAGTCCCAATCACGGTCACTCTTGGGGATGAATTCGATCTTTTAATCGTGACCGGGCCCAACACAGGCGGAAAGACAGTCTCCCTAAAGACCGTGGGGTTATTTACCCTCATGGGGCAGGCGGGGCTTCACATCCCGGCGCTTGACCGTTCCGAACTTGCCGTGTTCGAGCAGGTCTATGCGGACATCGGGGATGAACAGAGCATTGAGCAGAGCCTCAGTACCTTTTCTTCCCACATGACGAATATCGTTTCCTTCCTTTCGCAGGTGAATGAGCGTTCCCTCGTCCTCTTCGACGAGCTTGGGGCCGGAACCGACCCCACGGAGGGCGCGGCCCTTGCTACGGCAATCTTGAGCTATCTGCATCAGCGGGGCATCCGTACCATGGCGACCACCCACTACAGCGAGCTGAAGGTATACGCATTGTCCACACCCGGCGTTGAGAATGCCTGCTGTGAGTTCGACTTAGAGACACTTCGTCCCACTTACCGCCTGCTCCTTGGGATTCCCGGGAAGAGCAACGCATTTGCCATTGCGGGGAAACTGGGGCTTCCGGACTATATTATCGCAGAGGCGAAGACTCATCTGACCGAGCAGGACGAATCTTTTGAAGATCTGCTCACCGACCTTGAGACCAGCAAGCGGACAATCCAGAAAGAACAAGACGAGATTGCCGCCTACAAGCAGGAACTAGAACGCCTCAAGACAGAGGTCAGCAAAAAGCAGGAAAAATTAGAGGCTCAGAAAGAGCGGATTCTGCGTGAAGCCAACGAGAAGGCCCACGCTATCTTAGCGGACGCCAAGGAGACAGCAGACGAGACACTGCGCAATTTCCGCAAGTTCGGCAAGGAGAACATTTCCGCGGCAGAGATGGAAAAGGAACGGGAGCGGCTGCGCAAAAAGATGGCGTCCGTCGGCTCCAAACTGGCCATTGAAACACAGAAGCCAAAGAAACAGCACAAGCCTTCGGACTTTAAATTAGGAGAATCCGTCAAGGTATTGAGCATGAACCTGAACGGGTCTGTCATTGCCTTGCCTGATTCCAAGGGGAACGTCACCGTCCAGATGGGAATCCTGCGCTCCCAGGTCCACATTTCCGATTTGGAGATTATTGAGGAGACACCTTCCTACTCTGCAAAACAGATGCACAAGACCTCCAAGGGCAAGATGAAGATGGGCAAGTCCTTCTCAGTCAGCTCGGAGATTAACCTGCTGGGCAAGACGGTAGACGAGGCGATTGCGGAACTGGATAAATATCTGGACGACGCCGCCCTTGCCCACCTGTCCAATGTACGCGTCGTCCACGGCAAAGGAACCGGCGCGCTGCGCTCAGGCATCCATACCTACCTGAAACGCCAGAAGCACGTGAAGTCCTTCCGGCTGGGTGCATTCGGAGAAGGAGACGCAGGAGTGACAATCGTAGAACTGAAATAGCTAGGAGATATCATAAATGGTAAATAAACAGAAAATTTTAATCGTTGACGATGACGAGAACATCGCCGAACTAATTTCCCTGTATCTGACCAAAGAATGTTTTGACACAATGATGGTACACGACGGGGA
>OFFZ01002056.1_pt1 | contig 10823 bp, 10 predicted proteins | sample 1521631 | NCBI WGS metagenome assembly OFFZ01 (sample SAMEA3504102, study PRJEB24116) | mouse gut metagenome | biome: mouse gut; feature: mouse-associated habitat; material: faeces | place: Denmark | collected 2011 | reverse complement strand
TCTCTGCCGCACCTGCCAAAGCGGTAAATGCAACTGGGGCATCGCCACCCAGCGCCCCGAACTTGTAGCGCGCCTGGATTCCCATACCGGCAGCAAGCGTCTGATCAACCTGATGAATGCCTGGCGGCATGAGATCAAGGAACTGATGGGCGGTATGGGAATCAACTCCATCGAATCCCTCCGGGGCAATCGCCTGATGCTCCGGGGAATCGGCATGACAGACAAAGAACTTGAGATCCTGGGCATCTCCCATGCGGGAGAGTGACAGCACATAAAAATCCCATAGAAAAAACGGTAAAGGTGTGGTATCATATGATGTTAGTAAACGCAAAAAATCTCCATTACAGAGCTTTAAACGAAGCCCTCCGCAAAGCCGCTGATGACTGCACTGTCACCGAATGCTGCGGGCAGCGCTATATTGCAGCCGGGATGTCCCATAAAAGCATTACGATCAGCGGCGTTCCGGGCAATGCCCTGGGCGCTTATCTGAACGGCGCCGTCATTACGGTCAACGCGAATGCCCAGGAGGCCGTAGGCGATACCATGAACGCGGGCAAAATCGTGGTTCACGGCAATATCGGCGATGCCGCCGGTTACGCCATGAGAGGGGGCAAAATCTTTGTCAGAGGAAATGCAGGCTACCGCGCGGGCATCCATATGAAAGCCTATGAAGAGAAGAGACCCCTTATGGTAATCGGCGGCAGGGCAGGGAGCTTTCTCGGGGAATATCAGGCAGGCGGCGTCATCGTCGTCCTCGGCCTTGGGGCAAAGGATCAGGAAATCGTAGGCAACTTTCCCTGCACGGGGATGCACGGCGGGAAAATGTTCCTGCGCTCTGACTGCAGGAATATAAAGTTCCCCAGTCAGGTCACTGCCCGTGCCGCAGACGGAACCGACAGGGAAGAGGTAAAAGCCTATGTGTCCGAATACTGCGATTTATTCGGTTACGACATCCGCCAGGTGCTGTCCTCGCCCTTTACTGTCATTACTCCCGACAGCAAAAGTCCCTACAGGCAGATGTATGTGGCAAACTAAACCGCAGACCGCCGGAACGGATAGCGGGGAAATGCTCAAAGGTATCCTGCGGCACCTTGCGGCGGGATTCGCGGCAAGTTTTACCGGCGTGCGGTATCAATCATGGAAAGGAAGAGGGTAGATAGTATGAAGTATTCAAAGGAAGAGGTCATGCAGTACGTCAGGGAGGAAGATGTGAAATTTATCCGCCTTGCCTTCTGCGATGTGTTCGGCAGACAGAAGAATATATCGATTGTGGCAGAGGAGCTTCCCCGTGCCTTCGAATACGGAATCGCCTTTGACGCCTCCGCCATCGCAGGCTTCGGCGATGAAACAAGGTGCGACCTGCTGCTCCATCCCGATGCGGAGACCTTAATGCCCCTTCCCTGGCGTCCGGAACACGGACGGGTGGTGCGGATGTTCTGCGGCGTCTCCTATCCGGACGGCACGCCCTTTGAGTGCGATACCCGCAGCTTCCTGAAAAAAGCGGTGGACGACGCCGGGAAAGCAGGCTTTTCGTTCCTGTTCGGCGCCGAACAGGAGTTCTATCTCTTTCGATTAGATGAATGGGGACGGCCAACCAAAATCCCCTATGACGAAGCAGGATATATGGACATAGCTCCTGAAGACCGGGGGGAAAACATCCGCCGTGAAATATGCCTCACCCTGGAGCAGATGGGCATTCGCCCCGAAAGCTCCCACCACGAGGAGGGGCCTGGACAGAATGAAATCGACTTTCGCTATTCCGATGCCGTTACCGCGGCGGATAATGTCATGACATTTCAAACCGTGGTAAAAATCGTTGCCCAGCGAAACGGCCTGTATGCGGATTTTTCCGCCAAACCCCTTGATCATGAGCCGGGAAACGGATTTCATATCAATATCTCGGTAAGACCCAGTGAAAATGCGGAAAATCTTTATCATGTGATTGCCGGTATCCTTGAGAAAACGGAAGAAATGACCGCGTTCCTCAACCCCAACGAAGATTCCTACAAGCGCTTCGGACAGAATAAGGCCCCCCGCTTTATTTCCTGGTCAAAGGAAAACCGCTCTCAACTGATCCGCATTCCGGCGGCCATAGGAGAATACCACCGGGCTGAGCTTCGTTCCCCCGATCCAGCGGCCAATCCCTATCTGGCATTTGCTCTCATGATTTATGCCGGCCTCTACGGGCTCCAAAACAAACCGGACATGCCGGAGGCTGCGGACATCAATCTATATAAAGCCGATGCCGAGACCCTGGCAAAGTTCAGGAAACTGCCCGAAGATCTGCCTTCGGCGCGCAGAATCGCGGCAGCAAGCCAGTTCATCAAGACCCATGTGCCCGGGGCCATCCTGGACATCTACTGCAATCCATAAAGGAACTGGAATAGGAGGCGTACAAGATGAGTCTAAAAGAACGGATATACAGTGTTCTGATCGTTTCTGCGGCAGAGAGTTTAAACAGCGCTCTCACCGCGCTGCTCCCCGAATCCAAGTACGCGCCTGTTCACGTGGTGTCAAACATCAGCGCCGCGAAAAGAGCTTTTGTCCAGCGGGCATACGACTATGTCATTGTCAACGCACCCTTACCTGACGATATGGGGACAAGATTCGCCATAGATGCATGTGGTTCAATAGGAACCGTAGTCCTGCTGATGGTCCGCGGGGAACTTCATGCAGAACTATACGACAAAGTGGCCGAGCACGGTGTTTTCACTCTTCCGAAGCCAATTTCCCGGCAGACAATCATGACAGCGCTGGGCTGGATGGCAAGCGCAAGGGAACGGCTCCGCAGAGCAGAGAAGAAAACGCTCTCTATTGAAGAAAAAATGGAAGAAATCCGCATTGTAAACCGTGCAAAGTGGCTTCTTATAAGCGAGATAAAGATGGACGAGCCGAATGCCCATCGCTACATAGAAAAACAGGCCATGGACCGCTGTGTCTCCAAGCGTGCGATTGCGGAGGAAATCATCAGGACATATTCTTAATTGAGATCCGGTCTCCCTATTCCTTTGTAACAGCCTGCTGCAATCATTCACACAACCTCTGCCGCGAAGCTTTGGGGGTACAAAAGCATTCTTTTTGCTGTGAACGAAGGGAACGGCAGGCGGTAACGGGCAGGTTTTGAATTTTTACCGGCAAAGCCATTGATCTTGCCGGAAAAGGAATCTATAATAGAATTCAGGACGGAATTTGCTGTCAGGTCTCTGAAAGGAAAGAAGGCAAATGCATATTTGAAAGGGAAATGATAAAGAAATATACGCAGGGAGGCAGGACATGATTTATACAGTTACGTTTAACCCGTCACTGGATTACATTGTATCGGTGGAGGATTTTAAAACGGGCATCACAAACCGCACCAGTTCCGAACTGATCCTGCCCGGCGGGAAAGGCCTGAATGTCTCAATGGTTCTGGGCAATCTGGGCCTGGAAAATACGGCGTTTGGGTTTGCGGCGGGATTTACAGGCGCGGAGATTGTCCGACGGGTGGAAGAGATGGGGGTGAAGGCAGATTTCATCCCTGTTTCTGACGGAATCTCCAGAATCAACCTGAAGTTAAAGTCTATAGAAGGAACGGAGATTAACGGCTGCGGACCCGTAATCGGCAGGGACGCACTGGAGCAGCTGTTGGAGAAGCTTGCCGTTCTGGGTGAGGGAGATGTACTGGTACTGGCGGGAAGCATTCCCCGTTCTGTACCGGATGATATCTATGGAGAGATTCTAAGGCGGCTGGCCGGAAGAGCCGTGCTGACCGTGGTTGACGCCGAAAGGGAGCTGTTAGTCAAGGTACTGGAATATCATCCCTTTCTGGTGAAACCCAACAACCATGAACTGGGTGAGATTTTCGGCTTGGAACTGGCTGACAGGGAGGCGGTGATTCCCTATGCGAAAAGGCTGCGGGAGATGGGGGCAGGCAATGTCCTGGTTTCTTTGGCAGGAGAGGGAGCGGTTCTGGCGGCGGAAGACGGGAATATCTATGAAGCGCCTGCGCCCAAGGGAAAACTGATCAACGGCGTGGGGGCAGGTGATTCCATGGTGGCAGGCTTCCTGGCAGGATGGATGAGAAAGAAAGACTACAGACATGCCTTCCATATGGGAATGGCGGCCGGAAGCGCAAGCGCATTTTCGGAATTCCTGGCTACCCGGGAGGAAGTTATGGCCGTATACAGGCAGCTGGCGGAGTGAACATGAGCAGCAGGCGGACGTGGGAAACGGAGGCGCAGACAGATAAGAGAGAACGGCGGCAGGCCAAAAAGAAAAGGCAGGCAGAGAAAGGAAGAGACGACAGGCCAACGGGAGAGCAGAGAGCAACGGACGAATAGGCGGACAAAGGGAAGCGTCGGCAGAGCAACGGGAAAGCGGAGAGCAACGGGCGAATAGGCGGACAAAGGGAAGCGTCGGCAGAGCAACGGGAGAGCAGAAAGCGCAACGGGCGAATAGGCGGACAAAAGGGAAGCGGCAGAGCAACGGGAAAGCGGAGAGCGCAATGGGGATGGGTATCCGGAGGTGGAGATGCAGGTATATCATGGAAAAGGCGTATGCGGCGGAATTGCCATGGGCAGGGTTCTGGTTTATGGGAAAAAGAAGATACAGGCAAATCCGGAGAAGGTAAAAGACCCGGAAGCGGAAGTGCGGCGATACCGGGAAGCCACGGACATAGTCCTGGTTCAGTTGAGCGGATTGTATGAGAAAGCCCTGCAGGAGGTGGGGGAGACCAATGCGGCCATATTTGAAATCCACCGAATGATCCTGGAGGACGGCGGTTACCGGAAGGAAGTGGAGCATATCATTCTGGGCCAGTCCGTCAATGCGGAATATGCGGTGGTCCGCACAGCTGACCAGTTTGCAGGAATGTTTGCAGCCATGGAGGATGCGTACATGAGAGAGAGGGCAGCGGATGTGAAGGATGTGTCGGAGCGTCTGCTTGCGGCTCTTCGGGGAGAGAATATATCAGTGAGTCAGCCTGGTGCTCTTCAGGGAGAAGATATGTCGGAACGTCAGCCTGGCGTTTTTCAGGGCAGGGAAGTATCGGCATCTGGGCCTGACCTTTCTAAAAACGGGAAAGAGACAAGCTTCAGGGCGGACGAACCGGTGATCCTTGTGGCAGAAGACCTGGCGCCTTCCGAGACAGTGCAGCTTGACAGGGACAGGGTGCTTTCTCTTGTGACGGTTCAGGGTTCTCCGTATTCCCACACTGCCATTCTGGCCGGAACCATGGGGATTCCCGCAGTGGTGGGGGCGGGGATTCCCCTGGACGGCAGTGTGGACGGGAAGAGAGGAATTGTGGACGGAACGGCCGGGGTGATCTACATAGACCCGGATGAAGAGACAGAGCATAGAATGCGGAAGGCCCGGGATGCGGAAAAGGAGAGGGCAGAGCTTCTCCGGACCCTGAAAGGCAGGCAAAACATCACCCTTGACGGTCAGCCTATCCTGTTGTATGCTAATATTGGAAACATCAGAGACCTGGATGCGGCGCTGCAGAACGATGCAGGAGGAATCGGGCTGTTCCGGAGTGAATTCCTGTACCTGGAGAGGGAGGACTTTCCCTCGGAGGAGGAACAGTTTCAGATCTACCGCGCTGCGGCGGAGGCCATGGGCGGAAAGAGGGTGGTTATCCGCACACTGGATATCGGGGCGGATAAGGAATGCGGTTATTTTGGGATGGAAAAGGAAGAGAATCCGGCTCTGGGCTGCCGGGCCATCCGTATCTGCCTGACCAGGCCGGAGATTTTCAAGACCCAGATAAGAGCGCTTTTCCGTGCAAGTATTTACGGAGAAATAGCAATTATGTATCCCATGATTACCGGTTTGAAGGAAATCCGCAGGATCCGGGAGCTTGTAGAAGAGGCAAAGCAGGAACTGGATGCCCGGGGAGAGGCTTATGGGAATCCGGAACAGGGGATTATGATCGAGACCCCTGCCGCAGCCATTATCAGTGATCTTCTGGCCGGGGAAGTGGATTTTTTCAGCATCGGAACCAATGATCTGACCCAGTATCTGCTGGCTGTGGACCGTCAGAACAGTGCACTGGACGGATTTCGGGATACCTATCATCCCGCTGTGCTGCGGATGATTCATCTGGTGGTGGACAATGCCCATAAGGCAGGCATCCGGGCAGGTATCTGCGGAGAATTGGCGGCGGATCCGGCGCTGACCAGGGAATTTCTTGCCATGGGGGTGGATGAACTCTCCGTATCTCCGGGAAGGATCCTGCCTCTTCGCAGGATTATCCTGGAAACCGATGTTTCCGAATATAGGAAGATGCGGCAGAAGGAATGGCAGCCGCCTGTGTATATGGAAACGCAGGAGTGTCATAGGAGCAATTCGATTTGCCGTCAGGGGCCGGAAGAGGGAGACACCTTCCCGGCAGGAAGGAGTACAGGCGATGAATATTTGGCATGACATCAGCGAAGAGAGAATTTTCCCCACGGATTTCATTTCGGTAATCGAAATACCCAAGGGAAGCAACAAGAAATACGAACTGGACAAGGAGACAGGGATGCTGATCCTGGACAGGATCCTGTTTACGGCCACCCATTATCCCATGAATTACGGCTTTATTCCCAGAACCTACGGAGATGATCATGATCCCCTGGACGTTCTGGTGCTCTGTTCGGAAGCCATACAGCCCCTGACTCTGGTGCGCTGTTATCCCATTGGCGTCATGCGGATGGAGGACAGCGGCCTGGGAGACGAGAAGATCATCGCCATTCCCTACGGTGATCCTACCTACATGAAATATACCGATATTTCGGAACTGCCGAAACATATTTTCGAGGAACTGAAGCATTTCTTTTCCGTCTATAAATTTCTGGAGGGAAAGACCACTGTGGTCAACGAATTCGGCGGTGCCCAGGAAGCCGTGAAGGTTATTGAGGACTGTATTGAGAATTATAAGAAGAAATTTCTGCCGGAGGGGCAGCAGGAATAGAAGGGAGCTGCCTGTTCCGAAGAATAGGCAGCTCCAAACCGCATACAATAACCAGGAAAGGAAGTGTTGCTATGACGCCTGCATTGAGACAAGAGAAAGTCTGTACTATTGAAGACATCTACAGCCTGCCAGAGGGCAGCAGGGCCGAACTGATTGACGGCCGGATTTATGATATGGCTCCGCCCAATACCAGGCACCAAAGAATACTATCTTTTCTGCATCTGGAAACAGGAAATTATATTCGGGCCAGAAATGGGGAGTGCGAGGTCTTTCCCGCGCCTTTTGCCGTTTTTCTTTTTGCAGATGATTCCCAATATGTGGAACCGGATATTTCTGTGGTCTGTGATAAGCATAAGCTCAATGAGCATGGATGCAGCGGTGCTCCTGACTGGATTATAGAAATCGTTTCCCCTGGCAGCAGGCGAATGGATTATTATACAAAATTATCTCTATACCGGTCTGCCAATGTGAGAGAATATTGGATTGTAGATCCTATGAAGCAGACCGTTCTGGTTTACGACATGGAACATGATTCTGCTCCTGCTATCTACTCATTTGCCGATAAGATCAAAGCCAATATTTATGATGATTTATGGATTGATTTCCGGAAACTGCATTTATAAACCGGTAACAAGCTTTCCCGTTTTATAACCCGGAATCAAGTGGGGGAGATTTTATCCTTGCCCGCCGCGCGGCCCGTGCGCCTCTTTAGCGGTAAACTTCCGGATGGGTCTGCGCATAGAAAAGGCATGTGCTTTGCTGCATATGCCTTTCTATCTGCCTGTAAAGTTGTCGGCCTGCCTTATCTTTTTACCTTATCCTATGGCATGTCCCCGGGAGAGACGATAATATTATCCGCCATGGTAAACACGCCGGTGGAGCCTCTGTAACAGCACCATTGGGGCATTTTCGCGTATCTGTGCGCCACAAACCAGAAAGCGCCGATTACGTCCCGGACGGGAAGAGAGAAATCCTGTACGGCAATTTCCCGGGCGCAGGGTTTACAGGGAATTTCCAGTCTGGCAGTGAGGGTCATATGCTCCGGGTCAGGCCCGGTGTAAAGCTCCAGAAATTCCGGATAAATAACGCCCACGCGGTGATGGGAGAGGAAGCCCACGGTGATCTGCTCTACGGGCATAGGCGCCGGAAGCTGTCCGCAGATTTCCAGATTCCCCAGGGTGCCCCGCCACCTGCCGTCCAGATAGTCCAGGGAACCCCGGACAGGCTCCAGAAGATCCGCAATGCCATTTCCCCGGAATACGGGACGGGGATCAAAACGCGTTTCGCTTGTAAGACGAATCCCAGGAACGGAAAAACGGTATTTCGATGATATTATTTCGCTGTATCGTCCGCCCGGAAGAAACAGACCGGCGGTGATGTCTGTGTCGGACTGTACTGTGAGAGGAGCGGTATAGCAGGGCGAATCCTTTGCGGGCTGTGTGCCGTCCAAAGTATAGCGGATTTCACCGGACTCCGGGGCATGGATACGGATTTGCTGCACGGAGCCTGCCGGGAAGATGCAGGATTTCGGCTCCATAACAGGCGCCATGGGAGGTACCTGGAAGGCGCCGGCTGTTTTGCAGTGGGGAATGCTGTCTGCCCCGCCCTGGAAGGTCGGTTCCGGGACCTGGCCTGCCAGGTATTCCTGTGAAAATATGGTCTGTTTGTCTGCGGCTACGCCAAGGCGGAGACTGATTTTTCCCTCTTCCGGACAAAGGACCACACCCTCTGTGTCCGCCCGGAGGATTCTGCCTGTTTCCACCGTAAAACCGAAAGAAAATCCCCGGTATTCCATGGAAATCTCTTTTCCGTCGTTTTCCAGGGAACGAAAGACCGGAAGGGTATCAAAGCACAGGCGGTAATCCCCCTCCAACAGAACGCGGTCAGGATGCATGGTAAAGCAGGCCAGCCGTGCGCCGGACTTTTCTTCGGAGAGAACTGCCTGGGCGGTAAGCTCGTCCAGAGCCTGATAAACGATTTTTCCCAGAGGCTCCTGTCCGTTTTCTGCCGTCAACCTGATATAGGGCCTTTTACCAATCCATCTTTGGTCAATCCAGATTTGGGGAAACAATACGGGAAGAGCATCGAAATTGCTCTTGGCATTGTCCATGGGGGCATTCAGATATCTGGAGGGATACTCCTGGCGGTACAGGAAGAAATCCCGGATGCGCAGATGGCCTTCCTCCCCCAAAAAGCCCAGGCGGTAATTGCTGCAGGCGTACCACTGGGCGGAAAGATTCCGATCCGTATCCCAGTCTCCGGAAGCCTGGAAGGTCATGGGCGGAGTCAGGCGGTAAGCGCGTTTAAACCAGGCGCTGCTGTCTGCCATGGTTTCAATGCGGACTTTTCCTTCCTGCCGGAGTTTTTTCAGATGTTTTAACTGGGGTTCCATGCCCGGTTTGATGTTTTCCCAGAGAAAATTGTTTTCCTGCCCCACATGGGCATAGCCTACCCCCAGGGAATCTTCCTCCGTGAGGCATCCGAAAAACCAGGAAATCCATTTCTCGTTTCTGCCGATAAGCCAGGAGGGTTCCAAAGTGTAGACACCCTGAAGGCCGGAGCGCACATCCTGCTCGAAGTTGTATATGGGGTCAGGGCCAAGCAGCCGGAACATGGGTATGTCAAGCTGCCCGTCTCGGGTATTGGCGGGCATGTTTTCGTTGCGGCGGCTCGGGTAATAGATGCCGTTGGGGAAACCGCCCCAGAGCGTGAAACCGTCTGTTCCCATCTGGTCCCGGCAGATGGCGCTTCCCACGATACCGTACTTTTCAGCAGCATGGGATATGGTCACCGTGTCCAAAACCCAGGAACCGATGGTTTTGGGATAGAAGCCGAATACCTGTTTAAAGTCGTCCATGTAGGCGTCCACCAGTTTCCGCCTCTCTTCCGGGGTGTAACCGATGCAGTAGGCGCTGTTCACCCGCTCGTCGAATTCCTCCGTCCATGCCCCGCGGAAGGTTACGCCCGCCTTTTGGCACAGCGGCTGGGTGATTTCCCACCAGGCGGAGATTTCGTCGCCTTCACCGGTATGGTTTTTCAGCAGCTCCTGGTAACGCGGCTCCATGAGAGTATCGTATTTCAGGGCGTAAGTTGCCGGGAAACCATACTGGCGGATCAAAATGATCTGGTTTCGGACAGTTTCAAAATCGTCCTGGATGAAGATGCTGGGCTCTACATGGGACATGCGGATAAAGTTATAAATGTTCACGATGACTGTTTTTTTCATGTTTTTTCTCCTGGTTCTTTAGAAAGCAATTTTCCTGTTTCCATTTTTTCCTGTTTCCGCCCTGATGGGGCTGATTTTCGTATGATTCCAGTATATGTCATTTTGGGAAAAAAAGCAATTTTCTCATGGGGATTCCCTTATTTTTTGCTATAATCAATAGAAATCAGACGATATAGTCCGGTTCAGAAAGGAAAATCAGTAAATATGACCAAAGTAATTCTTGACATTCCGATTGGAGGATGTCTGAATCAACCTATTCAAAAATCGAACAGGGAAACCGCAACATTTTTGCTTCTGACCTTGTGATACTGAAATTGGTGCTTGGTTTTTCCTATGACGATATTTTCGGCAGGTATGAGAACATGATTTTAAATGATAAGCTTTAACAGTTCAGACAGCCTCTCTCGCGAAGTCAAAATTGCGTTCTGTGCAATTTGCGCTCTGTGCAATTTTGCGAGAAGCTTTAGACGGAAAGTATCCTTGATATTTTGGGGAAAGCGGATTATAATCGAAATATGAAAAGCACGCTTTACATACAGCACGGCTTTGCCCGGACGGACAAAAGCGGGAAGGATGCCGGAAGCGGGCAGCCCGGGATGAGAGAGGAGGGCAGCCATGAAGAACCGCCTGGAAGAAATTCGAAAAAACTGCGGTATGAATCAGGAA
>OFFZ01002052.1_pt1 | contig 10826 bp, 12 predicted proteins | sample 1521631 | NCBI WGS metagenome assembly OFFZ01 (sample SAMEA3504102, study PRJEB24116) | mouse gut metagenome | biome: mouse gut; feature: mouse-associated habitat; material: faeces | place: Denmark | collected 2011 | reverse complement strand
CTGGACCTCTGTTATGAGGAGGACAGCCATGCCATGGTGGATCTCAACTGCGTGATGAACGACAGGGGAGAGCTCATTGAGCTCCAGGGCACCGGCGAGGGCCGGGGCTTCACCGTGGCGGAGCAGCGGGAGCTGGTGGAGCTGTGCCGGGGCGGCATTGCGCAGTTGATTGAAAAACAGAAAGAAATATTGGGAGGCTGACATGAAGTTTGTTCTCGCTTCACAAAATAAGCATAAATTGGTGGAAATGCAGTCTATTTTATCCGCTCACGGGGTAGAAGTAGTATTGGAGTCTGAGTTGGGCCTCAGCGTGGACGTGGAGGAAACCGGCAGTACCTTTGCGGAGAACGCCATGATCAAGGCGAAGGCGGTAATGGAGGCCAGCGGGCTTCCGGCGATTGCCGATGACTCCGGGGTGTGCGTGGACGCGCTGGACGGCGCGCCGGGGGTATACTCCGCCCGCTACGGCGGGCCGGAGCTGGATGATGTTGGACGGTACCGGCTGCTGCTGGAAAATATGCGGGGGGCAAAGACCCGTACCGCGCATTTTACCAGCTGTATTGCTTGTATTTTTCCCAATGGGGATACCATTGAGGCGGAGGGCGTCTGCCCGGGGACTGTCGCCTTCGCCCCCCAGGGCACGGTGGCGCAGCTGCGGAAGCTGCTGGGCCTGGACGCCGGGAGCGTGGCGGAGGCGGTACGGGAGATGCTATGACCTATTATTCGGACGATAACTTGACGATCCGCACCCTGACGGAGGCGGACGCGGAGGCTCTTGCCGCCGGCGAGCTTGCCCAGGGCTGGGGAGATACGCTGGAGAAGCACCGGACGCGCCTGCGGGACCAGGCGGCGGGGCGGTGCGCCGCCCTGGCGGCGGAATATCACGGGCAGACGGCGGGGTATCTCAGCGTTTATTTCCAGCCGGAGCACGGACCCTTTACCGGGAGGGGCTGGCCGGAGCTGGTAGATTTTGGAGTACTGGAGAAGTTCCGTATGCACGGGATCGGCGGACGGCTGATGGACGCCGCAGAGAAGATCGCGGCGGAGACTTCGCCGGTGGCCACGCTGGGAGTCGGCCTGCACAGCGGGTACGGCAGCGCCCAGCGGATGTATATCAAGCGAGGCTATGTGCCCGACGGCAGCGGCGTGTGGTACCGGGACCAGGTGTGCCCGCCCCATGGAGACTGCCGCAACGACGACGACCTGGTGCTCTATTTGTCCAAAAAACTGCGGTAACGGGAGGGAAGCCAATGACCAGCCGGGAAGTAAAGGAGATCGCGTATGCGCTGGGCGCGGAGCTGTGCGGGATCGCCGGTCTTGACCGTTTTTCAGACGCGCCGGAGGGCTATCACCCCCGGGACGTGTGGCCGGAATGCCGGTCAGTGATCTCCTTCGCCTGCCGGTTTCCCGCGGTGGGCGCCGCCTGCGGGAATGACGTTGTGTATACCCGGGTCCGCAACTCCATCACGGCGAAAATGGACGCCATCGCGCTGGACCTGTGCATCGAGCTGGAGAAACGGGGCGTGCAGTGCGTCCCCGTCCCTGCCAACGAGAGCCAGTGGGACGAGCGGACCGGCCGCTGGCGGTCCGTCGTCTCCCAGAAGCACGCCGCCCAGGCGGCGGGACTGGGGACCATCGGGCGGCACTCCCTGCTCATCACTCCGGAGCTGGGGAGCATGGTCTGGCTTGGATGCGTGCTGTGCGGCGCGGAACTGGAGACGGACCCCGTGAGGGAGCCGGTCTGCGATGATTGCGGAAAGTGCGTGGAGGTCTGCCCGGCCCGCGCTTTAGACGGCGGGGAGCTGGTCCAGCAGGCCTGCTGGGACCACGCTTTCGGGGACGACCCTGAAAAGCAGGTGTGGCGCATTTCCTGCCACGCCTGCCGGGACGTGTGCCCCTACTGCCTGGGAAGCCGGAACGGAGGCTGACGGAATGGTGAAAAAAGACATGCGCCGCAGCGACTGGCAGCGCATTCTCCGGCGGGAGTATATCAGCCGGGACTGCCAAATGTATGGGCGCAGGGGAAAGGAGAGCCTGCTGGTCATCCGGGAGGTCACTGGGCCGCTGACCGTCCATGATGGAGGCGAGGACGTACTGATCGCGGATACGGACTACGCCTGGGTGCAGATCGCGCTGGAGGGACTGCCTTTCTGGCTGACCGCCATGTACGACGACCGGGGGCGGCTGATCCAGATCTATTTCGATATTACCGCAGGCAACCGGTTCGACGATCCGGAGAACCCGACGTTCGTGGATATGTATCTGGACATCGTGGTCAACAGCCGCGGCGAGCTGTACGTGATGGACCAGGATGAACTGGACGAAGCCCTGGCGGAGGGGACCATCACCCAGGAGGAGTGGAACACGGCCTGCGCGGCCTGTGAGCGTCTCCACGCCTATCTGGAGAAACACCGGGAAGCTGTGACGGAACTGTGCAACCGGATCTACCGGGAGCTGTGGGAGCAATTGGCTCCCCAGTGAGAAATAACAAGGAGAAGACATGATCGAAGTCAGAATGATCAATGAGGCCCACAAGGCGGATATTAACCTTCCCAACGAGCCGTTTGGCCTGTTTGGCAGGATGGAGCCGTCCTACGCGGACGGCAGATGGGGATATAAAGAGATCCTTTTTGATAAGGAAAATATATCTGAAATGTGCTTTCCCGATGAGGACTACGACTATGAAGCAATGAAGGAAAACAGCGTGTTCCTGGGGGCTTATGACGGGGAGAAGTGTGTGGGCCTGGCGATCCTTCAGGAGGCGTTTTTTAAGTACATGTACCTCTATGATCTGAAAGTTTCCGGGGCCTGCCGGGGGCAGGGCGTGGGACGCGCGCTGATGGAAAAGGCCGGGGAGGTATGTAAGGAGCGCGGGTATCGCGGCCTCTGCACCCAGGGCCAGGACAACAACCTGGGGGCCTGCCGGTTCTATTTGAAGGCCGGGTTCCGCATCGGCGGACTGGATACGGAGGTCTACAAGGGAACCAAGCAGGAGGGCAAGGCGGATATCCTGTTTTATCGGGATGTGTAAGGAGAGAGAAATGTTATTGCAGGAGTTTGACCCCAACCCGTCGGCGGTCATCAACCCTTGGGGCAATATTAAGCCGGTACAGGACTGTCCCAGGGTGGCGGTGTCCTGCTTTGAGCTGAGGACCTTCGACCGGATGGTGGAGCGATTGGGCGGAGTGGAGATCATGCGGCTGAAGAAAGCCAATTGGGATGCTCCGGTCTACCGGACGGAGTATAAGGGCGTGGAGATCGCCCTGTTCGAGGCCTACGTGGGCGCGGCGGGATGTATGGGGGTCCTGGAGGAGCTGTTTGCCGCCGGGGTGGAGAAGCTGGTGCTGTTCGGCACCTGCGGGGTGCTGGACCGGTCCATCGGCGACTGCGGCATCATCATCCCCACCGTTGCCCTGCGGGACGAGGGGGCCAGCTTCCACTACGCGCCGCCCTCGGACGAGATCGAGGTAAACCCGAAATACCGGGAAGAATTTATAGAGATTTTGGATCACCATCAATGCACATACACCCTGGGCAAGGTCTGGACCACGGATGCCTTTTACCGGGAGACGGCGGAAAAGATGGAGCGCCGGAAGGCGGCGGGGTGCGTGTGCGTGGATATGGAGTGTTCGGCGGTGGCCGCGCTGGCCCGGTTCCGGGGGAAGGATGTGTTTCACTTCTTCCACGCCTCGGACAATCTGGACGGCGGGGAATGGGAGGCGTGGAGCCTCAGCCAGGACGCCAATATCACAGGCAAGGACAAGGCCGCGCTGCTGGCCTTAGAGTTGGCGGTGAGGATTACGGAAAGGAAGGACTGACATGGCGGACTGCATCCTGGACCTGCGGAAAGTGGTGGGCTATCGTCCGCTGATCCAGACCGGGGCCGGTGTGATCGTGGTGGATGCGGCAGGCCGCGTATTGCTGCAGCGGCGCAGCGACAACGGCTGCTGGGATTATGCCGGCGGCTCTATGGAGCTGGGCGAGGAAGCGGAGGAGACCGCCCGCCGGGAGCTGCTGGAGGAGACGGGGCTGACGGCCCGCCGCCTGGAGCTGTTCGGCGTGTTTTCCGGCGAGGACATGCACTACGTCTACCCCAACGGGGACGAGGTGTACAACGTGGACATTGTGTATATTTGCCGGGATCATTCCGGTGAGTTAACGCCCCAGGAAGGAGAGGTGGACGAACTCCGCTTTTTCGACGCGGACCGTCTGCCGGAAAATATCTCGCCGCCCAGCCGGAGGCCCCTGGCGCGATGGCTGGCGGAGAGAAACGCATAGGAGGGATATCAAATGGCATTTCGATGGCTCGACATGGACAATTTCCCGCGAAGGGCGCACTTTGAATATTTCAGCGGTCTGGCGTACCCCTACGTGGGGACTACCGCCAACGTGGATATCACGGGCGCGCTGAAACGGATCAAGGAAGAGAAACTGCCCTTTTTCCTCACGATCTGTTACTGCGCCGCCCGGGCTGCCAACGGCGTCCCGGAGCTGCGCCAGCGGATCAAGGAGGGCCGGATCGTTGAATTTGACCAGTGCCGGGTCTCCCATACCGTGGCGCTGGAGGACGAGACCTTCTGCTACTGCACGCTGGAGAACGAGCCCGCTCTTGCCGCCTACCTGGAGTCGGGCAGGAAAGCCCAGGAGGAGGCGAAGCGGAAGGCCAGCATCGAGGAGGACCCGGACGAGTCCCTGGAGAAATTTTTCGTGTCCTCCCTGCCCTGGCTGAGCTATACGGCGCTGATCCAGCCGGTCCCCAGCCCGGCGGACAGCAACCCGCGGATCACCTTTGGAAAGTACTTCACCCAGGGGGAGCGGGTCCTCATGCCCGTGACCCTGCTGTGCAACCATGCCCTGGTGGACGGGCGGCACATCGCGGCCTTTTACCACGGGATGGAGCGGGAGCTGGCGGCTGTGTCCGCCGGGCCGGAGGGAGAAGCATGAGCAAGAAGGTCCGCCTGGACGTCCTCCTGACGGAGAAGGGCCTCCAGGAGAGCCGCCAGAAGGCCCAGGCCACCATCATGAGCGGGCTGGTCTACGTGAACGGCCAGCGGGTGGACAAGCCCGGCGCCGCCGTGGACCCGGAGGCGGACGTCCAGGTCCGTGGGAATACCCTGCGGTACGTCAGCCGGGGCGGCTTGAAGCTGGAAAAGGCCATGGCGGTCTGGCCCATCGAATTGACGGGTAAAATCTGTATGGACGTGGGCGCGTCCACCGGCGGCTTTACGGACTGTATGCTCCAGAACGGTGCGGCGAAGGTGTATGCAGTAGACGTGGGGCATGGGCAGCTGGCCTGGAAGCTGCGAAATGACGACAGAGTTGTCTGCATGGAGCAGACAAATTTTCGGTATGTGCAAAGGGAAGACATCGGGGAGGAACTGGATTTTGCAAGTGTGGATGTGTCCTTTATTTCTCTGACGAAAATATTGATTCCGGCGCGGAACCTTCTGAAGCCCGGCGGGCAGATGGTGTGCCTGATTAAGCCCCAGTTTGAGGCCGGCAGGGATAAGGTGGGAAAAAAGGGCGTGGTCAGGGAAGTGTCAACCCACAGGGAGGTTATCGCAAAGGTTGCGGACTATGCAGATATGATTGGATATTCCGTGCTGCATCTGGAATATTCGCCGATTCGGGGTCCGGAGGGGAATATCGAATATCTGCTGCATCTGGAGAAGCGGGAAGGGGTTTCCGAGGAGGTATGTGTGCTCACGGAACATGAGGCGGAGACGGCTCTGAAAGGGCTGATTGAGGAGCGGACAGGACTGTCCTGTTCGCCCCAGTGGGCGGACCTGATTTTCGGGATAACGGCGGAGGCGGCGCTTTCGGCAAAGTAGAACCCCAGGTACCGGGCTGCGGCGCTGCATTTCAGGGTTGGCTGGCGATTTCACGGGAGGGATGTTTCCGGGTTTTGAGGGGCATCCCGATGGGCGGGAGGATTTATGAAGCATTTTCTGGTGTATGTCAATCGGTATAAAGATGAAAAGCTGCTGACGGCCAGGCGCATCTGTGATTTTCTGAGGCTGAAAGGACAGCATGTGACGCTGAAGACTGTGGGGAACGGCGGGGAGGAAGCTTCCTTGCCCATCCCGGCGGATATATGCTGCATTATAGTTCTCGGAGGCGACGGTACGGTGCTGCAGGCGGCCAGGGAGGCAAAAGTGCTGCAGATTCCGATTATCGGCGTGAATTTGGGGACTCTGGGCTACATGACGGAGATAGAGCCTTCCGGGCTGGAGGAGGCGCTGGAGCGGCTGATTACGGAAGATTATATTCAGGAGAGCCGTATGATGCTGGACGGGAAAGCATATCTTTCGGACGGCAGTGTCAGGGAGGACCGGGCATTGAACGAAATTGCGCTTTCCCGCAGGGGACCGCTGCAGATTATCCGGTTCAATATCTATGTAAACGGGCAGTTCCTGAACCATTATAAGGCGGACGGAATGATTGTCACCACACCTACCGGTTCAACGGGCTATAATCTGTCTGCGGGAGGCCCGCTGGTGGAGCCGGGTGCGCAGCTGATTATGCTGACCCCCATCTGCCCCCATTCCCTGAACCAGCGGAGTATCATCCTTTCCCCGGAGGATATCATTGAAATTGAGATACCGGAGTGCGGTGAGGGAAGGATGCAGACCGTTGAGGTTAATTTTGACGGAAGCCATATGATTCCGCTGCAGACGGGGGATAAGATACGGATTGTCAGGTCCGGGAAGGTGACGGAATTTATCAGGCTGAACCAGGTAAGCTTTCTGGAAGTGCTGCACAGGAAGATGCAGGACAGCTTGTAAAGGAACGAAAATTTCAGAATGGGTTTGATTTTGCTGTTAAGCGCCTACCGGAACGGAAATAAGTAACAAAAAGGCATGGTGACGATTGTGAAGAAGAGAAGACAGGGCAAGATTATTGAGATAATCCAGAGATGTGATGTGGGGACCCAGGAGGAACTGGCGGAACGGCTGAAGGAGGAAGGCTTTGCCGTTACACAGGCGACTGTCTCCAGAGACATCCGGGAGATGAAGCTTTCCAAGATGCCCACGGAGAACGGCGGACAGAAGTATGTCTTTCTGGAACAGGGCAGCAGGATGGAGAATAAATATGTCCATGTGCTGCGGGAAGCCTTTGCGGCTGCAGAGGCGGCACAGAATATTCTGGTGGTCAGAACCATGTCCGGCATGGCCATGGCGGTGGCAGCAGCCCTGGATGCCCTGAAATTCCCCGAGATTGTGGGCTGTATCGCGGGGGATGACACGATTTTCGTGGCGGCGCATACCAGGGAGGAGGCGGAAGCGCTGGCGGAGAAGATACGTCTGACCATTGCCCAGGAAGAGGCGATAGAGCTGGCACAGAGGAGTGTGTAAGGAACTTTCCGGTTTCCCGAAGGGCATAGCCTTGGGGCAGGAAAACGGGTAAAGGGAAGACAGGCTGCCATGCATGAGTGGGTAATCGTGCGGGCAGCAGGGCAGCAGGACGGAGAAGGTACATTCTGGCGGAGGCCGGGAAGGAGAGAAAAAATGCTGCAGAGTTTACATGTGAAAAATCTTGCTTTGATGGAAGAGACAGAGGTGGAATTCGGGGAAGGATTGAATATTCTCACCGGGGAGACCGGTGCGGGAAAGTCCCTGCTGATAGGGAGCGTCACTCTGGCACTGGGCGGCAAATTCGAGAGGGATATGCTTCGCAAGGGGAAGGACAGTGCTTTGGTGGAACTGGTCTTTCGCTGCGGGGATGACAGAGTGCGCAGAAAGCTGCTCCAGCTGGAACTGGAACCGGAGGAAGACGGAAGTGTCATCATAAGCCGGAAGATGCAGGTGGGCAAAAGTGTATACAAGATAAACGGAGAGACGGTAACTGCCAGGCAGGTAAAAGAACTGGCGGAGCTTCTTATCGATATTCACGGCCAGCATGAACACCAATCCCTTCTGAATAAGAAGAAGCATATGGAAATCCTGGATGCCTACTGCGGCGAGGAGTTTCTGAAGGCGGCGGAGGCGGTGGAGGCTGCCTTTAAGGAGTGCAGAGAGATCGGCAGGGCCATGGAAGAAGAGGCGATGGACGAGGAGACCAAGAAGCGGGAACAGACGCTGGCGGAGTTCGAACTGAAGGAAATCGAGGAGGCAAAGCCGGTGCCGGGAGAGGACGAAGAACTGGAAAAAAGTTATCGCCTGATGGTAAATGGTAAGAAAATAATTGAAAATTTAACAGAAAGTTATCAATATACAGGCAATGATTCCGAGGGCGGCGCAGGCGTGTCTCTGAGCAGGGCGCTTCGGGCACTGGGCGGCGTATCTTCCCTGGATGAACGCCTGGGAGAGCTGGAGGGACAGCTTGCCGAGATCGACAGCCTGCTGGCCGACTACAACCGTGATTTGGCGGAGTATATGGCTGATATGGAATTTGACGGCGAGGATTTCACGGCGGTGGAGGAAAGGCTGAATCAGCTGAACCACCTGAAGGATAAATACGGCCGGACCATAGAGGAAGTGATTGCTTACGGGGAGGAACGCGCCCGCTCTTTGGAGAAAATCAGCGATTACGATGCCTATATGCAGCAGCTGGAGGAAAGGTTGTCGGCAGCCAAAAAGAAGCTGGGAGCGGCATGCGCCGTGCTTTCCGATATCCGTAAGAAAAATGCGGAAGTACTCACCGGGCAGCTGAAGGAGGCGCTGGTACATCTGAATTTCCTGACAGTGGAATTCGAGATTGCGGTGCGCCGTGCTTCCAACGTTACGGCCAAGGGCTATGATGATGTGGAATTCCTGATTTCCACCAATCCGGGGGAGGCGCTGAAGCCTCTGGGACAGGTGGCAAGCGGGGGTGAGCTTTCCCGTGTCATGCTTGCCATTAAGACAGTGCTGGCAGGGCGGGACGCCATCGACACCCTGATTTTTGACGAGATAGACACCGGCATCAGCGGCAGGACGGCGTGGAGGGTTTCCGAGCAGCTTGACACCGTAGCCCATGCCCATCAGGTACTCTGCATCACCCATCTGCCGCAGATTGCAGCTATGGCGGACAGGCATTTGGTGATTGAGAAAAGCAGCAGTCAGGACAGTACCATAACCAATATCCGTGTTCTGGAGGAGGAAGAGAGCCTGGGCGAATTGGCAAGGCTCCTGGGCAGCGATTCGCTGACGGACGCGGCGCTCTCCAATGCCAGAGAGATGCGTGTCCAGGCGGCCGCACATAAGAATAGGTAGCGGAATGTTGAACGATTGAAAAAGCGATAAAATAAAATCGGTTTTACAAAATTCAAAAATCCCGGAATGAAAACCGAATAAATTCACATACTACTATGAGAGAAAATTATGCGATAGCTGTATCGGCACCGGAGCGTGTTCGAAATTGCTTTCTGCCGGATGTGGGGACGCGATATGCCGCGGCAGACGGCAGGAATGCATTTTTACACGCCCTAAGGGGAGTATGTGAATATGGGATGGCCAGGAAAATGGAAAAGAAAAATCGGACAAAACGTACATTCTGAAGAGAAGCTGCACTTAGAAGACAGGAACCGGGGACACAGTCCGTCCGTCCGGTCGTTCGTTCCGGAAGCAGCGGATACCGTGAAGCAGCAGGCAGGCGGCGATATGGTAATCCTGCTCCAGAACTGGAAGAAAAGAGTCAGGCGCTATAAAATATATCGAGGTTTATTGGGAATAGCGCTGGCCGCCGGCTGTATGTCGCTGACGGCAGCTCTCTATTATTATGTGGACAGCAGTATTCCGTCCGTCATCAACGTCCGTGCCGGGGAGGAGGACTCCTTTCATCTGGGGCTGCCTGCAACCGGGGAGATTGTCAGCGTCACAGACCGTGGAGTCAGCAACATTCCCCAGGGGGCAGTAGACATTGACTTAAGCAGGACAGTTACCTTGAAGGCTGCCATGGAATCCAGCTACCGGATGAAGGTGAAACTTTTCGGATTTCTCAACTTCAAGGATGTGAATATCCGGGTAATTGAGGACCAGCAGCTGATTCCTGTGGGAGCGCCCATCGGTATCTATGTAAAGACCGACGGCGTGTTGGTGGTAGGTACCGGAGAGTTTCAGGGCGGGGACGGCGTTACCTATTCACCGGGTAGATATATACTGAAATCCGGAGATTATGTCCGGAAAGTCAACGGGACTCCCGTAAACCAGAAGGATGAGTTCATCCGCCTGGTAGAGGAAAGCGGCGGCGAAGAAATCGTCCTGGAAGTGGAGCGGGACGGGGAACGGATGAATGTGGAAATAACGCCTGTTAAAAATAGCGCCGGGGAGTATAAAATCGGAGTCTGGGTGAGGGACAATGCCCAGGGCGTTGGTACCATGACTTACATTGATTCCCGCGGTAATTTCGGTGCCCTGGGGCATGGGATTACGGATGTGGATACCAGTACCCTGATGCACATGGAAGGCGGGACGCTCTACCAGACAGACATTGTGGATATCCAGAAGGGAAGTGCGGGGAATCCGGGTGAGATGACCGGAATGATTATCTATTCCAATGATCGTATACTGGGAGAAATTACGGACAACAGCGTCCGGGGGATTTTCGGCATCTGCAATCAGAAAGCGCTGGAGATGGGCGCCAGAGAGCCTCTCCCCATCGGGCTGAAGCAGGAGATTGAAAAGGGGACCGCACAGATACTCTGTACCGTGGACGGCTACACGAGGTATTATGATGTGGAGATCACGGCGGTCCATCTGGACCACGACAATGTAAACCGGGGCATCGAGCTGACGGTGACAGACCCTGACCTGCTGGCGGTGACCGGCGGCATTGTCCAGGGCATGAGCGGCAGCCCCATCATCCAGAACGGAAAGTTCATCGGCGCCGTGACCCATGTGCTGGTG
>OFFZ01002050.1_pt1 | contig 10839 bp, 8 predicted proteins | sample 1521631 | NCBI WGS metagenome assembly OFFZ01 (sample SAMEA3504102, study PRJEB24116) | mouse gut metagenome | biome: mouse gut; feature: mouse-associated habitat; material: faeces | place: Denmark | collected 2011 | reverse complement strand
TGATGAAATATTAATGAAGAGCGAGGGGCAAAAGGAGGTATACCATGCAGAAAATGCTTGGAAATAAAAAGGCATATTGGATTTTTGTTATCCCGGCGCTGGTGATCTATCTGGTTATGGCGTTTATCCCGATTGCCATGTCCGGGTATTACAGTACGATGCAGTGGGACGGGATCGGTGAAAAAATATTTATCGGAATTGACAATTATCTGGAACTGGTAAAGGATGAGGCGTTTCTGCTCTCGGCAAGGAATTCCCTGATTCTGGCGGTTGCGTCGATCGTGGGGCAGCTGATTCCGGCGCTGTTTTTCGCGCTTGTGCTGGCGCGAAATATCAAAGGGGAAAGGGCATACAGGACAATCTATTTTATTCCGGTTCTGCTTTCCACGGTGGTGATCGGGCAGTTGTTTTTGAAAATATATAATCCGGATTACGGCGCTTTAAATGCCGTTTTGACGAAGCTTGGTCTGGAAGGGAAGGACTGGCTCGGGGATAAGCGGTATGTGCTTGCCTCTTCCTTTTTCCCGATCGTCTGGCAGTACATAGGATATCATATGCTGATCCTTTATACGGGTATTAAAAGCGTGCCTTCGGATATTTACGAGGCGGCACAGATCGACGGGGCGAATGAGCGCCAGATCGCATGGCATGTGACGATTCCGCTGATCAAAAGCACGATGAAGGTGAGTCTGACCTTTGCGGTGATCGGCTCGCTGAAACTGTTTGACCTGATCTGGGTTCTGACAAAAGGCGGACCGCTCCATGCCAGCGAGGTGCCAAGTACATTGATGTATACTTCTATTTTTACAAGAATGGAGTACGGAAGGGGAAGCGCGATGGCGATCTTTATCGTACTGGAATGCCTGCTGTTCTACTTCCTGATCGAAAAATTCTTTAAAGTGGAAAACACAACTTATTGATGCGGGAGACGGATATGAAGAAAATTAAACTGACTAATATAAAACCGGCAAGGGTTCTGCTGCATATCGTGTTGGCGGCTTTTGCCGTTGTACAGATCTATCCGCTGATCTTTCTGGTATTCTTTTCCCTGAAGGATAACAATGAGATATACAGCGGAAACGTTATGGGAATTCCGGATCAGTTCCAGTGGGGAAATTATGAGAATGCCCTGTTTAATGCAAATGTAGGGCATTATCTGCTGAACAGCATTTTTGTGACGGCGGGGGTGATCATTATATCGGATATTTTGGCGTGCATGGTTTCCTATGCGATCGCACGGATGCGGGTGAAGGCGAATCGTTTTGTGAAACTGTTCTTTTCCATCGGTTTGATGATCCCGCTCCACGCAGTGCTGCTGCCGGTGTTTATCATGCTCCGGAACCTGAAGATGCTGGATACTTATCAGGCGATCATTGTGCCTTATATTGCGTTTGCGCTGCCGATGGCAATCTTTTTTATGATCGGTTTTTTCCAGGCGCTTCCACTGGAACTGGAGGAATCAGCGTTTCTGGACGGCTGCGGGATATTCAGAACTTTTGCGGTTATCATCGTACCGCTCGTAAAACCGGCACTTGCAACGATCTCCATCTTTACCTTCCTGTCTACATGGAATGAGATGATGTTTGCCATTACCTTTATCAATTCCGAAAAGTACAGGACGCTGACGGTAGGTATCATGCAGATGGTAGGCCAGTATACGACAGACTGGGGAACTATGGGAGCCGGGCTTGTGGTTGCGACCCTGCCCACCGTAATCATCTATCTGCTGTTCAGCAAACAGGTACAGAGCGGTATGGTTGCCGGCGCAGTGAAAGGCTGACTGAGAGTTAACTGTAATAAAAACAGCAGAATTTCCGGAAGCGCAAAACTCGATTAGCAGACGTTTTACGGCTGCGAATTAAGTTGTATCAGGATGTGCTGCAGGAAATTCTGCGGAACTGAAATAAAAATTGAAAAACAGCAGAATTTTCGGAAGCGCAAAACTCGATTAGCAGATGTTTTGCGGCTGCGAATTGAGTTGTATCAGGGTGTGCTGCAGGAAATTTTGCGGAACTGGAATAGGAGAACAAGTATGAAAATAAAAAATCCGATTTTAAAAGGATTTCATCCGGATCCGAGCCTGATCAGGGTGGATGATACCTATTATATTGCTTCCTCAACGTTTGAGTGGTGGCCCGGTGTCAGGATACATGCCTCAAAAGATCTGGCAAACTGGAGACTGATCACTTATCCGCTGAACGAAAAGAGGCTTCTCGATATGTGGGGGAATCTGGATTCGGGCGGCGTCTGGGCGCCGGACCTGTCCTATTATAACGGGAAATTTTATCTGGTGTATACCGATGTGAAGGTAACGGACGGATCGTTCAAGGACTGCATCAATTATCTGATCACGGCGGAGAATATCATGGGGCCGTGGTCCGATCCGGTTGTTCTCAATACGGCGGGATTTGACGCGTCGCTCTTCCATGATGACAACGGGAAAAAGTATCTGGTAAACCAGTACTGGGATCCGAGGAGTTTCCACCATCCTTTTTACGGCATCATGTGTACGGAATATTCGGAAGAGGAGCAGAAACTGGTGGGAGAGCCGCAGGTGATTTATAAGGGTACCGCGGACCGGTTCACGGAAGGGCCGCACATTTACAAGATCAACGGATACTACTATCTGTTTGTGGCGCAGGGCGGCACAGTGTATGCCCATCAGGAGAGAGTGGCAAGGGCGGAATCCCTTTCAGGCATCTTTGAGACACAGCCCGGGGAGCCGTTTCTGACAACGCTGGATGCCCCGTTCCATTCCATTCAGAAAGCCGGACACGGTTCCCTTGTACAGACGAAAACCGGGGAATGGTATTTTGCGCATCTGATGGGACGGCCTCTGCATCGCCATACGGAGTCTGTCGCGGAAGTAAGAGGCTGGTGTCCTTTAGGGCGGGAGACGGGAATCCAGAAAGTAATCTGGGATGACGACGGCTGGCCCCATATCGTGGGTGGACACAAGGGAATGGCAGAGGTGGAAGTTCCGGCGGATGCCGTGGAAAGCGAAAGAGATGAGATCAGCGGAAAAGATGATTTTGACGGGGAAAAGCTGGGCCTTCATTTCCAGACGCTCAGAATTCCGCTGCCCGAAGATACGCTGTCTCTGAGGGACAGACCGGGACATTTGCGGCTCTACGGAAGACAGTCGCTGGTATCCAATTTCCTGCAGGCGCATGTGGCGAGAAGATGGCAGAGCTTTACTTTCGATGCGGAGACAAAACTCTCCTACCGGCCGAAAAATATTCAGCAGTTCGCCGGACTGAGCTGCTATTATAATACGAAAAACTGGTCCTGTATCCAGGTGGAATGGCATGAAAAATACGGCAGATCGATCGATGTGGTATATACGGATCTGGGAAAGACATACAGCGTATATCGGGAAGAGCCGGTTCCGGTGCCGGAGGATGCGGAGTATATTTATCTGAGAGTGCAGGTAAGGGGCATTTCCTACAGGTATCAGTATTCCTTTGACGGAAAAGTATGGCGGGATCCCGCATACCTGTTTGATTCCGCGAAACTGTCCGACGAATACATCAAAGCCGTCTATGATGCCGCTTTTACAGGCGCCTTTACAGGAATGTTCAGCGTAGACGGACTGGGCACGGCGCTCCCTGCCGACTTCGACTATTTTTCCTATCGGGAGCTGGATATGGAAGTGGACGGGAAGTACATTTAAGAGAATGTTATATTAACTTTCTGATATCAAAAAGGTACTGATAAAAATACTTTTGATTTCAGCATTATATGGCTTAACGATCATCAGCCCGGAGAAAAGTATTCAGGGGGGGATGTGACCTGTATCAATCACATCGCCCCTTATTTTGGATTATCTATTTTCCGATTGTCTCCCTGTTTTGGATTATCTATTTTCCGATCGTCTCCCTGTTTTGGATTATCTATTTCCCGATCGCCCCTCTGTTTTGGACTATTTATGTTCCGACAGCCCTGTCCGGCTGTAACCAGCTGATCAAGTCCCCCCTTTCCGGTAATCCCGTATCGATTTCCCGGTATATTTTTTAAAGCAGTTACTGAAATAATAGGCATCCGGAATGCCGACCGATTCCGCGATCTGATAAGCCTTCAGATCCGTCGTGCGAAGCAGCACAATGGCGCGTTCCATACGGAGCCTGTTTAAGTATTTGGAAAAGCTGAATCCCAGTTCCTTTGTAAAGGTACGGCTTAAATAACTGTCATTCATATGAAACAGTTCAGCGACAGAGCCGAGAGAGAGGGACGGGTCGGTCAGGTTTGCCTGAATATACTGCAAAATTTCCCACAGAGCGGATTTGCTTTTATTTGTCCTGCATTCGGCGATCTGGGCGGCAAGGCGGGTCAGAAAGGCGCAGGTCTTATGCCGGAGATTCTGGCTGGAAGGCTCAAGCAGGATCTGGATAAAGGAATTGCCGGGATCGGAAAGCAGATCATCTAATGGGATACCGATATCATTCGCCACATTGACGGCGGAGGACAACAGTGTCATGGATAAAATGCGGGCATGTTCCAGAGAGAGCAGGCTGCCGTCCGGTGTCAGATAGAGGGAGGGGAGCAGTTTCTGGACGGAATCGGGAAGCCCGGCCTTGATATAAAATCTGATATCTTCCAGCTGCGCAGGAGAGGAAGTCCAGCCGGTATTCTGCACATGGATATCGTTCTGGTAGATAACAATGGGCTGGTTGGGCATATACTGGCTGAATTTCAGGGATTCCAGCGCTTCCCGGAAGGAGGTTTCCGCCTGATAAAAATTATCGTAATGATTGCCGATGCCAAACAGGATCTCGTTGCCTGAAGTCTGGTAGATAATGCGCTTTAACTGTTCACATAAGGGAACGACCTGCACATCCGGCGAATAAGTCAGAAGCACCAGATGATGGTTATTGTCCGCAAAGATTTCCACATCCCTGTTCCCTTCCAGATATTTTTTGATAAATTCCAGATTTTTCATATCCTGCAGCAGCCGTTCCTCTTCCGCTAAATCACCGGCATGGGAAGCGTGGGATTTCAGAAGCGTTACCTGAATGTAGGAGGGGATGCCTTCCGGAAAATAGTAGGCGATCTGCTGTTCCGTGGAAGCCGAACGTGTACTGTTTTCGCAGAATTCCAGCAAAAACCGCTCCCGCAGAAAGGAATAATTTTTTTTCAGTATCTTTTTTAAATGGTCAAATTCAAACCACTGCTGTTTTTCGCTTTCAATCTGCTCCCGCAGTTTTAAGAGGGTGGATACCAGATCGCTGCGGTTGATCGGCTTTAGCAGGAAATGGGAAACGCCCAGAGAGATGCACTGATGGGCATAATCGAAATCCTTGAAAGCGGTGGTGATGACGATCTTGATATGGGGATATTTTCTGGTCACGATATGACACAGTTCCATGTCGTCCATATAAGGCATTTTGATATCGGTAAAAAGAATATCGGGCAGTTGTTCTTCCATAATCGAGAGCGCATCCTGCCCGGAGACGGCTTCCGCGATGATCTCCATATTCAGCGCCTGCCAGTCGGCGGCTGTGATCAGCATTTTGCGTGCCGGTTCTTCATCATCTGCGATAATAACCTTAAACATTGAGTCCTTCATGTTGTTTCTCCATTCTGCCGGATCATCGACGGTCAGACGGCCGGCGAAAGATCAGACGTCCTTTTTTAGGAATCTGTGCTGCACCGCGCCGTGGGGATAAAAAAGGTGATCGTGGTGCCTTCGTCCGGGCGGCTGTCTATCGTGCAGATATCCTGTGTTTCATAGAAGATCTGCATGCGTTCTATGGTTCCCTTTAATCCGAAGCTTCGGGAAGCGCTGTCGGGGCCGGCATTCCATATATTTTCCAGTTCCGCCTCGGACATGCCGACACCGTTGTCCGAAATGCGGAGGATCAGATGGTCCTTCTCGGTGTAAGCGCTTATTTTTATAATGCCGTAATCACAGGTGGGAATGATACCGTGGTACAGCGAGTTTTCCACCAGAGGCTGCAGGATAAGCCGCGGGATCTGGCAGGCGAGTACATCTTCCTGCAGTTCATATTCATCATGAAAAATATCCGGGAAGCGGACTTTCTGCAGCTTCAGATAGTTTTTGACGATATGGATCTCGGTGGAGAGGGGGATGATCTTATTTCCCTTGCTCAGGCTTTCCCGATAATATTCGGACAGCGAAATGATCAGATCATAGGCCTTTTCATTCTGCTGTGAGGTCACCAGATAGGAGATGGCGCCCAGGCTGTTGTAGAGGAAATGGGGTTTGATCTGTTCCTGCAGTATATTCAGTTCGGCTTTGCGCAGCCTTTTCTGTTCGGAAACTTTGGCTTCCAGAAGCTGCTGTATTTTATCCACCATATCGTTATAGGCGTTCTGGAGCTGGCCGATCTCGTCATGGTAGGGCGTTACGTTGGCATGGTTAAAATCTCCTGTTTCAGGTTTTTTCATGGCGTTCATCAGCCGGTAGAGAGGCGCCGTAATAAAACGGTTCGTGCTGAGGGCAATCAGTAGAAAGAACGCAAAGCTGATAAACAGTATGATCATGGAGATCAGGATGAAGGCTCTGTGCTCGCCCGTAAAAAGATGGTAGTTGACTGCGGCTATGTAGTTCCAGTCCATACCGGAGGTCTGGAATTTCAGAAGCATATACCGGGTGTGGCGTAAATGGGTCGTCGATTCGGCGGGAAGGGAATCTATGGAGGTATGTTCCAGCCGGAGGTTCAGATCCTCGTTTAAAAACGGCAGGATGATATCATCCCCGGAGGATACACAGAAATCGGTGTAATTGCTGCCTTCTTCCCCGGCAAAGGAGAGGAGGGAATCTACGGAGATATTGATAAACAGATATCCGAGAGGCCTGGCGTCTTCCGTACTGTTGATCCGGCGGATCAGGGTGACATAATTTTTGCCGTCCTCAAAAGACAGATAGCCGTCCGCGTTAACCGTTAAGATCGGAGCCCCTTTTTTTTCACAGAGCTCTTCATACCATGAGGCATCTTCCGGGGAGTCCATTGTTATGGAAGGCAGGGCATAACGCGCAGCCCCTTCGTAGGCACCGGAGGGCTGCATCACGATAATGGAGGAGGCAAGGGGCATGGATTCCATGGTCAGATAGAGAAAATTGCGGAGCTGCTTGGATAAGATGGCATATTCCGAGTGGTTTATATCCTGCAGGTAGTTTTGTACTTCTGCGGTCCCGAGCAGATAGGTGGAAGTCTTGGAGATCACGGAGAGAGAACTGTCCACATTCCGGGACACGGTCTCCACAGTCTGCGAGGTGAGTGTGGAGAGGGTTTTCTGCATCTCGCGCGAAAAAAAGCCGTACAGGATCAGCAGGTTGCAGGAAATGCAGAGGAAGATCAGAGCGGTGTAGATGTATTTCAGTTTTGAGGTTAAAGAGAGATTGAAAAATGCTTTTTTCATTCGTTGATAGTACATGCGGAGATCCCCCTGACTGTTTTCCATTAATCCTACTGTTTAAGAAGATTATAACAGAATCGGGAAACGGGGGCAATGATGTTGCAGGAATTGATTGAGGGACAAAATCTGGCGCTGCCCTATGCAGGCGCTGAAGCCGGTGAATCAGTGGATGGGATTGCGGGTACGGAGACGGCTGTGAGGGCGGCGCCGGCAGAGGGTAATACGGTGTATACCAATGCCACGCCGTATTTCAGTAATGCCTGTGGCTTTTTCTATTATGGCGGCGCTGATTCCAGCGGGTGCGCCAGAACGGCAGGGCTGATGTATGAGATGCCCGGTGTGGAATGGGAACATGCGGCAGTAAGCTATAACGGTATGATTCTGTATCATTGGAGTGTGGTGACCATTGACGGACAGCGGTATACGGTTGATCCGTGCCTTGGCATACCGACACCGGAACAGAGCAGATTTTCGCATCCGGGGCTTGATTATATTTTCAGTCTGTATGGAATAGGGTAAAGAAGAGCGAACCCCCTGCGGTCATCGAAAAACCGCAGGGGTTCTTTCTACATTTCCAATATCAAAACCTGATAACCATGCAGGAGGATGGTGCTGCCTTCCCGGGTAATATCCGCATAGTTATTCAGCAGTACCTTTGTATAAGGAAGAGGAAGCGTTACAGCCTGCTTTCCGCTTTGATAATTGCCGATCACAAGCAGCGTTTTATCGCCTCTGCGGTAGTATGCCATCAGGTTATGCTGTTCTCTGAAGGCGGGTTCCAAAGTGCCGTATACGATTGTTTCTTTATAGACAGGATCTTTGCGCAGCCGGATGAGTTTTTGATAAAAATGAAAAACGGAATCCGGATCTTCAAGCTGGGCGGCGGCATTGATGGATAAGTAATTCGGGTTGACGCGCAGCCACGGCTTACCGGTGGTGAAGCCGGCATGGGCGGCATCGGACCACTGCATCGGTGTGCGGGCGTTGTCACGGCTGAAGCGTGCAACCGCCTTTAGGGCATCTTCAGGGGAGAGGCCTGCGTCAAGGGCAACCTGGTATTCGTCCAGCGAGGAGATATCGTCCACTTCATCGATCGAGGAAAACGGTATGTTTTCCATGCCCAGTTCCTGCCCCTGATAGATAAAGGGAAGCCCGCGCAGCATAAAGTTCAGGGCGGCGAGCATTTTCTTGCTCTCTTTGCAGCAGTCCCCTTCCGGGATATAGCGGCTGACGCCCCGGGGCTCGTCATGATTTTCGATGATATTGGAAAGAAAGCCGATATCGCCGACTTTTTCCTGAGACGCAAAACAGCAGTTTTTGTAATCTTCCGGCGTGATCGGCTCAGCGTCGTACCATCCCTTCCCGCTCTGGCCGAAAATGGCCTCGTTGAAATCGAACATGGTGGAGAAATAGCCGCCATCGCCGATAAAATCCGGTATTACTTCCGGCTTTTCATTAAAGACTTCTCCCACGGAGAACGCGTCATATACGGAAAAGGTGCGATCCCGCATCTCTCCTAAGAATGCACCGATGCCCTCTGCGTCTTTTAACATGGTATTTATACTGCAAAGACCGTCGCTGCGGTCAGGCGTGTAATCGCGGAAGGGCAGTGCCTTCTTGATATTGATGATCGCATCAATGCGGAAGCCTGCCAGCCCCTTTTCCAGCCACCAGTTGATGTTTTTGTAGACTTCTTCACGGAGTTTCGGGTTTTCCCAGTTAAGGTCAGGCTGTTTTTTATGGAATACATGAAGATACTGCCTGTTCGTGCCGGGAAGGTCGTCCCAGACCGGCCCGCCGAAATAGGAACGCCAGTTGGTGGGCAGTTTTTCTCCGTCTTTTTCTCTCAGATAGAAGAAGTCCCCGTATTCGCCGTCGGGATCTTCGCAGGCTTTCCGAAACCATTCATGTTCATCGGAACAGTGGTTGACCACCAGATCCATCAGAATGTACATATCCCGTTTTTTGGCCTCGGCGATCAGCCGTTCCATGTCTTCCATCGTACCGAAACGGGGATCGATGTTATAGTAATCCGAGATGTCGTACCCCTGATCCGCCAGCGGGGAGGAATAGCAGGGGGAGAGCCAGATCATGTCCACGCCAAGCTCCTGCAGATAGTCCAGTTTGGAGATAATGCCGGGAATATCACCGATGCCGTCTCCGTTGGAATCATAGAAGCTTTTCGGATAGATCTGATATGCCACTTTGTCATGCCACCATTTTTTCGTCATAGTATGTACCTCTTTTACGGCTGCGCTGCTTCGCTTCGAGCCGGTATCATATCTGTTGATATAATACCATGTCTGGAGGACATGGTATGCGCTTTACGATGCACACTCGCTTCGCCCGCGCCGTGATATCATATCTACCGATATTATATCAGAAATGGAAAGTAAAGAAACTATTGATTTTTATCTTCCGAATTGCTATACTGTATTCAATGACGGAAAATGGCGGGAGAGAAAATATCCTGTCGTAAATCAGATGAATATTTGAGGGAAGATCTATATAAGCCTGTAGGACTTATATGTTCTTTCCTTTTGTTTTTTTATACGAAGACCCGCATGGGGAGGCCTGCTGCAAAGGCAGCATGCGGGCTGTGCGACGGGCAGGAAAAGAGGCTTTTCCCTCTGCCCGATCTAAGGGATAAGACAAAATGAGACTTTTATCAAATCGGATGAAAACTGCATTTTATACGACAGCGGCTGTATTGGTCCTTCTGGGCGGGCTGGCTGTTCTTGACAAAAACAATGATTTTTCTCTTACACAGAGGGAAAATGTGCATAAATTCGGGGCAACGTATATGACCATGAACAATCCTTTCTTTGAGGTGATCAACGAAACGATACGCGCCACCGTGGAATCAAACGGGGATATTCTGATCACAAGAGATCCGGCCCTTGATGCGGACAGACAGACGCAGCAGATTTATGATCTGATAGACGAGGGAGCGGAGGCTATATTTATCGCCCCTGTTGATTTTGAGAAGATCATTCCCGCTATCGAGTATGGGAGAGAGAAGGGGGTAAAAATAATATTTGTGGACACGGAGATCTATGATGAGAGCCTGGCGGACTGTACCGTTGTCTCGGATAACTATCATGCGGGGGTTCTCTGCGCCGAGTATCTTCTGGATAAAAAAACAGAAGGAAAGATCCTGATCTTTGAACATCCGACAACCAAATCCTCGAATGACCGCGTGGAGGGGTTTGTAGACACGATAGAGGGGAACGGAAATTATGAGATCGTGGACAGGCTGAATTATGCGGGACAGCTTGAGATCGCCATGCCGCTGATGATCGACGAGTTGAAAAAGGGTGTGGATTTTGACGTTGTTTTTTCCATCAACGATGTGGGAGCGCTTGGTGTGATGGCAGCGCTGAAGGATTACGGGAGACTGGACGGCATATCTGTTCTCGGAGTGGATGGCGCGCCGGAGGCGAAGTCCATGATAAAAGA
>OFFZ01002046.1_pt1 | contig 10847 bp, 8 predicted proteins | sample 1521631 | NCBI WGS metagenome assembly OFFZ01 (sample SAMEA3504102, study PRJEB24116) | mouse gut metagenome | biome: mouse gut; feature: mouse-associated habitat; material: faeces | place: Denmark | collected 2011 | reverse complement strand
ACCGTAGCTTACAGGGGTGGGATCGGAGGGGTCTTTTATGGCGTTGTAGAATGCCTCGACTTCAGCCTGCGTAACGCCGGGACCGTAAAGATTGGTGGCGGAAGTGGCCACCACATCCTGCGTGCCGTCCTGATTGACGCGCTTCGGCATGACCGCCGGATCGAAGATCACCGGCATGAGCGTGGCCATCATCTCGGCCTTGGTCTCTCCCGGGGCAAGGGGCAGCTTGTAGGCGGGGAGGGCGTTGACCTGCGCCTCGAGGAACGACTGGCTGAATCCAGGGGCATATTTGTCGGTGGAATAGTGGTGGTGTATGCCGTTGCCGAACCATACCTGCTTGAGGTATTTCTCGAAAGCTTTGAACTCCGCGCTTTCGCGGTCACCTTTGTAGCCGGTGTAGACATTTTCAAGAAGCTGGCGTATCTGAAGGTTGTGACGTCCGTTCTGGTCCCAGATTATGTCGCGTCCCATCTGTGCGGCCTGTCCCAGATAATAGAGCATCTTTTTCTGGCGAAGCGTGAGGCGGTCGAACTCGGGTACTTCATATCGGAGTATTTCGATGTCGGCGAAGCGGTCCACATGATAGTTGAAGTTCTTGTCGACTGCGGCAACTGACGGTATGGCCGATGCCGCGGCGATGATTAGTGTGGGGATTGTCTTGTTCATTAATTCTGTTGTTATTGTATTTTGGTATTGATTCAAGTTTTTTATTCCACATAGAGTACGAGTCCCTTGAGGTATTCCCCTTCGGGATGGGAGATGTCGACAGGATGGTCGGCGGGTTGCGAGAGCTGATGGAGTATCCTCACTTTCCTGCCGGATTTGGCGGCGGCGCTGAACACGGCGAGCCGGAACATTTCTCTGGTGATGGCCTGCGAGCATGAGAAGGTGAAGAGGATTCCCCCTTTTTTGATTTTTTCGAAGGCTTTGCCGTTTAGCTTCCGGTAGCCGACCAGTCCGTTCTTGATGGCGCTGCGGTGCTTGGCGAATGCCGGCGGGTCGAGAACAATCAGATCGTAGGTGTCGGCGGGCATTTCACTGAGGAATCGGAATGCGTCCATGTCGTGGGTATGGTGACGGGGATCGTCAGGGAAATTCAGGGCTATGTTGGCGTCGGTCAGGGCGACCGCCTTCGACGAGGAGTCCACAGAGTCCACGCTCAGCGCTCCTCCACGCATGGCATAGACGGAGAATCCTCCCGTATAGCAGAACATGTTGAGTACTTTCCGGCCATCGGCGAGGCTCTCGAGAAGCCTGCGGTTTTCGCGCTGGTCCACGAAAAATCCTGTTTTCTGTCCGCGCAGCCAGTCGATGTGGAATTTAAGGCCGTTTTCCGTGGCCACGTTGCCGCTGTAGGAGCCTATGATATAGTCGTTCTGAGGGTCGAGGCGCGCTTTGTAGGGCAGCGTGGTCTCGCTTTTGTAATAGACGTTGGCGATTCCGGCTCCGGGAAGGCGGGTAAGGGCGCGTGCTATGCAGTCACGCATGAAGTGCATACCCGGGGAGTGTGCCTGTACGACGGCAGTGTCGCCGTACACGTCCACTACGAGTCCGGGGAGGAAGTCGCCCTCGCCGTGTACGAGACGGAATGCCGTGTTGTCGTGGCGTTGCAGGCCGAGCGTGCGCCGCAGGGCGTAGGCTTCCGACAGGCGGCGCGCGAAAAAGTCGTCGTCTATGTCTGTGTCGGCGAAATCAAGCATACGCACGGCGATGCTGCCTATCTGGTAGTGTCCTACGCCTATCATTCGGCCGTCGGCGGCAACTACGCGCACTACGGTGCCTTCGTCTATGTCGCGTGGCATTTCGGTCAGGGCGCCGGAAAACACCCATGGGTGCAGGCGGTCCAGCGAGTCTTCTTTGCCGCGGCGCAGCCGCAGGGTGGGGATTGTGTCGGTGGTCATTTGAGCAGGAATCGGAAAATGTCGTTGGCGTTGGCGTATAGCAGGAGCAGGAAGAGGAAGCCCATGCCTATCATGTTGGCTATCTCAAGGAAGCGCTCGCTTGGCTTGCGGCGTATCACTATTTCCACGAGCAGGAACAGGGTGTAGCCTCCGTCGAGCGCGGGTATGGGGATTATGTTCATGAAAGCGAGTATCACCGACAGGAATGCGGTAATCTGCCAGAACGAGTACCAGTTCCATTTCTTGGGGAACAGGCTGCCGAGTGTGCCGAAGCCACCGACGCTCTGCGCGCCCTCTTTGCTGAACACGAGGCGAAGCGACGACACGTAGTTGGAAAGCTGCGCCGTGCCCAGCTGCCAGCCGCGCGGAATGGCGCCGAGCAGCGAGTAGCGCACTTCTTCGATGTCGAAAATCTTGTCGGGCATGCGCATCTGTATGCCTATCTTTCCGTATTCGTTCACATCCACTCGGGGCATTGTCTGCTCTTTTCCGTCGCGTACGACAGTCATCGGCACGGCTTTTCCTTTATTGGCGGCCAGCGCGGGGTAGAATTCCGTCATGGAGGGTGTGGTGTCGTTGCCGATTTTTATTATTCTGTCGCCTTCACGCAGGCCGGCATGTATGGCCGGTTCGCCGGGCATGAGTTTCTCGATGTAGACGGGTACTCGCATGGCCATGAACCCGTCGGTGCTGTTCATGAGTTTTTTTATGAGTTCGTCGGGCACGACGATGTCGGTGGTGTCTGTTCCGCGCATCACGGCGACGTGTGCGCCCGGCTGCACCATCTGCCAGCGCTGCGAAGCGTCCATGGCATCGAACGGGCGCCCGTCGAGCGACAACAGACGGTCGCCGTCGCGGAATCCCGCATCGTGCATCTCCGACGCGAAGTCAAGCCCCTCTGTCATGGCCTGATAAGGCACTACGCGGTCGCCCCAATGAAATGCGATGCCTGCGTATATTATGATTGCGAGGACAAAGTTCAGCAAAACGCCTGCCACCATCACGAGCAGACGCTTCCACGCCGCCTTGCTGCGGAACTCCCATGGCTGGGGCTCGGCTGCGAGGTCTTTGCTGCTCTTGGTTTCGTCCACCATGCCGGCGATGTCGCAGTAGCCGCCGAGGGGCAGCCATCCGAGGCCGTATATGGTGTCGCGCCATGTGGGCTTCGCTCCGGGTGCGGCCGGGTGCGGCCGTCCTATCTGTAATGTCTTCCACGCATGCTGCGTTTCTATGCCGTTTTCGTCGCGGGTGTAGCCTATAATCTGAAGCTGTCCTTTGCGCGGATCGTATTTAAGCAGCGAGAACCAAGGGTTGAAGAACAGATAGAAGCGGTTCACCTTTATGCCGAACATGCGGGCGAATATGTAATGGCCGAACTCGTGTACGGTCACGAGTATCACAAGTGCCAGTATTAGCTGTAGTGCTTTGAAAAGAAATGATTCCACTTGTAAGGGTGTGTTTATCGTTTGATGTATTCCCGGGCGATTGTGCGGGCTTCTGTGTTGGATGCCACGTAGTCGGCGTAGCCGGGCTCGGCTATGTATGATGCATTGCCGAGTGTGTGGGCGATAGTGTCGTAGATGTCGTAAAAGCCGATTTGCCCGTGCAGATAGGCTGCTACTGCAATTTCGTTGGCAGCGTTTATGACGCACGCGGCATTGCCGCCGCGGCGTATGGCTTCATCGGCCAGAGCAAGGCATGGAAAGCGGCTTGTGTCGGGCTGCTCGAATGTCAGTGTGGCGAGCTGGTCGGTAGTAAGCGGTCGCTCCGCGCCTTCGAGGCGATCGGCGCATCCGAGCGCATATGCGATGGGCAGGCGCATGTCGGGCACGCCGAGCTGCGCTTTTATGGCTCCGTCGGTGAACTCCACCATGGAGTGTATGATGCTTTGCGGATGCACGATGGCAGAAATCCGCTCCGGCTCCATGTCGAAAAGCCAACGGGCTTCGATTATCTCGAACGCTTTGTTCATCATCGTGGCAGAGTCAATGGTGATTTTCGCGCCCATGTCCCAGTTGGGATGCTTGAGTGCGTCCTTGGCTGTGGCTGCAGCGATGCGTTCGCGGCTCCATGTGCGGAACGGTCCTCCGGAAGCGGTGATGATAAGGCGGCGGACTTTGTCGCGCTGCTCGCCGGCGAGACACTGGTACACGGCGGAGTGCTCGGAGTCTACCGGATATACACGCGAGGGTGATTTTTCCAGCAGACGGCGCACATAGTCGCCTGCCACGACGAGGGTTTCTTTGTTGGCGAGCGCGATGTCCTTGCCGGCACGGATGGCACGGATGGTGGGCTCAAGTCCGCTGTAGCCCACTGTGGCCGTCACCACCATTTCCACGCCTGGTTCTTCGGCTGCTTCAGCCAGGGCGCTGGCTCCGGCCGCCGTGCGGATGCCCAATGGCTCGAGAGCGTCGCGCAGTCTGGGCAATGCGCTTTCGTCGGCGATCACGGCAAGGTCGGGCCGGTGGTGGCGCGCCAGTCCGATAAGCTCGTCGACACGGCGTCCGGCAGCGAGCACCGATGCTCTGTAAAGTTCGGGATGCTTGTCCACGATGTCGAGCGTCTGTGTGCCTATCGAGCCGGTGCAACCCAGCACTGCTATGTTTTTCGGTTGATTCACGATTGGTTTCATATTTAACATGCAAAAATACGAAAAAAATCGCTACTTCTGCGAAAATGTTGTAAATCTCAGTAATTTTGCATCCACAATGAATGTAGAAGAATTAAGGGCGTATTGTCTCGGACTGCATGGGGCGGAGGAAAACGCTCCGTGGAGCGAGCCGCGTTATTCGATGATGGTGACATACTCTATAGGCGGCAAATGGTTCTGCATTGCCGACCTTGACAAGAAATTCATCAACATAAAATGCGAGCCGGAGCGGGTGGTGTGCATGCAGGAGCATTATGAAGGGGCCTTCCCTGCATGGCATATGAATAAGCGGCATTGGCTGAGCATACGGCTGGAATCGGATGTTCCTGACGCATTGATATGTGAGCTGCTGTCCTGTGCGTATGTTCTTGTGCTTAACGCGTTGCCTAAGAGGGTCAGAGCTGCTGTTTTGCTGTGATTACGTGCATTTCGCAGGCCGTGCAGTCGAAGTCGAGGCGGTATCGCAGGCCTTTTGCGCATAGGTAGAGCGGCGACGGGAGTTTCGAAGCGGAGGATGTGCGCAGGCATGCCCCTAGCTCGCGCCGCAGACAATAGCGTGTGGTCATGACGCGCATTTCTCCGTCCGGGCGCTGCACTTCTGCGGCCAGTTCCGTGACAGTGGCGCCTGCGCTTCTGTAAAACTCTTTGGCGATGCAGTTTGCGATGTTGTCGTGATAGCTTGTCGACACCCCTTTCAGTGCGTCCGTCGAAAGGGCGCAAGGGCGCCGTCGGTCATACGAGTGGCGGGCGTATTGGGCGCTGTCGAGCAGTGTTATGCATTCGCGGCGTAATGCAGTCAGGGCCGAAGCCGGGACAAAGCGGTCGGCGAGCCGGTCGTCAAGGCTGTCAATGCGGTAGATGCTTCCGCCGAGGCGGCCGAGGATGCGGTGTCTGGCTTCTGTCTGCGGGCTTTGGGCGCGGTCATGCGGTATTTCTGCACATTTTTCCACCATGTTGCCGCGTTCGTCGCTTATTTCGAGCGCTATGCGGTCTGTGTCGATTTCTCTAAGGGTCATGTGCAAGCCTATCGTGCGGTGTGGAACGGCATTGTCTACGGCATCGGCGTAGGCTTTGTCGGAATTGCGGTAAATGGTGGTGCCCGGTGTCGGGCTGATGTCAGAAGCCGCGGAGAGTCGGCCGCCTTCCGCTTTGTTCAGTCGAAAGCCTGTAAAGCGGTTTTCTGAATCGAAATAGCCGAGGCCGTCGCCGTTGTGAAGCTCGGTGCGGAGTTTTGCCGTGATGTTACGTCTGCGGCATGATATGACCGTACCCACGGCGATGCCTGTATTTTTCGGCGACGCGAGCGAGGCGATGAGGCCGGGCGCTCGGCGCGGAGTGCCGAGGAAATAGGATGTGTAGCCGCGGTTGAACACTTTGTCGAGATGCGGGACGAATCCTGCCTCGCTGTGCCCGAACGACGCGCGGATGTATTTCCCGCCCGATGCTGCCACGAGGCGGTCGAGAGCGGTTGAGTAGGCGGCAACTGTGCTGCGCACATAGGCTGAATCTTTGAGCCGTCCTTCAATCTTGAAAGACGACACGCCGGCGTCGGCCATGTCGCCGAGCAGGTCTATGCGGTTCATGTCGCGCAGCGACAGATAGTGGCGCTCGGGAGCGAGTTCGTGTCCGTCTCTGTCGCAGAGGCGGTATGGCAGGCGGCACATCTGCGGGCATTCTCCCCGGTTGGCGCTTCGCCCTGTGGCCATGAATCCGGCGTGGCAGTCGCCGCTGTAGCTCACGCACAATGCCCCGTGCACGAATGCTTCGAGCGGCACGGATGTGGCTGCGCGCACGGCGCGGATTTCCTCAAGGGTAAGTTCGCGGGCGAGCACTATCTGCGAGAATCCTGCTTTTTCAAGAAAGGCCGCGCGGCCGGGCGTGCGTGTGTCGCATTGTGTGCTGGCGTGCAGGGCTATAGGCGGCAGAGACATGCGCAGATATGCCATGTCCTGCACGATGAATGCGTCTGCGCCTGCGTCGTAGAGTTCTCTTGCGAGCGCTTCGGCGCGTGCTGTTTCATCATCGTATAGAATGGTGTTGAGCGTGACGTATATCCGTGCGCCGAAACGATGTGCGTGTGCCGCCGCGCGCGCTATGTCGTCCACGGAATTGCCGGCAGCCGCGCGTGCTCCGAAGGCAGGTGCGCCCATGTAGACCGCATCGGCACCGCAGTCGACGGCTTCTATGGCTATGTCGGCGGTGCGGGCAGGAGCGAGCAGTTCGAGCTGTGTCGGCTTCATGGCATCGATTCAATGAGGTTGAGCGCGTCGGTGCGGTGTGCGTCTGTGCGGGCAGGGTCGTGTGCGTCGCTGTTCACCAGTACGGGCACACCGGCGCGGAACAACTGAGGCCACCATCGTTCGCCCGGGAAGAAGCGTCCGTGGCGTCCGCGTGCTTTGGTGTTTATTTCTGCTATCACGCCGTGCGCCGCCATGCAGTCGATAGTGTCTGCTATATGGCGTGCGTACCATGGCTCGTCTTCGATGCCGGGCTGCATGCTTGACGCGTTGAGGCATATTTTGTCGAAATGCCCTACGATGTCGAGTCCGCCGGCTTCTATCATGGCCTGTGTCTGCGCGAAAAAACGGTCTACCACATAGCGCAAATCGCCGCAGAACACACTTTCCACATATTGCCGGAAGCGGTCGGCCGGGCCGTCCGTGTCGGCGTATTCGCCGTTTTGCGCCGGCACGAAATGCACGCTGCCTATGACATATTCGAGCCCGTAGCTTTCTACTTCCGGCGAAGATGGTCCCCATTGCGGGCCGAGGTAATCGACCTCCATTCCGGCGTACAGGCTGATAATGCCGGAATATTTATCGCGCAGGCGCATGACTTCCGACATATAGGCATTCATGTCGGAAGCGGCCATATTGCATGGCGACGCTATAGGGACAGGGCCGTGCGGAGAGAATCCGTAATGCGTCAGTCCGGCGGCAATTGCGCCCTGCACCATGGTTTCCATGTCGGCATGCCCGTCGCAGAACTGCGTGTGGCTATGTAGGTTGTATCGTGTGCCGCTTCCGATGGCGGCGAGTATGTCGTGTATTTTTGTCATATTTTTTCCGTTTTCAATCGTGGTGCCATACGGGCGAATGCTGCGGTGCACAAAGCTGTGGCTCCGAGCGAGCAGAGCACGGCATAAGTCCACGGCATGCCGAAGCCTTCCGGCGACGGGGCGAAAAGGATGTAGCACACGCACACTGCGGTCATGAACATGGCTGGAAGCATGGTGATTATGTAAGCTCGTCCGAAACGGTAGAGATAGGCCGAGGCCGCCCACAGGGTGAACACGGCGAGAGTCTGGTTGCACCATGCGAAGTAGCGCCACAGCACGTTGAAATCAATCATCATCACACATGCCGTAAGTGCGAATATGGGTAGCGACACGAGCAGACGGCGTGATATTGGCCGCTGGTCGGCATGCATGAAGTCGGCGGCAATCAGGCGCGCCGAACGCAGGGCCGTGTCGCCGGTGGTTATAGGCGCCGCAACTACGCCGAGTATGGCCAACAGGCCGCCGATAGCGCCCAGGCGGCTTATGGATATGTCGTGCACGAGCGAGCCGGCGCTTCCTCCTCCGGCCATATATTCGCGTAGCCCGTCGTAGCCGCCGGTGAAAGTGATGGCTGCCGCCGCCCAGATAAGGGCCACGAGACCTTCGGCCACCATCGCGCCGTAGAATATGGGGCGTGCAAGGCGTTCGTTTTTAAGACACCGTGCCATCATCGGGCTTTGGGTGGCATGGAATCCGCTTATGGCGCCGCATGCTATGCTGACGAACATCATCGGGAACACCGGATGCGCATCATCTCCGTAGCGGCTCGCGAGTCCGTCGGCAAAGCCGTCCGGAATGCTTTCAGAGCCGAACAGCAGCACAAACAACAGCCCGGCAGCCATGAACAGCAGGGCAAAGCCGAACACAGGATAAATCCGTGCTATCACTTTGTCGACAGGCAGCAGTGTGGCCAGTGCATAGTAAATGAAGATGCAGGCTATCCAGAACGTTGTGTCGAAGATTCCGGGTGTCATGGACGCGAGCAATCCGGCCGGGGTTAGTACGAACACGGCGCCGACAAGGATGAGAAGAACCAAAGAGAACCCGCGCATCAGTTGTTTAATGCCTGTGCCGAGTTCGTGTCCCACCAGTTCGGGCAGAGACTCGCCCCCGGCCCGCACGCTCATCATGGCCGAGATGAAGTCGTGCACTGCGCCTGCGAAAATCGTGCCGAACACAATCCACAGAAATGCGGCCGGACCGTACATCACTCCCATTATAGCTCCGAAGATCGGGCCGAGTCCGGCGATGTTGAGGAACTGGATGAGGAAAATCTTCCATGTCGGCAGCGGTACAAAGTCAACGCCATCGGCACGGGTATGTACCGGAGTTATCCGTGCGGGATCCTGACCGAATACTCTGGAAACAAATTTGCCGTAGGTGAAATACCCTGCGATAAGCACTGCGAGAGCAATTGTAAAGGATATCATATCGGTATTTTTTGTCGAATCTTTTTTGTCGCAACCCTGACCTGTCGAAAGTTGTCACTGCACCTCGGCGCGGTAGACCTCCGAGCGGAGTTTGTCCACATTCACGCGATCGCGTTCTGTGTCGGCTTCCAGACGTCTGATCTTGGTGCCGGTAGCTTCCACAGGAGTGTCGTAATACTCCCTGCGGAGGTCGGATAGATTGGCTAATTTTTCATCGAGATTCTTCTTTGCCGCCATATACTTCTTCATCATGGCACGTGCTCCGGCGTTTTTGAAATCGCTGTATTCGTAGTATATTTTCCCGTTTCTCATCGGGAATATGAAATCGATGTTCCTTTCGGCAGGAACCGCGGGATTGATTTTCTTTATCTCTTCGAGAAGGCTGTCGAAATTGCTGTCGGGATCCTGAGTGAGGATAATGTCGTCGACGCGGGCGAAAGCGGTGAGGTTTTCATCCTCGGGCGAATAGTTCCTGCGCAGGTCGTTCACTTTGAAAAGGAACACCGTCAGCGAATCGCCGAGTTGTTTGCGGTCAGTGGCCCACCAGCCGACACCGTTGAGTTCATCGACCGCGAGCAGATAGTCGTCGAATGGAGAGTTATAAGGCATACCGAGATTCTGGGGCTGAAGGAATTCTCCGTCGGCGGCATCGCGTGTGGCCACCATTATATCATATCCTCCCATGGAATTGTCTCCGTTGTCGGCATAGTAAAGCGTCACTCCGTCCGCCATCATGAAGGGGTAGACTGCATCCCCGCCTTCGGAAAGTTCATCGTCGAGGTGCGCCGGTGGATTCCAGCTGCCGTCGGTGAGACGTATGGCTTCCATCAGGCGGAAGACACCCGATGAATCAGGTTGCGCCCACAGTTTGTAATCTCCCCCTTCATTGGTGAACACATAGTCCACTTCATCGGCATCCGCACCATTGGGAAGCATCGCGCCGTCTCCGAGATATCCTGAGGAGGGAGGCAGGAGATAGTTCTTGAAAAACGTCTTCTTGGGGACGGTTATGCTGTCTATTATCTCGATTTTTTCGACGCGTTCAAGAAAGTTCTCGGCCATGGTCAGCTGTCTGTTGTACAGGTCAAGAGTCTCGAGGAATTCCACCGATGCTTTTTTGCCGGCTTTCTTGCGAGCGTTGGCATAGTGCTCCGAAGCCCCGTCGAAGTCATAGTCCATGTATGCTTTCCGGCCCTTGTCGAGCAATTCGTCGGCCACAGTCTGGGCCTCCGACTGAAATGACAACAAACCAAGCAATGCCGCTGATATTGTGAAGATATTGAGTCTTTTCATTTTCTATTGTCAGATAATCTGCAAAAATAATGAATTTCAGCGACACTGCAAATAAAGGGCCCGATTACATCCATATTTTATTGACGTAGGTGCTATTTCCACAAAGATTACGGGTTGAGACAGGGCTTTTCTCTCTTTTTTTGCACAAATTAAAGGTTTTCGAGAAATTTTTGTTAACTTTGCGCAAAATATGCCCCGACTGAATCCCGACTGAATATGGAGCAGGGGCAGCAGGATATATCGGAAAATATTTCAAACAAACTAAATAGATATGAGTCTTAATATCATTGTATTGGCCAAGCAGGTGCCTGACACTCGCAATGTCGGCAAGGATGCTATGAAAGCCGACGGCACAATCAACCGTGCCGTGCTTCCGGCCATATTCAATCCCGAGGACCTCAATGCGCTGGAGCAGGCTCTCCGGCTCAAGGAGATGTATCCGGGTACGAAGGTGACATTGCTCACTATGGGACCGGCCCGCGCCGCCGAAATCGTGCGTGAGGGCCTTTACCGCG
>OFFZ01002045.1_pt1 | contig 10849 bp, 9 predicted proteins | sample 1521631 | NCBI WGS metagenome assembly OFFZ01 (sample SAMEA3504102, study PRJEB24116) | mouse gut metagenome | biome: mouse gut; feature: mouse-associated habitat; material: faeces | place: Denmark | collected 2011 | reverse complement strand
TCGACCAGCAGGAGGGAAGCGAAGCGGGAGCGTCTGGGAATGACCTGGGCGCTCCGTTCTCTTTGCCGGCCCTCTGCGAAGAGCGCACTTACTCACCACCCGCAAGCGGGCGGTGGTACTGCCTGCGGCAGTCGTGCGCTCTCCGAGGGGGATGCGGCCCCTGCGGGGGCCTGCCGGGAATGACTGCGGTCATTCCCGGTGCGTATGGAGCAGGTCGGTGCGCCGCCCTGCTCCATACGCCAGCGAAAACCTGCCACCGGCAGCTTTTCACTGTTTACGGGGGACGAAGGACGATGGACGGGAGACGAAGGACGGAGGTAATAAAAACTGGCGATTTATCATTTAGAGGCAAAGGTCATCAGCCGGGGAACAGGCCGTTCCGCTGTCGCAGCAGCGGCTTACATGAGCTGTTCTCGGATGTACAACGATTATGATGGCATACAGCACGATTACACCCGAAAGCAGGGGCTTGTCTGGCAGCAAGTCTTTCTGCCAGATATGGCATCGGCAGAATGGGTAGATCGGGAAGTCCTCTGGAACGCCGTGGAGGAAGCGGAGAAAACGAAGGACAGCCGCCTTGCCCGTGAGTTCGTGGTGGCGCTCCCCGTTGAACTGAACCGGGACGAGTGGATTGCCCTTCTGGCTGATTTTATCCATGCCAATTTTGTGGTGGAGGGGATGTGCGCCGATGTCTGTATCCATGATACGGACGGTCACAATCCCCACGCTCATATCATGCTGACCGTGCGGCCTCTGACCAAGGATGGCAAGTGGCAGCATAAGACGGAGAAGGAGTATCTGTGCGTCCGCGATGGTGAGGAACGGGGCTTTACTGCGGCAGAGTTCAAAGCGGCACAAGGCGAGGGATGGGAGAAACAGTATCAGTACAAAGTTGGCAAAAAGAAGGTATATATGGTTCCATCCCAAGCGAAGGTGCAAGGCCATGAGCGCATTTCCAAGTATCCTAAGAGTACAAAATACGGCAGGCAAAATCCTATTTCTGAACGCTGGAATAGCGAGGATCAGCTTGCCCTCTGGCGGGCGGCATGGGCCGATGTAACCAACTGTTTTCTTGAGCGGGCCGGGGTTCAGGAGCGTGTCGATCACCGCAGCTATGCGGAGCGCGGGCTGGATGAACAGCCTACCATTCATGAGGGAGTAGCCGCTCGTGCGCTGGAACAGAATGGCCTCATTTCTGACCGCTGTGAACTGAACCGACAAATTAAAGCAGACAACGCCCTGCTGCGGGAGTTGAAGTTACTGGTTAAGAAACTAATGGATGCAGTAAAGAACACGATCCCCGCTATTGCAGAAACTATGGAAACTGTACGCCAGAAAATGATTATCTTCCGGTATCAGCTTTTGCATATTGGGGCCGGAAAGGAGAAACTTGCCGACACCCTCCAAATTGTTAAGCCTGATCTTAGGAGATATGAAAACATCGTTAGACAGTTCAAAGGCAAGATTCGGGAGTGCCGGACATTGCTGGATGAGAAAAAAGCTATCCCGGCAATCCAAATATTCCGGTATCGAGAATTGGCGCAGAAAATCGCTGGGCTAACGGAGGATATTGAGGAATTGAAAAGTGAAAAAGTCCTGCTACTGAATCAGTTTAATTGTGTGGACGATCATGGTATGGCGGAAATCAAAAAACGTATCGTTTCGATGGAATCCTCTCTGGAAAAGCTGGACCAGCAGGAGATGAAGTACACCGATGAACTGGAAGCGGCACTGGCGCAGTATACTGAGTTGCAACAGCAGGCGGCAGATATGGATGTACTAGAACTGGATACCACCTGTCACGCTATTCGGCCTGATAAGGAGTGGGAAACGGTCCAGCGGTTGCAAGCCACCTATGGCAAAAAGTTTGATTCCAGGACACTGGCACAGAGCCGAATGGATGTTGCCGAAATGTTAAATGAAACAGCGGAGCCGGTATCTATTCGTCAGAACCTGCAACAGTTGCAGGTTCATCAGACGAAGCAAAGCCACGAAAAAGAGCACGGCCAGGAGAGGTAATGCTCCTGGCCCGCTACTTTATCTCGGGTTCAAGATTTTCAAATAGTGGATCATCGAAAAATTCGCGAACACTGATTTCAAGGCCGTCACAAATCTTTTGAATGGAAACAATTCCCGGATTCTTGCTTTTGGTGTTCAACATACTGTAAATCGTGGAAGGCGCAACGCCGCATTGGTTGGCAAGAGCGTTGATTGCGATATTCCGCTCCAGGCAAAGTGCCTGGATACGACGCGCAACCGCTGTCTTGGCATTCATTGCGGCACCACTCCTTCCATAGTAGTACCGTTATTTTAGCCAATTTTGCGATTTATCGTGTAGGATATATCCCAAACACAAAGTTCGTGCTATAATAGGTTTGCGATATATCGCATATATTTTGGGAGGGATACTATGCCAACCTGTTTCTTTATTGGACACCGTGAGGCACCGGACACTCTATTAGACGAACTATCTGCTGTGGTTGAACGCCACATCACCGAATACGATGTGACTGAGTTCGTCGTAGGCAGATATGGCCGATTCGATGCACTGGCGGCAAAATGCGTCAAAGCAGCAAAGAAGCGCCACCCGGAGGTGACGCTTACTTTGTTGCTGCCCTATCATCCCTATGACCGCCCTACTCCAACACCGCCCGGCTTCGACGGTACGTTCTACCCGCTGGGGATGGAGACTGTTCCGAAACGGGCCGCTATCGTCCGGGCCAATCGGTATATGGTGGAGCACAGCGATTACCTGATTGCCTACGCATGGCATCCAGCCAGCAATGCGCGAGAGTTGGTGGAGTATGCCCAAAAATGTGAAAAGCAAGGTAAAATTTCCATAACAATTCTACCGAGACAGCAATCAATGTATTGAGTTTATTGTTTCTTTTGCCCACGCAACATCAAAGACTCTTTTGAATTGTGCCCCAGTCCTACAATGTTCACGTATTCACCATTTCAAGATAGTTGTGGCAACATCGTCCCCCCAACTTCCTCTGGTACACTCATACAACTGAATTCCCGGATTGCTCCGAACCAGCCATTTCGTTGGATCAGCCTCAGAAAAGTCAAGCTGGCTCTGCTTTTTCTGGATTGCTTTGTATGCCGCTGTCCCTGGCGGAATCTGCATCATTGACATAATCCGCCCTCTGGCAGCGGATGACGCTCCTTTATTCGTTATCTCAAAGCCTCTTGTATGGATGATGATACACGCTTCTCTGGTAAATTCCAAAATACGGCTACCACAGGCGTGCTTGGACACAACAAAGTTCCTGGCGAGGGAATTGATTAAGGTATAGTCCAGCGGCGCACCACTCATCATTGGGCGGAACTGAGTGGCAGGCATCAGCAATTCCGTCGCAAAGCGATTTGCAGCAATTTCCTGTGGCCTATGGGTATCCTTCATATCTTTTGGGGAACAGCGAAATCCCATTTCACCGCTTTGTTGAAAATCGGGTTTGTGCTGCAAAAAGTAGTGGCCTAGCTCGTGAGCAAGGGTGAAATTCTGCCGCCCCGCATTGGCGATAGCCGTGTTCAGCAGGATTGCTCGCTTATCACCTCGGAACAGTAAAGCGCCACTGAAATTCAAGTCATTATTCAGCGAACGCCGCCCAACTTTAACCTTCTGCGATGCCGCTATTTCATCCAGATGAAGGGCAGGGGTATCAAGAATACCCATTGTTTCCAGCACCCAGTTAGCTTTGATTTCTGGCGCAGAATCATGGCTCATTCCTCGTCCTCCGCAAACAGATCATCAATGGCCTGCATTGCCTCATTGGAAAGCTGTCCCACATCGCCACGAGCTGCCAGTAAAGTTTCTTCTTCTTTTTTAGTGGAAGGGAATGGGATAATGTTATCAATTTTATCAAGTGGTATAGCGGCTGTGTAAGCGGCTTTCAGCTCATCACAAAGAGTCCTTAATTCGTCTACTTTAGACACAATGCGTAGTTGTTCAGCGAGAGGCGGAAGAGGAAGGATATGACTCATAATTGTCAGTGTTGCGAGTTCGATTTGTTTTGTTGAACCAGTTGCTTTCTCATCTATTGTACCTTGAACCTCCGGTCCAGCGAACCAGTAGTACATATATTGGGGCAATATATGCATTGGCCGTAATATGGTGACATGTGAATCTGCCACAGCACATTGATAAGAATTAAGTTGCTTATCGTATATAGCTATGCGGCCTAAAGTCCCTTGACCCGTAGAGTTCCACAACAAATCGCCAGTTTGAAGCAGACGATTTTCTTCGTATTTTGACATTGTTTCAGGTGCAATAAATCGAGCTTTGCTCATATCTATCCCATCCCATTGTACGCATTTTTGTGAAACAACAGGGTACATTTTTGTGTCAGAATATGTTGGCGATTTGCCTCGCTGAATATAGGAGCAAATATCGGCGGTACGGCACCATACCCATCCTTCCGGCAAATCATAGGGGATCTCCTCTTCCGAGATAGGAGGCAACGGCTTCTCCTTCTTGATTTTGCCCTCTTTAGCAAGCTGAGCCTTTTCCTGCTGGATACGTTTCAACAATTCAGATGCAGGTTCATCGTGGGAATTTTGTGGCACTAACTTTCCTTGTACAGCCGCTTGCAAAATTGCTTTAGGTAGATACTCAGTGAAGTGTGCCTCCAGTGCATCCAGTTTTTGTTCTTCGGCTTCCAGTTCATCGCAGAGTGCCATCAATTGATCCAATTTTTCAACTATCCGTTGTAACTCTTTTGATGGAGGAAGAGGAACGAGCATCTCTTCTGTAAACTCAGAGAAACGCAAACTATCTACAGTAGTAACTTGTTTTGTGTAGTTTTCTAAGACATATCTCTCATATCCTTTGAGCATATAAAATACATACGAGGAGATAGATGCATCAAACAGCGAAAATGCCTTAACATCTTGGTTGATTGTACTATCCATCGTTAGAATGCAAACCGGAAGCATTCTCTTTAATATGCCGCTTCGTGTAACTATTAGGATTGTTCCAGCTGGGTATGTGGTCATTTCCTTTTGAGCGTGTTCAGTGATCTTCATCATTGAGGAAGTGAGGTATTTCTGCTTCATATCCTTTGATGTTATCCAAGGTATGGTTGCACCATCCCAATACAGGGAATTTGTCATATCTGGAGTTTTACCACTGCTGAAATCTCCAAGATCGCAAAGATGACACCACTCCCAACTGTTAGGAATGTCAAACGGTACATTTCCAAGAGCTCTTTCAACTTTTTTTGACCTTTTTTTAGCCTTCCCTTGTTTAATCAAAGCCATCCTCTTATGCAATATTTGATTCATAAGTTCCGATGCAGGCTCATCCTCTGGATTCTGTGGCACCAATTTCCCTTGCACAGCCGCCTGTAGGATAGACTGGCGAAATCCTGCTGCGTTCATCCCATATCCTCCTGCTTCATGGCGTCTGCAATACGGCCCAAGATCGACTCAATGTGCGCGGATATAACCGTTTTCTCCTGCAAATAGTTGGCGATAAACTCGTCCGGTGGTAAAATCTCCTGTGTTTCATGGGGAAACCCGCAGAAATCCAAGTTGTAGTCGGCGGCTATAATATCTTCAATCGGAACGTACTGAGATACCGCGCTTTCAGTCCTGTTTGTCCACCATGCCTCTACAGGGGCGAAGTGATCGTCCAGCATGGGTCGCGTCTTAGAAAAATGTTTGTATCCCTCTGGCATTTCCAAACGGTAGAACCACACGCCTTTGGTTGGCGTTCCTTTCTTGAAAAACAGAAGATTGGTGTTGATGTTGGTGTATGGGGCAAATACGTCTTTAGGCAAACGGACTATGGTATGCAGATTGCAGTCCGCCAACAGTTTCTGCTTGATAGCGGATTTGACACCTCCACCAAACAGGAAACCGTCCGGGAGAACCATGCCGCAGCGTCCACCATCATTTAGAAGAGCCATAATATGGACAAGAAACAAATCAGCAGTCTCTGTGTTACGTAAGTCTGCCGGAACGGACTGGGAAATGGCTTTTTCCTCCGCTCCACCGAAAGGGGGATTGGTGACGATGACTTCGACCTTGTCTTTGAGCGTATATTCCGCAGTAGGTTTTCGCAACGTGTTATCGTGCCGGATGTCGGGTACGTCAATACCGTGGGCAATCAGATTGGTGACGCAGAGAAGATAGGGAAACGGCTTTTTCTCAATGCCCCGGATGGATTGCTGAAGTTTACGGTAATCCTTCGCAGACTGGATGCTGCCTTTGTAACTGTCAATAACACTGGTAAGAAATCCGCCAGTCCCACAGGCCGGGTCCAATATGGACTCCCCCAGTTTTGGCGCGACCATTTTGACAATGAACCGTGTCACAGGGCGCGGAGTATAAAATTCGCCAGCCTTTCCTGCGCTCTGCAAATCCTTGAGCATATTTTCGTAGATGCCATTGAACAGGTGCCCGGAGGGCATAGAAAAAAAGTCAATATCATCATTGATCTTGTTGATGACCTGACGGAGCAGAGTGCCAGACTTCATGAAGTTGTTGACACCTTCCATGATGCTCCGAATTAACCACTTACGCTTTTTAGGGTCATCAGAAGTATCCAGATTGCGTAGCCCCTTGAACATAGCGTCTATATGGGCTAACAATGCATCGCCAGTAATACCCTCTGCATCGTCTGCCCAATCTCGCCATCTGTACGGTTCGGGAACAACAGTGTAGTAGTCATTCTCTGTACTTTCCCACTCTTGTTCCTTGAAATCAAAAGCTTTAAGAAACAGCATCCATGTAATCTGCTCAATATACTGTGCATCGCCGTTGATTCCGGCATCAATCCGCATAATATCTTTTAGTGCTTTTGTTGTTCCCGATACTGCCATAGCGAGGTCCTCCTATTATTTATGCAGCGTAAAGAGCGGCCTCAAGTTCCCGCACCGCTTGTTCAAAGTCCTTTTTACCCTTAAAAATACGGTTAACAATGTACACAGGGTTGCCAAAGCTGGAAATTGGCTCAACCTTTAATACGTCCATGTTCTCCAAATCGGACACGCCAGCATCAGCGTATTTATCCAAAAGGGCATTCAGAACAGCTTGGGCCTGTTCTCCATATTTGGCAAAGTAATTACGCTTCCTGACGTTATTTGCCCGTTCCCGCCTTGTCAGCGGAGGCATATCAAAAGCAACATGACACAAGAGGTCAAAGGGATCAAATTCTTGACCGATCTGCTCTTGCAATTCCTCAATCAAAACACCTTGTTTTTCCAGTTCATCCAAGATAGCCTGTTTGCGGTCAGCCGCAGACCATGCGCTCAAAAAATCATCCAGTGTTGCATACTGATCTCGAACATTGCGGCGTGTATAGTCGGTCAGAGATTCTGTGATGAGTTTTCCGTTCTTGCCAATATATTGTACCCGTTGCTTTAGAACTGTGACCTCCACATTCTGGACATAATACTTTACCCTCCTGCCAGGCAGTGTCTCATCCCATGGTCCCTTTGAATCCACGCCTTTTTGTTCATCCAAGTCATCTTCCGAATTATCTACGGGATCATCCGGGGCATCTGGAATATCGCCGTTTTCATCCGGGGTAAACGCATCGTCCTGTTCGCAGGGACCATCAAAGTCTGGATCGGCAAAGTGCCGTGTGTCATTACGAAAATCAAAGATAGTAAAGAACATTTTACCCAGGTCTTCCATAACCCGTGTTCCGCGTCCAATAATCTGTTTGAACTCTGTCATGCTGTTGATATTGGAGTCCAACACAATGAACTTGACCATCTTTGTATCCACTCCGGTGGTAAGCAACTTGGAGGTGGTTACAAGAACCGGGTACTTGCTTCCAACATCTCGGAACCCATCAAGGTGTTTTTTTCCGATTTCATCATCGCCGGTAATGCGCATAACGTAACGTTCATCTTGGTTGACCATATCCTGGTTCTCATTTACCAAAGCCTGACGCATCCGATCTGCGTGTTCTCTGTCCACGCAGAAGAATATGGTCTTATCAAATCGTAGATTATGTTTTTTTAGGTAGTTGGAAACGACTCTTGCAACAACTTTGGTTCGTTGCTCCAGTACAAGCTCACGGTCAAAGTCGGTTTGTCCGTACTCTCGATCTTCTATGACATTGCCATAGCGATCCTTTTGGCCTTCGTAGGGCCGCCATCCCTCAGCGTCCTTGTCCAGCACTACTCGAATCACACGATAGGGAGCTAAGAAGCCATCTTCAATTCCCTGCCGGAGCGTATAGGTATAGATCGGATTGCCAAAGTAATCTATATTTGAAATATCCTTAGTTTCCTTGGGTGTAGCCGTCATACCAATTTGTGTTGCATTGGAGAAGTATTCTAAAACCTCCCTCCATGCACTGTCAGCCTTTGCACTGCCACGATGGCATTCGTCAACAATAACAAGGTCGAAGAAGGATGGACTGAACTGCTTAAATATCTCTTTGTCGCCTTCCCCAGTCAATCCTTGATATAGTGCAAGGAAAATTTCATATGATTTATCAACCTTCCGATTGCGAATGATAGTCATTTTATCTTTGAAGGGAGAAAAATCATTGCTGTAGGTCTGGTCAATGAGAGCGTTCCTGTCAGCGAGGAACAGGATACGCTTCTTGACACCGGCTTTCCACAACCGCCAGATGATTTGAAATGCCGTAAAAGTTTTCCCAGTACCGGTTGCCATAACCAGAAGGATGCGATTTTGACCACGCATCACTGCTTCAACAGTGAGGTTGATTGCATTACGCTGGTAATAATAAGGGGTTCGATCCTCACGGTCTGCATAGTAGGGTTCTTTGATAATAGTTTCCTGCTCGGTGGTCAGGCCAGTTCCATTTTTGTACATTTTTTGTACATTTCCCAAAGGACTTCGGGAGAAGGAAATTCATCCAAAGCTATCGTCTGTTCTTTTTCGCCGTCTGTTATCATACGGTTATGGAATGAAAAAGCATCTCCATTGGATGAAAAAACAAAGGGGATCATCAGGAGCCCAGCATACTCCATAGCTTGCTGCATCCCTTCAGATACACTATGGTTATTGTCCTTCGCCTCAATAATTGCCAGCGGAATGTGGGGCTTAAAAAATAGGACATAATCAGCCCTTTTACCCTCGTCTCGCTTGGATGTGCCGCCTCTAGCAACAATGCGCCCCTTTGTGATGACATATTCCTCACGGATTTGAGAAGCAGTCCATCCTGCATTTCGGATAGCGGGGCGAATGAATATTGACCGGATTTCTTGCTCATTAAGGCTTTTCTTATCCATGCTACGCCCCCCATTCACGATATATAGCAAATTATAACACGCCTCATTCCTGTGTTCAATAGGGCTTTTGTCGAAAACCTCAGAATTTTAGGATTTCATATACAGCTACTTAAGCAAAAAGCGCCATTGAAAGCGAGAATATCGCTATCAATGGTGAATTTACCCTTGACAAATCTGCTCTCAAAAGAAAATTCTCCAAAAGGCCGCAAAGGAAAAAGGCTATACGGACACCTTGTTTTTCGTGGACGACGGGATCACGGGCACGACCATGAAGCGGCCCGGCTTCCAGAAGATGATCCAGGCCATAGAGAACGGATACATTTCGGCGGTGTTCGTAAAGGACCTTTCCAGGCTGGGCCGGAATTATATCGAGGTTGGCCGTCTGACAGAAGAATTTTTCCCGGCCCACGATGTCCGGCTGGTGGCCGTCTCCGACGGAGTGGACAGCGACGAGGGCGAGAACGAGTTTACCCCGTTCAAAAACCTTGTGTAGGGGAAAAAGATGCAGGCAAAATATGAGCACTTTTAGAAGCAAATGTGTTCCAGGATAAGAATAAAATTATATTTTTTCTAAACTTATAAAGATAATTGGAACAAAATTCCTCCTTTGCTCGAAAATAACGCTTCCAGAGATGCAAATGGCGATTTTTCAATACGGAGTAAACTCGCAGCTGACTACGCACAACCTGTATAACAGGCTGTGCGTGGTTTTGCTTTTTCCTTAATCCACAGCCAAAGGGACTGAGGTCAGCGTTGTCTCTGCCGTAAAATCTTCGTTTACTTTCCGCAAAAAATCCGATATAATAAGAAAAAGCACTGCGAGGAGGACAGAGTATGGAGCAGGAATATATTCTTCGGCTCTATGATACGGACTTGCTGACGTTCTCCCTGTCCGAGCATGGCATTGAGGGTCTGAAAGCCGATATCCATGAAGTCAATCAGACAGAACACAGCCGGTTTCCGTTAGACATGGAACTGAATAATGCGGGATTACTAAAGTGGCTGCAACGGCGGGTGATTCCGAAGAACCGCGCCTATGTTGCCGAGATTCTTAAAACCTTCGGTCTGAGTGTCAATGATACCAGGGGGATCATCGACATATGCAAGGGCCTGTCCTTGAATGACAGCTTTTGGGTTGTACCAAAGGGCTTTACAGGAACGTTCGCACAGTATAATTTGTATGAAAACCGTTTCTCGGAAATCCTGTCCCTGGTGGCTTATACGGGAATCGGGCAGAGCGACGCTACCTTTACGACCTCGCCGGAGCTCACCACCAACGGGATGCTGCCCAAGGGCTGGCGGTTTATTGAGGGGGACGGCATCTACCTGTACAAAGGCGGCACCTCCGGCGCAGCCAACGCGGGAAACGAGCCTTATAGCGAGTTCTACGCCAGTCAGATCGCCCAGGCCATGGGCCTGCACGCGGTACGCTATGAGCTGGAGAACTGGAAGGGCATCCTGGCCTCCCGCTGTAAGCTGTTTACAGACATCAATACGGCGTACATTCCCATTGGCCGTATCGTCCGGGAGGGCGGGCTGAAAGCCTGCCTGGAGTATTACGAAAAGTTGGGACCGGAGGCTTATGAGGAGATCAAAAGTATGCTGGTGTTCGATGCGGTGATCTACAATGA
>OFFZ01002043.1_pt1 | contig 10859 bp, 4 predicted proteins | sample 1521631 | NCBI WGS metagenome assembly OFFZ01 (sample SAMEA3504102, study PRJEB24116) | mouse gut metagenome | biome: mouse gut; feature: mouse-associated habitat; material: faeces | place: Denmark | collected 2011 | reverse complement strand
GCGCTCGCGCCTCCGGCGGTCAAGGTTATTTTCAACACTATTCAACAACACAGCGTTGAGAAATAACATGAAATACTGGCGACATACTTCCATTTCGACTCCTGTGCAGGTGTCGGAATCCTTTTGGCTTTGTGCATTATTGACGACAACGGGAGGCTTTCTTGACGTTTACACGTATGTGACCAGAGGGCATGTCTTTGCCAACGCGCAAACAGGAAATCTCGTCCTTCTCGGGCTTAATTGTGCCGAAGGAAATATCAGGGAGAGCGTTTATTATTTGTTTCCGGTTGTGGCTTTTGCCCTGGGTATTCTCTTTGTGGAGTGGATTCGTGCGAAATTCAGAGAGTACAGTCAATTGCACTGGCGGCAGATTGTGGTGTTTCTTGAAGCCATTCTTCTGCTCTTGCCCGCGTTTATGGCCTCAGGTGTATGGGATACTCAGGTCAATATTCTGATATCTTTCGTTTGCGCGGTTCAGGTGGAAAGTTTCCGCAAGGTCAGAGGACAGAATATCGCTACGACCATGTGTACGGGAAATCTGAGAACCGCGACGGAACAGATATTTCATTACCTCCACTCACATGATACAGAAACCGGAAAACATATTCTCAGCTATTATGAGATGGTCATTTTTTTTGTCTTGGGAGCTGCGCTGGGAGCAATCTTGACGGCATATTTTGCGGAAAAATCAATATTATTTTGCAGTGCGCTGCTTTGCATCGCATTTTTCAGCATGTTCATGAAAGAAATTTGATCAATAACTCCAGATAGAGAATATCAGGGATGATATAAGGTAGAGAAGCGGTGAATCAGCATCGGAGAACCGGAAAAAGAATCCTCACGGCCCTGGATGGGATCGAAGCAGTCAGAGTTGCAATACAGGATAATTTCTGTGGCACCCCTTGTGAGGATAAGGAGTTTTCATGAAAGTTGTTGCTCTTATTCCTTTCCGCAATGAAGCGCGCCTCCTTCCTCTTTGTCTTGCCTCCTTGCAGGGCGTTGCTGACTTGATTGTGGGGATGGATGACAACTCTGCGGATAATTCCGCCCGCATTGCCGCGGAAGCGGGCGCTGTTGTTTTGTCTGCTCCTCCTCATGATTTATCTTCGTTCACAGAAGGCAAGGAAAGCTCCGTGCGTCAGATGTTACTGGAAGAGGGCAGAAGACAGGGGGGAACGCATTTTCTTTGTGTGGATGCGGATGAGGCACTTTCCGCCAATTTCCGACAGCATGCTCGAATGTTTTTTGAGGGCATGGAGCCGGGGCATAAACTGGCCCTGCGCTGGCAGCATCTGTGGGGCAGCCCCTGGCGTTACCGTGACGGAGACTACAGTAAATTCCATCGAGTGTTTCATATTGTCGCCGTATGTGATGCTCCCGGGCTCCGCTATGAGAAGAAATACCTGCATATGCCGCGTACGCCCGGACCGGACAGCAGAAGTCTGGTTCACAAGCTGCGGGAGGACGAGGGCTGTCTGCTGCATTTTAATGCCGTTGCCCTGAGGCGATACGGTATCAAGGTGGCATGGTATTTTTGCTCGGAGCTCAATCACGCCCCTGATGATGCGGTGCGTATCAATCGGGCTTACGGGCGGGATTTCGATTTGGGGTTCCTGCGCACCAAGGCATTGAGGCCGGAATGGATAGAGGGCCTTCCCATCCCGGCGGATTTGGCCGAGGACGGGCCGGGCTGGCAATGGGACGAGCTGATGAAGCTGTTTGATCAACGGGGTATCGAATTTTTTGAACGGCTTGAAATCTGGCATATTCCCGATCTGCGGGCGGAATTCATCCGCAGGACGGGGCGGGAACCGCGGGATCTGACACCTTTTTTTGAAAAGACGTATTGCGCGGCCCGCCGTCTGCGCAAGCGTTTCAACCGGCTGGTTGTTGACGTGAAACGCAAGGTTCAGGGACAGGCATAAGCAGAAAAAAGGCTGTGTTCCCGGTCTGCGGTGCTGTTTCACGGTGAGTGCCCTACAAAGAACTTGCCAGACCGGGAAAAAAAAACTATTTTTAATTCAGCAATAGTTGTTTTTAACGGACGGAGCATGCAGGCGAAAGATTTTGTGTAGAAATTGCAGGCAGATACCGTAACCGAATCGGCAAGACCCCACCTGGACAGGCGGGGCTTTTGTCGTCTTTTTTGCGTGTCCGCAGGGCTTTCGCACCGCGCTTGACAGGATGGGCGCACCGCGATTGAGGAAGGACGCGAGCGTCGGGAATCCGGCGTGAACAAGATTCATCCTGAGGAATACCGATGCAGCAGCTGACAAAGCAATTCGGAAAAATCAAGGTGTCGCTCCCCATACCGCACCTGCTCAACCTTCAGGTGGACTCGTACAGCGTCTTTCTGCAGGAAGGACGCAAGGATCGCGACCCCGAGGTGGGGCTGGAGGGCGTATTCCGTTCCGTCTTCCCCATTGAGGACTTCAACCGCACCGCCAGTCTTGAATACCTGGGCTATGAAATCAGCGAGCCCAAGTACGACCAGGCGGAGTGCATCTCCAAGGGGCTGACCTACGAAGCTCCTGTGCGCATCAAGGTGCGTCTCGACGTGTACGACGTGGAAGAAGGCACGGGCAACCGCACCTTCCGCGACGGCAAGGAACAGGATATCTACTTCGGCACTCTGCCGCTGATGACCGAAAAGGGCACCTTCATCATCAATGGTACCGAGCGCGTTATCGTCAACCAGCTTCAGCGCTCTCCCGGCATTATCTTCGAGCACGACGGCGGCAAGACTCATACCTCCCGCAAGGTGCTCTATTCCTGCCGCGTTATTCCCATGCGCGGTTCGTGGCTCGACTTTGACTTCGACCACAAGGACATTCTGTATGTCCGCATCGACCGCCGCCGCAAAATGCCCGCGACCATTCTGTTTAAAGCCATGGGCATGAGCAAGGCCCAGATCCTCGATACCTTCTATAAAAAAGAAGAGTATCGCCTGGATGGCGAACGCCTGCTGTGGAAGATCCAGAAGGACATGTACCGCAAGGAACCCGCGTTCGCGGATATCATCAACCCCAAGGGCGAGGTTCTGGTCAAGGCTGGCAAGACCATCACCCGCCGCGATTGGCGTTTCCTCTGTGAATCCGGCCTTGAATACATGGAAGTGGACCCGCAGTCGGTCATCGGGCTGTTCCTCGCGCAGGACGTGGTCGACTCCAAGACCGGCGAAATCATGGCTGAAGCGGCGGACGAAGTCTCCCTGCACCTGCTGGAAGAAATGCGCGAGGCCGGGATCACCGACCTGAGCATTCTGCACACCAAGGGCGCGGAAACCTCGTCCTCCATCCGTGACACGCTGGTGCTGGACAAGACTACCACCATGGAGAAGGCCCAGGAGGAAATTTACCGCCGCCTGCGCCCCAGCTCTCCGCCCACGCCCGAAATCGCGGCTACCTTCTTCGATAATCTGTTCCGCAATGCCGATTACTACGATCTCTCTCTGGTGGGCCGCTACAAGCTCAATCAGCGCCTCGGCCTGACGGGAAATGACGAAGTGCGTACCCTGACGGATGAAGACATCCTTCAGGCAATCAAGGTACTGGTCAACCTCAAGGACACCCACGGCCCGGCGGATGATATCGACCATTTGGGCAACCGCCGCGTGCGTCTGGTGGGTGAACTGGTGGAAAACCAGTACCGCATCGGCCTGGTGCGCATGGAACGCGCCATCAAGGAACGCATGAGTATTCAGGAAGTGGCGTCTCTCATGCCCCACGACCTGATTAACCCCAAACCTGTGGCGGCGGTGCTCAAGGAGTTCTTCGGCACGTCGCAGCTTTCCCAGTTCATGGATCAGACCAACTCCCTGTCGGAAGTGACGCACAAGCGCCGCCTTTCGGCTCTGGGCCCCGGCGGTCTGACTCGTGAACGCGCGGGCTTTGAAGTGCGTGACGTGCATACTTCACACTACGGCCGCATCTGCCCCATTGAAACGCCTGAAGGCCCGAACATCGGCTTGATCGTGTCCTTGACAACCTATGCCAAGGTCAACGAGTTCGGCTTTATTGAAACGCCGTACCGCGTCGTCCGGGACGGCAAGGTTACCGACGAGATCGTGCATCTGGACGCCTCGCGCGAACAGAACCAGAGCATCACGCAGGCTAACGCCACCGTGGACGGCGAAGGCCGCCTGACGGACGAATACATCACCGTGCGCGCCACCAACGGCGATGTGCTTCAGGCCAATGCCGATGAAGTGACCCTGATGGACATTTCGCCCAGTCAGATGGTGTCCATTTCCGCCGCATTGATTCCCTTCCTCGAGCATGACGACGCCAACCGCGCGCTCATGGGCTCGAACATGCAGCGCCAGGCTGTGCCGCTGCTGCGTTCGGAAAAGCCGCTCGTCGGTACGGGGATGGAAATTGACGTGGCCCGCGACTCCGGCGCCTGCCTGCTGGCCGAAGGCGACGGTGTGGTGCGCTATGCCGACGCCGAGCGCATTATCGTGGCCTATGATGAACTGTACAAGGAAGATCGCGGCGGCATCCGCTGCTACGATCTGCTGAAATACCACAAGTCGAACCAGAACTCCTGTTTCGGCCAGAAGCCCTCCTGCATGCCCGGTCAACGGGTGAAAAAGGGAGATGTGCTGGCCGACGGCCCCGGTATCGACGACGGCGAACTTGCCCTGGGCAAGAACCTCACCGTGGCCTTTATGCCCTGGTGCGGCTATAACTACGAAGACTCCGTGCTGATTTCCGAAAAGATGGTCAAGGAAGATATCTATACTTCCGTACACATTGAGGAATTCGAGGTCGTCGCCCGCGATACCAAGCTCGGACCTGAAGAAATCACCCGCGATATTCCCAACGTGGGTGAAGACATGCTGCGCAACCTCGACGGCAGCGGCGTAATCCGCATCGGCGCGGCGGTGAAGCCGGACGATATCCTCGTGGGCAAGATCACCCCCAAGGGCGAAACGCAGCTCACGCCGGAAGAGAAGCTGCTGCGCGCCATTTTCGGCGACAAGGCGCGCGATGTTAAAAATACCTCCCTCAAGGTTCCGCCCGGAGTGGAAGGCACGGTCATCGACGTGAAGCTGTTCAACCGCCGCTCCGGCGAGAAGGACGAGCGCACACGCCTGATCGAAGAATATGAACTGGCGAAGATCGAGCGCAAGGAAGCCGATCATGTCCGTGCCCTGAGCGACCGTACGCGCGAGCGTCTGCGTCCGGTTGTGGAAGGAAAGCAGGTTTCTGCTTCGCTTCCGGGCAGGAAGAAGGGCGAAGTGCTGCTTGAGGCAGGCGCGCCCATGACCTGGGACATCATGCTCGAACTGCCGGTCAAGAAGTTCGCCAACCTGTTCAAGAGCAAAGACGTCAATGAGGAAGTGGCCGCCATGCTGGAGGCCTATGACCACCAGCTCGAGCTGATCAAGGCTCTTTATGACGCCAAGCGTGAAAAGGCCACGGAAGGAGACGACCTGCCTCCCGGCGTGATCAAGATGGTCAAGGTGTATATCGCCATCAAGCGCAAGCTCTCGGTAGGCGACAAGATGGCGGGCCGCCACGGGAACAAGGGCGTTGTCTCCTGCATTCTGCCGGAAGAAGACATGCCCTTCTTTGCCGACGGCCGCCCCGTGGACATCGTGCTCAACCCCCTGGGCGTGCCTTCCCGTATGAATATCGGGCAGATCATGGAAACCCACCTGGGCTGGGCCGCCAAAGAACTTGGCCGCCAGCTCGCCGCAATGGTGGACAGCGGAGCCGCTCTCGACATGGTGCGCAGGGAAGTGAAGGATATCTTCTCCTCCCGGCGTCCCACCGACGGACCGACTATTGATGATCTTGTGGACAGCATGGATGACGAAACCTTCCGCAAGGCCGTCAGCAAGCTGAACAAGGGCATCGTCACCAAGACTCCGGTGTTCGACGGCGCGGATGAAAGCGAAATCTGGTCCTGGCTGGAGCGGGCGGGCCTGCCCAATGACGGCAAGACTGTGCTCTATGACGGCCGTACCGGTGAACCTTTTGCCAACCGCGTGACCACGGGCGTGATGTATTACCTCAAGCTGCATCACCTTGTTGATGAAAAGATCCACGCGCGTTCCACCGGCCCCTATTCGCTGGTGACGCAGCAGCCGCTTGGCGGCAAGGCCCAGTTTGGCGGCCAGCGCCTCGGTGAAATGGAAGTGTGGGCGCTTGAAGCCTACGGCGCTTCCTATCTGTTGCAGGAATTCCTCACCGTCAAATCTGACGACGTGCAGGGCCGCGTGAAAATGTATGAAAAGATCGTCAAGGGCGACAACTTCCTCGAAGCCGGCCTGCCCGAGTCGTTCAACGTGCTCGTCAAGGAACTTATGTCCCTTGGCCTCAACGTCAATCTGGTCCAGGAAGAAGGAAAGAAGCGTCCCAGGCAGCGTCCCTTCCTCGAAGACTCGGTTGGAAGCGAAGAGTAAGTAGGTGGGGGGAATTCCCCCCACCACACGCCCCGTCATCGGTTCACGTCCTTTGCGTCATGCGTGAACGGGCGCAGTACAATGAGGCCCGGCAGCGCGAAACGGCGCGGCCGGACGGGGGGCAGGGACATGATGCCCTTGCCGGGGGCGCGGGGGATGCAACCCTCGCATCGAGAAAAATGACTAACCCTTTGTAAAGGGAGAGTACCTGAATGAGTTTGGACGATCTGTTTACCGTGCGGAATACTGCGGCAACGGGAAGTGTGACGAATATCCGGAATTTGAAGGCTATTCAGATCACCATTGCCTCGCCGGAGAACATCCGCGAATGGTCTTACGGTGAAGTGAAAAAGCCGGAGACCATCAATTACCGCACCTTCAAGCCGGAACGCGACGGCCTGTTCTGCGCCAAGATATTCGGCCCGGTGAAAGACTACGAGTGCAACTGCGGCAAGTACAAGCGCATGAAGCACCGCGGCATCGTGTGCGAAAAGTGCGGCGTGGAAGTCATTGCCTCCAAGGTGCGCCGCGAGCGCATGGGCCATATTGAGCTGGCCGCGCCTGTCGCGCATATCTGGTTTCTGAAGACCCTGCCTTCCAAGATCGGCACCCTGCTGGACATGACCATGGCCGAGCTGGAAAAGGTGCTCTATTTCGACTCCTATGTCGTGCTCGATCCGGGCCAGACCAATTTCACCCGCATGCAGGTGATTTCGGAGGATCAGTACCTCCAGGCCATGGATCGTTATAATGACGAGGGCCTGAAAGTGGGCATGGGCGCGGAGGCTGTGCGCGGTCTGCTGGAAGAGCTGGATCTGGAAAAACTGCGCGTGGAACTGCGTGAAGAATCGCAGACCACCAAAAGCCAGACCAAGAAGAAGAAGCTCACCAAGCGCCTCAAGATTGTGGAAGCCTTTCTGGAATCGAACAACAAGCCGGAATGGATGATCATGGAAGTCATTCCGGTAATTCCGCCCGATCTGCGCCCTCTGGTTCCGCTGGACGGCGGCCGCTTCGCGACCTCCGACCTCAATGACCTGTACCGCCGCGTGATCAACCGCAACAATCGCCTGAAGCGTCTGAAAGAACTGGGTGCGCCGGACATCATCATCCGTAATGAAAAGCGCATGTTGCAGGAAGCAGTGGACGCCCTGTTCGACAACGGCCGCCGCGGCCGGGCGATCACGGGCACCAACGGCCGCCCGCTCAAGTCGCTTTCCGACATGATCAAGGGCAAGCAGGGCCGCTTCCGCCAGAACCTGCTGGGCAAGCGCGTCGACTACTCCGGCCGTTCCGTCATCGTGGTCGGCCCGAACCTCAAGCTGCACCAGTGCGGTCTGCCCAAGAAGATGGCCCTGGAGCTGTTCAAGCCCTTCATCTATTCCGAACTTGAGAAGCGGGGCTACGCCTCCACCATCAAGAGCGCGAAAAAGATGGTGGAACGCGAAGAGCTGGTGGTGTGGGATATCCTGTCTGAAGTGGTGCGGGAATATCCCATTCTGCTCAACCGCGCTCCCACGCTGCATCGTCTGGGCATTCAGGCCTTTGAACCGCTGCTGGTGGAAGGCAAGGCTATCCGCCTGCATCCTCTGGTGTGTACAGCGTACAACGCGGACTTCGACGGCGACCAGATGGCCGTGCATATTCCGCTCTCTGTGGAAGCGCAGATTGAATGCCGCGTGCTCATGATGAGCACCAACAACATTCTTTCGCCCGCCAACGGCAGCCCGGTGATTATCCCCTCGCAGGATATCGTGCTCGGCCTGTATTATATGACCGTGGACCGCTCCTTCCAGAAGGGCGAAGGCATGACCTTCTGCGCCCCGTGGGAAGTGGAAGCGGCCTATGACGCGGGCCGCGTGGATCTGCACGCCAAAATCCGGGTGCGCATGGAAGACGGCCGGCTTGTGGACACCACCACGGGCCGTATTCTGGTATGGGAACGCCTGCCCAAGGAACTCACCTGCGTGCGTCCGGGCAGAACGGAACCCGCACTGCCGTTCTCCCAGGTGAACGTGATCTTCACCAAGAAGAATATCGGCAGGCTGGTGAGCTACGCCTATAACGGATCGGGCATCAAGGCCACCGTTCTGCTCTGCGACAAGATCAAGGACATCGGGTACGAGTTCGCCACCCGCGCGGGCGTGACCATCGGCGTGAAGGACATGACCATTCCTTCCAGGAAAAAGTCCATCATCGACCGTTCTCAGGCTGAAGTGGACGATATCGAACGCCAGTACCGTGACGGTATCATTACCCGTACGGAAAAATACAACAAGGTTGTTGACGTGTGGACCAACGCCACCAATGAAGTCTCCAGAGAAATGACCAAGGAGATTTCGGTGGATCATGTCGTTGATCCCGCGACAGGCCGCAGCGCCGATGACGTGAGCTTCAACCCCATTTATATGATGTCGAACTCCGGCGCTCGAGGCAACCAGGATCAGATGCGCCAGCTGGCCGGCATGCGCGGCCTGATGGCCAAACCTTCCGGCGGCATCATTGAAACCCCGATCACCGCGAGCTTCCGTGAAGGCCTGACCGTGCTCCAGTACTTCACCTCAACGCACGGCGCGCGTAAAGGTCTGGCTGACACCGCCCTGAAGACGGCAAACTCCGGTTATCTCACCCGCCGTCTGGTGGACGTGGTGCAGGACGTGATTGTGTCCATGGACGATTGCCAGACAGCCGACGGCATCGAGATGAGCGCGTTCATGGAAGGCAATGAGGTCAAGCTGCCCCTGCGCGAGCGTATTGTGGGCCGTACCCTGTTGCATGAAGTGACTGACCCCGCCGATCCTTTGAAGGTTCTCTTCCCCGAAAATACCGTCGTGGACGAGGAAATCGCAAGACAGATCGAGGAGGCGGGCGTGAGCTCCGTGACCATTCGTTCCGCACTGACCTGCCAGGCCGAACGCGGCGTGTGCGCAAAGTGCTACGGCCGCGACCTTGCACGCGGACATCTGGTGAACGTGGGTGAAACCGTAGGCACCATTGCCGCCCAGTCCATCGGTGAACCGGGCACGCAGTTGACCATGCGTACTTTCCACATTGGCGGTACGGCGTCCCGTCAGGTGGCAAAGTCCAACTTCGAAGCGCAGAACGCAGGCACCGTGCACTGGAACCACGTCAAATACGTGAAAAACCGTGACGGCGTGTACATGGTGCTCGGCAAGAGCGGCCAGATTGTCATTGTGGACGATCAGGGCCGCGAGCGTGAAAAGTATGTCCTGCCCAACGGCGTGCGCCTCTACGTGGACGACGGCCAGGAAGTGCAGAAGGGCAAGATCCTTGCGGACTGGGACCCCTTCAACGAACCCTTCATCTCCGAAGTGGACGGCATCATCAAGTTTACGGACATCGTGGACGGCAAGACCGTGCAGGAAAAGATGGACGAGGCCACCGGCCAGTCCACCCGCACCATCATGGAATACCGTACCACGAACTTCCGCCCCTCGATTACCGTGTACGACGAAGAGGGCAACCCCAAAACCCGCATGAGCGCGCAGGGCGTGGAAGTTCCCGCCACCTACGCCATGCCGGTAGGCGCCATTATCATGGTGAAGGACGAAGCGCGGGTTATGGCCGGCGACGTCATCGCCAGAAAACTGCGTGAAACCGCCAAGACCAAGGACATCGTGGGTGGTCTTCCGCGCGTTACCGAGCTTTTTGAAGTGCGTAAGCCCAAGGATATGGCCGTGGTGTCCGAAATCTCCGGTGTGGTCGAATACGCCGGGGAGTCCAAAGGCAAGCGCAAGCTCATCGTGCAGCCGGAAACCGGCGACGCGGCAGAATACCTGGTGCCCAAGGGCAAGCACATCATCGTTTCTGACGGCGATTATGTGGAGGCCGGAGATCTGCTCACCGAAGGCAACCCCGAATTGCACGACATCCTGCGTACGCGGGGCGAAAAATTCCTGGCCCGTTACCTTGTGGACGGAATTCAGGACGTGTACCGCTTCCAGGGGGTGGCCATTGACGACAAGCATATTGAAGTCATTGTGCGCCAGATGCTGAAGAAGGTTTCTGTCCTTGAGCCGGGCGGAACGACCTTCCTTGTGGGCGAACAGGTGGACAAAGTGGAATTCAAGGAAGAAAACCAGAAGGCCATCAGCCAGGGGCTCCAGCCCGCCGTGGCCGAACCTCTGGTGCTGGGTATTACGCAGGCCTCCCTGAGCTCGCTCTCGTGGGTAGCGGCGGCATCCTTCCAGGAAACCACCAAGGTGTTGACCGAAGCCTCCCTGAAAGGCAAGCAGGACTACCTGCGCGGCCTGAAGGAGAACGTCATTGTCGGCCGTCTGATTCCCGCCGGAACGGGCTACCGGGAATACGTCAACCAGGATATCGACGTGCCCGAGCAGAAAGAGCGCCCCGACAAGTTCCTTGAGGAGCTGGAAGAGCGCCCAGTACTGGTGGAGCTCGAAGCTGAATAAGCTTGTGTGAAGAG
>OFFZ01002041.1_pt1 | contig 10865 bp, 10 predicted proteins | sample 1521631 | NCBI WGS metagenome assembly OFFZ01 (sample SAMEA3504102, study PRJEB24116) | mouse gut metagenome | biome: mouse gut; feature: mouse-associated habitat; material: faeces | place: Denmark | collected 2011 | reverse complement strand
TGCTGGAGTCTGCGAAAGAAAAAAGATACGGACAGTACAGCAGGTCCCGGTGGGAAAACGGACTTTCTGCCGATAATACGATTACGCCTGACAGTGTACAACGGCAGAGACAGATGGAGTATCTGAAAAATATTGACCGCCAGTATCAGCGTACCCGGGAATTGTGGCATGACCTGAAAAATCATATCGGCATATTGGAAATTCTGGTAAAGGAAGAGAAATTCCGGGATATGACGGATTATCTGGACAGTTTTAAAAAGGACGTGGAGTACCGCATGATTCCCATGAAAACCGGATGTGCGGCGGTGGATGCCCTGCTGGGGGATAAACTTTACCGCGCCGGAAAAAACAATGTGGAAATGTCTTTGCAGCTCTGCAGCCTGTCCGGGCTGCGGCTGGATGTGACGGATCTGTGTGTGGTGCTGGGAAATTTGCTGGATAATGCCCTGGAAGCCTGCGGGCGCATGCCGGATAACCGGAGGATGTCACTGCGTTTAAGGCAGGAGGATGACTTTTATTATCTGACCGTGAGCAATACGGCGCCCAGGCCGGTGGAGGCAAAAGATGGTTATGTTTCGGGAAAAAAGGACCGTCAGAACGGTGTGGGGCACGGCCTGGGACTCAGGAGCGTGGAACGTATTGCCCACCGCTATGGAGGCTTGCTGGTGACGGATTATTCCAATGGGGAATTTAAGGTCATGGTAAGAATGCACATCTTGTAAATATCTTATTTCGTTTCCTTTTCCAGAGCGTGTCTGAAAGTCAACAACCCCGCTGCAAGCAACGGGGTATGTGACCCTCGCGGCATTCGCCAAATGGATGCTGGCGCATCCGCTTGGCTCATTGCCCGCGGGAATCAACAAGCTTCTGCCCGTCATACCGAAAGGCATCCTCACGCCTCGTCCATACGGTAAAGTTTCACCGCATTTTCCCATGTGGTCTTTCTCACGGTCTCCTCGCTCACTCCCTTCAGTTCGGCCAGGGCCGTGACCACATAGGGAAGATAGAGGGAACTGTTGCGTCTGCCTCTATTTGGCGCCGGCGCCAGATAAGGGCAGTCTGTCTCAAGGACAATGGATGTAAGGGGGATTGCTTCGACGGTTTCCTTTAATTTTCGGGCATTTTTGAATGTGACTACCCCGCCCACCCCGATATGGAAGCCCATGTTCACGTAATCTAACGCCATTTCCCTAGAATAAGAATAGCAGTGGATGATGCCTTTAAGCCCGCTGGCATATTCCCTTATCATATCCATGGTATCGGCAGCCGCCTCACGGCTATGGATTAGGACGGGAAGGTTCTGTTCTCTTGCAAGGGCAAGCTGACGGATAAACCATTTTTTTTGAATATCATGAGATACGTTGTCCCAATAATAATCAAGACCAATCTCCCCCACGGCAATTACCTTGTCTCTTTTGAACAATTCTTTCATGCGGGCGAATGACTCGTCGTCCAGCTCGCCTACATTGTCTGGGTGGACGCCGACCGCAGCATACATGAAGGGATAGTCCTCGGCCATGCGGGCGACTTGCTCGCAGGAACGGAGGGTTGCGCTGGCATTAACGATGGTCCCCACTCCGTTGTCTGCCATGGATTGCAGCAGTGTATCGCGGTCATTGTTAAATTGTTCATCGTCATAATGGGCATGTGTATCGAAAATCATAAGAAGCTCCTTTCTAATTATTCTCTCAACACATTACTACATCTTTTGGGATTTCGCAAGTTCTGGCATTATTCAGAATTCAATTTCGGATACAAGCTCCCCAGATTCATTGCATAGGATAGTATCATATACTATCCCAAATCTATAGTGCAGCTCGGTTCGATAGAGTTCCAGCTCTAAATATTGGTTAGGTCTGTCTCCATTCAGCATCATATGGGTTTCTGTAACTTCTTTGGCAAGGGCGTCCTTGTCGATGGGAAGAAAGCTGTGTATTACCATAGTGATTTCATTTTCTGTAAGATTGGGGGAAGACATGACGGTAGAGTGTAGGATTTCATACGGTCTGATTTCTTCCATACAGAACGCTAACAACAGGATAGCGGGTGGGATAATAAGCCCCAATTTCTTTTTCTTCATGTATGTATACCTCCTTATTCTGTGCCGAAGAGAAACGGTGCAATTAATTACAGTGTAATTTATTACATCTATTTTTTCAAGAAAAATCTGGGTATACTAATCGAAAAGATGTAATGTGGGGTTGAAATATGAAGAAAATAGTGATTGATATTGAGAGGGTTCTGGCTGAGAAGGGTGTCAGTAAGACAACGCTCTGCTATTGGTGTCGGCTACAGCGTACTCAGTTGAATAATTACTGTAAAAATAAGGTAGTCCGCGTGGATCTGCATACGCTGGAGAAGATGTGTGACTATCTGGAGTGTGATGTGTGCGATATCCTCAAGATGGTAGAGGCAGAGGGAGAAACAGAAGAGATGGACGGCAGTGTTCTGTAGCAGTACAGGATGCTGCCGTTTTAGTTGTATGTGGTTACATTTTGGAAAAAATAGTAACGAAATTGTAAATTGTATTTAAAATCGAACAGAGATATTGTACAATATATGGTAAAATAGTATCAAGATTAGAGAAGGCATCTGTGAGAGAGGGATAGACTGATGGGGAAAGTAATTTTTCTGGACATTGACGGTACAATAAGGGATTTTGACGGTACAGTTTTAGAGTCGGCGGTGGAAGCAATCCGTAAAGCAAGGCAGAACGGCCATGAGGTAATCCTGAATACGGGACGGTTATACTGCCGCATTGAGAAGAAGATACGAGATATCGGATTTGACGGAGTAATCGCAAGTTCGGGAGGATATATCGAGTATCACGGAGAGCGGATCGGGCATAAATATTTCACACAGTTGGCGTATATTGAGCTTATGAAAGACCTGTTAGAGCAGGATTGTGTTGTGGAAATGGGAAATAACAAGGAGAGTTATGTGTTTCAGGAGAACTGGGAGGATTACTGCAAGATTTATACGGAACTATGCGAGAGATTATGCGTGGATGAATCGGAGGCGTTGATGCCAAGGCCGGTGGAATCTTTGTTGGAGGTGCCGGATGTGGAGCAGCTGATTGTGTTCAGCCGGGAAGAAGTCAGCCGGGAGATCCTGTCTAAATGGGGATATTCGTTCCATATCACCCACCTTGGGCTGCCTTATGAGGATAGGTGGACGGGGGAGATTACGCCCAATTATATCACGAAAGCAGAGGCTATACGGCAGATTTTGAAGGTGAAGGAATGCGGCCGGGAGGATGCTGTCGCAATTGGGGACGGAGACAACGATATTGAGATGATACGTTACGCAGGAACAGGGGTTGCCATGGGGAATGGCTCGCCGTGGGTGAAGGAGATTGCGGATTATGTGACGGATTCGATTGAGAAAGACGGTCTGTGGAAAGCGTTTTCCCATCTTGGGCTTTTGTAAAGGCGGCGCGTATAGGGGCGTGCCAAACTATGCGTCTTAAATTGCCTTAGATTATGCCAAAGAGCGTTGTCAAGTATTTTAAATGGAGAAAACAAGTAGAAAAATACAGAAGATATTTGTTGAAAATTTTTTTAAACTTCCTCTTCCCTTTCGCGTTAGTTTAGTGTATGATAGTACGTGACCCAACATATTGTGTAGATTTACAAGGGAGTATCAATATTTTGTATGTGTGAAAGCGAGGGAATACAATGGGTGTGGACATTAAGACGAATGTAATCAAGCGGAATGGGGAGGAAGTCCTGTTCGACCTGTCGAAGATTGTGAATGCGGTGAAGGCTGCCAACGGCGAAGTGGACAGGATTCATCAGATGAACGATTATCAGATTGTTGCGATTGCAGATAATATAGCATCAAAGATAGGGGAGCTGCCCCATGCTGTGAATGTAGAAGATATTCAGGATATGGTTGAGCGCGGAATTATGGAGATGCGCGGTTATGAAGTGGCACAGAAGTATGTGCGTTACCGTTACAGACGGGAGCTGAAGCGTAAGTCGAATACGACGGATAACGGGATACTTTCCCTGATAGAGAATATTAACGAGGAGGTCACGCAGGAGAATTCTAATAAGAACCCTGTGATTAATTCGACCCAGAGGGATTATATGGCGGGGGAAGTCAGCAAGGATTTGTCGAAGAGAGTGCTGCTTCCGGCAGAGATTGTGAATGCACACGAAGAAGGAATCATTCATTTTCATGATTCCGATTATTTTGCCCAGAAGGAGCATAACTGTGATTTGATTAACCTTGCCGATATGCTCCAGAACGGGACGGTAATCAGTGAGACGCTGATTGAGAAGCCCCACAGTTTCTTTACGGCTTGCAACGTGACGACGCAGATTGTGGCGCAGGTGGCGAGCAACCAGTACGGCGGACAGTCGTTTACGCTGGCGCATCTGGCTCCGTTCGTTGATATCAGCAGGCAGAAGCTGCGCAAGGCTGTGATTGCCGAGCGTAAAGAGTGCGGCGAGAGTATGGATGAGGAGATTATCAGCAGAGTGACGGAGCGTCGGCTGAGAGAAGAGGTCAAGAGCGGTATCCAGACTATTCAGTACCAGTTGATTACGCTGATGACATGTAACGGGCAGGCGCCGTTCGTGACGATCTTTATGTATCTGGATGAGGTAGAGGAAGGTCAGGTGCGGGATGACTTGGCATTGATTATAGAGGAAGTATTGGTTCAGAGGATGCAAGGGGTGAAGAATGAGAAGGGTGTCTGGATTACGCCGGCATTCCCCAAGCTGATTTATGTACTGGACGAGGATAATGTGAAGGCTGGCACTAAGTACTGGCATCTGACGGAGCTGGCGGCGGAGTGTACGGCGAAGCGAATGGTTCCGGATTATATTTCCGCGAAGATTATGAAGGAACTGAAACAGGGAGACGTGTATCCTTGTATGGGATGCCGTTCCTTCCTGACGGTGGAGGATTCACAGCGGAACGAGGACGGAAGTCATAAGTTCTACGGCAGGTTCAACCAGGGCGTTGTGACGATCAATCTGGTGGATGTGGCCTGTTCTTCCGAGGGAGATATGGAGCGTTTCTGGGAGATTCTGGATGAGCGTCTGGAACTGTGCCACAGAGGGCTTAGGTGCAGGCATGAGCGCCTTCTTGGGACCGTGTCGGATGTGGCGCCGATTCTGTGGCAGTACGGCGCGCTGGCCCGGCTGAAAAAGGGACAGGTGATTGACGATCTGTTGTACAACGGGTATTCGACGATTTCCCTTGGCTATGCAGGGCTTTATGAGATGTGCATGCGGATGCTCGGGAAGTCCCATACTGACCCGGAGGCAAGGCCGTTTGCGCTGGCAGTCATGCAGAGATTGAACGATAAGTGTAAGGAGTGGAGAGAGGCAGAGCATATCAGCTATTCTGTATATGGGACGCCGATGGAGTCCACGACGTATAAATTTGCCAAATGTCTGCAGAAGCGGTTCGGCATTATTGAGGGTGTTACGGATAAGAATTATATTACCAACAGCTACCATGTGCATGTGTCCGAGGATATCGATGCATTTAAGAAGCTGAAATTCGAGGCGGATTTCCAGAAATTGTCCCCGGGTGGCGCAATCAGCTATATCGAAGTGCCGAACATGCAGAATAATATTCCGGCGGTCTTGGCTGTGATGAAGTTCATTTACGACAACATTATGTATGCGGAACTGAATACAAAGAGTGATTATTGTGAATGCTGTGGATATGACGGTGAGATTACCATCAAGGAAGACGGGGCAGGGAAGCTAATCTGGGAATGCCCGAATTGCCAGAATAAGGATCAGGATAAGATGTTCGTTGCGCGCAGGACTTGCGGGTATATCGGGACGCAGGTCTGGAATCAGGGGCGTACTCAGGAGATTAAGGACAGAGTGCTGCATCTGTAAGAAATAGACGGTCCAGGCGTCTCATCTGTAGGAAGGGGACGGCCCGGGCGCTGTATCTGTAAGTAAGATGGAGGCGGCAAAGGTGACATTATGCATTATGGAAAGATAAAAGAATGTGATATAGCAGACGGCCCGGGCGTCCGGGTCAGTCTGTTTGTTTCGGGGTGCAGGCATCACTGTAAGGGGTGCTTTAATCCGGAGACGTGGGATTTTAAATACGGACAGCCTTATACCAAGGAGACGGAGGAAGAGGTGCTAAGGCTCTTGGAACCGGAGTATATTCAAGGGTTTTCGCTGCTTGGAGGGGAACCGTTTGAGCCGGAGAACCAGGGAGTGCTGACGGGGCTTCTGAGGAGAATTAAGGAGAGGTATCCTATGAAGGATGTCTGGTGTTACAGTGGCTATCTGTACGATGTGGATCTTGCCAAAGGCGGAAAGGTCCATACGGAGGTGACGGACGAGATGCTTTCCTATATCGATGTGCTGGTGGACGGTGAGTTCGTGGAGGAACTCAAGGATGTGACGCTGGTATTTCGGGGGAGCAGCAACCAGAGGATTATTGAGCTGAAACGGTGTGAGGAGAAAGGCAGGGATTTATAATATGAAGATAGCAGTGACATATGAGGATGGAAAGGTTTTTCAGCATTTTGGACATACAGAGCAGTTTAAAGTCTATGATGTGGAAGACGGGAAAGTGGTAAAAAGCGAGGTGGTCGGCACGAATGGGCAGGGGCACGGCGCTTTGGCAGGTTTCCTGCTTCAGGGGAATGTTGACGTGCTGATTTGCGGCGGTATCGGCGGGGGCGCAAGGAATGCGCTGGCTGAGGCTGGAATTAAGCTCTTCCCGGGCGCGCAGGGGGATGCGGATGCCCAGGTTCAGGCTTATCTGGCGGGAGAGCTTAACTATGACCCGGATACGGTGTGCAGCCACCATGGGCATGAACATGGAGAAGGCGGATGCGGCCATCATGAACATGGAGAAGGTGGATGTGGGCATCATTGTGGGTAGAATGAGTGGAAGTTTTTTGAGAGAGGCTGTTGCGACAGCCTCTTTCATTATTAAGAATAAAGGAGGCGCTGTATGGGTAAGACTGCGAAGATGATAATTGATAAGGATTTCCGTATCTCACAGATTGATGACAGAATCTACGGTTCATTCGTTGAACATCTGGGACGTGCCGTATATGACGGGCTGTATCAGCCGGGGAATCCTCTTTCTGATGAGGAAGGTTTTCGTAAAGACGTGATGGATATGGTCAGGGAACTTAATGTGCCGCTCATTCGGTATCCGGGCGGGAATTTTGTATCGAATTTCTTCTGGGAGGACAGCGTAGGCCCGGCGGCAAAGCGTCCAAAGCGGCTTGAATTGGCTTGGCGAAGTCTGGAGACGAATGAAGTGGGCCTGAATGAATTTTCAAAATGGACGAAGAAAGTGGATTCCCAGGTGATGATGGCTGTGAATCTGGGAACCCGGGGAATTGCGGATGCATGCAACTTGTTGGAATACTGCAACCATCCCGGGGGGACGAAATATAGCGATATGCGGATTGCCCATGGTGTAAAGGAGCCGCATCAGGTGAAGGTGTGGTGCCTGGGAAATGAGATGGACGGGCCATGGCAGTTGGGACATAAGACCATGGAGGAATACGGACGTCTGGCGGAGGAAACGGCAAAGGCTATGAAGCTGATTGACCCGGCTATTGAATTAGTTTCATGCGGAAGTTCAGCGCTTGATATGCCGACATTTCCCAGGTGGGAGTCGAAGACGCTGGAATGTACATACGATTATGTGGATTATGTTTCCATGCACCAGTATTATGGCAACAGGGACAACGATAGTCTGGACTTTCTGGCGCAATCTGACGATATGGATGAATTTATCCGCACTGTGATTGCAACCTGTGATTATGTGAAGGCGAAGAAGCGGGGACGGAAGAATATCAACATCAGTTTTGACGAGTGGAATGTGTGGTATCATTCCAATGCGGCGGATGACGATATCACGAAGAATCATCCATGGCAGACGGCTCCGCCCATGCTGGAGGATATCTATACGATGGAGGACGCGTTGCTTGTGGGGCTGATGCTGATTACACTTTTGAAGCATGCGGACAGGGTTAAGATTGCCTGTCTGGCGCAGCTTGTGAATGTGATTGCACCAATCATGACTGAGGCAGGCGGCGGCGCGGCATGGAAACAAACGATTTTCTATCCGTTCATGCATGCGTCGAGGTTTGGGAGAGGCGTGGCATTGAAGCCTCTGGTGGCAGCGCCGAAACACGATACGGCGAAGCATGAGGATGTTACGGACGTGGAGAGCGTCGCAGTGTATCGTGAAGAGGAGGAAGAATTGACTGTTTTTGCTGTGAACCGGACGCTGGATGAGGATATCCTGCTGACTACGGACTTGCGGGGGATGGAGGGGTATCAAGTCATCGAACATATCGTGCTGGAGGATTCGGACCTGAAAATGGTGAACAGTGCTGGAGAGCAGCGGGTCATTCCTAAGGCTGTGAACCGCTCTTCGGTAGACGGGGGCGTGATGACGAGTATGCTGAACCGGGCGTCCTGGAATGTGATTCGGCTTGGCAGGAGGTAATCGTTCTGGTTGGAGGGAAGAGAATTGCAGAAAATACTGATTGTAGAGGATGATGCGAAGAATAACCAGATGCTTAATGACTATCTGGAAGAACATGGGTATGCGTGTACACAGGCGTTTTCCGGCAGTGAGGCGAAGCTGTTGTTTGGGCTTGAGGAGTATGATCTGGTGCTTTTGGATTTGATGCTTCCTGGAATCTCCGGGGAGGAGCTGGTATCAGTATTTTCGGAAAAGACACCGGTCATCGTACTGTCTGCCAAGAGCGGGGTGGACAGCAAGGTGGAGGTACTGTCGGCAGGCGCGGAGGACTATCTTTGCAAGCCGTTTGATTTGCCGGAGCTGTTGGTGCGGATTCAGGTGCAGTTCCGCCGCCGGGAGCGGCAAAGTGGGGTGGATGGGTCAGGCGGGGCTGGCATGGGAGAGCATGTGCCTGAACAGAAGGTCTATGCTTACCGTGAATGGACCATGAATCCGGATACTCAGGAGATGACGGCTTCCGGGTGTTCGGTGGAATTGACACGTCATGAATTTCTGATAATGGAGTTATTGATACGCAATCCGAAACGGGTCTTTACGAAACAGATGATTTACGAGTATGCATGGGGAGAGGAATATCTGGCGGAGGATAAGACTATTAATGTACATATCAGCAATATCCGTTCCAAATTAAAGAAGAGCGGTACGGATTCCTATATCCAGACGGTGTGGGGGATGGGCTTTAAACTTTCTTAAACTTTTCTGAGTACTTTTTAAAAACTCCTGTATTAGACTTATGCTTGTAATCAGAACAGGATGTAAAAGAGTGCGGGAAAGGAGAAAATAGAAAGTGAGTGCAGAAAGATGTGCGTTTGCCGTAGAGACAACGGCCCTTACAAAAATATATGGCGATAAGGCTGCGGTGAAGCAGTTGGATTTACGGGTACGGGAAGGAGAAATCTATGGATTTATCGGCAGGAACGGCGCCGGGAAATCCACACTGATCAGACTGCTTCTGCGGGAGCTGACAGCTTCCAGCGGCAATGTCTATGTCATGGGAAGTGACCTGGCAAAGCTGAAGCACAGGCAGATTCCGAAATTCCGCCGTAATCTTGGAGTCGTATTCCAGGACTTCCGTCTGCTGAATGACAGAAATGTATATGAAAATGTGGCCTTTGCCCAGCGCATTATTGAGACTCCCGTCAAGGAAATCAGGAGAAATGTGCCTACGGTCCTGGCGACTGTAGGACTTGCCGGCAAATACAAGGCAAAGACGAACCAGCTGTCGGGCGGGGAACAGCAGCGGGTGGCGCTGGCCAGGGCGCTGGTAAATAAACCCTCCATTTTGCTGGCAGATGAGCCTACCGGTAATCTGGATCCCAAAAATTCATGGGAAATCATGACTCTGCTGGAAGAGATCAACCAGAAGGGGACTACGGTTCTGGTAGTGACGCACAACAGGGAAATTGTGAATGCCATGCATAAGCGGGTGGTGACCATGAAACGGGGCGTTATCATCAGTGACGAGGAGGGAGGCGAGTACATCGATGAAGATTAGCACATTGTTTTACACCATAAGGCAGGGATTTGTCAATATCTTCCGCAACAAATGGTATTCCCTGGCCTCTGTGGCTACCATCGCCGCCTGCTTGTTTCTGTTTGGCCTATTCTACGCGGTTGTGAGGAATTTTCAGAGTATTGTGATGAAAGCGGAGGAAGGCGTTTCCGTAACCGTGTTTTTCCACAGCGAGAATGATATTTTCTGCGGAAGCCATGAGGAAGGGCAGATTCCGACGGATGAACGGATAGAAGAGATCGGCCAGATGATAGCCAACCGCACGGAGGTGCTGGCGGTTAAGTTTATTTCGGATGAAGAAGCCTGGGATTCGTTTACCAAAGAAGAATTCGGGGAGGATTTTAATGCCTATGCCATCGGATTTCTGGAAAATCCGCTGGAAGGTGACGACAGCTATGAAGTTTTTCTGAATGATGTTTCCATGCAGAACGCGCTGGTCACATGGCTGGAGTCCATTCCGGAGGTACGTAAGGTCAACCACTCGGCGCTGACGGCTGATACGCTGAGCGGCGTCAACCTTCTGATCGCATATGTATCCGTGGGTATTATCGTCATATTGCTGGCGGTAAGTATTTTCCTGATCAGCAATACTGTGGCGGTGGGAATTTCCGTCCGTTCCGAAGAGATCAACATCATGAAATATATCGGTGCAACGGACTTTTTTGTCAGGTCCCCTTTTGTGCTGGAGGGTATGCTGATCGGGCTTCTGGGGGCGATGCTGCCGCTGTGGCTGATTTATGCGATCTATAATTATGCCCTGACATATATTATGGAAAGATTTTCCATTTTGAGCAGTTTTTTTGCATTCCTGCCGGTGGAGGAGGTATTTGGTGTACTGATGCCGGTG
>OFFZ01002037.1_pt1 | contig 10877 bp, 11 predicted proteins | sample 1521631 | NCBI WGS metagenome assembly OFFZ01 (sample SAMEA3504102, study PRJEB24116) | mouse gut metagenome | biome: mouse gut; feature: mouse-associated habitat; material: faeces | place: Denmark | collected 2011 | reverse complement strand
AATACGGAACAATCCTTTTTTCGTCCCATATTCTTGAAAGTATCTGCCTTACGTCCGACCGGGTAGCGGTATTGGAACAGGGGCGGATAAAAAGGAGTTTTGCCGGACAGGAAATCAAAGCAGAGAAAATACGGGAGGCATTAAAAGAATGATTATTTTTCAAAACCTCTCAAAACAGCTTTTCGGAGCAAAGTATGAACGTACTGTAAAAAGCCTTATTGCCTGCCTTATATTGTTCCTTGCCGCCCATACCGCAGGAATTAACATGGCGATTGCACCGTCAATCATCTTCCTGACCGCTACGGCTTTTTCGGCGGGTGCCATGTGGCAGGCACTTCATTCTTCGGGAAATGCAGATCGTATGGCCGGGTTGTTTATGCTGCCGTTTACAAACAGGGAGATGACTTTTTCGTTTGTGCTGGCATTTGCCGGATATACGCTGATTACAATAGCATTTCCTGTGCTGGCTTTATTCTTTGCTGTGCATGAGTGGAGCATATTGCAGATAGCCGTTGCCCTGCTCTGTGCCTGTAATGGATGTTTCATGGCTGCGGCATGGTACACCATGACAAAGAAAAGGAAGCTGATGCCCTTTGTGGTCTTATGGTGTGTGGGAATGCTCCTGGCTATATTCTTTGTGCAGAAGGTTACGATTTTCGCATTGGTTGTGCTTGCAAGCCTGTTCCTCTCACTTTTGAGACTGCTGACAGCGGATGCTTATGCATTTTACCATCCGGCATCCGCCAAACTTCTTACCCGGCGCACCAAAGGGACAGGGAGTGTACTTCTGTACTTGCTGCGATATTTGGTAACGAATAAGAATTATCTTATGAACACTGCCGGGCTGTGTGTGGTTGGCGGCATTCTGCCGATGATATTGGGGCAGTTTGAAGGACTGAATGTGATGCCGCTGGGGTTTGCCATCCTTTGCCTGAACACCCCAATCTGTATCCTGCTGTCCTGTGATCCCGGTTTGGAGCAGGCAGTGCGGGTATTGCCCGGACAGGCAGGGCGCTTTTGTATCCGCTACAGTTTTTTCATCTTCTCTGTCAATATGGCGGTAAGCAGCGTGTACCTGGCTGTCTGGCAGATTAAGCATGGCGGTGTGGGCGGCATGGATATCATGGCTGCGGTGCTGATTGCGCTGCAAAGTGCATTTCTTTCTGTCCTGTTGGAGTGGTTTCACCCTATCCGGAACTGGAAGATTGAAAGTGATCTGTGGCACCATCCACGAAAATATGCCGTGCCGCTTATCATGCTGTTGATTGCAGGACTTATCGGTATGTGGCCTGTGGGCATATGGGTTTTGCTCTGCATCGTCTTAGCTGAAGTTTTAAGTTTACCGTTTATCACAAGGAGGATATAGTGCCGTGAAAAATACAAAACGCTGTTCAAAATGCAGCTCACAAAATATTGTCCGTGTTCCCGATAACCAAAACCGTCATGCCAGCGGGAACAATATTTATACTTCGACCTTTACATTGATGAAAAAAATCCCGGTTATACGCTATGTCTGCTGTGATTGCGGATATGTTGAAAATTGGGTGGAAACACAAAGAGAACGTGACGAGATCAAGCGCACATTTGGATAATGAAAGGAGGGCTGCAAAATGGAAAACATTATCCTGCAAACACACGGAATATCCGTGAAATACGGTAATTTCCTTGCTCTTGATGATGTAAGCATTAGTCTCAAAAATAAGCATATATACGGCTTTATCGGTGAGAACGGCGCAGGTAAGACCACACTGATGAAAGTGCTGACAGGGCTGCTTTATCCGACAAACGGTGATTTTTCGCTGTTCGGGAAAAATAAACCGTGTGATATTCTGAAAATGCGCCGACATATCGGCAGTACCATTGAAGCTCCTGCCCTTTATCCGGAATACTCTGCTTACCGTAATCTTGAATTGCAGCGTATCCTTATCGGTAATCCCGACAAGGAAATATGTGATAAGCTGCTTGGAATGGTGGGGCTGACCGAGGTTAAGGATAAGAAAGCAGGAAAATTCTCTATGGGCATGAAGCAAAGACTTAGCATAGCAATGGCTCTTGTCGGTAAGCCGAGGCTGCTTATACTTGACGAGCCGATAAACGGTCTTGATCCTAAAAACATATCCGAACTGCGCAGCTTGCTCAAAAGGCTGAATGAGGAAAATGACGTAACACTGTTCCTGTCAAGTCATATCCTTAATGAGCTTTATCTGCTTGCCACTGATTATTATATTATCCATAAGGGGAGGATAATTAAGTCGATCACCCATGATGAACTTGACAAAAAACTTTCCGTTACGGGGCAAAGCCTTGAAGAATACTTCCTTAGCATTACGGGAGGTGACAGCAATGTATAATCAGCTAATCATTGAAAAATACAAAGCGAAAAGATTTATTATCATGTATCTTGCGGCGATTGTTCTTGCAGCAGCAGGATTTTTCCTTGGACTTCTTAAACTCCCGGAAAATCTTGATACAGCAACGGTGTTTTCTCTTTCGATTTGCGATACATCTTTTATGTTTATCATTTCACTTGTTGCAGCTTGGTTTGCTGGAAATGATTTTCTAAACCGAACGATACATAATGAGATAAAGGCAGGGTACAGCCGTTTTTCAATATTTATTGCAAGAACTGTTACTACCGTTATCATGGCAGTGCTGCTTCATTTAACCTATGTTTTTGCAACAGTTATTGGATTTGCTGTTAAGTACAGGTTTGACACCAGTATATTTTCTGTAACGGATTTTGTTTGGCTGCTGGTTGTCATATTGCAGATATGTGCTAACATCTGTATCGTTATGTTTATTGTCTTTGCCCTCAAAAAAGTTACATCGGGAATAGCTGTAACAGTTGTGTTCAGCTTTGTGTCCTGCAATATCCTTAGAAACTTCATCAGCGAGAGTGTTTTCCGGCTGACATGTTTTAGCCTTGCACAAATGAGCGATAACAGAACACTTGCATTATCGGCGGTGTTTGCAGCAGCGGTGATTGTTATTTCACTAACAGCAACACACTTAGTTTTCAGAAAAGCCGAGATAAAATAAGGATTTCAGCAATGACACTACTGTTATTTTTTTGATTATATCGGAGCATAGTAAGAAACCATTTAAGGCATACCTTTTGTGCAGGATTGTGTGAAGCGGATGTAAATATCGAGGTCATTCAATCGATTATGGGGCATAAAGATATTCAATCCTGCGCTCGGTGGAGATATGCCGGATTTTCTGCCAGTTATGTTTGGCGCGGCATGGACATTAGATAAGATGTACAGCCGTATCAAATCGGGAAAGTGAATATACATTGTAAATGGCAGATAAAGATTGTATAATCAAATATGTAAATCAAAGTTTATGAAAGGACGAAAAATACCATGAAAAAATTGATTAGAAGTACATTAAGTGGTTTGGCAATCGTTGTTGCATTGATAATGATATTTAATTTATCTGCCTGCGGTAAGAAAAATGATACAGAAACAAAGTCTTTGTATGCACAGGGGTTGGAGATTGTTCAACTTATGTCAGAAATGACTCAAATTGAGGAGTATGTGGAACTTTACAGTGGAAGCAACGAGATTAAGACGATTATCCAAAATATCGGTATCGGCGATTTTTCTTCACCTAAAGCTGTGTATGCCATTTCCATTGCTGAGGATGATCTTGCTGCCATGGTGGGGAGTAACCCGGACAATGTTTCTGAAGAATTAAAGAACTATATAATGCAGAAATCTCTTGCTTCCCTGATGATGCAGATCAATGGTATGAGTAGTGTAGAGAATTTAGCTGCATCCAGTGTTTGCACTGTTGGAAAGACTTTTGTAAATGAGAACGTCACAGAGGACGTAATTTATCTTTATGTCTACGAAAATGCCATTCCTGTTGCTGTGACTTTTACCATCGGCGAAAATCAGGCAGTATCTGCGAGTGGTATTTTTATCATGTACGATGGTTTTACCTGTGGCTCTGCAGATGAAATCAAATCCTTCTTCAACGATATTACTGTTGATGTATCAGAGGTTCTGCCGGAAAAATAAGAGCCTGTCCCGGAATAAGACTTGCACATAATCTGTGTAGAAATATACTTATATTTCACACTTATGCATTGGGAACACTTTTCTGAATAGGGAGTATTATATAGCTTTTAATATTTTCTGGAAATAGGGCAGTGAGAAGCGAAAAAATTAGCCATAGATAAAATATTTGAGTGGATAAGAATTGCAGACTGGTAATAATCTCCTCTTTACACAAGAACGTATGTTTGGTATATTATGAAAAAACATACGTTCTTATGTAAAGAGGTGAGAGAAATGGAAGATCAGGTACATGATGGGGTATATCAGTCGGAGGCCGTCAATATTCCGATCCAGCTTCTGTCGGTCACAGACCGCGACGGCAGGATAACCCCTCTGTGGTTCCGGCTGGAAACAAAAGAACATGAAATCAGAAAATTCCGGATAGAGGACATTATATCTCGGGGAGAAAAGAATTATGTCGGAATAAAAGAGAAGCAGTTTGTATGTCGGATCAGGCAGAATGGGATGAGTAAAACACTGGAGATGAGATACAATACGGCAACTCAGAAGTGGAGGATATTCCAGTTTCTGTAAATATGAGAACCTGTATTTTTCATATAGACGCAAACAGCGCATTCCTCTCCTGGAGCGCTGCATACCGGGTGAATATACTTGGGGAGAAACAGGATCTGCGCCTGATCCCGAGTATTGTCGGCGGGGATCAGGAAAAACGGCACGGGATTGTGCTCGCCAAAAGTACGCCGGCAAAAAAGTATGGCATTAAGACCGGGGAAGCCATTGTAACAGCAAGGCAGAAATGTCCAAAGCTTGTTGTGGTGCCTCCCGATTATGGCCTGTATGTCAGTGCTTCCAGAGCACTTATCGAAAAACTGCGGCAGTATACGGATCAAGTGATCCAGTACAGTATTGATGAAGCGTGGGCGGTGTTTGACGGGTATGAAAAGCTGTACGGGTATGGGCAGATGGTGAAGCTGGCCCATGAGCTGAAAGAGGAAATAAAAAGAGAACTGGGATTTACGGTGAATATCGGGATATCCACAAATTTTCTTTTATCAAAGATGGCAGGCGATTTTTCGAAACCGGATAAGGTGCATACGCTGTTTCCGGAGGAGATAGAAAAGAAGATGTGGCCGCTGCCCGTCTCGGAGTTGTTTTTTGCGGGGAAAGCGACGACGGCAAAGCTGCATCGATTGGGGATATATACGATTGGAGAGCTGGCGCGGGCGGATGAGGATATGATCCGGGCGCATTTAAAGAAGCCGGGAGAGATTATACAGGGATATGCAAAAGGGAAAGACCTGCAGCCCTATATGTTTACACATGAGGCGAACAAGGGTTATGGAAACAGTCTCACCGCGCCGGTGGATATCGTGACAGAAGAGTATGCATGGCATCTGATGCTTTCCCTCTGCGAGACGGTGGGGATGCGGCTGCGGAGTGACCATGTGAAAATCAGCGTGGTCAGCGTGCATATCACTACCTGTGAGTTTCAATATGCCAATAAGCAGATGCAGTTGTTGACGCCCACTGATGTGACCGAAGAAATTTATGCGGCGGCCTGCAGGATATTTAAAAAGTTGTGGGATAAAAGAACGCCGGTCAGGCAGATCGGGGTGCATACCTCAAAGGTAGAGAGCGATGCCGGAAGGCAGTACAATCTCTTTGATCTGCAGAGATATGACAGGTTGGAAATTATGAACAGAACCATAGATAAAATCAGAGAAAAGTACGGGGAAGATGCTGTATTCAGAGCAAGTTTTTTGAAGAGCAATGTAGCCCACATGAGCGGCGGTCTGGATAAAGAGAGACGCAGCGGGGTAACATTAGGGATAGATGTGATGAACGAAAAAGTCAGGAATTTGTGAGACAGGAGCGGGGGCTGTGTGCGGTGTATTTTATGTAGATGACGAAACAATGAGGGAGATACAGAAGATCGCCGGAAAGACAGATAAAAATGTGGCGGCAGCGGGGGATATATACCCCTCCCGGCCGGCGCTTATTCTGCGGGCGAATCATCAGGAGATGGTGTCAGCGGTATTAAAGTGGGGATATGAGGCATACGGGAAGAAAACACTGATCTTCAATGCGAGATCGGAGACGGTACGGGAACGACCGATGTTCCGGCGTGATTTTGAGGAGAGGCGCTGCCTGATTCCTGCAAATAAGTTTTATGAGTGGAAAAAGATCAACACAAAGCAAAAAGAGAAATATGAGTTTTTTACGCCGGATAGAATTCTGTATCTGGCGGGGATATATCATAAAGATCCTTTAGGTGACAGATTTACAATTCTAACAAGGGCGGCGGAAGGATGTATGGAGGAAGTCCATCATAGGATGCCGCTTATTCTTAATGAGAGGGAGATAGAAAACTGGTTATTTTCAAAAAAAGAAGCGGCAGAATTGTTGGAAAGTCATTTCATGGAGCTGCGAAAAGTACAAAACGCGAAAGAGATATATCAGCAAATCAGCCTGTTTTGAATTGAAGGTAACGATTACTAAAAAAGAAGTAATTACATTCTACATGTTTTTTGTTTAACGTCAATTCTTTGGAATACAGTAATGTAAATGGGGGAATATCAGCTGAAATAGGTTGGTATTCTCTCTCTTTTTTATTGAGAAAAGGCTTATTTTAAGTTCACATATTTTCTATTTGCAAGGCTGAACAAGCTGAATATAATAATTATCTGATATTTGAAAATATAAAAAAAGAATAGTGATTTAATAGATGTTGTTTAGAAGGTCGGTATCTATTTGAAACATTTTCTCCACTTGTAAAAAGTGTTTACCGTTAACAGTCTGCGGTTGTCCTTTCTGGAAACGGAAAAGGCTATCCTCTGCTGCGAATTAGAGAATAGCCTTTTCCGTTTGTTTTTTTTGAAATTGATGACTCGTTTCCGGTGGAACTCAGAGGTGCCGATCAGCCCTGCGGAATCTTCAGCACCTGCCCGATATTCAGCATATCGCCGGTCAGTCCGTTTGAGCTTTTGATCGCGCTGACGGTGGTGCCAAATCTTTGCGCCAGCAGCCAGAGTGTATCCCCTGAGCGGACGGTATACTCAAAATACGGGGCGGCAGAGGTACCCTCAGAGGGAATTTTCAATATCTGTCCGATACTTAGATTGCTGCCGGTCAGCCCGTTCAAATTTTGGATCGCATCGACGGTTGTGCCGTACTTCCGGGCTAACAGCCAGAGGGTATCTCCCGGACGGACAACGTATTCAAAGTACGATCCGCCGGAAGTTCCCGGCTGCGGGATTTTCAGTATCTGTCCGATATTCAGCACATCGCTGGTCAGCCCGTTCAGACGCTTGATCGCGTCAACGGTCGTGTGGTATCTTTGTGCGATCAGCCAGAGGGTATCCCCCGGACGGACAACATACTCCGTAACACCGTCATTGATATCGGGCGGGATCACGTTATCCGCTCCCAGATAAGTATTGTACAGCGCCTGCCATGTGAGCGGTCCGACAATGCCGTCCGGTTGAAGGCCTGCCGCGCTTTGGAAGGCGGCGACAGCCTGCTGTGTTTCCCTTCCGAAATGTCCGTCCTGAGAAGGAGCCGGGATCGAGGAATTAAATTCCGCCGCCACATTCAAAAGATACTGCAGGGTGATGACGTCCTGACCTGAGGAGCCGGAGCGCAGAACCGAACCCGGCGGAACGGTCCCTATTCCAAGGGAGGTTCCCTCACTGTCCAGTTCGGCAAGTCTGGTCACGGCGGTATACAGATAGGAAAGTTTATTCCAGGTGGCTTTTCCGACCACGCCGTCGGAAGCGAGGTTGAAAATACTCTGAAATCCGGCGACCGCCGCTCTTGTGCTTTCTCCGAATACGCCCGCCTCATCCGTGATTGCAGGAATTGCGGGGTAATTGCGGCGGATCCTCCGGAGATAAGTCTGGATCGTCTGTACGTCAAGCCCTGTGCTCCCGATCCGGAGTGCGCTGCCGGGGTAGGAAGACAATATGCCGGTTATGATATTGGTCTCCGCAATTTCGATATCCTTCGGGTAGTAGGAGCGCAGTATCTGCAGAGGGTCAAGCCCCTGATTTGCCAGAGAGACCGTTCCCCACTGGGACATTCCCGCGCAGGTCGCGGTGGTTCCGTTGCAGAAGGATGTGAAATAAGGTGCGGTCTGTCCCCTCCTGCGGACGAATTCATTGAAGATTTCGTCTACGATCAGGTTGATGGATTCATAGGTATTGCGCCCGTATATAAAATACTGATCATAGGCGGTATTGTTTGTTATGTCAAAGCTGTAGCCCCGGCTTCTGTACCACTCGGTGTAGATCCGATTCAGCGCAAAAGTGATAATGGCATAGATATTTGCCCGCATGGCCGCACCCGGCCATGTGGGGCAAATTTCGCTGCTGGCGACATTCTTTACATAATCGGGGAAAGATACCTGCACATTGGATGCAGATGCGTCGGGCCTGCCCAGATGTACCGTGATGGGATTCGGAATAGCCACCTGACGGAGTACCTGAGATTCCGTATCCTCCGCACCGGGGCCCTCCTGAGAACGCTGTCTGTTCATGGAGACGGCAGGGGCGCCGGTCTGAATTTCCGTTACGGTCGGAATAAACTGTTTTGCCTGCATCGGAACAAAGGCGAGGGGCTGGATGGCTGTCTCCCCGTCCAGGATCGGAATGCCGACGATATGAATGGAATTAAAACCGTTTGCAAGAGCAAACACATTATAACTGATATAGGGCGTTCCTGAAAAATCCGGATCCAGAGACAGAGATCTATCCAGAGTTTCCAGAGCGATCTTCGCCGTTTCCCCGCTTTCATCCGTTGTCACATGATAGGTGTGTTTTTCGTACTCGTCCATGATCCAGATATGTACCCCGCTGAGTGGGAGCGCTTCGTGCGCCGTCCGTGCCTGAACGATTAAGTAACCGGTAGCCATAAATAAATAAATTCCTCCTTTCAATCCTTTCGGGAAACTGTCTCTGAGACAGGCAGGACATACCGCCGCTTTACTGCCGCAGGTTTTCCGGCACAATTCCCCATATAATATAAATATGAAGAAAGTGAGATTTTAGTTACATGAAACGGGATTGTGGAGACGCCGCACTTGACAAATGCCCTGATATTAGGTACTCTTTTGTTGGTGGAATAAAGAGTTTACTACGGAGATTTCCGCAGACTAAGGAGGAGATGTAAGATGCAAAAGAAGATGTTTGAGTTTAAGACAAAGACCATTGTGGCAACAGGCCTCGGTGCGGCGTTGTTTACTTTGCTGTTCATGTATGTGAAGGTTCCGACCGGTATTCCCGAGACGGATATCCAGACGGCTTACGGTATCGGCGCTTTCTTCGGCGCACTGTTCGGACCTATCGCGGGCGGCCTGATCGCGTTTATCGGCCATGCGCTGTCTGATTCCGTACAGTACGGTTCCGCATGGTGGAGCTGGGTTGTGGCAAGCGGGCTTGCATGCTTCGGCACAGGACTTGTTTATCCGAGATTGAAGGTGGAAGAGGGCATTTTCGGCGGAAAGGACATTATACTGTATAATATTTACCAGATCATTTCCAATGTGGTCGCATGGGTTATCGTTGCGCCGGTACTTGATATTGTGATCTACGCAGAGCCTAAGGAACTGGTGTTTAAACAGGGTATGGTGGCTGCTGCTTCCAATGCCGTTTCTGCAGGTGTGATCGGTACGATCCTGCTTCTTGCATACAGCAAGACAAGGGCGAAAAAGGGTTCCCTGACGAAGGAAGGCTGAGTTTTTGCCGTATATGCCCGTATCGGAACAGGGTACGGGACAGAATAGAAAATGAAAAATATGGATTGAATGTATGAGAATAACCTATTTGGGACACAGCGGCTTTCTGGCGGAGACGAAGGAGCATTACCTGCTCTTTGATTACTATACCGGAAAGCTGCCGGTGTTTTCACCGGAAAAAAAGCTGACTGTCTTTGTCAGCCATAGCCATCAGGATCACTATAATAAAGAAATATTTGCGCTGCAGAACGGTCTGCATATTACGTATGTGCTGTCCGGAGACATCCGGAGAAAACGGATAGAGGAGCTTGTGCATAGAGAAAATGAACTGCTGTCCGTCAAGGCCCATGAAACCTATCGGTTGTATGGAGATCAGATGGCGATCGAGACACTGCGTTCCACGGATATCGGTGTCGCCTATCTTGTGACCTTATCGGAGGAGGGCAGAACGTATCATTTTTACCATGCCGGGGATTTAAATCTCTGGAAGTGGGCGGAGGAATCCAAAGCCCATAATAACAATATGGAGGCAAACTTCCGGCGGGAGATGGAACTGATCCGGGGGCGGCATTTTGATGCGGCATTTGTGCCCCTTGATCCAAGACAGGAAGATTTTGCTTTTGGCGGAATGGATCTGTTTTTGGAGACGGCGGATGCGGATGCTGTATTTCCGATGCACTTCTGGAAACAGCCGGAGATCATCCGGGCGTACTTAAAAGCGAGGCCGCAGGTGAAAAATTTGATCCTGCTGGAGGAAGAAGGCAGAACCTGTGAGTTTTAGATGCCTGCCAGGGCAGCCGGGATATCGATCCGGCAATACGAAAATTTGAAGAAATTATAAGTCATACAGGCACTTTCCCCTTCATAAACTGTTACAAGATAATGTAATCAGCAGCAGTTTATGGAGGGGATTTTGTATGGAACATTTGAATACCGCGGGCGGGGCGGCAGAAACCGCAGGGAAAGACAGGGAATTTAATTTATACCGGGATATCAAATTCCGGACGGACGGAGAAATCTATTTGGGAGTGGTGGGACCCGTGAGGACCGGAAAGTCCACGTTTATCAAACGGTTTATGGATCTGCTGGTGCTGCCTTATATGGAGAACGAGCATGAAAAG
>OFFZ01002035.1_pt1 | contig 10877 bp, 10 predicted proteins | sample 1521631 | NCBI WGS metagenome assembly OFFZ01 (sample SAMEA3504102, study PRJEB24116) | mouse gut metagenome | biome: mouse gut; feature: mouse-associated habitat; material: faeces | place: Denmark | collected 2011 | reverse complement strand
TGCCTATGCAGCTTCCGGGCGGGCGTCGTGTTGCGAATTGCGGCGCAATCAGTTCCAGTTCAGAATCTTGTGGAAATCGTAAGTTTCCGGATCGGGAACATAGGCTTTGGCCGCCTCGTAGTCGGCGGGCGTTACGGCATTGAGGATGTTTTCCACCACCGAAGCGAACTTGTCCGAGTGGATGTCCACCAGGCGGGGCGGGATCTTGCCCGTCTCGGGGTCCTGCAAATCCCGGAGGTAGAGCGGCGACACGTTGCCCTCCGAATCCACGTAGATCATGCATCCCGTGCGTCCTTCGGTAAAGAGCTTGTAGATGCCGATGCCCAGCTCCGAGCAGTAGGTCAGGTCGTAGGCGATCGGGGTCTGGCAGCGTATTTCGTAGCCCAGCTCTACGGGGCGGCTCTTGACCTTCAGGCGGAGCTCCTTGAGTTTCTTCTCGATCAGGTCGTTGAAGATGTGCGCTTTCGACACCTTGCCCAGCTCGGGATGTCCGTGCTCGTCGTAGGTGAAGTGGATGCCGCTCTTGCGGATCTCCTCCTCGCTCAGCGCATGGAACACGCCCTCCGAAATCACGGCAGCACCGTAGTCCATGCCCATAATCTTGCGTTTGATGATCGACGAAATGACCAGGTTCACGATCTTCCCGACGGTGATTTCGGTCTTGTTGAACATCTCGGGAATGACGATCATGGGGTAGTGGCACGCCTCTCCGATACCGAAGGCGAGGTGGCCCGCACTGCGGCCCATGGCCGCCAGCACGAACCAGTTGCCGCTGGTGCGCGCATCGACGTAGACCGCACGTCCGATGACGGCCCCTTTGTCCTTGGCCGACTCGTAACCGAACGTGGGGGTTCCGGCCGGCAGGGGCAGGTCGTTGTCGATGGTCTTCGGCACGTGGATGTTGGCGATGGGGTAGCGCTTCATCTCCAGGAAGCGCGCGATGCGGTTGGCCGTGGAGGCCGTGTCGTCGCCGCCCACGGTCACGAGCAGCTTCACATTGTTCTCGGTGAAGAATCGGAGATTGAAGTTATTTTCGAAGTCGGCATCGGTGGGTTTGAAGCGGCTCATCTGCAAGAAAGAACCTCCCTGGTTGAAGATGCCGTCGGCCATGGGGAACGTAATGTCCACCATGCGGGGCGAGGGGTTGAAGAGGCCCGTGTAGCCCTTGTGCAGCCCGATGACGCGATAACCCTTGCGGAGAAAGGTCTTGGCGACGCTGCCGACCACGGTATTCATGCCGGGAGCCGGGCCGCCGCCGGTAAGAATGGCGATTGCTTCTTTCATAACGGAAATAATGTATTAACCTAAAAACCTAAAGTATCGGATTCGACATGCAAAAATACTACATATTTTCGATTCGGACAAAAAAATGCGGAGATCGGCGCCTCTGCGCACAATCCCCGCGTCGCTGACGGTAATTATAGTTTATTCGACTACAGTTACGTTCACGGCCTGTTCGCCTTTGGTGCCGTTGCCGATCTCGAACTCTACCACCTGGCGTTCGTTGAGCGATTTGAAGCCCTCGGACGCGATGCCCGAGAAGTGTACGAAGATCTCCTTGCCGTCCTCCCCGGTAATGAATCCGTAGCCTTTCTTGCTATCGAACCATTTTACAGTACCTTTCATAAAAGATGAATTAAATTGTGAATGATTCCACAAAGAAACAAAAAAACATTGGTTTTCAAAACTTTTTGACACGGAATTTTCCTTTTTCAGCGATTATTCCCTACTTTTGTCCGGTCGAACGCCGCAATCGGTCCGTTCGGAGCGCCCCGTTGCGCGATCCGGCAGCCGAAACAGTGCGTGCGACGCCTCGTGCCGCCGTGCGGCGGCATAACCTCCGGGAAAACGCGACTTCGTTCCGTCATCGGAATCACGCCTCTACGCAGCGTCGGGGCGCGATCGGCGTTTCGTGGTTCCGGAAAGGGTATATTTTTTCCGTCGCAGCAGGGCAGCGATCCGGCGATACGGAACTCAGGGCGCAAAAGCGCCCGTCGGAAACGAATATGGAAAAAGGAAATACGAACAGTCCCCTGACACGGGGTGCGGAACGGCAGAAAGCCCGGCGGATCTGTCCGGTGCCGCAGGAAAGGACGCAGGACGGCTCCGAACGCCGGGAGTCGCAGGAACGGACGATGATGTGGTATTACGGCGACACGCTGCGCGAACGGCGCCGCGAACTGAAGATCACCCAGCAGGAGCTTGCCGGCCGCGTGGGGGTGCGCACGGGAAAGATTTCGCGCATCGAGAAAGGGGAGGAGGACCTGTCGTTCTCGCTTTTCATCCGGATACTGGGGGCGCTGGGCATGCAGATGGACCTGCAATTCCGCAAGGAGACGCGGCAATAGAGCGGCTCGCCCGCCGCACCGGTCTTCCGGTTCCGCCGGGCGTCGCGGCCTTTCGGCCACGATTCGCCGACACGAAGCCGCCATCCCGTCCCGGACAAACGATCGGGCCTGACATCCGACTTTAGGATATCAGGCCCGATCGACTGTTGTCGGAACACCGGCATCGGTGCGTCGCACCGGTCAGCGAACCATCGTTTTCGGCCGTATGACGTGTGCCCAGCAGAGCCACACGAAACTGCCCGCCAGCGTATCCTTGTACACCAGTCGGTGTTTCCAGCGGTTGGCCCACCAGCGCCTTACCTTGAACAGCATGGGCTTCAGCACGCCGCCCGCGGGGTGACGCTCCGCAAAGGCGGGCGACAGGATTTCCCGCAGCACCACGCGTTGCAGCTCCGGATCCTCCTCGTAGGGGCACACGTCCGGATCCACCCCCAGGTAGCGCACGCACAGTCCCGTGACGGCATCGGCGAAGCGCAGCATGTTGTGCTCGCGGTATACGGCGCGCAACTCCTGCCAATTCACGCGCCGACCGTCCGCAGCGAGGAACACGGCCCAGTCGGAGAGGTGGCGCAGCCCGATCTCCACGGCGGCGAAATGCACGGCCATGTGACGCATCAGGAACAACGCATTCAGATCGGGGGAGGGCAGGGCCACACGCCCCGCACCGGCCGTCGCCTCCTCGCCCTCCTGCGCGGCGTAGCGGCGCAGCAGGCGTTCCAGTTCGCGGTTCGAACGATGGGCCCACAGATTCAGGAAATCGAAATGATTCTCCACCGTCACGCCCCGGAACGTGAAGACGGTATGGTGGTGCACATCCGCACGCACGTCGATCCCCAGCTCCTCGCGCACCAGGGCGTCCGCCTCGGGCTGGCGTCCGTAGAGCCAGATGTCGATATCGCCGCAGGGCCGATGCTCCGGCACGGGATAGTGCAGCGAGAGTCCGTAGCCTTTGAGCACCATCGTGCGGATGCCGTGGCGGGCATAGAAGGCCGCCAGCTCGCCCAGCGTCTCCCGCTTGTGGGCATAGTCCCGCTCCGTGCGGTCCGCATCCGCAGCCCAGCGGAAAAGAACCTCCCGCGGCGGGCGGCATGCGGCGGGCAGCGACTTCAGGGCATCGCAGGCAATGGCCGCCACGCCCTGGCGCGCGGCCACTCCCACGACTTCGCGCCATGCCGCCGCGTCGGCCCCGGCGAAGAGCGCCGCATCGGGCGTACCGGCCCCCATGCCGCACCGCAGCAGTTCCATGACCCTCGCCGCCGTGTGCGGCAGCGGCGCTCCGCCGGTCGTATGCAGGGGCTTCGTCATGCGTTTCCTTCTTTGCGTTTCCGCTCCTCGTCGCGCATCGAGCCCAGGAACTCCGCGACCATCGGACGCACCAGCACATAGCCGCTGCCGGCGACCAGACCGAGGAACGTGAAAGCGGCGAGCAGCATCATCTTGCGGGGCTTGCTCGGTTTCACGGGCATGGCCACGGGGGAGATGACGGTCAGCACGGGCGTGGTCTCCTTGACCTGTATTTTGGCCTGTTCGAGCTGGGTCGCCATTTCGGAGAAGATGCCGTACGCCAGATTATACTGGTTGTCAAGCTTTTCGAGTTCCGTGCGTGCGCGGCTCGTCGAGGTGTTCTGGTTGGCGTCGCGATAGCGCGCGCGGATCATCTGAATATCCTCGTATTCGCGTTTCAGTTCGTCGTAGCGTCCCTGGATGAAATCGAGGTTGCGCTTCACCTTGTCGATCTTGAACTCCGTGATGTAACGCTGCAACAGCGTCAGCGCGCTTTCGGCCACCTGCGCAGCGGCGAACGCCTCGGGCATGCGGGCCACGATGGTGATGTAGCCCTTCTTCTCCTCGACCTCCATGCCGATGATGTTGTTGAGCCGGCGCATGGCCAGGCGCTCCTCGCGGCTCAGCACGATGATGTCGCTCTGCGGCATCTCGCGCTCCTCGGGTTCGCCCTTGATGGCCCGCATGACCAGTCCCGGCAGTCCGATCGTGTACTTGAGTACGAAGCCCGCGAGCGAGAACCTGCGGTACTTCTCGTCGGAGAGGTAGCTCAGCAGCGTGACCGGCCCGGCCTCGCCGGCCACGTTGATCGGAGTCTGCAACAGCTCGCGCTGGAATGCCACGCTGGCCATCACGTTGGGGTAGACCAGGGGCGAGAGCACCTGTTCGTTGCTGGTCATGTTCCCCATGTTGATGCCGGCCAGCGATGCCAGCCGCGCCATGCTCGACGAGGAGTTGCTCCGCGAGGTCTGCGGCACGATCTGGCACGATGCCGCGTACTCCTTTGCGCCGAAAATGCCCGCCAGCAGGCCCAGAACCATGAATACCGCCGTCACGCACAGGATGAACCGACGTTTGACCCACAGTCTGCCCGCCAGCTCCAGCAGGTCTATTTCGCGCTCCGCCTGCGGCGGAATGTTGTTTTCCGTGTTCATGTTCTTGCGTTTATCTGAATAGTGTAGCCATCGAAGCGACGATCGAAGCCATGGATGCGGTCTGCGACGTGATGCCCATGATTTCGCTGAGCGACACGCCACCCTCGCGCGACTTCATCGGCACGACGATCTTGCATCCGGGGACGATCTTGGCATGACGCCCCGTGGCGGCCGTACCGTTCATGTAGAGCACGAAGACCTTGTTGCGGCGCGCCAGCTGGCTGTATCCGCCCGCAGCCTTCACATACTGATTGAGTTTCTTGCCCTCCTCGAATGCCACGGCATTGGGGTAGAGCACCGAGCCCAGGATCTGCACCGTGCCGTTGTACTCCGGAATGGTGATGATGTCGCCCGGCTGGAGAATGATGTCCGCGGGCGATCCGGGCTTGTCGAGCGCGGCTTTGAGGTCGAAGCCCACGTTGTAGTGGCTGTACGTCTGATTGAACACGCGCGTATCGACCGAGTCGCGGCGCGAAGCCTGACGCGACATGATGTACATCAGTTCGTCCATCTTCTCCTTGTCGTCCTCCGAACGCTGGCGTTGCAGCGAGGCGCCCTCAAGGAAGGCCGCCGGGGTGACGCCGCCGGCCTTGCGGATGATCTCCGACACGCGCACGCCCGTGTTTTCGAGCGCATAGGAGCCGGCGAAGAGCACCTCGCCTTCGAGCGTGATGAGGTTCTGCACGTTGTATGCCGGCGACTTGCGGATGTAGATCTGGTCGAACGGTTCGAGCACCAGGTCCTTGCCGTCCTCCATCATCAGCCCCTCGCCCAGCGAGACGGTGAAGAGCTGCGAACGCACGGGCGAGAATTCGGTGCTCATGGGCGACTTGATGCGGCGCGAAACGTCCACCTTGACCAGCGAGGCCGATTCGAGCAGACCGCCCGCCTTGACGATGAGGTCCTTGATGGTCATGCCCTCGGCGTAGAGATAGTCGCCCGGCAGCGCCACGGGACCCGACACCGTAACGATGTACTCCTCGCGCATATCGACCTTGGGCGCGATGTATAGTTCGTCGTTCGGACGCAGCGGAATATCGGCGATCTGTCCCGAGTAGAGCTCGTTCAGGTCGAAGGACTCCATTTCGAGCGACCAGTCGGGCATCTCGCGCTGAAGCAGCGCACGGTCGAGGAACGCATCCTCGCGCAATCCCTCGGCCGCCTCGATCAGCTGCTTCACGGTCTTGACGTTGTCGTCGATGGCGTAGGTGCCGGGGTTGTACACGGCGCCTTCGATCGTCACCTTGTTGGACGAACGCTGGTAGCGCTGTCCGATCACGATCCGGTCGCCGTCGGCCACCGCGAACGAGGCGTATTCGGGCTCCTTGACGTTGAACGCCGTAAGGCCCATATCGTCCTGCCGCGTGACATTGAGCGCCGTGCGGAACGCGTCGTTGGTGAATCCGCCGGCATAGCGGACCAAAGCATCCAGCGTCTCGCCCTCGCGCATCTCGTACCGCATGGGGCGTTTCACGCCCTGGGGCACCGCCACCAAAGCCGAATAGGTCGGCACGAGCACCACGTCGCCGTCCTGAAGCACGATGTCGCCCCTGTTGTTTCCGGTAAGCAGGAATTCGTACAGATCGACCGTGCCCGCCACTTCGTTGTTGCGCACGATCTTGATGGTGCGCAGCGTACCGATGTCGGTCACGCCGCCTGCGGCGTAGAGCGCATGAAAGGCCGTGGCGAGCGAGGGCAGGGTGTAGGTGCCCGGAGCGAATACCTCGCCCATGACGTTCACCTGGATGCTGCGCACGTTGTTCAGCGCCACGTCGAGCGACGCCGTGCCGTTGGCCAGGCCGCCGTAGATGGCGCTCAGCTCGCGCCGCAGCTTGGTGCGCGCCTGGTCGATGGTGAGGCCCTTGAGCGAAACGGGGCCCAGGCCGCTCACGAAGATGCGGCCCTCGGGAGTCACGGTCTGCGACAGATCCACTTCGGAGGCGCCGTAGATCGAAATGCCGAGCTCGTCGCCTGCGCCGATCACGTAGTTGCCGGGGGTCGCCAGCTGGAGGTTGGGCGTGAAGGAGAGCTCCTTGTTGCGGAAAATATCGTGACCGTAGATCCGGTTCAACGAATCCTGCTTGGTCATCTGGGGCTCCTCGTCGAGTATGATCTCCTGCTGGTCCTGAACCAGCGAGTCTATGGCCAGCTTCTCCTTGGCGTCCTGATCCTGCTTGGTCGTCCGCATCTGACGAGTATTCGACTTCTCCTTGTTTTGTTTGGAGGTCAGGTCGTCCGTGTCGAGCATGCCCGACTCGTACTGAGCCTTCAGCCGCTTCATCTGATCGATCGAAACGCCCTTGCTCTGCAACGTCTTCACCGCCTGCTCGATCTGCATGCCTTGGGAATAGCACTCCTTGGCATACTCCAACGCCTTGGCGTCGGTGACTTTCTGCGCCACGGCGCCCGCAGCGCAGAAGATCCCCAGGATCAATACGATTAAAAATCTCTTCATTCGGTTATGCATTGTATTTATTTGATAACTGAAATCTATGCGCCGATATTATCTTCCGGCATACATTTCGTCGTAATACTTCTGGTATTGTCCCGAAGTGATGTCGTCGAGCCAGGGCTGGTTGGCCAGGTACCAGGCCACGGTCTTCTCGATTCCCTCCTCGAATTGCAGCGACGGCTCCCAGCCCAGCTCCTCCTTGAGCTTGCGCGAGTCGATGGCGTAGCGCAGGTCGTGGCCCGCGCGGTCCGTGACGTAGGTGATGAGGTGCTCGCTGTGCCCCTCGGGATTGCCCAGCAGCCGGTCGGCCGTGCGCACGATCACGCGGATGAGGTCGATGTTGCGCCACTCGTTGAAACCGCCGATGTTGTAGGTCTCGGCGATGCGCCCGCGGTGGAAGATGAGGTCGATGGCGCGCGCATGGTCCTCGACGTAGAGCCAGTCGCGCACGTTCTCGCCGCGGCCGTAGACAGGCAGCGGCTTGCCGTGGCGTATGTTGTTGATGAAGAGCGGGATCAGCTTCTCCGGGAACTGGTAGGGACCGTAGTTGTTCGAACAGTTGGTCACGATGGTCGGCATGCCGTACGTGTCGTGGAAAGCCCGCACGAAGTGGTCGGACGAGGCCTTCGATGCCGAGTAGGGCGAGTGGGGGTCGTACTTGGTCCGCTCGGTGAAGAGCGTGCCGTCGAACCCGAGCGCGCCGTACACCTCGTCGGTCGAGATGTGGTAGAAGCGCTTGCCCTCCCAGTCGCCGTTCCAATGGTTCCGTGCGGCCTGCAACAGCGAAAGGGTGCCCAGCACGTTGGTCTTCGCGAAGGTGAACGGATCGCGGATCGAGCGGTCCACGTGGCTCTCGGCCGCGAGGTGGATCACGCCGTCGATGTCGTACTTGCGGAAGATTTCGCACACGGCGTCGAAGTCGCAGATGTCGCCGTGCACGAAAGTGTAGTTGGGCTGCCGCTCGATGTCGCGCAGGTTGGCCAGGTTGCCCGCATAGGTCAGCTTGTCGAGATTGACGATGCGGTAGTCGGGGTACTTGTTCACGAACAGGCGCACCACATGGCTTCCGATGAAGCCCGCGCCGCCCGTAATGAGTATGTTGCGTTTCATGGGTTGTATGTTATTTTGTCGTCATTCGAATCTCTGTACACGTCCGTACGCACGAGTCGCGCAGGGTTGCCGGCGAGCAGACAGCGCGGAGCCTCTCCCGCATGATCGCCCGACAACAGCGACGCCGCACCCACGATGCAGTAATCGGGTGTGCGGGCCCCTTTCAGCGTGGTGCACTTCATGGCGAACCAGTTGTTGCGACCGATGCGTATCGGGGCGTATCCGGCGTGCCGGAATTCCCCCCCCCTTGATTTTACTCTATGGAAGTCCGTGTCGCAAAACGTGTTGTCCCATCCCACGAGCACGTCGTCGCCGAACGTGAGCTCGTGGTAGCACACGGCGCGCAGCGCGGCCGTAGCCCTGAAGTTGCGGCCGAACCGGAGGCAGCCTCCGTGTCCGACGGCGACATACGAGTCGTTGCCGATGCTGCACCGGCCGGCAAAGGTCACCGTGCCGTCGCACTCCCACGCAATGCCCCGGTCGGGATACACCGAGACCCCGAAGACGCCGAGCCGCACCATGCCCGTATGCACGGGCCCCTCGATGCGGATCCGGCCGCCGCAGCGCAGCAGGCGGGGTTTCCGCAGCAGGATCGGCAGCCGCACGGCCTGCCGCAGGGGCAGGTAGCGGAAATTGAACCACACGGTCCAGGGCAGGTAGGGGAGATAGCGAAGCAGCTGTTTCATGCGTGTTCCGTCTTTGCGGCGATCCGCTGCATGCAGTAGAGCATCGAATCGCGCCAGTGGGGTATCTCCAGGCCGAAAGTCCGCTTGACTTTGGTTTTGTCCAGCACGGAGTAGGCCGGGCGGGTCACCTTCGAGGGAAATTCGCTGCTGTGGCAGGGGTTGATGCGGCACGCGTCGTGTCCCGCGGCCGCGGCGATTTCCACCGCGAAGTCGTACCACGAGCACACGCCCTCGTTCGCGAAGTGGTAGATGCCCTCGTTGCCGACATGCTGCCCGCTCGCGATCACGCTGAAGATGGCCAGCGCCAGGTCGCCCGCATAGGTGGGCGACCCCACCTGGTCGAATACCACGTCGAGCGTCTCGCGCTCGGCCGTGAGGCGCAGCATGGTCTTCAGGAAGTTGTTGCCGTACTCGGAGTAGAGCCACGCCGTGCGGAAAATCAGGTAGCGGCACCCCGAGGCCAGGATCGCCTCCTCGCCTTCGAGCTTCGTGCGTCCGTAGACGCCGAGCGGCTCCGTGGGCGTCTCCTCCGTGCGGGGCGTGTTGCCGCCGCCCCCGAACACGTAGTCCGTCGAGACGTGTACGAGCGTGGCGCCGCACTCGCGTGCCGCATACGCCAGGTTCGCTACGGCGTCGCGGTTGATGCGGCGCGCCGTCGCCTCGTCCTCCTCGGCCCGGTCCACATTGGTGTAGGCCGCGCAGTTCACGATGATGTCCGCGTGCTCGTCGCGCACCCGGCGGCATACCGCCTCGCGGTCGGTGATGTCCAGTTCCGCCACGTCGGTGAAGACATAGCGGTCGGGCGACGCGGCACCCAGGCGACGCAGCTCCCTGCCGAGCTGTCCGTCGGCTCCCGTTACGAGTATGTCAAGCATAGTAATCCGTGTTGTAGTCGAAGAGTTCGGGCGCATCCGCAAGGTGCGGGTGGGCGCTGTCCTTGGGCGAGAGCCGCACCTCGTGGGGCTTCAGCCCCCAGTCGATGCCCAGCGCGGGATCGTCCCACGCAATGGCACCCTCGGCCTCGGGGGCATAGAGGTTGTCGCACTTGTACTGGAACACCGCCTCGGGGCTCAGCACCGCGAAGCCGTGGGCGAAGCCGCGCGGGATGAAGAGCTGACGCCGGTTGTCGGCCGACAGCTCGACGGCGACATGACGGCCGAAGGTGGGCGAGCCCTGCCTTAGGTCGACCGCGATGTCGAGTATGCGGCCGCTGACAACGCGTACTATCTTAGACTGGGCGTGTGGGGCGCGCTGGTAGTGCAGACCGCGCACCACGCCGTAGCGCGATACGCTCTCGTTGTCCTGCACGAAGCGGGTGCGTATGCCCGTGGCCGCCTCGAAGTCGGCGGCGTTGAAACTCTCGAAGAAGCAGCCGCGCTCGTCGCGGAAGATCTTCGGTTCGAATATGATTACTCCGGCCAGCCCGGTCGGGATGATTCCGATCATAGTTTCAGCAGATATTGTCCGTATTGGCTGCCTCGCATCTCGTCGGCCGAGCGGCGCAGAGCCTCGCGCGTGATCCAGCCAGCTTCATAGGCGATCTGTTCGAGGCAGGCTATTTTTAGCCCCTGCCGCTTTTCGATGACCTCGACGAAGATCGACGCCTCGGCCAGCGAGTCGTGCGTACCCGTGTCGAGCCATGCGAAGCCGCGGTCGAGCAGCTCGACATGCAGCTCCGAGCGACGGCGGTACTCCTCGTTGACGGCCGTGATCTCCAACTCGCCGCGTGCCGAAGGACGTATCGAGGCGGCTATATCCACCACGTCGGCGGGATAGAAGTAGAGCCCCGTGACGGCGTAGTCGGACTTGGGGCGGGCGGGTTTCTCCTCGATCGAAAGGCAGT
>OFFZ01002031.1_pt1 | contig 10896 bp, 9 predicted proteins | sample 1521631 | NCBI WGS metagenome assembly OFFZ01 (sample SAMEA3504102, study PRJEB24116) | mouse gut metagenome | biome: mouse gut; feature: mouse-associated habitat; material: faeces | place: Denmark | collected 2011 | reverse complement strand
ATGGGTGGGAGAAGGCCGGGGAGGGGGCCGCAAGGGGGAATACACCGCCATCTTCTTCCGGCGGGAGAAATTCCAGCTGATGAGCCAGCAGACCTTTTGGCTTTCCCCCACGCCGGAGCAGCCCAGCCGGGACTGGACCACCCCCTTCCCCCGCATCTGCACCTGGTGCGAGCTTCAGCCGGTAGCCAGCCCCGAAAAGCCGGTGCGGGTCTACAACACCCACCTGGACCACATCAGCTATTTTGCCAGGGTGCGGGGACTGCGGCAGATTTTGCGGCGCATCTCCGTACGGTATGGGGAGGCCCCCGGCCCGGTGATTTTGATGGGAGACTTTAACGCCACCCCCCAAAGCCGCACCCTGCGCCGGTGGATTGCCGCCGACCTGCGGGAAAGCGCCGGCCTGATGCGGGACAGCTACTGGGGCATCCTTCAGCGGGGGGACGAGGTGGGGCGAAGCTACCACGGTTTTACCGGCAAGACCAGAGGCGAGCCCATTGATTACATCTTCACCAGCCGGGACCTGCTGCTGCGGGAGGTGGAGCTGCGCCGGGACCATCCGATGGAAGGCTTCCCCAGTGACCACTACCCGGTGGTGGCCCAGGTGGAGCTGTAGTTTTTATGTAAACCGGAGAGATAGAAAAATCTCTCCGGCGTGGAAGGGCCCCGTCCCACAGTTTTTCCGGACGGAGCTGCTTGCAGGGTGCGCCCTGTTATTTACGGTTTTCGGACTTCTGCTGCTTCTGCTGCTGGCCCTGCTTCTGCTGCTGATTCTGGTTCTGCTGGCTCTGCTGGTTCTTTTCGTTAGACATGGAAGGTCACCTCCTGATTTTTTGGCACAGGCGGCGAATCCGCCCGGCTCGGTGATTAGTATGACCCTTACCCTGGGCGGTTATTCCAACAGTGCTCCGCGCTGGTGAAAAAAGGCTGCGCCGCCCTTCCCTTTTCGCCGGGCGGCGCGTGTATTATCGAAACCAGGGGGACGAAAAAAGGGAATATTTTCAAAATATCTCTTGCAATCCCAAAGGGAAGATGCTATAATATGGATAAACTGATAATGATTATCGGTTTTAAGTCTTCCAAAACAAAAGGAGTGTATAAACATGGCTAAGTTTGTTTGCACCGTCTGCGGTTATGTTCACGAAGGTGACGAAGCTCCTGAAAAGTGCCCGCTTTGTGGCGCTCCTAGCAGCAAGTTCAAAGAACTTACGGAGGATGAGGCTTTGAAATTCGTTACAGAGCATGAGATTGGTGTTGCCAAGGGTTGTGATGACGAGATGATCAAAGACCTCAATACACACTTTATGGGTGAATGCACCGAGGTGGGTATGTATCTTGCGATGTCTCGTCAGGCTGACCGTGAGGGTTATCCTGAAATTGCTGAGGCGTTCAAGCGTTATGCTTGGGAAGAGGCTGAACATGCTGCCAAGTTTGCAGAGTTGCTTGGTGACTGCGTGTGGGATACCAAGACCAACCTGGAGAAGCGCATGATGGCTGAAGCCGGTGCAAATGCTGATAAGATGCGTATTGCTGCCAATGCTAAAAAGGCAAATCTTGATGCTATTCATGACACTGTTCATGAAATGGCAAAGGATGAAGCTCGTCACGGTCGTGGCTTTGCAGGTCTGTTCAAGCGCTATTTCGGTAAATAAAATTTGCCCTGCCGTATAAAAATGCCGTGCCTGGTTTTCGAACTTTGGCACGGCAATTCTGTTTTTTTAGGGTTTTGCCCGGTGTTATATAATTCAACTTTGTCAAGAGGCCGGTTGACGGGTGATGTGTTGTAGCAGTAAGCCTGTAAGTGTCATGCCGAAGATTGCGGTTATGTGACATAGGGAACCGTTTGTTGCAACTTTGTTGAACGTCATGGGGCTATTGCATGGCGGGCATGATTTAGTTGACCTTGCTGGGCGTTCTGAGCGTTCCGCTCCGAGATTTGGAAGAAGTTCGTCGGAAAACACGCATTGGAATTTGCGAGAAGGGAATCGGGCATTACGTTTGAAGCGGGTACGCAATGCTGCTGCAAGTCTGCAACCTTTTACTTTCCAAAATTCGGCAACTTGTATCCTGGTCGGATCCATCTTCAATGCCGCCCCCATTGATGACAATAGTTTGGGGCGTGAGGCATTCGTTGCATTGATGATAAGTGTTGCTTTGTCGGCCAGGGAGTCGATTGCATCGATTATATAGTCGTATTGTTCGAGGTCGAATTCTGAAGCGGTATCGGCCGAGTAGATTTGGCGGATTGCTGTTATATTTGCATCCGGGTTGATTTGGAGCAGCCGGTGGCGCATCGCTTCTACTTTGCTTTCCCCTACTGTCAGCGTGGTGGCAGGTGCCTGGCGGTTTATATTTGACACAGCAACGGTGTCGGCATCGACTATCGTGAGATTTGGCACCCCGGTGCGTATAAGGGATTCTGCCGTCCAGCTCCCTACGCCGCCTATGCCGAATATTATTACTTCTGTGTTTTTTAGCTTTTCCATCGTTTCATCCCCTAAAAGCAGATGAGAGCGGTTGAATATTTCGTTTTCGGGATATATGTTTTTATCGTCCATAGGGTTGGTCTGTTTTGATTTGTTGCAAAAATACGCAAAATGCCCGAATGATAAAAGCGATTATCGTTTTGCTCGTTATTTCCCGGTTGCCTTTTGACAAGAAAGCGTTAAGGATGGTTTGCTGTTGTTAAGAAAATTGAGTAACTTTGTGGTGCGCAATTAATGCGCGAGTAAGCGGTATTCTCAAGCTTTCACTATCATTTATGCGACAGACACGAGAAGCCGTTCTCATGCTTGAGGACGGTACCTGTTTTTCAGGAAAATCCTTCGGATACGAAGCGCCCACAGCAGGCGAAGTGGTTTTCAATACGGCTATGACGGGATATCCCGAAAGCCTTACAGACCCTTCCTACGAGGGGCAGATACTCGTTACCACATATCCCATCCTTGGGAATTACGGCGTTCCGCCGGAAACGGTCAAGGATGATGTCAGCGAGTATCTTGAGAGTTCACGAATCCATTGCCGGGCCATTATAGCCCAGGATTATTCCTGGGAACCGAGTCACTGGCTTTCGAGCCGGTCGCTCCACCAATGGCTTCGCGACGAAAAAATTCCCGGGTTATATGGCATCGATACGCGTGCCCTTACAAAGCATTTGCGTGAGAAAGGGTCGATGCTCGGCAAGATTTATTTCTCCTCGCCTGACGAGGTGGGGTTTGACGACCCTAACTCTGAAAACCTCATTGATAAAGTGAGCTGTCGCGAGGTGGAGGAACATGGAAGCGGCGATAAGACCATTGTGCTTGTTGACTGTGGTACCAAATTCAATATAATCAGATGTCTGACCCGTCGCGGGGTGAAGGTTGTTCGCGTTCCCTGGAACTATGACTTCAACACAATCCCGTTTGACGGACTTTTCATATCCAACGGCCCCGGTAATCCTGATTTTGCCGAAGAAACCGTTGTGAATATCCGCAAGGCTATGGGAACCGGGAAGCCGATTTGCGGCATCTGTATGGGGAACCAGCTGTTGGCCAAAGCTGCCGGTGCACGTACATATAAACTCAAATACGGACATCGCAGCCATAACCAGCCTGTGCGTATGACCGGTTCTGACACCTGCTATATCACATCGCAGAATCACGGTTTTGCCGTTGACGATTCTGCATTGGGCGATGACTGGGAACCGTTGTTTGTGAATATGAATGACGGTACGAACGAGGGGATACGTCATAAGACCAAGCCGTTTTTCTCGGCACAGTTCCACCCGGAGGCTTCTTCCGGCCCGCGCGACACGGAATTTATTTTCGACCGTTTCCTTGAGTTGGTAAGGAACCAGGCTTAAGGCAGGGCATAAAAAGAAGCCTGACGAAGTTGGTCAGGTTCGCCGTTGCAAATCAGACCGTATTTACGGGGATGAAGGGGATTTTTCATCACAACAAAACCAGCAAGCATCCAATCGTTTCGGCATGGAAAAAATAAACAAAGTTCTTCTGCTCGGCAGCGGCGCACTGAAAATCGGTGAGGCCGGCGAATTCGATTATTCCGGCTCCCAGGCATTAAAGGCCATGAAGGAGGAAGGGATAAACACCGTGCTCATCAATCCGAATATTGCGACGGTGCAGACCTCCGACGGTTTCGCCGACAAGATTTATTTCCTCCCCGTGACCCCCTATTTTGTAGAGCGTGTCATCGAGAAGGAGCGGCCAGACGGTATTTTGCTGTCGTTTGGCGGCCAGACGGCATTGAACTGCGGTGTGGAGCTTTTTGAATCGGGTGTGTTGGAGAAATACAATGTCCGTGTGCTCGGCACCCCTGTACAAGCTATCAAGGATACGGAAGACCGCGAGCTGTTCGTAAAGAAACTTGACGAAATCGAGGTCAAGACAATCAAGAGCGAAGCTGTTGAAAACACCCAGGAAGCACTTGCTGCGGCAGAACGTCTGGGATATCCCGTAATCGTCCGTGCAGCTTATGCGTTAGGAGGTTTGGGAAGCGGTTTTTGTGATAATGCCGAAGAACTTGTCAGCCTCACAGAAAAAGCATTTTCGTTTTCACCCCAGGTGTTGGTCGAGAAATCGCTCAAGGGGTGGAAGGAAGTGGAATATGAGGTGGTACGTGACTGTTATGACAACTGTATCACTGTGTGCAACATGGAAAATTTCGACCCGCTCGGAATCCATACCGGTGAAAGTATCGTTGTCGCGCCATCGCAAACACTCTCAAATGACGACTACCATTTCCTGCGTCAGCTGGCCATAAAGATAATACGTCATATAGGCATCGTGGGTGAATGTAACGTGCAATATGCCTACGACCCCGATTCGATGGATTATCGCGTAATCGAAGTAAACGCACGTTTGAGCCGTTCGTCGGCATTGGCTTCAAAAGCAACAGGCTACCCGCTTGCATTCGTGGCAGCCAAACTCGGTCTGGGATATGGTTTGTTTGAGCTGAAAAATTCCGTAACCAAGGATACTTCCGCATTTTTCGAACCCGCGCTTGACTATATAGTTTGCAAAATCCCTCGTTGGGATTTAGGCAAATTCCATGGGGTGCGTCGTGAAATCGGTTCTTCGATGAAGTCGGTAGGCGAGGTTATGGCTATCGGCCGCACATTCGAAGAGGTGATTCAGAAGGGGTTGCGTATGATAGGCCAGGGCATGCATGGTTTTGTGGGCAATCGTGACCTGAAAATCAGCGATATGGATAAGGCTCTTAAAGAACCTACCGACAAACGCATATTCGTGCTTGCCAAGGCTTTGCATGAAGGTTATTCGGTTGAGCGCATCCACGAGCTGACAAAAATCGACCGTTGGTTCCTGCAGAAACTGCAACATATCATCGAGACTGAAAACGAGCTTGGGAATTACGACACCATCGAAACCCTCCCCACCGATTTGCTGAAACTTGCCAAGCAGCAAGGTTTCAGTGATTTCCAGGTTGCCAGGGCTGTGATGAAAGACGAATTCGATTCTGTTTCCGACAGCGCACGTGTGAGGGCATTGCGTAAAGCGGCCGGTATAGTGCCGGTTGTGAAACAAATCGACACCCTGGCTGCCGAATATCCGGCAATGACCAACTACCTTTACCTTACCTATAACGGCAGTGAAAACGATGTGAAATACCTTAACGACCATCGTTCTGTCGTTGTGTTGGGTTCAGGCGCCTACCGCATCGGAAGCTCGGTTGAATTCGACTGGTGTTCGGTAAATGCATTGCTTACAGTCAAAGAGCGCGGCTGGCGTTCGGTGATGATTAACTATAATCCCGAAACCGTGTCGACCGACTACGACATGTGCGACCGCCTCTATTTCGATGAGTTGACATACGAGCGTGTGATGGATATATTGGAGCTGGAATCACCCCACGGTGTTATCCTTTCGGTGGGAGGCCAGATTCCAAATAATCTCGCTACACGTCTTGACGATGCCGGTGTGAATATCCTTGGGACTTCGGCTTCGTGTATTGACAATGCCGAAGACCGTCATAAATTCTCGGCTATGCTCGACAGGCTCGGTATCGACCAGCCACGTTGGCGTGAACTGACAAGCTTTGCCGATATCGACGATTTTATCCGTGAGGTAGGGTTCCCTGTATTGGTGCGTCCGAGCTACGTGCTTTCGGGAGCGGCTATGAACGTATGTTCGAATGAAGAGGAACTTCATCGTTTCCTGCGCCTTGCCGCAAATGTGTCGAAGCAGCACCCGGTCGTGGTGTCGGAATTTATCCAGAATGCCAAGGAAATCGAGATGGATGCCGTGGCACAGGATGGCGAAATCAAACTTTATGCGATTTCCGAACATATCGAGTTTGCGGGGGTGCATTCGGGGGATGCCACCATCCAGTTCCCGCCGCAAAAGCTCTATGTGGAGACCATGCGCCGCATTAAAAAGGTTTCGGCGCAGATTGCCAAGGCGTTGAAAATCTCCGGGCCGTTTAATATCCAGTTCCTTGCCAAGAACAATGATATAAAGGTGATTGAATGTAACCTGCGCGCTTCGCGTAGTTTCCCGTTCGTTTCCAAAGTCCTTAAGATAAACTTCATCGACCTTGCAACACGTGTGATGCTTGGCGAGAATGTAGAAAAGCCCAACAAGAGCCTGTTTGATTTGGACTATGTGGGTATCAAGGCTTCACAGTTCAGCTTCTCCCGTCTGCAAGGTGCCGACCCGGTACTCGGTGTGGATATGGCCTCGACCGGCGAGGTTGGCTGTATAGGCGATGATACCGATGAGGCATTGATGAAAGCGATGCTTTCGGTAGGGCACAGGATTCCGAAACGTTCGGTGCTCCTTTCAACGGGAACGCCGCGTCAGAAAGCCGACATGCTTGATGCCGCCCACAAACTCCATAAACATGGGTTGAAGATATATGCAACCGAAGGGACTTACAAGTTTTTGACTGAAAACGGGGTTCCTGCAGTGCGTGTCTACTGGCCGTCGGATCCCGAAGGGCAGCCCCAGGCACTCGACCTCCTTCATGACAAGCTTATCGACATGGTTGTCAACCTGCCCAAAAACCTTTCGTCGGCAGAACTTTCGAACGGTTATAAAGTCCGTCGTGCGGCAATCGACCTCAACATCCCGTTGTTGACAAATGCACGCCTTGCAACCACGTTTATAAATTCGTTCACATCGCTTACCCCCGATGAGATTCAGATAAAATCATGGGATGAATATAAGTAAGATAATTACCACAGGGGCTTCAATCGAAGCCCCTGTTTGTTTTTTATACCCATGCCTTCGGTGCAGACAGGATGGATATACTCATTGACTGATATTCTCAAAGAACAGCAATTTAGTCACGTATAGGGAGATGGCTCGACATAATTCATTGGGAAAATGGGGCGAACAGGTAGTGGCCGATTATCTGGTTGCCGGAGGTTATGCCATTGTGGAGCGCAATTGGCGACTCAATCATTTGGAAATCGACATTATTGCGACTAAAGGCGATGAAATTGCTTTTGTGGAGGTTAAGTCACGTAGTGACGATGCGATAGATCCTTTGTCGGCCATTACATCGTCAAAGGTGCGCCATATGGTATCGGCTGCAAATGCATACCTGCGTACATGCCGGGCGCCATTACGTCCGAGGTTTGATGTGGCGGCTGTAACCGGTGATGAACATGATTATAAAATCAGGTATATAGCCGATGCCTTCCTGCCCCCTTTGCGCACATACAGGTAGCCGGCAGGTTGCTTTGTAAGCTGAATAGCGAGGAGTCCGACTATTCCTGATTGTTATTATTCCTGATTGCCGCGCAGACTGAGATACCCCGGTCGGAAATAGGCTGTATTGAATTCGTCAGGGCGCACAATTTCGTCATCATAGCAAACAAGGTCGATGTCTATGATAATTTTTCCCTGCGCTTTGTCGGATGGTTTGCGTCCGCGCGTATGTTCGTACGCTTTGAATGATGCTTCCAGTTCTTCCTTGGCCAGATATGTACCCCCGTCTATCACGGCGTTAAGATAGGGGGTGTTACCGGCTCCGATTCCTTCTGGGGATGTGGGGTATGGCGATGTATGACGCGGGTTGATAAGATTGCCAATCAGCCATTTGATTGCCATGGATATTTCTTGCCGGCATTCTGGAATATTGCTCCCTATGCAGATGATAATGTCATGCATCATGATATAAGCAAACCATAAAAATTATCACTTATATTTTAAAGTAAGGGAGATTCGTCCACGTTTGGTATCCACATCCATTACCTTGACCTCCAGGCGCTGGTTTAGCTTTACAACCTCCGAAGGGTGGTTTATCCGTTTGTCGGATAGTTGGGAGATATGGATAAGGCCGCTTTTATGTATCCCTAGGTCAACAAATACGCCGAAATCTGTGATATTATTGACTATAGCGGGAAGAACCATACCTGTGCGGAGGTCGGTGATGTCACGGATTGTTTCGTCGAATTCTATTACAGATGCTTGCCCGCGAGGGTCGCGACCAGGTTTTTCAAGTTCTGAAATTATGTCAGACAAGGTTGATAATCCCGTTTTATCATCAGTATAGCGGTTTAAATCAACCTTTCTGAATGCTTCCGGTGTGCGGACGAAACAATCGGTCGACATGCCTGCATCAGCCGCCATGCGTGCTACCAACGGGTAGCGTTCGGGGTGAACGGCAGTATTGTCGAGAATATTGCTTCCTGTCGGCACACGTAGGAAGCCTGCTGATTGTTCGAAAGCCTTGGGTCCCATGCGGGGCACTTTTTTCAATGCTTCCCGCGACTGGAAATCTCCATGTTCGGCACGGTAAGCCACTATGTTACCGGCGAGTGTGTCGCCGATGCCCGACACATATGCAAGCAATTGTCGGGAAGCGGTATTTACGTCTATCCCGACGGAATTTACACACGACATTACGGTCATGTCGAGAGCATCCTTTAATTTTGTTTGGTCTACATCATGCTGATACTGCCCGACCCCGATGGCTTTCGGGTCGATTTTTACCAGCTCTGCCAGGGGATCCATCAGCCTGCGGCCTATCGATACCGCCCCGCGTACAGTCACATCCTTGTCGGGAAACTCTTTTCTGGCCAGTTCCGAAGCGGAGTAGACCGATGCGCCATCCTCGCTGACTATGAATATCTTCTCCGTGGGGATCAACCCTGTGCTTTTCAAAAAACGTTCGGTCTCGCGTGAGGCTGTCCCGTTGCCAAGAGCTATTGCCGTAAGCCGGTGGGTGCTGATCAGATGCCGCAGGATACGTTCTGCTCCGGCTGTGTCGTTTTTCGGGGCTGTGGGATAGATCACGCTTTCGTCAAGCAGTGTCCCGGCCTCGTCAAGAGCCACCGTCTTGCATCCTGTGCGGTAGCCTGGGTCAATGGCAAGCACCCGTTCCCCTTTGAGCGGCGATGCCAGCAGCAGCTGTCGCAGATTGTCGGCGAAGATGCCGATAGCCACGCGGTCGGCCTCCGATTTCAGCGAAGCGGAGATCTCGGTCTCCACCGATGGGCGAAGCAGGCGTTTATATGCGTCGGCAACGGCCATGCCTATGGTTGCGGCTGTCTCCTTGGTATTGTTCCGGGGCATGAATGCATCTGTCAGCTGTTCCACCAGACGTGTCTCATCCCCGTCAAGGCTGAATTTCACTTTCACCAGCCCCTCGCGCTCGGCGCGGCGCAGGGCAAGATACTGATGGGATGCTATGCGCCTGACGGATTGCGAGAACGTGCCATATCCGGCAAGTGGCGATGCCGCCAGTTCCGCTTCCTTACCTTTGGTCGGAGATGCTGTGAGGATAGCTGTCCGTTGCATCGTCCGGCGTGTCAGGTTTCGCAGACGCGTCGATTCCGATGCCCATTCCGCTATGATGTCTTGAGCCCCCGATATTTCATCGTCCGTTGCACGTGGCATCTGCCCCGACATGATCCGTTTGGCCAGTGGTTCGAGTCCTTTCTCCCTCGCAATGGTGGCGCGTGTGCGCTTCTTAGGCTTGAAAGGCGCGTAGATATCCTCTATCTCGGTAATCGTTGTGGCCTCGGCCAGACGCTGTGACAGACGCTCGGTCATTCCTCCGGCATCGGCTATCGACTGTCTCACGAACTCGCGCCGTTCCTCCATCTCGCGTGTGCGGCGCAGCTGCTGCTCTATGGCGCGCACTTCAACTTCGTCAAGCGATCCGGTGCGCTCCTTGCGGTAGCGGCTGATGAATGGAACTGTGGCTCCCGAGTCCAGGAGATCGATTGTGGCTGTGACCCCTTTTACGGGCAGGTTCAGAGCCGAGGCTACGAGTGAGGCTATGTCAGTCATTGGGATTGTTTTTGTCAGGCAAAGTTATGAAAAATAGCCGACCCGGCATCATTCCTGATACCGGGCCGGTATATTTTTCTGCTTGTGCAGGATTATTTATCCTTGTTGCAGCAATGAACCTGTTTTCTTACCTGATTCTTGAAGGCCTCGAACTGAGGGGCAAATTCTGCGAACAGGGGATTGTCGGCGTTTTTCTTGATCACATGATGCATAAGGCGCATCGCAACCACGAATTCCTTGGCATGTTTGTCTTTTTCAAACAGACCTTTGGCCTCGGTGTTCTCAACCATCTGGGCTAAATCGTGGTGGCCGCCGAAATTAAAGTTCATAACTTCGCTCATCTTGCCGTCCTTGGCTTCAATAACATTGAAGTAGTAGGATCTTTTTTCTTTCATCTTGTCCATAGTCGTATGTTTTTATAGTTTTTGATTTTCTGAATCCACTGATAAAAACAGATTCCGGACAAAGAAGTTGGGATGGCGGATGTTAAAGAATCCTTATTTCTTGCGCACAGGCTCGCAGGTCAGACCTACGCGGAGTTTCTTGAATATCTTGTGGTCTACCTCGCCGAGCATCACCGTCGAATGAGCCTGACAGCCCTCAAGCGCCGGCAGGCACTCCAGGGCGCGGCGGCAGGTTT
>OFFZ01002028.1_pt1 | contig 10903 bp, 8 predicted proteins | sample 1521631 | NCBI WGS metagenome assembly OFFZ01 (sample SAMEA3504102, study PRJEB24116) | mouse gut metagenome | biome: mouse gut; feature: mouse-associated habitat; material: faeces | place: Denmark | collected 2011 | reverse complement strand
TACATATATTTGTTTTGATAGTAACAAATTGTATGTAATAAACATATATTAAGGAGGATACAATGATCATCCCCCAACAGCTTCCTGTCTTCCCGATGTCACAACTGCATCACCTCATTACCATAGTAACGAATCGAATCATGAAAATATCAGGCTGCCCCATCAACAGGATGCAGTTTATTATAATCCGTGAAATCCACTCTAAAAACGGTCTGAGCCAGACATCTCTGGCCCGGCTCATCGGTATGGACAGAAACAACCTTTCCCGCGTCTGTGCGGAACTGGAGACGCGGGGACTCATCCAGCGCAAGGTACGAGAAGAAGACAGAAGGCACTATACACTTGAACTGACGGATTACGGCCGGGCCGTCTACCTGCGGGGCGACCAGGCCATGGAAAACTACCGGGAGCTTACTCGCCGTAATTATACGCCTGAAGAATGGAGCACTTTCAAGGACACCCTGCAGGGATTTTTCCTGAACCTGGTGGATATCATGGAAATGCCCGACGATCGTCTGGTTCCCGACCCTGCGCTGAAAACCCCGCTCAAGCCCGGTCCCGCCCCGGAACGGAGGGACGAACATCGGGACAGCCCCCCGGACGGAGTACGGGGCGAACATTCCCAGCCCAAGGAGTAACATCATCATGATCAGTTTCATTGATCCCGAAAAATGCACAGGGTGCGGAACCTGCTTCAAAACCTGTCCGCTGGATGTATTCCGGCTGGATACGGAACAACGGGAAATTTCTCCCTGTACGCACGCCTGCCCGGCGGGCACCGATATCCGCGCATGCCACTACCTGCTTCAGCAGGGCCGCACCGAGGATGCGTTGGCCGTTTTGAAACGCACCATGCCGCTGCCCGCCGTGACCGGCAGGGTCTGCTTTCACCCCTGTGAACGCGCCTGTACCAGAAAAGATGTGGATGAAGCGCTCAATATCAACGCGTTGGAACAGTTTCTGGGTGATCTTGATCTGTCGCTCCCGGCCACGCCCTTCCTGCGGCGCCACCTTTCACGCGTGGCCGTGGTAGGTTCCGGCCCGGCCGGACTTGCAGCGGCGTGGTATCTTGCCGAAGCGGGATATCATGCGACGGTGTTCGAATCCATGCCCGAACCGGGCGGTATGTTGCGCTACGGCATTCCCGCCTGCCGCCTTCCGGATGAGGTGATGGAACAGCAAATCCGCAAATTTCAAGACGCCGGAGTGGAATTCGTCTGTTCCGAAAAAATAGGCGGAAACGGCTGGCTGACCGGATTGAAAGCGGAGGGATTCCAGGCCGCCGTGCTCGCTGTGGGGGCATCTGAGGGGCGTCTCCCCGGCGTGCCCGGCGAGAAGGCTTCCGGCGTCATGACCGGTTTGGATTTTCTGCGTGCCCTGCGTTCGGGTGAAGCCCCCCTTGCCCCAGTCGGGCCGGGCCGTCGCGTGCTCGTGGTGGGAGGCGGCGATGTAGCCATGGATGCGGCCATCAGCGCCCGGCGCCTGGGCGCCGCAAGCGTGGAAATGGTTTGTCTGGAAAGTCAGGACTCGCTGCCCGCCTTTCCGCATAATGTGGCGGAAGCCGTGGGCATGGGCATCCCGGTGCATGGAGCGTGGGGACCGACTGCCGTGCGCGTGGGCCCCGAAGGCAGAGCTGTCGGTCTGGAATGCCGCCGCTGCCTTTCCCTGCGGGATGACGCGGGACGCTTTGCTCCGACTTTCGACGAAAACCCGGAAAACACGGCTTTTTTCAAGGCGGACACCGTCATTTTCGCCATCGGGCAGTGCAGCGACCTCGATCCCTTCGCGCAGGACGTAAAAATAACACACGGGCGTATCACCGTATCGCCGGAGACACTGGAAAGCTCATGCGAAGGCGTATTCGCCGCCGGAGATGCGGTCAGCGGGCCGGCATCCGTTTGCTCTGCCGTGGCGGGCGGACGCCGTGCCGCCGTCTCCGTGGATCGCTTCCTGTCCGGTGCGGAACTGCGGCGGCCCGAAACGTCCCGCCCCGTGGCCGACGACATGCTCAAACGGCTTGATCCGGAAAAACTTGCACGACTTGCGCGCCGGAATCGGCCTCTCTCCGGCCGGGAGGGTTTTGCCGAACGTCGTGCGGGTCTGCCACTGGATGCCGTTCTGGCCGAGGCGGGGCGTTGTCTGACGTGCGGCGGCAAAGCGGTGCCGGCCTACACCGACGACTGCATGACCTGCTACACTTGCGAAGTCCGCTGCCCTGCCGGAGCCGTTGACGTTCATCCCTTTAAGGAAAGACTGCCCCGCACGCTGGACACCGTGCGTCGGGAAACCATGCACGCAGCGGCGGATAAAGAGGAGAAAAGATCATGAACATGCCCCCCTGGACCCTGAGCGCCGATGTGCTGATTGTGGGCGGCGGCTTTGCCGGGATGTGGACCGCGAAGAAAGCGCGCGACCATGTACGCGATGTGCTGATTGTAGACAAGGGACCGCGTGACTGGGGCGGACTCGGCAGCATGTGCGGCGGCGACATGATCGCGCGTATGCCGGACGACGATCTTGATGCCATGCTGAAGGAGCTTGTCTACTACTACGACGGACTTGTGGAGCAGGATCTCATGGAGGAAATACTGCGCCAGTCCTCCGATCGTTTCCGTGATTATGAAGCGCTGGGGCATACCTTCCGCAAGGATGCCGAGGGAAATTACATCCCCGTTCCCCAGCGCGGCCTCGCCAACATGAAGTCCTACCTTTCCGTTCCTCTGGGGTCCGGCGGCGCGAATCTGCGCAGGGAACTGACAGGGGAAATGAACCGGCTCGACGTGCGGCGGATGGGCCAGATATACATAACCGATCTGCTTGTGGAAGACGGCCGCGCCACAGGAGCGGTCGGCTTTCATGTCCACAGCGGGCGGCCGGTGATATGCAGGGCCGGAGCCGTGGTTCTTTCCGCCAACATGGGAGGTTGGAAAACATCGTACCATATGAGCAGTTGTGCGGGCGACGCCGTGCCGTTGGCCTTCCATGCAGGGCTTCCGTTACGCAACTTCGAGTTCATCCGCGTATGGAATACCCCGCGCCTTTTCGCCTGGGAAGGTCAGACCAATCTGCTCCCCCACGGTGCGCGCTTCGTCAACCGACTCGGAGAGGACTTCATGAGTCGTTACGCTCCTTCTCTCGGCGCGAAAGGCGATCCCCACTACAATGTAAGGGGTATGGCGCATGAAGTTGCGGCAGGGCGGGGGCCCATCCTGTTTGACACCAGCCGCATGTCTCTGGAATCCGTCAGAGCGCTTCGCCCGGCGGCAGGGTGGGCGCGCCTGCACGACGCCAAACTCCTGGCGGCGGGCATCGACTTCTTCGGCGCGCCCCAGGAATGGATGCCGCAGGTTCTCACGTCCTACGGCGGTGTGATGTGCGGCCCCGGCTGCTCCACACCCGTGGAAGGCCTCTTCGCCGCCGGGCGCAGCTGCGGCATTGACGGCGGCGTCTATATGGGAGGTCTGTCCATGTGCCTTGTGGCGACCACCGGCCACATGGCCGGGGACAGCGCCGGACGCTTCGCCGCGCAGCATGGCCTGCCGGACCAGAACCCCGCGCTTGCGAAAGAAAAGCTGAGCATCGCCCTTGCCCCTCTGGGCAGGGAAGGCATCGCCCCCAAGGACGCCGTGCGCCGCCTCCAGGAAATTGTCAGCGCCTGCGATGTGTGCATCCTCAAAACTGCGGAAGGCCTGTCCAACGGGCTGCGCAGACTGGAAGAGCTGCGCGGAGCCGTGCTGTCCCGGATGGGAGCCACCGATCCGCACTATCTGATGAAAGCCCGGGAAGCCCAAGCCATGGCCATGCTGACCGACTTTACCCTCAGAGCATCCCTCCTGCGTGAGGAATCGCGCGCAGGCCATTTTCGCGCGGATTTCCCCCGGCGTGACAACAGCCACTGGCTCAAATGGATCGTCATCCGCAGGGAAGGCGGCAGAGCCGTGTTCGACACGCGCCCCGTCCCCCTGGGGAGCTACAAGGTCCAACCCGGCCCCTGTTATATGGACAACTTTCATTTTCCCACCGCGACGCAGGTCTGACGTCGCATATTTCTTCCGACTGTCGCGTGGCGCATCACGCGTCCTCCGCGACATCCCGCCAAGGAGCCTGTCATGACAGACACTTTCCGGAACAGCGCGAACACCTCCCCGCAGGAACCCGAACGACAAGCGCCGGACGCGCACGTCAGGAAACGTCCGCTCCGGCTCAGGCTGGCCTTCATCCTAGGAGCAGTCTGGACATTGTACATCATTCTGGTGCTTTTCAAGGTATTCTTTCTGTTCGGCACAGTCATCTATCCCTTGGCGCACCGGGCGATCTGCGCCGGAGCGCTGGTCAGCCTCGCGCTGCTGACCCTGCCCCGGCGCAAGGGCGGCAGTCTCGCCCGTCTGCCATGGTACGACGCTGTCATGGCTCTCTGGGCTCTGGCCGCCTGCGGCTATGTTGTCTGGAACGCCGACACGCTCATCTACGAGTGGGGCGACGCCAACTGGTGGCAGATGATCCTGGCCGGGGGCTTCACCGTGGCGCTGATGGAAGCGGTGCGCCGCACCTCGGGTCTTGCGCCGGTGATCCTCTCCCTGGGCGCGTTCTTCTACTTTGTGTACAGCGATCTCTTCCCCGGCTTCCTCATGAGCACGGGCTTCACCTACGCCGGAGCCACAGGCTGGATGTTCCTCAGCGGCGAGGGTTACTGGGGCGGCATCATCGCCGTGGCGGCCTCCACCGTGCCGGGCTTCATCCTGTTCGGGTGCATACTTCAGGCCACCGGAGCCAGCAACTTCTTCAGTGATCTGGCCCGCGCCTGTCTGGGCGCGTACCGCGGCGGCCCGGCCAAAACCGCCGTGCTGTCCAGCATGTTCTTCGGCTCCCTGTCCGGCTCCGTGGCGGCCAACGTGGCCACCACCGGGCAGATTACCATCCCTATGATGAAGAAAAACGGGTTCTCTTCCGAACTTGCGGGCGCTGTGGAAGCCGTGGCCTCCACCGGGGGCATGTTCACTCCGCCGATCATGGGGGCCACAGCCTTCCTCGTGGCGGATTTTCTGAGTGTCAGCTACTGGACGGTATGCGCCGCCGCCTTTCTGCCCGCCGTGCTGTATTACGGCACGCTGCTTACTCAGGTGGACATTGAGGCCCTGCGTGTGGGGGCAAGCGGAGAACCGCGGGAAAACCTGCCCCGCGTGCGCGACGTGCTGCGTGAAGGCTGGTACTACATTCCGCCCTTTGCCGTGCTGGTGGTCTGCATGGGCGTGTTGAAGTGGTCGGCGGAAAGCAGCATCGTCTACACGCTGCTGGCTCTGGTGCTGTGCACCGCCCTCTCCCCCGGGACACGTCTGACGTACCGGCGTTTTCTTGACGTGCTCGAGGGCACGGCGAAAGGCATGGTCATGGTCATTCCGCTGTGCGCGGCCATCGGCATCCTGGTGGGAGCCATGACCGTCACCGGCGCGGGACAAAACCTTTCCAACGAGCTGGGCGAGCTGGCCGGGGGGAATATCTATCTGCTGCTGGCCATGTCCGGCCTGGCCTCCTTCGTGCTGGGCATGGGCATGTCCTCCATCGCCTGCTACCTGCTTACCGTGACCATGCTTGCCCCGGCCATTGTGGGCAGTGGCGTGGAGCCCATCGCGGTGCACATGTTCCTGTTCTATTACGGCGCGCTCTCCTTCATCACGCCGCCCGTGGCCATCGCGGCCTTTGTGGCCTCCGGCATTTCCGGCGGCGATCCCTCGCGCACAGGGGCGCTCGCCCTGCGCATGGGCATCGCCGGATTCCTGGTGCCCTGGGCCTTTGTCGTGTACCCGGCGCTGCTCTTTGTCGGCCCGCTGTGGGAAACAGCGCTGGTGTTCGCGGCTTCATTCGCTGGTCTGATCGCCATTTCCGGCGGAACCATGGGCTATCTGCTGATTCCCCTGCGGCAGTGGGAGCGCGCGGCGCTGCTGGCCGGAGGCGCGGGCATCTTCATTCCCCTGCCGGACACGATCCAGTACAGCGTGCTGGCCGTTATTCTGGCGGTCATGGGGCTGCTCTTCCTGCGCATGCGGCATGCGGCCGCCCGCGGGACAGTCTGATGCCGTTCCGCGGAATCATTCCGCCCTTTCAAAACGGACTTACCATCTGGAGGTAACAACATGAAACTGCGTCATCTGTCGATCTTGTCCGCGCTGCTGGTTTGCGCGGCCCTCTCCCTGCCTGCCCCGTCCTCCGCCGACGAGGTCAAATGGCCCAGGCGGCTGGTCATCTCCGTGCCCGCCTCCGGTAATGTGGTGCATATGATTGTAACGGCCCTGGGCAAGACCATTGAAGAACATACTCCCGTCGAGCGCGTCATCGTGCAGCCCATCGGCGGCCCGGCCAGCTGGCTGCCCCGCATGGAAAAGGGGCAGGTAGATCTTGCCGTGCATGCCGGACCGGATACCGTGGAACTTTTGCAGGGCCTCGGAGTCTGGAAGGAGAAAACCGGTGCCAAGCCCTTCCTGCGTACGGTTATCGCGGGCAACCGCAACCTGTACGGCGTGATCACCGTGCCTGGCAAGGGCATTGAAAAATGGCCGGATCTCAAGGGCAAGGTCGCCTTTTTCCGCCAACCCGGCAACCCGCTGTTCGACCGAGTGGGTACGGCCATTCTGGAAAGCGCCGGTCTGAGTGAAGCCGACCTCAAGGCATCTCTGACCATGATCAATTTCCGCGAGGCATCCACCGACATTATTGAAGGCAGGGTGGATGCGGCGCTCAGCACCGGCTCCGGTCCCTTCATGATGGAACTGGAGCAGGCTGCCGGAACAAACCTGTACGTTCAGCCTTCCGAGGAAGAAGGCAGAATTCTCATGACCAAACTGCCCGTCGGTTTCTACCTCAGCCCCCTGCCCGCCAAGGCCCCCTATTTCAACAATTCCCACGCCATAGAACGCGCCATCATGTACCGCAACGCCATCTACGCCCGCGCCGACATGGATCCGGAAGTGGCATACGCCATCATCAAGGCCGTGGATGAAAACCGGGCGGAATGGGAAAACATCTCTCCCATCGCGCCCGACTGGGGTACCATCTACGAATACGCTCCGCCCTACCATGAAGGCGTGGTGCGTTACTACAGGGAAAAGGGCATCTGGCAGGGGGCGGCGGAGGAACAGCACGAAAAGCTGCTCAGGGCCGTCAACGCGGAAAAGTAGTTTCCTTATCCGGGGCGGGTATGCCCGCCCCACACAGGAGTTTTCCATGCCTCCCATGATAGATCCCGAAAAATGCGTGAAGTGCGGCACATGCGCGGATATCTGTCCTCTGGAAGTTTACGGGCGCAGGCCCGCCAGGGGGGAAATTCCCGCCGTGCGCTACCCCGATGAATGCTGGCACTGCAACGTGTGCGTGATGGACTGCCCCTCCGGGGCGCTGAGCCTGCGCCTGCCCATCAGCCACATGATCCTGCATCTGGATTCCCCGTACCTGCAAACTCTGAGCAAGGAGGATGGCCATGCTGCCCATTAAGGAAATTCTGGATGCCGATGTCGTCATTGTCGGCGGCGGCGTGGGCGGCCTGATGGCTGCGGTTTCCGCCGCAAGAAACGGCGCAAGAACCATCGTGCTGGAAAAGGCGAACACGAAGCGCAGCGGTTCCGGCGCGGGTGGAAACGATCATTTCGCCTGCTATATTCCCGAGGTGCACGGCGATCTTGCCACCGCCCGTCAGGCGACGCTGGAAAGCATGGTGGGCCCGGATCAGGATCGCGATGTGCTGGACGCCTCTCTGGAGCGCAGTCTGGAGATCCTCGAAATGTGGCACTCCTGGGGCATTGACATGAAGCTCGGCAGGAACGGCGGCTGGCTGTTTGAAGGCCATGCCTTTCCCGGCAAGCCCAGAGTGTTTCTCAAATATAACGGCAGCAACCAGAAAAAGGTGCTTACCGAACAGGCCCGCAAGGCCGGGGCCGTTATCGTCAATCATTCTCCCGTGCTTGAAATGCTGCCGGTTCCCGGCGGGGGCATAGGCGGCGTGCTGGCCCTGGACACCACGGAAGAAAGACCCGCGTTCCGCATTGTGCGCGCCAGAGCCGTGATCATGGCTGCGGGCAACGCGTGCAGGCTGTTCGTTTCGGCCAATACCCCCGGCCTGATGTTCAATGTCGGCGTGTGCCCCGCCAACACGGGTGAATCCATTGCCCAGTTCTGGCGCATCGGCGGCGCGCTGGTGGGCATGGATCGCGGATACCGTCATGCCGGGCCGCGCTACTCCTCGCGCTGCGGCAAATCCACCTGGATCGGCGTGTACCGCTACCCCGACGGCGAACCCATCGGTCCCTTCACGTCCAAACCCAGCCGGGAAACCAGCGACATCACCGGAGATATCTGGAATTCCTCTTTCTCCGACCTCATGGTCAACGGGCGCGGCCCGGCCATGATGGATTGCGCGGGCGCGAGCAGGGAAGACCTCGACCACATGATCTGGGCCATGGGCTGCGAAGGCATGACCGGATTCGTCAATCAGATGAAGGCCGAAGGCGTTGATCCGGGAAGGCATGGCGTCGTGTTCGGCCAGTACGAGCCGCACGGCATACGCGGCATCGAAATCAATCCGAAAACCGAAACCAACCTGCCCGGCGTGTACGCGGTGGGCGATCACATCGGCAACTTCCGGACCAATCTCGGCGGCGCGGCGGTGTTCGGATACATCAGCGGCGAGCAGGCGGCGGCATATGTGAAAGGGCGTGATCTTTGCGGCGATATCGAAAACACGCCCTGGGCGCGGGAACGCATGGCCTGGTACAGCAGGTTCGGGGAACGGGAGCAGGGTGCCGCCTGGCAGGAGTGCAACCATGCCATCCAGCAGATTCTCAGCGACTTCGCCGCGCCCGGCCCGCACAAGGTGCGTTCCGCAAGCCTGCTGAACTCCGGGCTGAAGTTCATCGGGGATCTGCGGGTTCTGATCGAGCGGCAGCTTGCCGCGCCCACGGCGCACGAACTCATGCGCGCGGCGGAAACGCTGGCCATTGTGGACATGGGGGAGATCATGATCCACTGCGCGCTGGAGCGCAGGGAAAGCCGGGGCAATATGCATCGCTCCGACTACACCTTCACCAACCCGCTGCTGAACAACAAGTTCATCCGCATTGTAAAGGAAAACGGAGAACCGCGCATCACCTGGCGTGACATACATAGATAACGCCGAAAACATTATCCCAAACCATAAGAAGGAACAACACCCATGAGTCAGACAAAAACCCTGGCGGCCTATGGCGCCGCCCTCCGCTATGAGGATATCCCTTCCGACGTGCTGAATCGCGCTAAAAACCTCACGCTCCAGACACTCGGCGTTTCTCTCGGGGCACTCGGTTCCGACGTGGGCAGACGGGCTGTGGAACTGGGCAGAATCATGGGGGGCGGAAGCTCGGAAGCCACCATCTGGGGAGAAGGGTCAAAAGTGAGTGCAGCCGCAGCCGGGCTTGCCAACGGCACGCTTGCCGATGCGCTGGACTGGGAAGACTGCAGCTGGACGGGCCATCCTTCAGCTTGCGCCGTGTCCACCGCCTTTGCCGTGGCCGAACAGCTCCGCGCTTCAGGCAAGGACTATCTGCTTGCCCTGATCACGGCCTACGAACTGTATGAGCGCATCGCCATGGCCGTCCAGCCCGGCCCGAACTTCGGCTGGATGACCAAGGGCTGGGGGCTGACCAGCTGGGCCATATACGCTTCATCCATCGCGGGCGGCAAGCTGCTTGGGCTGGACGCGGAGGCCATGGAAAACCTCATTGGCATCACCGGAGCGCTGACGCCCACCATCAATGTTCTACCCCATGTCACCCGCACCGATTACTATCATTTTCAATGGGGGCTCAACAGCTTCAGCGGCATCGCAGGAGCGCATCTGGCAAAAGTGGGCATCAGCCCCCTGCCCGATTATCTTGACGGCGACAGCGGCTACTGGTGTACCATGACTGACATCTGCAAATGGGAATGGTACACGAAGAATCTCGGGTCCCAATGGATGATCATGGAAACCCTCATGAAGCACTGGCCCACCAACATGTGGATCCAGCAGCCTCTGGACGGCATGGCGGAACTCATTGCCGCACACACCCTCAAACCTGCCGATATCGCTTCGATCACCATCAGCCCCGAGGTGGAATCCCGCTGGCATGTCCACCCCGAAGGGTACAATTCGGTAGTGGACGGGCAGTTCAGCATTCCCTACTGCGTCGCCGCCATGCTTCATCATCCCGCCCCGACGCAGGAATGGTATTCTGAAAAATTCCGGCATGATCCTTCCGTCGTGGAGCTTTCCGCCAGGGTTCATCACAGGGGTGAGTATCTGCGTCTTCAGCAATGTTTCGAGATGTTCCAGCGGGGAGAGTATCCCCATTATGACATAACGGTGGAAACCACGGACGGCCGCACGCTGCGCAAGGAGGTTCCCCTGCCCAAGGGACACCCCCACAACATGATGACTGACGCGGAATTTCTCGAGCGTTTCCATCTGGTGGCCGACCCCGTGCTGGGAACGGAAAAGGCGGCGCGCGTGGCGGACATGGTCATGAACATGGAAGCACTGGAGTGCGCAGGCGACATTGCAGACGCCATGCGAGTCGAAAAATAGGGGATTGGCATCTCTGCTTCCGATGCCTGTAAGAATCGCTGTACCCTACAGCGGGCACGGCCCTGCGCTGCCGTCCGTCGGGCGGCAGCGCAGCAAGTGAATTGTGGCGACAACGGACAGAGGGGCGTCGCGGCGGAATCTCGCTTTGCCCGGCTCCGTGAAGCATTTCAATGACGGGATGCTCTGACGCATGAATCTCCGATGACTGAAAGCCGAACCGCTGTCAAAAATTTAAGAAGTTAACCACAGGGGAATTTCTGATGTTTCAATCCACAGTCGCCCCATCCGCCGACTGACTCCGCAGCCGACGGATAG
>OFFZ01002027.1_pt1 | contig 10919 bp, 9 predicted proteins | sample 1521631 | NCBI WGS metagenome assembly OFFZ01 (sample SAMEA3504102, study PRJEB24116) | mouse gut metagenome | biome: mouse gut; feature: mouse-associated habitat; material: faeces | place: Denmark | collected 2011 | reverse complement strand
CTCCGCCTTGCCCTGCGCCATTTTTCCTCCCCTCCTTTTTACCTCTTCTCAAGTGTGTCGACTATATACCCTATTCACGGTCCGCCCAAAGGGCGGCAGGAGGCGCGGTGAGGAGGCGTCAATGGCAAGGCAAAGCATTCCCCAAAACGAGGTTCAGCAGACGGGGATCGTTGTTGACAAAAAGCTGCTGTATGCCGGAGTAGGCCTGATTTTGCTGGGCCTGCTGATGCCGGCGGTGTTTACGGTGTATACCGTCGGCCTCTATGACACCCTGTCCATCGCCATCCGGGAGGACCAGGAGGTCTATATCCTCCTGGCCGCCCTAAAGCTGGTGGGGCTGAACGCGGTGCGGGCCTATCCCCACTATCTGGGGGTGTTCTTCCTGGTGGAGTCCTTCTCCAGTATGCGTACCCGCCGCCGTCTGGCCATCTCTATCATCGCGGTGTGCTTCACCATTCCCGGGGTCTATCTGGTCATTGACGCGGTGTATGGGATCCACTATGATTTCGGAATGCCCGCAGTGTCCATGATCGTCATGCTGATTATCCTGGCGAAAATCGATTTCAGCTTTGTCAACCTGGCGAAGAAGACCCTGATGGTGGCGGTTTTAATCACTTCCCTGCAATTTTTAGACATGATGCCCCCTCTGTGGCGTTTTCCCTTCGGCCGGGGGGAGAGCTCCCACGATATCAAGGTGGCCGCCCGCTTCCTTGACGCGGAGGGCTTCCTCCAGGCTATGTCCGCCATATTTTTCGCCGTGCTGCTCTTTATGGCCATCCTGCTGCTGATGATTATTGTGGATGAGAACAACATCAGGAAGATCAGCGAGCAGAAGGAGCTCAACGAGCACATGCTGATGGAGACACGGATGCGGATACTGGAGAACCGGACCTATATGGAGCTGCGCCACCTGGTCCACGACCTGAACTCCCCTCTGACCAGTATGCAGGCCCTGGTGGGCGTGGTAAAGATGTCCTGCGAGATGAAGGGCAGCACCATAGAGGCGGAGCATCTGGGGAAAATCGAGGACTCCATCGAGCGGATGAGCAGCATGATTTCAGAAATCCTCCACGAGGGGACCCGCACGGTGGTCACCATTCAGGAGCTGCTGAGCGGCCTGCTGGCCCAGATTTCCGCCGCCGAGTATGTGGACCTGATCCAAGTGGACAACCGGGCGCCCCAGGTAAAGATTGAGGTTAACAAGATCCGCTTTTCCAGAATGCTGGTGAATCTGATCGAGAACGCGGCCTACGCCGTGGAGCGGCCTGGGGGCAGGATCCAGGTGGAGGTCTGCCCCGTGGAGGGGGAGGACGGGCCCTGCGTCCAATTTGCCGTCCGGGACAACGGTCAGGGCATCCCGGAGGACTGGCTGGAGGAGGTCTGGACCGAGGGCTTTTCCTCCCACGGCTCCCACGGCCTGGGGCTGAAATTTGTCCGGCAGGTGGTGACCCAGTGCGGCGGGAGCGTCCGGCTGGAGAGCCGGGAGAACGAGGGCACGACCGCCGTGATCGTACTGCGCCAATATGAGGAAAACAAGGAGGATAATTATGGAGAAGAATAACTGCCTGTTGAAGGGGGTCATCCTGAAACAGGAGCTGTCCTTTTGGGATTTAAAGCTGGAGCCCACGCCGGAGGGGGCGGCGGTATCCGCCCCGTCCTCCATGGAACAGAAGCGGTTCCAGCGACAGGTGTCCATTCTGAAAGGCCGCCTGGCACTGCTCCAGGCCGGCCAGGACCCTGAGCGCCCCATCGCCCCCGGGGACCTGCCCAAGGAGGAGGGGCCGGGGGACCTGCTGGCCGTGTGGTATCAACGGGCGAGGGAAGCGGACAGCCTCCACAGCCGCCTGGTGGCCAGCTATAACGCCTTCGGGGCGCTGCCCGGGGGCTACCCCGCCATTGAACAGAACATGGAGCGCTGGCTGGGGGCCCCGCTGGGGAAGAAGCTGATGTCCTATGTGGATCTGGTCCGCCAGGAGGACGACGAGCTGGACGGACGGATTTTGGAGCTGCCCGCCTGGAGCCAGGAGGAGCTGGAGACGGTGGACCGGGGGATACTGGCCGCCGCAGAGGGCGGATTTTCCGTGTAAGCGGAGGAGACAGATACGCGAGGGGGCGCACAAATGGGAAAGCTGTCCAAACAATTGGAGTATTTTATCACCAGCGGGGTGCTGCTGGGCGTGGGCCTGCTGTTTTTCGTGCTGAACCAGGGAATCAACACCTACACCGTGCTCCATTTCAGCCTGTTTCAAATCATTCAGAGCGTGCCGCTGCTGATATCGGGGATTTTGGGGTGCTACGGGGACTATACAGCCAGAAAAAAAGAGGGTTTGACCGAGGAGGGCCTGGCCGGCGCTGAGCCCCCAGCGGAGGCCCGGGACGCGGTGGACAGCGTAAACGCCACCATGAGCCTGCTGACCGCCGCCGTGCTGGTGGGGGGCTACTACATGCTCACCATGGCCCCCCAGGGGGCGCCGGCGCCGGCCGCCCCCCTCCATCTGGTGATCTGCGTGGTGGCCTTTATCGTCTACGCGTGTATCGAGCGGTGGTGGGCCATGCGGATGGCCGACAACCCGGAGGCGGCCAGCGTCTGCAACCTGATGGTGCTGAATAAGGCGGCGGTCCTGGCCCTGGCCGCCGACATGCTCACCGGCTTCGCCGGCCTGCTCTCCATCAGCCGGTATGTGGACTGGCTGATCCTGGGCCTGTGGGTCTATATGTCGGCAATGATGGTGTTCAGCGTGGCTTGGAAGCTGCTGCGCCACGGCAAGGATATGGAATTCCGGCTGTACCTCCCCGTCTACTACGCCGGGGGGAGGGAGGAGAACGGCGCTCTGTCCTGGCTGGAGCGGAATACCGGCATCTCCATGCGCTCCCTCTGGAGCCTGCAATACATCAAAACGGCGCTGCCCGCCTGCGGCCTGGGAGTGGTTCTTCTGCTGTGGCTGTCCACCTGCGTGGTACAGGTGGAGTCCTATCAGCGGGGGGCTCTGTACCGGTTTGGCCGCCTGAGCCAGTCGGACATTCTGGAGGCGGGATTGCACTTCAAGCTGCCCATGCCTTTCGAGAGCGTGCGGATATACAACGTGGCCCAGCCCAGGAGCATGATCGTGGGCTACGAGGGGGATGTGACCAGCAAAAACAACCTGTGGACCCGCCCCCACGAGGGGGAGGAGCAGGCGCTGCTGCTGGGGGACGGCAAGGAGCTGGTGGCCATCAACCTGAAGATCACCTATACCATCAGCGACCTCTACGCCTACCTCACCAACTACGCCTCGCCGGAGAGCGTGCTCAACGCCAAGGGGTATGAGATTGTCATGGGCGAGACGGTAAACACCAACATCGACACTGTCATCAGCGGGGACAGGAGCGTTCTGTCCCACCGCATCGAGGACCGGCTCAAGGCCTACGCCCAGGAGGAGGGCCTGGGGCTGGAGGTGCTCAGCGTGACGCTGGCCAGCATCCATCCCCCGGTGGCCATCGCGGACATCTATCAGAACGTGGTCAGCGCCGACACCCAGCGCAAGACCGCCATCCTGGCCGCGGAGGGGGAGGCCCTGGCCGCCAGGGAGCGGGCCCAGGCCCAGCGGCAGATCGCCATCAACGACGCGGGCATCCAGCGGGACGAGCGGGTATCCACAGCCCGGGCGGAGGTCGAGGAGTACAACGCCGGCGTCGAGGCCTTCCGGCTGGACCCCCAGGCCTACCAGCTGAACAAGTATCTGGAGGGCTTTGAGAAGGCGCTGGCCCAGCGGAAGAAATACCTGCTGGGGGAGGGCGTGGACCCGGGGGCCCTGTACGGCGCCTTCGGCGTTCAGAGCCAGTGGTTTACCGGGCAGAGCGCGCCGGACAGTCAGGGCGGCCAGGAGGCCGCTCCAGGGGAGGGAAACTGAAATGGTCAAAAAAATGAGTATCGTCAAATGGCTGTTCGCCCTGATCGTGGCGGCGATCATTGGCTTTTTCGGCTTTGTCTTTAAGGTCAACGAGGGGGAGTGCGCCGTCGTCACCCGGTTTGGCGCGGTTCGGGCCGAGCTGACCCAGGCGGGGATGTACCTCCGCCTGCCCTGGCCCTTCGAGGATGTGAGGATCCAGGACGCCCGAAAGCGGTATCTGGACTCCGGCTATCTGGAGACGCTGACCCACGACAAAAAGAACGTCATCATGCAGACCTACGCCATCTGGAGTATCCAGGACCCTCTGAAATACTACACCAGCGTGGGGGACAGCGCCCTGGCGGAAACCTACCTCAGCGACCTGATTACCAACGCGAAAAACGGCATTATGGGCAGCTATGACCTGTCCACCCTGGTCTCCATGGAGGAGGACAACATCAAGATCGGGGAGATCGAGGAGACGATGCTGGCCGAGATCCAGCCCCACGCCGCCCAGCAGTATGGCATTCAGATCCATGAGCTGCGCATCAAGCGGGTGGGCCTGCCCGCCACCAATGTACAGAGTGTGTTCGGCCAGATGCAGGCCGACCGGCAGAAGTACATCGACCAGCTTCTGGCCGAGGGCGAGCGGGACGCCCAGATCATCCGCAGCGAGTCGGACGCCGAGGCGGCCGCCATCGTGGCCCAGGGCCGGGAGAGCGCCGCGGCCATCAACGCCGAGACGGAGCGGGAGGTGGCCTCCATCTACGCTGGAGCCCACAGCCAGGACCCCCAGCTGTATGAATTTTTGCGCAAGCTGGCCGCCCTGGAGAATTCGGTGGACGAGAACACCGTTATGATCATCACCACCGATACCCCGCCTTTCGACGTGCTTGAGGAAGGGAACTGAGGGGCGGTGGGGACGGATGAAAGATTCTGAGCGATTTATTTCCATTGTCAATACCGCCATCCGCTACTGCAAATGGCTCATCGCCATTCTGGCCGTGGCCATCGCCTGCTCCGGCATCCGGGTGGTAAATAACAGCGAGGTGGCTGTAGTCCTCCGCTTCGGCCGGCTGGTGGGGGACACCCGGGAGGAGCAGGTCCATCAGCCCGGCCTGCTGCTGGCCTTCCCTTATGTGATTGACGAGGTGGTCAAGGTGCCGGTGGGGCGCATCCAAGAGGTATCGGTCACCACCCACTCGGCTTCCGCCGACCCCACCTACGCGGATATTGAGTCCACCGGCTATTTGATTACCGGGGATGAAAACATCCTCCATGTGGACGCCACGGTGAAGTATAAGATCACCGACCCGGTGGAGTATGCCCTCCACAGCCAGGACCCCGCCGCCGTCATCAACGGAATCGTCAGTGGGGCCATGACCTCCCGGGCCGCGTCCAAGAGCGTGGACGGCCTGCTTACCGACCAGAAGGAGGAGTACGCTGGACAGGTGGCCGCCCAGTCCCAGGAGATCATGGACGGGATGAGGCTGGGGGTGGAAATCGTCAGCCTGGAGTTCAAAAGCATCACGCCACCCAGCTCTCTGAAATACCATTTTGACCAGGTCAACGCCGCCTATGTGGAGAAGGAGACGCTGATCCAGCAGGCCAACCAGTACCGGGAGAAAGTCGTACCGGAAGCCAAGGCGGCGGCGGACAAGCTGGTGTCGGAGGCCCAGGTGGCCCAGCATGACCGCCTGAACCGGGCCAATGACCATGCGGCGGAGTTCTACGGCCTGTTTCAGGAGTACCAGCAGAACCGGGATGTGGTCTATCAGCGGGTGTTCCGGGAGAAGGTATCCCGCATCTTTAATCAGATGGGCGGCAAGATCGTGGTTCCGGAGGGACAGAGCACGCCCCGGATATTCCTGCCCTGAGGAGGTACGATATGGAAAATCTTACCAATACCGCCGCCCACATGCTGGAGGACTTCCAGCACGATGAGCTGACCCAGGGGGAGAAGAGCAAGCTCTCCCGGGAGATTGTCACCGCCCTGATTGCCCTGACCTGTCTGGCCGCCGGACTTCTGTTCCGCCTGCTGTCGCCGGGGCAGGCGGCGGTGGCCGGGCTGATATACTCCGTTGGGGTCCTTGTGGAGGGCGTCCCTCTGCTGGCCACCGCCGTCCAGGGCTTTCTGCGCCGGGACGTGGCCAACGCCATGGAGATCCTGGTCACCATCGCGGTGCTGGCCTGCTACATCACCGGACAGCACGAGCTGGCCATTTTGATCCCCGTGGTGCTCAGCGTGGTCCACTTTTTGGAGGAGCGCAGCATTATGGGGGGCCGGGACGCCATTGAGGGCTTGAAGAAAATGCAGGCCTCTACCGCCGTGCTGGAGACGCCCCAGGGGGAGGCCACAGTGCGGGCGGAGGAGCTGAAAAAGGGGCAGGTCATCATTGTCCGGCCGGGCATGGCCCTGCCCATTGACGGCTGCGTGGTCTTTGGAAACTCCAATATCGACCAGAAATCCCTCACCGGCGAACCCCTGCCCGCCGCCGTGTCAGTGGGGGACATGGTCTACGCCGGAACCACCAACCTGGACGGGGTCATCAAGGTCCGGGTGGAAAAGGAGTACCAGGACACCTCCTTTACCAAAATCGTGGACCTGTTGGAGGAGGCCCAGAAAATCACCGTCCCGGAGATTCGGGTGGTGGACCGCTTTATGCACTACTATATCCCCTTCTCCCTGACGGTGGCGGCGCTCACCGCCCTGTTGAGCCGGAATATCTCCTATGCCATCGCCGTGCTGGTGGTCAGCTGTCCCTGCGGACACATGCTGGTCAGCTCCGCCCCGATGATCGCCGCCCTGGCGGTGGCCACCAAGCGGGGCATCCTCATTAAGAACTCCAAATTCGTGGAGCAGCTGACCAATATCGAGACAGTAATCTTTGACAAGACGGGCACCATCACCAAGGGGGAGCTGTCGGTCAGCGGCTGCCTCCTCCAGGAGGCCGAAAGCCAGGAGGAATTGCTCTCATGGGGGGGCAGCGTGGCCAGCAGCTCCACCCACCCCATCTCACGCTCCCTGATGGCCGCCCTGGGGGACATCCCCTATGAGGACGGCTTTGAGACACGGGAGATTGTGGGCAGCGGCCTGGTGGGCGCGAAGGATGGGAGGGAGGTGCTGTTCGGGTCCCGGCACTGGATCGAGTCCCTGGGCTACCGGACGGAGGACGCCCAGATGGACGCGGGCGGCGGTCCCGCCAACTGGGTGGTGGCGGAGGGTCGAGTGATGGGCTGTCTTCTCTTTGACGACACCGTCCGCCCCGAGGCGGCGGAGATGGTGGCGCTTCTGCGGCGGGAGGGGATCGAAAAGACGGTGCTGCTCACCGGGGACCGGGAGCGCTCCGCCCAGACGGTCCAGGAGCAGACCGGGATTGGACAGGTTTTCGCCCAGCTGCTGCCCGAGGAGAAGCTGGAGCACGTGCGGGCCCTGCGCCAGGAGGCGCCGGTCCTGGCGGTGGGGGACGGCATCAACGACGCCCTGGCTCTGGCGGAGGCCGATGTGGGTATTGCCATGGGCTCCATGGGCTCGGATGTGGCTATTCAGAGCGCCGATATCGCCCTGATGAACAACGATTTGACCAATATCCCCTTTGTGATCGCCCTGGCCCGGCACACAAAACTGGTGATGTACCAAAATATCGGCATTGCCTTCTCGGTCAGCCTGGTAATGATGGTGCTGGCGGCGGTGGGCATTATTCCGGCTCTGGCGGGCGCCTTCCTCCACAATATCGGCGCGTTTATTATCCTCATCAACAGCTCCCGAATCCTGCGGAGCAGGGAAAAAGAGGAAATCTGAGCAAATAAAAAGCTGTTTCCTCATGCCGCCGGCTCTGTGTGTGGGCACAATAGATTCAGCGTCATTTGCCTGGATTGTGTCTACCCGTGTTAGGTATGAATAACAACCAAATAGCGATACAGCGAACGTGTACCGCGGCGATAAAAGTATCGGAAGTTTGGCGTAGCAAGCGGCAGGTAAAAGCATAATGCGGCGTTTGCGCCGCAACCTGTTGCCCCCCAACTTATCCGAAAAGGGAAGCCTGACGGGGAGTATAGCATGTCGAAGCATGCGGGGCGTTCGAGCGTTCCGAACGTCGGTGCACAGTGGCAAAAATCTGTATATAAGGATGGAAGCTGGATTGCTTGAACACCAGCCGGAGGTCGGGTCTATTGTAGTTCCCCGCGTATGAAAGCGGATGCCTTGGCGATAGCGGTTCGACGATACGCTATCGCGGTATGCTGTGGACGGGATCTATCTGCGGCGGAACTGGGGTGGAGAGTATGAAAATGTGGGGATACTGGTGGCGATTGCAGTAAATGAGGATGGATACCGTGAAGTTTTGGGTGCCGCTGAGGAGATGAAAGAGGATAAGGCCAGCTGGGTCAGCTTCTTCCAGTGGCTGTGCGGCTGCGGCTTGGACGGAGTCAAACTGGCAGTTGGGACAAGTGCCTTGGGATGCTGAAGACGGTGGGAGAAGTCTTCCCGGAGGCCAAGTACCAGCGCTGTACTGTCCACTTTCACCGCAACGTATACTTTGTTGTCCCTCGCTCCAAGATGAAACTGGTAGCCAAAATGCTCAAAGCAATCCATACTCAGGAGAGCAAGAAAGCTGCCCGGGAGAAGGCAAAAGCTGTAGTGGAGGAACTGCGTTCCATGAAACTGAAAGCTGACTACATCCTTCCAGAGCCTGCAAACTAATTTGCGAAAAACTCTTGACACTACCAAATATTGCAATGTAATACAGGATAATTTCGCCAAAATTGAGAGGGCATCTGTGTGGCAAAAACTTTTAACGGCGAGACGCTGCCCCACAATAGCTTTTTCGCAATTTGGGACAACTGCTCTCCGGGTCCGCCCCACGGCACATTCGGATGGACAATCCACATTCCTGCCGGAACTTCTCAAACTCATAGGTGTAGATGAGGTCCCCGGCATTTTCACTTACGCATACAATGCTGTCCTGGTCGAATACCAGCTCCTCTGGCATCCCGCCCATGTACTGGAAGCAATCATGGCAGATCCGCACAAGGTCTACGCTGGTAAAGGGCCTGCTCTGCTCCTGTGCGTACTTGTACCGCGACCGGGACAGCACGAACGCCGCCACATACACCCTGGTCTGCCCGCCGTCTACGTTGGGCATCATCTTCTGCCCGAAGTCCACCTGCATCTGCTGCCCCATCGGCAGCTCCGGCACCGCCTCATATTCCCGCGGCACCACGCTCTTTTTCAGCCCGTATTCTTCCCGTACCTGCTTCACATACCGGGATACCGTCCGCTCGCTCACATCCTCCCGGTAGTGCTCCCTCAGCCAGTCGCATACCTGGGCTGCTGTCAGGTCTGGAAACTCCCGCAGCCACTCCAAAATCTGCGCCTGGTACTTGTCCAAGTACTGCTTCCGGCAGACTGTGCTGCTCATTTCCTCGTACTCATCTACCGGCATTTCCCAATACCGCTTTACTGTCTTGCGGTTGATTCCAAGCCGCCGCGCCACTTGCCGCTGGCTGAATCCCGCCGAACGAAATTGCTGAATCTTGCTGTACACGTGATACCCCTTCATTCCTTTCTGGCCTCCATCTGGGTGAGTGTCCTCTCATTTTACCAGATGGCTGCCTCCGGCTTCTGTGGTATACTTCGTGACGGGATTTGGCCCCTTTTGTGGCGTGGATTGGTATCCTTTCAGTGGCGGATATTGGTACACTTTATCTTACCATTTACAACCGTTGCCACCGAGAACATCGTTGCACTCAATTATGCTCACCTTGAGGCCCAGTTCAGCCGCCTGAACGGCCGCACAGAGGCCGGAGGGACCAGAGCCAACAACAAGCACATCACAGGTCAGGCGCTGTTTCTCGGCCAAACGGATGTCAAGTTCGTGATTTTTATACTGTTCAAGAATGGGGTTCATGTCATTCACCATACCAGCCGCAACAGGGCAGCCAGTTGGACAGCCAGCCTTGCTGGCGGCTGCTTCCTTTATAAAGTGTCTGCATACGGGGCGTATGAAAACAGGCGCCTGGTTACGAGCTTTCTCTTACAACCAATTCCGTTGCGATGGAGACAGAATTTGATGAGTTGCCGCCTTCAATCAATCCCATGAGCAAAGTTACACAGAGACTGCCAAGAGTTTCAAAATCTGTGTTAACCGTCGTCAAGGTTGGGGTACTGCACTTGGAATAACTGGTATTATTGTAACCGATAATGGAGACATCCTCCGGGACCCGGTAACCCAGCTCTATCAGGTGCTTCATCCCACCAATGGCAGTAAGGTCATCGTTGAAAAGGATAGCGTTGAAAGGTTTCCCAATATCCAAAATGGCATCTACAGCCGCCCTGCCGCCTTCAAGGGAACGTGTTGTCTCTATAACATGGCTTTTGCCTGATTCCAAGCCGTGGACCTGAAGCTGGCGCAGAAAGACTCTTACTTTCTTGTTCGCGCTGAAAGAATCCGTATCCCGAACAAAAAAGACGTCAGTGTGGCGCTTTTTCACTAGATGTGAGATAGCCTTCTTGATCCCGCTGTCCTCGTCAAAGTCCACACAGCACACGTTGTCAGCGCGCATCGGATGATTTGTGAGGATAAAGGGGATGCTGCTGTATTCAGAGAGTATACTCGTTTCATTAAAGGTTTTATCAAAAACGGAACCGATACAAATGATCCCGCTGACACCTTTATCCATATGTGTAGTATTCTGTTACGAAGAATTGATAAAAAGCAAAGACAGACGAGCCAGTCAACGATCAAGATGAACGGGCTTCGCCCGCCGTTGACAGCCCCGTCTGTCTTTGCTGCTGGGTAGTCAAGGAGCGACAGCAAAAAATGCTGCCGCCCCTTACTATCATTAAAATCTTAACTGCCACTTATAGCAATCTTCAAAAAAACTGACAAAAAGCAGAAGCGACAAACCAATGCCGGCAATCCAACTGCGAAACAGAATCGAGTGCCATACGAACCGCGTCAGGGAGCAGGTCCAGACTTCGGACTTTCCACCCGCGAAGGAGGGCCTTCATCTTGGACCACATCTTCTCAATGGGATTCAGATCGGGAC
>OFFZ01002026.1_pt1 | contig 10927 bp, 9 predicted proteins | sample 1521631 | NCBI WGS metagenome assembly OFFZ01 (sample SAMEA3504102, study PRJEB24116) | mouse gut metagenome | biome: mouse gut; feature: mouse-associated habitat; material: faeces | place: Denmark | collected 2011 | reverse complement strand
AGCCGCATGACCACGCGCCGGGCGAAGTTTTTTGCGCGTTCTCCGGCTTCCGCCTCGTTCATTTCAAACATTCCGCCCTGAAAATGAATGCCGTCCACCGGGGCGAGGGTGAACTCCGTATCTTTCATGGCGCACTTGCCGTACAGGGCGTTGACGGCCACGAACATGGCGCCGTCGGTATCGTGCTTGCGGAAGGGAAACTTGCGCGCCTCCACGCTGTAGGGCAGGCGCACGAGGAAAAATCTGACATATTCGAGCCGGATCTCGGTCAGCGGGGCGCGCACGAAAAGCCTGCCCAGCAGGCCGCCCTTGCTCCGCGCGGCACGCAGGATGTCTCTTCTGTCCAGAGTGAGGGGCGTTGCCATCATGTTCATGAAAGATTCCTCAGTGTTTCCGTCCGCTCTCCGGGCAGGGAGGAACCCCGGAGAGCGGATGGTAAGGGGCATCAGCGGTGCTGCCGGAAGAAGTCGCGGATGGCCAGGCAGGTCAGCGCGGTGCAGACGCAGGCCACGATGACGGGCAGAATGTAGCCAAGCGCCGAGACGCCGCTGACAAGTCCTCCCAGGATGAGGGCAGCTTCCACAAGAATGGCGATCACGAATATGAGATCAAGCGTATTTTGAGACATATGCGGGACTCCTTAGCATTCGTTGACGGGTTCGGCATTGCGGTCGATGGGCTTGCCGATCATGTTCCCGATGAGGAAGAGAAGGAAGGAGGCGGGCAGGGCCACCAGCATGGGCTTGAGGCCCAGGGGGTTGCCCAGGCTTTGCCAGAGCAGGGTCATGCCCATGCCCCCCAGCATGCTGAGGAAGCCGCCCGCCACGGTAAGCCGCCATTTCCAGAACAGGCCGCCGAGTACCGGCACAAAGGCGGAGGCCAGATAAAGCCCGCCAAGGAAGACCACCGCATCCAGCACGGCGGAGAACTGGAAGGCCAGCAGGCAGCCGGAAAGGCCGATGCAGATCATGAAAATCCTGGTCAGACGGATTTGTTCCCGGTCGGTCATGCAGGGGTGGAACATGGGCTTGATCAGATCGCAGGTCAGAGTGGTCGCTCCCACCAGGAAGAATGAACTCATCGTGGACATGATCACCGCGAGAATGGAGCAGATCCACAGCCCGGTCAGGAAGGGTGGCATGGCGTTGATGGCCATGGTCAGGAAGGCCTTGCTGCCCTGAAGTTCGGGATACAGGGCGCGGGCGCCGAGGCCCAGCATGGTCATGACGGCGTCAAAGGCCATCCAGATCAAAAGGCAGGTGAGATAGGCCCGCTTGGCCGTTTTGGCGCTGTTGGACGCGCCGAAACGCTGATAGGCCGCGGGGTCCGCATACACCTGAAAGCCCAGCAGAAAGAAGACGAGGATCTGGCTGACGGACATGCCGCCAGCGGGAGAAAAATGCCCGGCGGGCAGAGCCGTGCGCAGGCCTTCAAATCCGCCCACGGCGGTCCATACGCCTGGCAGAAGCAGCAGGGTAAGGCTGGTCATCAGGAAGAACTGGAGTACGTCGGTCATAACCACCGACCACAAGCCGCCGAACATGGAGTAGCAGATTACCACGCCGACGATGACCGCGCCTATGACCCAGTTGGGCAGGCCGGTCACGGTATTGCCCATGATGCCTACGGAAACGATGTCCATGAGACGGCTGGAGTAGCAGACAATAAGAATGGCCCCCAGGATGGCCACGGGGCGGGCGTACAGCCTGCCGAGCAGGGAGGGTATGGTGTTTTCCTTCACGCCGCGCACGCGCGGGGCGACCCACAGGGCCAGGGGAATACGCCCGATGTGGGCGGGCACGCACCATACCACAAAGGCGGCAATGCCCGAACCGAAGGCCAGTTCCGCCGTGCCGAACACCGCGCCCGAGCCGTACCAGGTGGCCGCAACGGTGGCGACCACCATGGGGTAGGACAGCGCCCGACCGGCCATGAGGTAGTCCTCCGAGTTCCTGACCTTGCGGGAAACATACCATCCCACCAGGATCATGCCGCCCAGATACATGAAGATGGCCAGCCAGTCGAGATTGGTCCAGTTGACGACGACATCCTGCATAATGAATCTCCTGGAGTTGAAGTTCAGTCAAAAATATCTGCCGCATGCTGTTTCGACAGGGTGTTCTGACCTCAGCGGCGGGCTATGGCGCAAAGCCTGCCGGATCGGACAAGCTCATAGGCCTTGCGGATATCAATGCTCACCACGCGATCCTGATCGACAAAGGGAATGACCTCACGGATAGCCGCGTAGGCTTCGGATGTGGCCCTGCCCAGCGGGGCCATGTTTCTGAGATCAATGGCCTGGGCCGCGTGATACGCCTGCATACCCAGCATGTAGCGCAGATTATCCAGCATTTTCGAGGTCTTGGCGACGATCAGCGGGGCATTGGTGGCGTGGTCCTCCACATCCCCGGATACAGAAAGATAGTCGACATTGACCGGATTGGAGAGAAGCCGGTTTTCGGCGTCAAGAGCGGTGTAGGTTTTCTGGTTGGTGGTGTAGGCCATGACGCTGGTGCCGTCCGGGCTGAGGAAGCGGGGCAGACGGCTGAAATAGGGCGTGTCGAGCTTGATGAGCTGATAGCAGATGTTCCGCGAAACATGACAGAGAGCCTGGCCCAGCATCTCGAAGCCGAGAGCCAGAGAGGTGGCGTCGTAATTGGAGCAGGAGAGTATCCTGCGCTGTTCGGAGACGACGCAGGGGTTGTCGTCGCTGGAGTTGATGTGGCCGGCAAGATGCGGGATGACGTAGTCCAGCGCGTCGCGTACCGCGCCGTTGACGTGGCAGGCGGAACGATAGCAGAGCGGATCCTGCATGGTGACCGTGACGCCCGGCTGCCAGAGAAAGCTGCCTTCCAGATACCTGCGCACTCTCGCGGCGGTTTCCATGGGGCCGCGCACGGGGCGGGCCAGGTGACAAGCTTCGTCAAGCGGGGAGGTATTGCCGCCGAAGGCTTCCAGACTCAGCGCGTAGAGCAGATCGCACATGTCCATGAATTCCATGACGTCTTCCGCCAGCAGGCAGCCAAGCCCGGCAAAGAGCGCGCTGGTGTTGACAATGGCCAGACCATCCTTGCAGCCGAGCGTGACAGGCTTGAGTCCCGCTTTGATCAGGGCTTCCGCGGCGTTCATGCGCTCGCCCTGAAAGATGACTTCTCCTTCTCCCTGAACGGCAAGGCCGATATGGGCCATGACGACCAGATCGGATTCGCCTATCGAGCCCCTTCTGGGCATGACCGGATGAAGCCGAAGGTTCAGAAAATCCCGGTACATGTGAATGAGTTCGGGGGATGCTCCCGTGTGATTTGTCAGGAAGCAGTTCAGGCGGACGGCAAGCATCGCGCGAACTTCCTCCTCGGAAGCCTCCGGGCCGACAGCGGCGCTGTGGGAATTGATCAGCATGCGGTTGAAGCGGCCCAGCCCTTCCTCGCTGATGTCCCAGTCCTTGTTCATGCCCACTCCGGTATTGAAGCCGTAAATGCGGGGAAGATTACGATCTTTCGCCATTTCCAGAATAAGTTTTCTGGCTGCGGCAATATCGGATTCGGCCTGGGCTGAAATCTCTACCCGGGCGTATTGCCGGGCGATTCGAGCGACCTGGGCGGTTGTCAGTTCCCTGCCGGAAAGGGTGACGGTTTCCTGTGACATGATGCAAAGCTCCAGGTTGAAAGTGGTATGGAGTTGAGACAGCCTGCCTGGAGGCCGGTTCCGCCGTGAGTTATGGTTGATGCCCGAACGGGCGGAGCATGAACGCGGCTGCCGGGCTGACTGATGCAGAAACAAGATAAAGAAAAAGGCATAGGCTTGTTCGGAGCCGAGGGCGGAGAACGCTTCAAGCGGCCCTGCACCGCCCGCAGGCATGCGCTGCATCCCAAAGGGAAAAACGGGGCATGGCCGTGGAAAGCCCCGGCACCGAAGGCGGCAGGGTTTCGCGCACAGCGGCGAAGACTACGCAGGCGGTGGCGTTGCCCGCGACGCAGATGCAGCCGAACGGCAACCACAACGCCTGCAAAGGAAGCGGCGCGGCGGGAGGGGGTTATTGATAGCGCAGTTGCTGCCCGATGCCGAGTTTCGCCGCCTTTTCCAGCATGGCGTGACCCAGGGCGATGTCGTTGGTGCTCAGGCCGCGATGCCAGAAGAGTATGGTTTCCTCATCGTTCTCGCGGCCGGGCTTGAGGCCTGCCACAATCTGGCCCAGTTCGGCGTACAGGTTCTCTTCGGTGAGCTTGTCCGCTTCCACATGGGGGCGCAGCGCCCCGTAGGGCAGCCCCTTGCGGCACTGGCCCCAGTCATCCACAACCATCTTGTCCATGATGTCGGTAAGGGAAAGTTCCACGGCGCTCATGGTGCCGTAGGGCACGACAAACGCGCCTTTTCTGATCCATTCGGTTCTGAGCATGGGTTTGGGTTCGGGCAGGCGGGTGGCCTCCACCACAATATCGGCACCTGTGACGCATTCTTCCCAACTGTCCACCACGCGCACGGCCTTGCCCAGGTCTTCGGAGAGTCGTTTGCCGAAGGCTTCGCGGCTTTCCGGACGGCGGGAGTGCACGCGGATTTCATCAAAGTGGAACAGAGAGTCCAGCAGACGCACATTCCAGTATGAGGTGCCGCGCGAACCCACATGTCCGAGGATGCGGGAATTGCTGCGGGCCATGTATTTCGCGCCCAGGGCCGTGACCGCGCCGGTGCGCATGTCGGTGATGGCGGTCGCGTCGAGGATGGCTTTCGCCATGCCGGTTTCCGGATCGAACAGATTCATGATCGCCATTTCCGAGGGCAGGCCGTGTTTGTAGTTATCCACATAGTCGCCGACAATCTTGACGCCCGCCACATGCAGGGGCTGGATATAGCCGCGCAGCACATTAAAATGACCCTTGGCGGAGTCTTCGGGCACAAGATGCACGCGAGGCTCAATGCGGGTTCGGCCCAGCCCCTGCGCCCGCAGGCTCTCTTCCACGGCGGAGAGGATTTCCGCATCGCTCATGTTCAGTTCGGCAATGTCGGGGCCGTTGAGATAGGTGAGATAGCTTTCCTGCATGATGGACTCCGTATGCTCGGGTTACAAGGGTAAATTTCAGGCGGGGCAGGGGTATGCGAGGCGCAGCGCTTCGGCTTCCTGCTCCGCCAGTACGGCGTAGTCGGCGGGAGAGGGAAAGGCGAATCCGCGCAGGCATAACGCCTTGCGTATGTCTTCATACGCGGGATAAAGGCTCCACTGCTCCAGCGCGTCGCGCAGGGCGCGGGCCGCCTGAGGAGCAAGTTCCGGCGAGCCCGCCAGAAAGGGCATGGATGTGAAAGGGGATGCGTCAAGAATGACAAGCCTTTTGCCCAGTTCCGGGTATTCGCTTGTAAGCAGGAGGTGGAAAAAGCTGTCCAGAGGGATGACGTCCACACGGGATTCCAGCAGCGCCTGTACACAGTCGGCGGGGGTTGCAAGTTCGATGCTCTCCGCATACAGGGGGGCTGATCCGGCGCGGGGGGCCAGCATGAAGCGCAGGGCGTTGTAGCCGGACTGGGAATGCGCGGGCATGCGGCCCAGTCTGCTTCCGAAACTGTCCTCAATGCGGTTCCAGCCGCTGGACGCGCGGGCCAGAAGCAGCGTGCGATAGGCTGGCCGTTCCCCGCTTTCGCTGGTGAGGGGGGCGGCAATGATCCGATGCCGGGCCCCGGCCTGCAAGTAGGGGCGGCCGCACAGAAAGACCATGCCCAAATCCGGGCGCGCCCAAAGTTCTTCAAGCCGGGCGGGTGCCGCCCAGTTTACCGTATGCAGGGAAAGACCGGACAGTCTGCCGATTTCATGGAACAGCTCATTCCAGGCCTGCGCATGGCGAGGCGCAGCATTGTACAGGCGGGAGCAGGCAAGAAGGGTGGACATGACGGGCATCCGAAAGAGCAGGGTATGTTTTGTGCTGAAAAACACGAACAGGAGGACTCTTTGAGTTTGTAAAAACTGAAAAAGTTCCCGGGTCGCAAGGGCTTGGTTTCGTAGTAGCACACTAAAAAATTTTTTGTCAAAATAAATATTGATAAAATTTACTGATTATTATATAGGAAGTTTCGATAATTATCCCCAATAACCCGTCATCATGGGCCTTTTGTTTCAGTCTGTGCCCGAAATTTTTCCGCCGGGAGGCTCTGGTGATCGAACGTTTCAGCGGCGACTTTCTGCAATGGCTGCGCGGTTTTTATGCGGTGGCGGAATGCGGCAACATGTCCCAGGCGGCGGAACGTCTCGGCTTGCGCCAGCCTGCCGTAAGCTACCTGGTGCAGTGTCTGGAATCGGAACTGGGGGTGCAGCTTTTCAACCGCCGGAACAAAAGCATGGAATTGACGGCGGAAGGGCGCCAGCTGCATGAGAAAGCCATCACCATGTTCGAGCTGGTCAAGGAGATCCGCTCCGAGGTAGGGAGCGGGCGGCACGAGGAATACAAGGGGGAGATTTCCCTTTCCACCACGCACAGCGTTGCCGCCAATATTCTTGCCCGGCCCCTGGCCCGCTTTCACCGGCTGTACCCGCGCACATGGTTTACTCTCAATTCAAGCGGGGAATCGAGTCTCACTCTGGACATGGTCAACAGTTCCGCTATTGATTTCGGCATATTGGCCAGGGACGAATACCCTCCCACCATTGAGGCGCGGCCTTTGTTTTCTTCCCGTCTGGTGCTGGTCAGCCGCCCGGAGAAAGGTTTCAGCCGTGACGGACAGGGCTTTCTGCATGACGTGCGGGAGCTGGACGGGGAATCCTTCGTGGCCTTTTCCTCCGCCAGCGTTCTGAGCCGCGTGGTGCATGACGAACTGCGAAGATGGGGCGTGACGCCCGCCATATCGGCCACAGCCAACAATTCCGCCGTGATTCTGGCGTATGTGCGGGCCGGTATGGGCGTAACCATTCTTGAGGATTTTACCGTGCGCAATTATCAGGACGTGCTGGATGTGTATCCGCTTCCCGGATCAAGCGCGCTGCGCGAATACGCGCTGATCACCCGCAGGCGCAAGCATCTGCCCCCGCAAAGCGCGGCCTGTATTGAGGTTCTGCTTGAGGAACTGCGGGGAATGGCGTTTTCGAGTTAGATCATTTCGCCATTGAACTCCTCCCTGTCAGGATTGAAGCATGCCCTGTATGGCCTTTACCAGAAACGCCGTGTCCGTGCCTACCGCGGCACCCCGATATCCCTGAGCAAAGCGGTCGCGCGCCTCGGCCATGGTGTTGGCGTAGATGAAGGCCGGCTTCCCGTGCGCGCGGCATGCCCGGAGGACGCGATCGAGCGCCTGCCGGAATTCAGCCGCGGCAAAGGCGGCGGGAGTCCCCAGCGCGACGGAAAGGTCATACGGCCCCACAAAAATGCCGTCGACGCCGTCAAGCGCGGCTATCTCTTCGATATGTTCAAGCGCTTCCGCGGTTTCGCATTGCGGCATGAGAAGAGTGTGCCGGTTCACCTCGGCGAAATACGCCCCCAGTTCCTTCAGGTTCGGCGAAAATCCGTACCGGGCGCTGCGGGAAAAGGCGAAGCCTCTGGCTCCCTGCGGGAAGTATTTGGCGTATTCCACCAGATGGCGGGCTTCTTCCACAGAGTGCAGGTCAGGGATGATGAGTCCCCTTGCCCCCAGATCCAGGGCATGGAGCACCGCCGCTCTGGAGCTGTCGCGGGTGCGGACAAAGGGTTCCGCGCCGTGCAGCTGTATCGCGCGGATCATGTCGCCCGCGCTCTCCTCGGTAAAAGGGCCGTGCTCCATGTCGATGATGACGTAATCCAGACCGGAAAGACTCAGACATTCCGCCGCCACCGCTCCCCCGATATGGCAGAATGTGCCTGTCACTCCCTGCCCGGCCGCCAGTTTCTGATCGAACATGCTCATGCCGGTACCCTCGCGTTCAGAATTCCGCGCATACGTTCCACGGCAAGTTTCAGGTTGTCCATGGAATTGGCGTATGATACGCGCACAAAGTCATGTCCCATGGAACCGAACACATGACCCGGCGTCATGGATACTCCGGCTTCATCGATCATGACCTTGCAGAACTCGTCGCCGCTCATGCCTGTTTTCGAGATGTTGACGAAGATGTAAAACGCTCCGTCCGGCCGCAGGCAGGAACATCCCGGCAGACTGTTGAGCGCTTCCGTCATGTAATCCCTGCGTTTTTCGTATTCTTTCACCATGGCGCGGGAGGGGGCGTCATCTTCCGCAAGAGCGGTCAGCGCGGCGTACTGGATAAACGTGCACGGGCAGGACAGGTTATAGAAATTCAGCCTCATCATGGGGTCCAGCAGAGAACGGTCGCACAGCATGTATCCTATGCGCCATCCGGTCATGGCGAAATATTTTGAAAAGCCGTGCAGAACAATAAGGCGCTCCTTCAGCTCCGGCAGCGACGCGGCGCTGGCGTAAGTTTTGCCGCCGTACACCATATCGGCATAGACTTCGTCGGAAATCACCAGCAGATTATGCCTGCGGGCCATTTCCGCCACAATGCGCAGCGACTGCCCGTCCAGCACGGAACCGCAGGGATTGGAAGGGGAGTTGAGCAGAATGGCCCTGGTTTTCGGCGTCACCAGTTTTTCCAGGTTTTCCGCGTCGATCTGAAAATCCCTGCGTTCCTCCAGAGCATAGGAAACCGGAACGGCCCCCGTGATATTGGGAAGCGTGAAATAGCAGAGATAACCGGGGTCAGGCACAAGGATCTCGTCACCGGGGTTGAGATAGGCGTTCATGGCCAGGAATATGCCCTGCTCCACGCCTGCCGTGATCATGACCTCATCCGCGTCGTACCCGGCCCCGTAAAGCCTGTTGTAGCGGTCGGCCACGGCGGCCCGCAGCTCGGGAATCCCTGTGACCGGCCCGTAATGCACCTTGCCCTCGTCAAGGGCCTTTTTGCAGGACTCCACAATGTGCGCGGGGGTATCCGCATCCGGTTCCCCGATTTCCAGATGAATGATCCGCTTGCCGGACTGCTCAAGCCTGCCCGCGTACGCGATGATTTCACGAATCCTGGAAAGGGGGGCGTTTTCCATGCGATGGGCCTGGGAAATAAGAGCCATATGCGAGCCTTCCTTATTAAGAGCGTTTTGCGATTGAAAGTATCTGTCAGCCAGGATCCTATGTTCTGGCGCGCAGGTTTCACACCTCCGCCGGAGCTCAACGCCGCAAGTGAATTGCGGCTACTGCGTCGGAGCGGTGCCCTTAGCCGTTAGCGCGCAGCGCTTTACGGATAAGGAGAGCAGAGATGAGCCTCGCTCCGCTCGACTCCGAGAGCATTTCAATGACAAAATGCTCTAGGAGCGTTGATTATCAGATATTCAAATGCTCAGCGCCGCCGCATGGGCCGCATGCACGGCGTCGAGAATCTTGCCGGTTTTGGCGCAGTCTCCCGCAGACAGGAAGGGGATCCCCGCCCGGCTGAGTTGCGCGCACAGCTCCTGATCCGGGCTGTATCCGACCGCCGGCACCACAGTGTCAAAAGCGGGCAGTTCAAGCAGGTTTCCATACATATCTTTTACTTTGGCTCTGCCGTCATCGGACAGTTCGGCGAGCGAATGCCCCGTCATCACCGTTACATGGTGCGCCTTCAATTCTTCGAGCAGGAAAAAGCGGCCATGCTTTTCCATATCGGGCGCAAGCGCGTCACGCAGTTCAACAATGGTCACGTCATGGTCTCGGCCGGCCAGAAACGCGGCGCACTCGCATCCCACAAGCCCTCCGCCGAGGATCAGCACGCGCTTTCCGACAGGCGCGCCGTTGAGCGCGTCAACGGCATGCCTGATGCGGCTGTCCTTGCGAGAAGCCGTTTCCTTCAGAACATCGGGGCAGATCGCGCGGCTTCCCGCCGCTGCAAACACAAGTTCCGCGCCTTCCGCCTTCAGCAGCTCCGCCGTGGCGCGAACCCCCGTCTTCACGCGCACGCCGCAGTTTTTCAGGGCCCGCTCGTACCATGTCTGCGCCGCCGCAAGCAGGGCTTTGCCGGGGGGCGCGGATGCGGGGCCGAGTTTTCCGCCCATGCGGATGTTTTCTTCATAGATGGTGACCTGATGTCCCAGAGATGCCGCCGTCCGGGCAAATTCCATCCCGGCAGGCCCGCTTCCCACCACGGCGATGTTCTTCCCTTTCACCGCGGCGGGCGCGGGTAAACGTTCCCTGCCCACCTCGGGGTTGAGCGCGCAGCTCATCAGGGGCTGTGCGCAGCAGCCTTCACAGCAGTAGAGACAGGGGCGAACCGTTTCATCCTTTCCGGCCATCAGCTTTGCGGGGAGATCGGGATCGGCGATGAGGGCGCGTCCCATGCACACCATGTCCACGCCGTCCGGGCCGAGAATGCTTTCCGCCGCCTCTCTTGTGCCGATGCGGGCGGCCACGGCAAGCCGCGTGCCGGGCCCGACGACGCCGCGCACAGCCCTGGCCCGTCCGCCGTTGAACACGGAGGGAAGCGCGGCCGGGGCTTCAATATACCAGGTATTGGTACAGGTTCCGCTGCTGACGTTGAACAAGTCGACTCCGGCGGAACAGATTTCCCTGGCTATACGCAGGCCGAGCTCCGGCGTCACGCCGCCGGGAAGAAACTCTTCCACGCTGCACCGGAACGATACGGGAAAATCGGGCCCCACGGTATCGCGCACGGAGCGGATGACCTCTATGGGGAATCTCATGCGGCGTTCAACATCCCCGCCGTAGGCGTCGTCTCTGGTGTTGGTCAGGGGCGACAGGAACTGGCCCACAAGATAGCCGTGCGCGCCATGTATCTCCACAATGTCAAAACCTGCCTCCACGGCTCTGCGCGCGGCCTGCCCCCATGCCGCCACAAGTTCCTGTATTTCGTCCTCTTCAAGGACTCTGGAATCTGATTCCGGCGTCATGCCCGGAACAAAGGAAACCAGCGGCACGGGGCGGCCGGACACGGAAGGCAGGGAATGCAGCCCCCCGTGATTGAGCTGCA
>OFFZ01002022.1_pt1 | contig 10947 bp, 11 predicted proteins | sample 1521631 | NCBI WGS metagenome assembly OFFZ01 (sample SAMEA3504102, study PRJEB24116) | mouse gut metagenome | biome: mouse gut; feature: mouse-associated habitat; material: faeces | place: Denmark | collected 2011 | reverse complement strand
TGTTGGCGCAGTTGTTCGGCGGCAGCCGCGCGGCGTTCGGCTTCGGATGTGCAGGAAGCCGAGGCGAGGGCTGCAAGCACGGCTATGGCTGTAAGTTTATTTGCTGCGTTGGACATCTTTTATTCCTTTTACTGTTTTGATTTTTTTGATGAGCTGGTTGAGCACGGAGGTGTCGCTTACACCGACCACTACAAAACCTTGGAACAGGCCGTCGTTGCTGTCGATGGAGATGCTGCGCAACGACGAATTCTTCTCTTTGTTGATTATCGAGGTGAGGTTCGTTATGATGCCGAGTTCGTCCTGTCCCACGATGCGCAATGTGGCTGCAAACTGCGAGCCGTTTTTTCCGCTCCAGCGTGTGCGTATGAGGCGGTAGGGGTAGTTGCGGCGTATGTTGTCGGCGTTGGGGCAGTCGTTGCGGTGGATTTTTATGACCCCTTCGGAGGATACGAATCCGAACACGTCGTCGCCGAAAATGGGGTTGCAGCAGCGTGCCATGCGGTAGTTGATGCCTTTGATGTTGTCGCCTATCACGAGGATGTCGCTCGACTGTGATGTGTGCTCCGCATCGGCCAAAGGGTCGGGCATGACGTATTCGCTCGCCGAGATGTGTGTGGAGCCAGATGTGGTGTCGTCAGTGCGGTCGAATGAGGTGTAGAGGTCGATGACATCGTTGACATCGAGTTTTTCATCGGCTATTGCCGTGTAGAAATCAGTTATGTTTTTGTAGCCGGCTTTGACTATGGCACGGGACAGCTGCGGGTCGTCGATGTCGATTTTTCGGTTTTTGAATCGCCGCTGCAGCAGTTCTTTCCCCAGTTCCGCACGGCGTCCGGCAAGTTCTTTGAGAGCCACCCGGATTTTGTTGCGGGCCTTGGATGTGACGGCGATGTTGAGCCAGTCGGTTTTAGGTGTCTGCGACTGTGCAGTGAAAATCTCCACGGTGTCGCCGCTGCGCAAGCGGTATGCGAGACGCTGGTTTTTGCCGTTGACGCGTCCGGCCAGCATCGGCCCGCCGCTGACAAATATGGTCGGCACATTAATCCTCGCCGCCGCCATCAGAAGCCCCGGCACATTCTTGTCACAGTTCGGCACCATGACCAGTGCGTCGAATTGGTGTGCAATCGCCATCGCTTCCGTAGAGTCTGCAATCAAGTCTCTCGTCACCAGTGAATATTTCATGCCAAGGTGTCCCATGGCGATTCCGTCGCACACTGCAATTGCCGGGAACACGATAGGCGTACCGCCCGCCATGGCGACTCCCTGTTTTACCGCATTCACAATCTTATCCAGGTTCATATGCCCTGGGACGATTTCATTATAAGAGCTGACGATCCCCACCAATGGACGCTCCATCTCCTCCGGCGTAAGCCCTAACGCGTTAAATAAAGATCTGTGGGGAGCCTGTTGTTTTCCTTTTGTAACTGTATCACTTCTCATTGTTTTCCTCCTAAACCTCTTCTCTACCGGATAGATCCGGCAATCAAATCGCCCATCTTCTCTGTGCCAACCTGCTTCTTTCCTTCCGACATGATGTCAATCGTCCGGTATCCTTCCGCAAGGACTTTAGCGACGGCACGTTCTACCGCATCCGCCTCTTTGTCCAAATCAAAGCTGAACCGCAGCATCATCGCCGCAGACAGAATCGTAGCAATCGGGTTCGCAATGCCCTTGCCAGCAATATCCGGCGCAGAGCCGCCGCTCGGCTCGTAAAGACCGAACTTCGTCTCATTCAGACTGGCGCTTGCCAGCATCCCGATGGAACCTGTCACCATGCTCGCCTCGTCAGACAGGATATCCCCAAACATGTTCTCCGTCAGAATCACGTCGAACTGTTTCGGATTCTTCACTAACTGCATAGCACAATTATCCACAAGCATATGTTCCAACGTCACTTCCGGATACTCTGCGGCCACTTCCTCCACGACCTTTCTCCAAAGCCTGGAAGAATCTAACACATTCGCCTTATCCACGCTGGTCACTTTCTTCCTGCGCTTCATAGCAATATCAAATCCCCGCTTCGCAATTCTGCGTATCTCATTCTCATTATATGTAAGAGAGTCGTATGCCGTCATGACCCCGTGTTCCTCCACGGTCTTCCGTTCGCCGAAATACAGGCCTCCCGTCAGTTCCCGCATAATCATCATGTCGAAACCGCCCTCGGTAATCTCCTCTTTCAACGGGCATGCGCCCTTCAGCTCATCATAAAGAATTGCCGGCCTTAGATTTGCAAAAAGATTCAGCTCCTTGCGGATACGAAGCAGACCTGCCTCCGGCCTCTTCGACGGCTCCAACTGATACCATGGCGATGTCTTCGCATCCCCTCCGATGGAACCCATCAATACAGCGTCACAGCTTTTTGCAGCAGCGACCGTCTCATCTGTCAGGGGGACGCCGTGTACGTCAATGGAAGCCCCGCCCATCAAAAGCTGGGTATAATCACAGGTATGTCCATAGATCTTTGCCACCTGATCCAGTACCTTCATTGCCTCCGCCACGATCTCCGGTCCAATCCCGTCTCCCTTAATTACTCCGATATTCAGATTCATAGTCCTCATCCTTCCTGCAATGGCGCGCTGGCATTCCTACATCAATCGGCCTGCGCCAGCCGCCGCAAACTTTATCATCTATATTATCCTATTTTAGTGCAGGTTTCAAGACTTTAATTCGTCAAATTGCGTGTTTCAAGACAAAAAAATCTTCCATAGCACGCGTAAACGCGCCATGGAAGATTTCTTCCTCAGAACATCCTTTTCTTACATCCCTGTCTTTGGTGACTTGTCAGGACTCTGTCCGGAAGGTGTCGTACCCTTTACAAACGCAACTGGTGATAAGCTCGTGAAAGTTGCTGATACGTACTCTGTATCAACCTTATTCGGAGTAATTACTTCCCAATTTTCATTATCATAGCAATGAAGTACGAAAATCGTATCACCTGCGGCAACCCTTGGTACATTAAAAGCAACAGCTAGAGGATTGTCTTTTGTTACCTTTCTTACCGGCGTTACTTCCGTAACATACAGCAGTTCCAGAGTCATTCCTTCTCTGTACTGATTTCCCAGAATCCGTCTCAATCCAGCCGTTGTGCGAATCTTAGCATCTGCTATAGGGTATGCACTCCGATTATATCTGCTGAGTTTAACTTCGGTAGACGTTGAAGATACGATGCCATCCGTTGTCACTGTGCCTGTAGACGCGCTGCCTGTGCCAATACCAACTACAGGTTTTCCCTCGGAATCTATGGCTCCTGTATTTGAACTGTAAATAGTACCGTCATCGACGCCATCTGAAGATGCAAAACTTACCATCCCCATACTAAAAGTTAATCCCAGAACAAGTGCAAGGGAAACCATCTTTTTACCCAATTTAACCATCGGATATCCCTCCTTTCTTTTGTTATTCTATATTAAGCCCCTTAAAGGTCTTAATACCCATCTCATTCGTCCCTTTCTGTGTAGAACATTTCTAGCGTCAGCCGTTCCAGCGCATCTTCATCCGCATAGAACTCTTCATGGGACTCTCCCAGGATGCGCTCTCCCTCAATCGATACGATTGCATCCTCAAAATCCATCTTATCTATATAAAAGTAAAACGACGGCAATTCTATTTTCCCGATATCCGTTGTCATATTCTCATTCAGAATCGTGTACATCTCAGACAACAGCTTCGGTTCCGTCTTCATCTTTTCTTTCACAGCCCCAATATACCCTTTGATATATTGTTTCTGCCGTTCCGCCCGTTCCTCACAGCTCGCAAAGGCGTGGATATCCCGCACATGGAGGTAAACGAAACTATACCCTCCCGTCAGATGGACCGTATTCCCCGGCGTGAACATAGGGTCTAGTTTCCTAAGTTCTGCATCCACATGCTCCGGATCCATCTGCACCGTGACTCCTCCCACAGCGTCGTTGAGCGCCGGGACTGCATTAAAATTAATGGCGCAATACCTATGTATCGGAATGCCCAAAAGAAGCGCAGACACACTTTCCGCCGTCTTCTTGCAGCTGTCGTCTCCATCCATCCCATAGGCATACTGCAGCGTAATCTGCATGGTCTTGGTGTTGAAAAAATCACCGTCCGAATCATAGATATCCACCGGCATCATCAAATCCCGGGGGATATTTAAAATCTTCATCTCCCGGGTCTTCGTATTCAGGCTGACAAGGAAAATCGCGTCGGACTGCCCCCGATCTCCCGGCAGCACATCCTGGCTCAAGGCATTGTCATGGTCGATCCCAAGGCAAAGGATATTGATCAAATCCTCGTTATATACATAATGCTTCCCCTCATATTGAACCGGCTGCGCCGTGCCTTCCACCGCCTTGTCCCGTTTCAGCAAGGCCGAAGACCGCCACAGAACATACAGGATGCCCCCGGCAATCACAGCCGCCCCGGCAATCACCAGAATACCTATGAATATTTTCCTACGGCTCTTCATCATCCCGCACTCCTATAATCAGCCACCGGTTCGACGGCTGGTCGCTGATACAGGTAGACAGCGTAATCATCGAATCTCTGTCCGTCGGTGCAAATTCCTCGTTAAAATACGCCGGCTGCTGCCCGAAATTCTTAATATCTTCAATAAACCGGGTCCTATCCTCCAAAGTGTCAAAATTGTAGCTCTTAGGGATATAACGGTCGTCAAAAACCACCGCCGCATAGACGTGATATTTGATTGCCTCATCCGGCAGATAAATCAAAATCTCTGAATTTTCCCGAAAAAAGGTCTCGTCATCATAGTCATGGAGGCTGCCGAACATGGAACCGTCATTCATGTCGTGCCCATAGATGACGGTATTGTTCTCATGGAAATCCCGGCTGTTCACGTTCTCCGTATAAATGGAACCCGGCAGCCCTTCCGCCTTCTCCAAGGTTGTGTTGAGATAATCAACACTGCCATCCACACTCTGAAGGATTGGATAGGAAACCTTTGTTCCCGGTATCTCAATATAAGCATAGACATCACTGTTGACTGCCCACAATTCTTCAAAATCGATCGGAATGTCAACCTTTTTCCTCTCATCCGCGTCAAGATTCAGCTCTTGGACCTCTGTCTTCTCCTCTTCCTTTGAATTTCCCGCAAAAAAAATAACTCCCACGATGGCAGCCGCTACTATAACCGTTGCCACGACCCCTATCTTTACGTATTTTTCCACAACCATTCTCCTCACTCATTCATTCGTACCATAAGATTATAATCTTATAAAGTTTAATTGTCAACACCTTTAAAGGTTTATTTTTCTGTACAAACTATTGTTAAAATATCCATGAAAGGGTGTGATCTCATGAAAAACCTGAAATTATTACGAATCCAAAAAGGATTAAGTCAGCAAAAACTTGGTGATATCTTGCACATCAGCCAGCAGTCTGTCTATAAGTATGAAAACGATATTACATCCCCGGATATCGAAACACTCAAAAACATTGCAGATTTTTTTGAAACCTCGATCGACTATATCGTTGGTTACACGGATCTCCCTCACAAGATTGAACCAACCGTCAAATTATCCCTGAACCAGGATGAAGTGAAGTTAATCGAAAAGTATCAGAATCTTTCGCCGAAACGCCGTTCTGTCATCCATTCTGTAATAGACAGCTATTCTGAAACTTACGAATGATTAGGTATATTTCCTGCATTCCTGTGCATACTAAAAAACGGGGTGATACCATGACTTTTCAAGACGAATTTCCAATCGGATTTACCATGTCTCTGGCGCAGCACACCGATGTCCTGACCCGGTTCGCTTCCCTTTCTCCGGACGAACAACAGCGGATCGTGGACGGTTCCCGCCAGATGAAGAGCCGCAGGGAGATGCAGAATTACGTGGAGAATATATTTCAGGGATAAGGCAAGCCTTATCCCTGTTATTATTTTCCCCCATCCTTTCCGTCATCCTCTCTATGCTCCTTCTGATAATGGACAGCCTCCGGGTCTTTCATCTGTCCTACCCGCGTCCACTCCTTTGTCCCATCGTCACGCTCTACTTCCGACTGATGCTGGTATAGAAACCTTACCAGTTCATAGCAGCTTACCCAGATTTCATTGTTCCCATCCCTCTGGGACTCATCAAAAATTAACTGAAGCCCGAAATGCAGATGGTATTCATCGATATTATTTACATTCTCTTCTTTACTGTAACCGGTTCTCCCTATATAACCGATTACATCCCCCGCCTGCACCACCGCTCCTTTCTCAAGCCCCTGGGCATAAGGACGGTCTTGCCGCAGATGTGCATAGTAATAGTATCGTTTTCCATCAAAACTGTTGATTCCCACGCGCCATCCCCCATACTGGTTCCAGCCAAGCTCCGCCACGTAACCGGATTCCACGGCAATGACCGGAGTCCCCACCTGCCCCATCATATCATGTCCCAGATGGTTCCGCCGGTATCCGTAAGTCCTTGACACACCGAAATCATCATAATCCGAGTAAGGAAATGTTTTTGCGATTGGGTGAAATGCTTTTAAACCATACACTTTCTTCCATTTCGATTCTGATTTCTTCTCTTTATCCAAACTTTCCACCTCATAGGCCCCGACCATGCCGTCCAACACTGCCCCATACGCCTCCCGATAATATTGGTAATACTTCATATCCGCTGTCAATTCCTGTAGCGTTTTTTCTCCCGAGACAAGAACCTTTACAATCTCCTCCAGATCCCCTTCTTCATATCTCGAGAAATCTCCGCCGTACTTTGCCCCCAGAACCGCAAGCAGCTCCACCCAGTTCAAATGTACGTCTTCTCCATAAGTATCCAAGTCATACTGGTAAGCCCGCTTCATGGCTTCACAGGTCACGTCGAATTCCACCCACTTGATATAATCTTTTTCTTCACTGACACCTTCATCATTCCCGACCGTCCCGGTATCATCCCGGCCTTCTCCTGCATCTTCCCTTCCCGAATCCACATCCTCCCCGCTTTTCACTGCCTGATCGGAATCCGCATCTTCCCCCGCCTGATTCCTTATACGCATTGCCATTACACTGTCCCTATAAAAGGACGGAACCATTTCCTCCCCTGCCGTCCATATCCCGCCGGCGGCGAGGGATATACATAAAAGCAGCACTGCCCTATGCTTTTTCATCCACCCATGCCCCACATTCCGTATCTGCTGTTATAGTCAGCTTATGCAGGTTCTACTCCCTGCATACCATGAATCAACGAAAAAAACTGCCGGGAAATGATGCTCTTCACCATTCCCCGGCAGTCCTGCCTTCACATTTTTCTGCTTATTTCAAATGCCAAATATCCTTATTGTAGTCCTCAATCGTCCTGTCAGATGAGAAATACCCAGCCTTGGCAATATTGACCAGCATCTTCCTGCTCCATGCCTTTCGGTCCTCATACTCCTCATAAGCCCGCTCTTTCACGGCAATGTAATCCTTCAAATCCAGAAGTGTCATGAACCAATCCTTATAAATCAACTCCGCATGAATCTGCAGCAGATGATAAGGATCACCTATCTTCATCATCTCCGGGCTGATAATAAAGTTCACAAGAGCGCGGATCTGCTCATCCTCGATATAATAATCCACTGCCCGGTAACTGCTCTTCGCATAATGCTCAATGACCTTCTCGCTGGACTCACCGAAGATATAGATATTCTCATCCCCCACCAGCTCATGGATTTCTACATTGGCGCCATCCTCCGTTCCCAGCGTCACAGCGCCGTTCAGCATAAACTTCATGTTCCCGGTTCCGGACGCTTCCTTAGAAGCCAGAGAAATCTGCTCCGAGATGTCACACGCCGGAATCAGATGCTCCGCCGTAGTCACATTATAATTCTCCACCATTATGACCTTCAGATAGGGCGCAACTTCCGGGTCATTCGCAGTCAATTCCTGCAAACACAGAATCAGATGGATGATATCCTTGGCAATGGCATATGCCGGCGCCGCCTTTGCCCCGAAAATCATGGTAATCGGCGTCTTAGGCTTCTTCCCTGCCTTGATTTCCAGATATTTATAAATCACATACAGCGCATTCATCTGCTGGCGCTTGTACTCGTGCAGACGCTTCACCTGAATATCAAACACAGAATCCGGATTCAGCTCTAATCCTTGTGTCTCTTTCAGATACTCTGCAAGCTGTACCTTCTTCGTATGCTTGACCTCCAAGAGCTTCTCTAATACAGCTTCATCATCGATCCGCTTCATCAACGTATCAAGCTTATCTGCATCCTTCCGGAAATCTCCTTCCACATTCTCATCAAGCCACTTCACCAGCTCCTTATTGCAGTGCAGAAGCCATCTGCGGAACGTGATTCCGTTGGTCTTGTTGTTGAATTTCTCCGGGTAAATGTCGTAGAACGGCTTCAGCTCGGAGTTTTTCAGAATCTCCGTGTGCAGCGCCGCCACTCCGTTGACACTGTATCCGAAATGGATGTCCATATGGGCCATATGCACCCGGTTCTGCTCATCAATAATGGCAACTCTCGGGTCCTGATACCTGCCCTTCATACGCATATCCAGATCCTTGATGATCGGCACTATCTGAGGCGCCACCTGTTCCAGATAATCCAAAGGCCACTTCTCCAACGCCTCCGCAAGGATTGTATGGTTGGTATACGCACAGGTCTTCTGTACGATTTCAATCGCCTCATTGAAATCTACATTCTTCTGCACCAGGAGCCGGATCAGCTCTGGAATGACCATGGAAGGATGGGTGTCGTTGATCTGGATTGCCACATGCTCATGAAGCTTCCTAAGGTCATACCCCTTCTCCTCACACTCCTTCAAGATGAGCTGCGCGCCGTTGGAGACCATAAAATACTGCTGATAAACACGAAGCAGGTTCCCTGCCCGGTCGCTGTCGTCCGGATACAGGAAAAGAGTCAGATTCCTTCCGATATCCTGCTTATCAAAGGAAATACCGTTCCAGATAATACTCTCGTCCACGCCTTCCACATCGAACAGATGGAGCTTGTTCTTTCCATTCTCATATCCTGCCACGTCAATATCATACAGCTTCGACGTCAGCGTAAAATCCTTAAACGGCACCTGAAAACGGATTCCCGTATCTTCAAGCCATGATTTCTCCTCAATCCACGGATTCGGCACTTCTTTCTGCTTATGGGCCTCAAATACCTGACGGAACAATCCCATGTGATAGTTCAAACCGATTCCGTCCCCACAAAGTCCAAGTGACGCAATGGAATCCAAAAAGCACGCAGCAAGCCTGCCCAAGCCCCCGTTTCCCAAAGACGGCTCCGGCTCAATCTCCTCGATTGCAGCCAGCTTCTTCCCATTCTTCTCCAATAATTCTGCGACCTCATCATAAATTCCAAGATTGATGAGATTGTTGGATAACAATTTACCAATCAAAAATTCTGCTGAAATATAATATACCTTCTTATCTCCGGTAATCTGCCGAGTTTCCTTTAATCTCTCCTTTGTGTATGCAAGCAGGGCATAATAAATCTCCTGGTCGCCTGCATCTTTTACTTCCTTATTTAATTCTTTCTGCAAAAATGTTGCTAAATCAAGCATACTATTCCTCCATTCCATGCTTATGCACCCTCTGTTCTCTATGAGTACATTTTGCAAAATTACAGTACTACTTTACCATAAGTTTCCTTACTTGTCTAATAGGATATGCTAAAAAATTGACAAACACCCATTAAGGTATACCTTATTGGACGCAGTCCACCCACCCGAAGGGTATGCATTTCGGTGTGCCCTTGGGTATACCCTAAGGGTATACGTACGTAAAAAACGCACGGTCAGAAATCCTCTTCCCATGCGCTCTTCCTTCCTAAATTCATAATTACTCTGCAGACGCCTTCTCTACCTGTGCGATTGCCGCCTTCTGCATCGGAATACGGCAGTTCCGGTTGCTCCCGAACTCAACAATCACATCACTGTCGCTGATATCAATGATTACGCCATAGAAACCACTTGTGGTAAGAACCGTGTCTCCCACTTCCATCTCAGCAATCATGGACTGAATCCGCTTCTGCTCCTTCTTCTGTGGTCTCATGAAAATAAAATAAAAGCCGCCGAAAATAACTGCATATGCAAGAATCAGTAATGCCCAGCTTCCACCCGCACTTTGCGTTGCCAATGTGTACATAAAATTCTTCCTCCTAATTTCTGTCTTAAAAAACACTATTGCTATCATACACAAAAAACAGGCAGACATCAAGTAATTTTATAGAATTCTTGCTTTTTTCATGATATTTTAATGGATGGACTCCATACCCCTAAGCTTCTTCTTCTTATATTCCTGATAACGTCCTTCCTCAATCGCCTCTCGGATCTCCTCCATCATCGTATTATAAAAATACAGATTATGGAGCACGCACAGGCGCATCCCCAACATCTCCTTCGCTTTCAGCAGATGCCTGATGTAAGCCTTGGAATAACGTCTGCATGCCGGACAGGAACATCCCTCTTCGATGGGCCTCTCATCCAGCTCATATTTCGCATTGAAAAGATTGATCTTGCCATGGTTCGTATACAGATGGCCGTGCCTGCCGTTTCTGGTCGGGTACACACAGTCGAAGAAATCCACACCGCGCTCCACCGCCTCCAGTATATTGGCCGGCGTTCCTACCCCCATCAGATAGGTTGGTTTATCCTGCGGCAGATAAGGCACCGTCTCCTCGATCACATGATACATCTGCTCATGACTCTCTCCCACCGCCAGACCGCCAATGGCAAAGCCATCGCAGTCGATCTTGGAAATTTCATCCATATGCCACACCCGCAGGTCGTCATAGGTCCCCCCTTGGTTGATGCCAAAGAGCAGCTGACCGGGGTTGAGGCAGTCCGGCTGGGCGCAAAGGCGGTCATGCTCCGCTTTGCCCCGGTGAAGCCAGCGCAGAGTCCGCTGACAGGACTGACGTACATACTCGTAGGGGGCTGGATTCTCCACGCACTCGTCAAAGGCCATGGCGATGTCACTGCCCAAGTTGGCTTGGATGCGCATACTCTCCTCCGGACCC
>OFFZ01002021.1_pt1 | contig 10947 bp, 11 predicted proteins | sample 1521631 | NCBI WGS metagenome assembly OFFZ01 (sample SAMEA3504102, study PRJEB24116) | mouse gut metagenome | biome: mouse gut; feature: mouse-associated habitat; material: faeces | place: Denmark | collected 2011 | reverse complement strand
TCACATAATCTGCGTGTTATCGGCCCTGCGTCTGTGCGTCTGGCTCTTTGATAATGGACATATTCATTTGTTTAACATTGATTAGCGTTTCCTGTTTACATTTTGGACAGAACAAGGGGAAATTCCTTAATTCCGTGTCAATTCGTATTTTTATTCGGGTTTTATTATGGCATATAGGACAACTAACCCAACTTGTCTCTTTCATCAAAATTACCCCGTAACTTGATGTTTCTTTGATATATTTTTTGTTAGTCTATAAAATACGAATATCAATCCAACATTAAGGATGATCATAAAGACCGGCTGGCTCATACCGAAATATGTTTTCATATCAGAAAATATACCGTTTGTATGAAGCATAAAAATCGGGCAAATTTCCTGCATTTTTTGTAAAACAGGAAGGCTATCATTAAAATCAAACACAACTGGCAAGAAGCAGATGACGCAAGAAGTAATAAGCGCTGTAACAGGAGAACTCATTTGAGCACTTAAAAACAATGTAATAGTTGTCAAGGCTACAATCCCAAAAATATTCAATATTACAGAGATAAAGAACATTTGCAAAAAGGTCAAATTATATATTGAAGAAGCATAATGTAATGAAGATTGAATGCTTACATTCCACCCCTGTAACCCATAGGTACAGCCATACAGAACTAAATTTAGCAGTAAATACAAGAGGTATGTGCCAATTACAACTTCCAAGGCCGCTATAATTTTTGAAGTTGTGAGTTTGGTTCGGCCATACCGAGCCGAATAAATAATGCTATCTGTATGAAGTGCATACTCTTCTGAGAAAACAGGAGATAGAGTGATTACAACAATTAAACATATCATTATGGACAAGATGCTCCCCATTCCAGATAATAGCTTATCCCAGCCATCACAATATCCTAAAGTCACAGTTGGACTATTTGGATATGCTGTTTCGAGTGACTTAAAACTACCATCAGAATTTGTCAAATATTCCAGAATCGCCGCTTGGTCACGATAAACATGAACAGCAGAAAAAGCAGAATTTTCATCTTGTCCAACAGTTGCTTGTTTTGCTTGGTCGATTTTTTCTTGCATAGTAAGTAATGTATTTTGAGAGAGTTTTCCTTCAAATATTTCTGCTACTTCCTTCCGTTGTTCAATGGCTGTAAAACCGCTTGCTAATGCCATTTTTTCAAGGTCATAATCATAGAAAACATTTTGATAATTAAATTGAAAAAAGAAAAAATAGGCAACGATAAGAACCACACCAGCTAAAAACAACATTCGTGTTTGCTTTCTCGAACATATTTTATTTCGTTCTGCTTTTATCATTTCATTCATGCTCGGATACCTCCGCAAAATAGTATAAATACAAATCTTCCAATGTTGGATCAACATTCCAAGCGGTTCTGCATGGTGCTTCTTGAGAAATAATCCTCAGCCGTTCTGCACCATTATTATGTTTCAGATTTGCTGTTACATAGTTCAATTCTAATTCTTCGGCCTCTTTTCGAGATACATCACATTCCCAAACACATTTTTCAATCGGCTTCAAAATTTCTTCTGGAGAACCATGTTGAATTAACTCGCCATTTTTCATAATCAGAATCTCATTTGCGATATATTCAACATCAGAAACAATGTGAGTGGACAAAATTACAATTCTATTTTCTGCCAAAGAACTAATCAGATTCCTAAACCGCACCCGCTCTTTCGGGTCAAGTCCAGCTGTAGGTTCATCCAAAATCAAAATACGGGGATCGTTTAGTAATGCTTGAGCAATTCCCAAGCGTTGTTTCATACCGCCGGAAAAAGTTTTGATTTTTTCGTTTTTCTGTGTGAGCAGATCAACAACCTGCAACAGCTCCATTGTGCGATTATGGGCTTTTTTAGGCGGCAGCCCCTTTATTGCAGAGATATACATCAAAAATTTATACGCTGTAAAGTTAGGATAATAGCCAAAATTTTGTGGCAGGTAGCCTAAGATATTACGATATTTCTCGCCCAAATCATGAATGTTTTTCCCGTTAAAAAAAATGGCTCCTTTCGTTTCAGTTTGGACATCGCAAATAATTCGCATCAAAGTTGTCTTGCCCGCACCATTTGCCCCGAGTAGACCATAAACACCATTTGTTAATTTTGCGCTGAAATGATTTAAAGCTTTTTTTCTTCCATATTCTTTTGAAAGATCATTTATTGTAAGTTCCATATCAATTCTCCAATCATTTTTTCTTTTTTCAAGTACAGTTGAAGTGTTTTCCCTAATAGGATAATAGATAACACATAAAATCCAATCCATCCCCAGAACATAGACGCTTCAAATATAAATCGCTGATGGAGTACAAGAGAAAATGTTCCAGAAAGAAAAATCATACAAGCGATTAAATGATACAAGCTATCGTTTGTCCTGCTTTTCGCACATATAAAAAGATAACAAGTGCAAGAAATATTAAATGGAATCAAACCATACAACACCATTTCAATCATTGATTTCTGGTAAATATATGCCATTGAAATTAAAATGACTGTTATTAGGAAAAGGTTGATTACTCCAATAATCAGCATACGACCTGCTACAATTTTTACCAGCGTTGTTCTACTAGACTGTTCAATTTCCCACATACCATAGATGTTGCTTTTAGATATTTCTATTGCACCTAATAACGCAAGGAATGGAACCATAACTGCAAGGATTGTCAATGGATAATAAAATGGAACCCTCCATTGGCCCAGGATACATGCTAATAATACTGCACATATAGTGAGTATTATTTGAACAATCCAGAAAGAAAGCGGCAGAAATTGAAGTTGGTTCAATATAATATCTCGCATTGAATTTTTATTGAATTCAGAACTATTCATGTAACTTTTTCCAGCTACGATTACTGCTTTAATTTTAGGTTCAGATGGAGCAGGCGTTTCACAACTCTGCAACCATTCTAATACACCATTTTGTTTTTGGGTCATACATTATCGCCTCCTCTAAAATCAGCCAAATATCGTTCCAGTTTTTTAATCCCCTGTTGGAGCCTAGATTTTACAGTAGAAACACTAGCTTTTGTAATGGTTGCAATCTCTCGGATTTTCAAATCATAATAAAATCGTAAAATGATGACCTCTTTTTGATAGTCCGGTAATGTGTTGATTGCATATTGAATTTGCGCTTTAAGTTCGTTAAGCTCAATTTTTTCAAAGGCATTATCAGTATCTTCTATATCTTCAAGAGTTTCTAAATCCATATACAGGGGTTTTGCTTTCTTAGTATAATTGTTACAGGTATTAACAGCAATCGTTAGCAGGTAGTTTTGAAATTTCCCGATCTTTCGTACTGATTGAATATTCTCCAACAATTTCAAGAAAACATCTTGTGTAATATCTGCGGCGGTATCTGGATCGCCGTTCAATCGCCGACAACAAAATAGATAAATTGACTGATAATATTTTCGGACAATTATCTCAAATGCATCTGTGTCACCCGACTGGATTTTTTTAATTAGTATGAAATCTTCGATACCGTGTCACCGCCTTCCATGTGTAAAACGCCTTACACTTAATATACAACTGAGTAACCCAAAAGGATTTAACTTTAGAAATTTTTCTTTTACTTTTTTCATTTCCCTTCTATTGTAATTCCTGTTCTTGAAAAATATAAGATGTAATATATGAATTATAAACTTCAATCAACCTGCATATAGCAACATTCCACGGGCAAAGTATGAATTATACAATGTAATAGGGTGATGCTATATGGCAAAGGTTGAAGATTGTCCCGGTTTTGAAACCTTCGGTGCAGATGTCAAAGCCGCACGAGAGGCAAGGCGTCTGGCACGAAAAACATTGGCAGAAATGGTTGGGATTGAATGGCGGTATCTTGCCAACATTGAGAATCAAGGTGCGATTCCGAGCCTGCCCGTGATGATCCAGTTGATTAAGGTCTGCGGACTTCCCGTGGAACGGTATTTTAACCCGGAGATCATGCGGGAAGAAAGCGATCAGCGGCAGCGGGTCAGCCACAAGCTGAAGCTTTGCCCTGAAGAATACCTGCCGATTATCGAAGGTGCCATTGACGGGGCCTTAAAAATTGAAAAGCCGAATGAAGAAACGGAGGGTGTCTGAACATCCTCTGTTTTTCTTATTTTGCGGGCATTTTGAGGTTTCCGAAACGCTTTATAAGTAGGGATAAGATACGGTAGCAAGCACAGCAAGCGAGTACCCGCTTGCGGATTTTGAGATTTTTAGGTCCCTTGCCCGAAAATTCAAAATTGCTTGTTGGGATAGTCCCAAACCCTTATAAAGAACGGAGGCGGCGCATGGCAAATCGAAAACGGAATATCCAAATGAAATTCTATGTTACGGAGGATGAAAAACGGCTCATAGACGAGAAAATGAGCCAGCTCCCCACACGCAGATATGGTGCCTACCTCCGAAAGATGGCGATTGACGGATATATCATCTATACGGACACCGCAGATATCAAGGCATTTACCAAAGAGCTTTCTGCCATCGGCCGGAACATCAACCAGATCGCCAAGCGGATCAACGCCGGAGGTCCTGCGTATCAGGCCGACATGGACGAGATACGGGAAAGGCTGGACGAGATATGGCAGTTACAAAGACACATCCTATCAAATCAACGCTGAAAGCAGCCATTGACTATATCTGCAACCCGGAAAAGACGGACGGAAAGCTGCTTGTTTCTTCCTATGGCTGTGCCGCCGAAACTGCGGATATCGAATTTGCCTGGACCCGCCGCCATGCCATCGACAAGGGAACGAACCTGGGCCGTCACCTGATCCAAGCCTTTCAGCCTGGAGAGGTCACGCCGGAACAGGCCCATGAGATCGGCATGGAGCTTGCAAAAGAAATCCTGGGCGGCAAGTATGAGTTTGTCCTTACCACCCACATAGACAAAGATCATGTTCATAACCACCTGATTTTCAATGCGGTCAGCTTTGCGGATCACAAGCATTATCATTCCAACAAGCGGAGTTATCACTATATCCGCCGCACTTCGGACCGGCTTTGCAAGGAACACGGTCTGTCTGTCATTATTCCTGGGCAGGACAAGGGCAAGAGCTATATTGAACATCAGGCCACGCAGAACGGCACCAGCTATAAGGCAAAGCTGAAAGCTGCCATTGACCGACTTCTGCCAGCCTGTTCCAACCTGGAAGAACTGCTTCGCCGCCTGCAGAGAGAAGGTTATGAGATCAAGCGCGGCAAGTATATCTCTGCCAGAGCACCGGATCAGGAACGGTTCACCCGTCTGAAAACGCTGGGGGTTGACTACACCGAAGAAGCCCTTGCCGCCCGGATCGCCGGACGATCCAGACCTTCCCGCCAACCGAAACGGCAGGACGGAAAGATCAGTCTGCTCATTGATATCCAGAATAACATCAAGGCACAGCAGAACGCAGGCTTCACCTATTGGGCGAAGCTGAACAATCTGAAACAGGCCGCCAAGACCATGAATTTCCTGACGGAACACGGTATAAGCAGTTATGGAGAACTGGAAAGCAAATTGAACGCAGTATCCGCACGCAGGGATACCGCTCATGCAGAAATCAAGCGGATAGAAAGCAGAAGTGCCGAACTTGCCATTGTGATGAAGCACGCCGGCACTTACCGACAGCTAAAGCCTCTTTATGACAGATACCGCAAATCGAATGATAAAGAAAAGTTTCTGCGGGGGCATGAGAGCGAGATCATCCTTTTTGAAGCGGCCGCCAGAGAATTGAAACGGCTGGGGGCTGTACCGCTGCCGACAACAGAAAGCATGAAAACGGAGCTTGCCAATCTCAGCGCAGAAAAGGAACGCCTTCTTGCGGAGTACAAAACCGCAAGAACCGAAGCCCAGAAATACGAGACCGTCAAGCAAAATGTGGATGCACTGCTGGCCGTTCCAATGGAACAGGAACAACAGCGGCGGCATGAACTTGAATAAATTTCTTTGAAAGACGCTGGGCGCAGCTCCCGGCATCCTGTATAATGGAACTGCGGAAGGAGGTTTTACCGATGACAAGAAGCGAAGCAATCAAAGCATTATTCTTCAAAAGTGTACTGCCCGTGACCGTGGCACTGATTCTGTATTGTATCTTCAAATCCGCCTGCATGAAGAACGGAGAGCTTGACTATGTATGGCTCTGGATACTCTGCGGGCTGCCGTTTGGCCTCCATCGGATGTGCCTCTGGATCGTGCCGGGCGGCGGCTCCCTGGGTGGAGGGATCGCCCTGTTTGCATTGAACTTCATTATCGGTGGTGTGATCGGTGGTTTCATTCTGGCATGGCGGTTGATCGTGGCGGTGTGGTATGTGCCGCTGACGGTGTACCGGCTGATCGTTGGATGATTTTCTTGCGTCATGGAAATATGGAAAACTGCCGCTCGTGCCGATGGAAAAACCATTCACAACCTGATGGAAAAAGACAAGCCTTTTCCCACAGGCCTGCAAACAGCTTTCCCACAGCCTCGCAATTCTGACAGTTTACGCACATTCCCACAAATCCAAACTTAGGAGAAATCCAAACTTTTTACGGGAAAGCCGATAAATTCAGCTTTTGCCGTATAAAAAGTTTGGATTTTATTTTGTACATCTTCCAGATCTATTACCATAGGATGCAGGAGGTGATCAGCTAATGAAATTCAATAAAACTAATGATATTTATGCTGACTTGATTCAGAAACTAAAAACCAGTGGATACTCCAAATCTTATGTTGAAAGGCTGGAAACGGAAATCAACTGGTTGATCCGTAACCAGAACAGGGAAGATATCCAATCTTACGGGGATGCCTGCCGCATACGGATAAGCCGGACAAAATCCCGGGAGATGCAGACAACCTATCGCCGGGTATACAAAACCCTTGAAAATTTTGACCTTTATGGGAAGTATCCTTCCGGTGTATATGCCGGAACATCAGCAAGGCGGGGATCTTACTGGCAGCTTAATCCTGTATTCCGTGAAGTGGTAGATATTTATAAAGATACCAGGGAAAAGCGGGGATTGAAAGATACTACGATTTATAAAACTTCCTTTAGCGCATCCAGTTTTCTCCTAGCCATGCAGAAGCGTGGCAGGGCAGCTTTAAATGATATAACCGAGGATGATGTCATTTCTTATTTTATTCGTGAGGGTGGCCGCCGTCCTCTGAGTGGCGGATGTCGGGATACGCTTGCTGCGGTGTTTAAATCAGACCTTGGCGTCCACACGGAAGCTGCAAGACAGATCCTTGCATATATCCCTGTAATCCGCCAGCGCAGGAAAAACATCCCATACCTTAAACCAGAGGAAGCCGATGCGATCCGCAATGCACTTAGATGTCCGGATTCCGGTCTCTGCATGAGGGACAGGGCTATCGGAACACTGCTTTTTTTCACAGGGATCAGGGGGTGTGACCTCTTATCCATGAAACTTTCAGATATTGACTGGGAAAAAGAAGAAATATATATCATACAGCAGAAAACCGGAGTCAGACTGACCCTTCCAATGTCTGCGGCAGTTGGCAACGCTATATATGATTATCTTACCATGGAGCGCCCTTTATCGGAGGAAGCATATATTTTTCTATGCAGGGCAAAGCCCTACGGCCCACTGTCACGGGGATCGGTCTGGAAAGCGGTTTCAAAAGTTTACAGGGCTGCGGGTGTCAGGCAGGGAGAAGGGGAACGGCAGGGAACGCACCTGTTCCGTCATCATGTGGCATCAGCCCTTGCGGGGAACGGCATTGCACGTCCTGTAATCAGCGAAACTCTCGGCCATACTGCCCCGAAATCCCTCGACTGCTACCTTTCAGCTGACATACAGCACCTCCGGGAATACGCACTCAGCATTGAGCCGTTTCCCGTCAGCGAGGAGGTGTTGCCGTTATGAGTATTTACCATTCAGGATTTTCGGGCAGTATAGAAGCTTTTGTAAACAGCCGTAAAATATCAGGCGCATGGAATGAAACTGTTTTTGGGCTGAATATAAGGATTTTTGACCATTACTGTGCCAGACATTACCCCACAGAAACACTCCGGCAGGAAATGGTGGATATATGGTGCGCCAAACGTGAAACGGAAAATGTGAATTCCTGCTACACCCGGACACTGGTCATCCGCCTTTTTATCGAGTACCTCCACAGACACGGCCAGACGGACGTCCTTCCGCCGCCAGTATTGAAACAGAATAAAAAGCGGCGTATCCCCCATGCGTTCAGCCAGGAAGAACTGGAACGGTTCTTCCATGAATGTGACAGTATCATACCCTGCAAGGGGCGGATGGCTTATGCTTCTGAATTAAGAAGGATAACGTGCCCCGTATTCTTTCGGCTCCTTTACAGCAGCGGAATCCGTACAACAGAGGCACGGCTCTTGATGCGCCGCAGTGTTGACTTTGGGCATGGCGTGCTTGATATACAGAAATCGAAAGGCTATGACCAGCATTATGTAGCCCTCCATCAAAGCACGGCAGAACTGCTGGGACGTTATGACCGGGCGGCGGACAGGCTCTGCCCTGACAGGACATATTTTTTTGAATCTCCGGAAGGACAGCCCTATTCACGTGCATGGGTATCTTATAACTTTTCCCTGCTGTGGGAAAAAGCGAACGGAAAAAAGGGAAATACTGTCGCCTATGATTTCCGGCATAATTACGCTACTGCAAACATCAACAGCTGGAAAGATGACACATTTGAATTTAATGACCGTCTCCATTATCTGGCAAGATCAATGGGACACCGATGCACAGAGTCTACGCTGTATTATTATTCAGTTGTCCCAAGGCTTGCAGACATGATACAGGAAAAAACAGAGGAAGGTTTCAACAGCATTGTACCGGAGGTGGCTTATGAAGAATAATAAAGAAGCCGCCCGCATGGCAGGATATATTTCCGAATTCCTCCATGATTATGCCCCACAGTTTCTAACATCCAGCGAACATACACTGAAATCTTACCGGGATGCGCTGACACTCTATATCGTATTCCTCGAAGAAAGAGACATCACGCATGACAGCCTTGGAAGGCACTGCTTCGAGAGGGACTTCATCGAGGAATGGATTATCTGGCTGAAGGATGTAAGGCACAGCTCCCCGGAAACGTGCAATATACGGCTCGGTTCTCTCCGGGCATTTCTGGAATTCCTGGGAAACAAAGAGGTCGGGCTTTTGTACTTATATCAGGAGGCAAAACTTATCAAACGCCAGAAATGCCAGAAAAGGAAAGTGGAAGGGCTTACCCGTGAAGCGGTCGCAGCAATCCTGGCAGCACCAGACCCTTCCACACGGACAGGGAAAAGAGACCTGGTATTTCTGACGCTTTTGTATGCAACTGCCGCAAGACTTGATGAGATCCTATCCATCAGGCTCTCGCATCTGTACCTTGATGCAGCTAAGCCTTACGTCAACCTGTACGGCAAGGGTAACAAGATACGGACGGCGTACCTTCTTCCAAGGGCTGTTGAACATATCCGGATCTATATGAAAGCATTCCATGAACCAGAGCCAGAACCGGAAATGTATTTATTCTATTCCCGTGTAGGGGGAAAATATGTGAAACTGACAGAGCCTGCGATTGACAAGCGGATAAAAATATATGCGGCGGATGCCCACAAAAGATGCCCGGAGGTTCCGCTGGATACCCACGCCCACCAGTTCCGCCATGCCAAAGCTACCCACTGGCTGGAAGATGGCATGAATATCATACAGATCAGTTTTCTCCTTGGCCATGCAAGCTTGGACACAACCATGCGGTATCTGGACATAACAACGGATGATAAACGGCAAGCGCTGGCTACGCTGGAGGGCGAAAAAGAAAAGAATGTCACCAAAAAATGGAAAGACAGCAGTGGCTCACTGGCTGATTTCTGTGGCTTGAAACGCTGAAATCATTAAAACGAAATCCAAACTTTTTCCGGCAAGAATCCTTTATTTTCAAGTGATTTGCGGAAAAGTTTGGATTTCTCCTAAGTTTGGATTTGTGGGAATGTGTATAACTGCCTTGCTCATGGAGTTGTGGGAAACGCTGTTTGCAGGACGTGGGAAAGCTGCACTTTGCTTTTCCATGTGCTGTGAATGGCGTTTTCCATGACGGAATAGGCTGTTATGCACATTTCCATGACGCAAAGCCCTTTTCCCTGCGCCTTTTCCCCTGCCCCCATATCCTCCCGGCTGCTATGCAAAAGGGCGGCTTTCCTGCCGTCACTGTTGCGGGATAAGCCCCCGGCGTGTGACATACTCCGTTGCATACATACGGTTTTCTGCGTCCCGTTCCTCCCAGTATTCCCGCAATGCGTTTTCTGCGGTTTCCGCAACATTCATCAGAAATCTTTCAAAGTCATTTTCTTTTGTCTTTGTGTTACGTCTGCTCATGGTCTGTTTCCTCCTGCAAATCTGCCCCGTCAATCTCGTAGAGGTCAAAGGGTTCTTCCGGCTTGATAACTGCCGGGCGGCGTTTTAGATACTTCTCAATGTCAAATTCATTCTTCTTGTCAAAATCGGAGAGGAATTTATATCTTGGGTGCTTCGTAATGTCGAATTTATCACTGAAAAAGGGACGTGCGCCCCTTACCTGCAAGATACATTTGCCGCCGTCCATGACGGCTATTTCATCTTGGCTCATAAGCTCCTTTCCCAATTTCTGATAGTTCAGCCCGTAGGTCTTTTCCTTTCCCCGGTTCTCGGAAGTGTTGTATAAATCTATGGTTTCCCGTCCCAAAAGCTCCGACATTTCTTTGAGCGTGGTTTTCTCCTTGCCGCCTAAGAAAAGGGTCGTGTCGCAATTCCCTGTGATTGTGTCGGCGTTGTCCTTGTAAATGGCTTTTAGCTGGCTCTGTGACTGCAAGATAATTGACGCGGATATTTCCCGGCTCCGTATAGTTGCTATGAGCTTTTCAAACTTCGGTATCTGCCCGATATTCGCAAATTCATCAAGCAAGCACCTTACATGGACGGGAAGCCGCCCGCCGTATTCATCATCTGCCTTGTCGCACAAGAGG
>OFFZ01002018.1_pt1 | contig 10962 bp, 5 predicted proteins | sample 1521631 | NCBI WGS metagenome assembly OFFZ01 (sample SAMEA3504102, study PRJEB24116) | mouse gut metagenome | biome: mouse gut; feature: mouse-associated habitat; material: faeces | place: Denmark | collected 2011 | reverse complement strand
CTCTCCGGCAGCTGGAATCCGCGGCAGCGGAACTGGCAGCGGGAAACCTCCACAGCTCATTGGATTATCGTTCCAGGGATGAAATCGGGAGCCTGGCCCATAATCTCAGGGCATCTATTGATATCTTAAGCACTTATGTGGACGATATTGCAAGGGCTATGAATGAATTTTCAAGCGGCAATTTTGACGTAAAGCCTGCAGTTGAGTGGAAGGGGGATTTTGTAGGGATCTTAAAATCCTTTATGGAATTTGAAAAGAGCATGGCGACTACGGTTAAAGGGATACAGAAGGTGGCGGACAGCGTAAAGGATGGTGCATTGCAGGTATCTGAAAGCTCTACCGACCTGGCGGACGGCGCTTCCGAGCAGGCAGGGGTAGTGGAGGAATTGTCTACTGCTATAGACAACATTTCCGGCCAGGTATCCAAGAATGCGGAAAATGCAAAGCATATCAGCCAGAGAGTGGAGAAGCTTGGGGAAGAAATCGTTACCAGCAACGGAAAAATGGGAGAAATGGTGGAGTCTATGAGTGAAATCAACGAGTCCTCCAAGGAAATCAGCAAGATTATTGCTACCATCAACGACATTGCCTCCCAGACAAACCTGCTTGCATTAAATGCCTCTATTGAAGCCGCAAGGGCAGGGGAAGCGGGAAAAGGCTTTGCCGTGGTGGCAGACCAGGTATCTGTCCTTGCCGCACAGAGCGCGGATGCAGCAAAAGATTCTACCAGATTGATTGAGTCTTCTGTAAGGGCTGTGGGCAAAGGGATGGTTATTGCGGATGAAACCGCCCAGCAGCTACAGCAGGTGGTGGAAGGCTCCAAGTTAATTACAGAGGAAGTCAACGGCGTGGCAGAGGCGCTGGAAGCCCAGGCAGAATCCTTTGTGCAGATTAATGAGGGCGTAAATAATATCAGCAGCGTGGTCCAGACAAACTCCGCTACTTCACAGGAATGTGCAGCGGCAAGCCAGGAAATGAGCAGCCAGGCGTCTACCCTGGAAGGGCTGATCAGAAGGTTTAAAGTGGCGAAATTTAAAAAATAATCACAAGGACACAGAGAGGCGGTGGAAAACCGCCTTTTGTGCATGGAGGAAAAATGGAAGCAGAATTTTTAAAAGAAATTAAAGAAAAAGCCGGGCAGGCGGCGGAGGAACTGCTGGCCCAGGCACGCCTGGCCAGGGGAGATATCCTGGTAGTAGGCTGCTCTTCCAGTGAGATTATAGGGGAGCGGATTGGGACTGCTTCAAGCCTGGGAGTGGCGGAGGCGGTATTTGAGGGGATTTACGGAATCCTATCGAAGCAGGGGATTTACTTAGCGGCACAGTGCTGTGAGCATTTGAACCGGGCGCTGATCCTGGAACAGGAAGCGGCGGACAGATATGGATATGAGACGGTGAATGTTATCCCACAGCCCAAGGCGGGAGGATCCTTTGCCGCCGCGGCATACAAGGCGTTCGAACATCCGGCGGCAGTGGAGCATATCAAGGCACATGCAGGGATGGACATCGGGGACACGCTGATAGGGATGCATCTGAAGGATGTGGCGGTGCCTGTGAGGATACGCACAAGACAGATCGGAGACGCCCACATAGTATGTGCCCGGACCAGGCCGAAATTCATCGGGGGCATTCGGGCCGTATACGATGAAAACGCCATGTAATAAAACCAATAAAACCCCATGCAGCAGGCACCGGTGCCGTGCATGGGGTTTTCTCAGGCGGTTAATTCCTGAATCAGCGTCATAATCGTCTTAATGGAATCCATCTGTCCGCTGTCGTTCATGGCGTCGCGGAAAGTCTGTCTGGAGAAGTATAACTCGTGTACCTTATCCACCAGCAGCTCCGTCGTCAGGTCATCCTCGTTAATTACGATGGAAAAGCCCTGTGACTCAAAGGATTTGGCGTTGAGCAGCTGGTCGCCCCGGCTGCTTGCGGCAGGGAGGGGGATCAGGATATTGGGCTTCTTCAGCGCCAGAAGCTCGCAGATGGCGTTTGCGCCGGCACGGGAAATTACCAGGTCGGCCATGGCAAAAAGGTCCTTCAGCTCCGCCTTGATATATTCGAACTGCCTGTACCCGGCAGTGTTCAGCAGCAGATTGTCTACCTTATCCTTGCCGCACAGATGCACTATCTGGAAATCCGTCAGCAGCTGGGGAAGGGCGTCACGGACAGCCTTGTTTACATTGGCGGCGCCCTGGCTTCCTCCGATTACCATGATGACAGGCTTGTTTGCACTGAAGCCGCACATATTAAGGCCGGAGAGCCTGTTACCCTGGGCGAGTTCCGAACGGATCGGGGAACCCGTAAGCACTGCCTTTTCCGCCGGAAGCAGCTTCAGCGTCTCCGGAAAATTGCAGCATACTTTCCGGGCCACAGGGATGCAGATTTTGTTGGCGAGTCCCGGCGTCATATCGGATTCGTGGATAATGCAGGGAATGCCCAGGGAGGCCCCGGCACGTACCACAGGTACCGATACAAAACCACCCTTGGAAAAAATGACGTCAGGCCGGTAGTCTTTCAGGAATTTCTTTGCTTCCGAAAAACCCTTTATAACGCGGAAGGGATCCGTGAAATTCTTAAGGTCCAGATAACGGCGGAATTTCCCGGTGGAAATTCCTACATAGGGAAGGTTAAAATCATCTATCAGCCGTTTCTCGATTCCGTCATAGGAACCCATATAAGTAACTTCAAATCCTGCATTCTCCAGGGATGGAAGCAATGCGATATTGGGGGTAACGTGTCCCGCGGTACCCCCTCCTGTCAATACTATCTTTTTCATAAATATACCTCTGTGTCTGCTCCGGCGGGCATTCATTCAAAGCCTGAAGCGGTGCTTTGCAAGCCTGTGCCTTTTGAGAATCAAAGCATTTTTTCGAGAGCCAGCGCCAGCTGGTCCGGGCAGGACGTTGGCTTTGAGCCGCAGCGGATGCCTTTTAATCTGGAAATCGCTTCTTCAGGCGTCATTCCCCTCACAAGTGCGCTGACACCCTGGAGGTTGCCGTGACAGCCGCCCGTAAACTGTACGGATTCGATGACCCCGTCCTTTAACTGAATGTCGATTTCTCTGGAACATGTGCCCTGTGTTGTATATTTCAGTGAATCCATGGAATCTTTCTCCTTTTTATTTTTATTATGGAACCGTTTCGCAGATTGTTCCTCCGGATCTTCCGACAGAAACTGCTCTGCCTTTTCTATTATTAAAGTCTATTCTACATTCTAACAGATTTTTCCTGATTCCGCAATCCGGGGGCTGAAAATTTTTGCAGGCACCGGGTAAAACGGATATTTAAAAGCTTTTTGTCGGAAAAGGACGGAAAAATGCGATGGAAAATTCTGTCAAGCCCGGATATTTTACGTTATACTGGAGACAGGGGATGGAGCAGTGCCGGCTTGAGGCGTATGCCATAGCCGGAGAAAAGTCATCTTTCGTACATAGTAGGACCGGAATAAAAAAGGAGGCGCAATATGTTTCGTGTATTTCAGGAGGAAAAGCTGATAACGAGCTGTATGTTTGCCTTTCTGGGGGGCAGTATTCTGCTCAGGGTATTTTTAGGGCTGCTCTACAGGAATATGATAAAGGAAGCTGATAATATGGCTACCACGAAGAACAGGCTGCTGAAGCAGTGTAAGACAAAATTTGCAAGTTGCTACCAGTTGGGCAACGGGGTGGCTAACATTCCCGTTTTTGTGGACAAGTTTCTGAACCGGATGACACTGGGGCGTCTCTCCTTTGAGACCATATACCATCTGTCGGGGCAGCTGATGCTCCTGTCAGTGGTATGTTCGGGAGTGGGCGTATGCAAATGTATTATAGAAGGACGGACGGTAGGGGAGGTGCTTCCATTTTACATTGTAAGCTTTTTCGGCCTGTATGCGTATTTCAGCATATCGACAGTGGTGGATGTAAGGGGAAAAAAGAGAGTACTTAAGGTTAATCTGGTAGATTATCTGGAGAACCACCTGTCACCCAGGATTGAGGTTACCAGGCAGGACATGGAGATGCTGTACGGGGAAGCGGTCTACGAGGAAAAACAGCTGCCCTACGGGCGTGTGCAGGGAGGAAAAAAGGGCAGGGGAAGAAACCGAAAGGGAGCAAAGGCCGTTCAGGCGAGGCCGGAAAGAAGGCGTACCGTGGAACTGATGCCCATAGAGAGCCGTATGGCTGCGGGAGGGGAGCCGTTCCGTGGAGGAATGCCGGCAGAACAGGTTTATACGGGCAGGCAGCAGATACGCCGGCAGGAGGAACCGCAGTTCATGGGGGCAGCACATCCGGAGGGCGTATGGCAGTTGGGGCAGGCGGAAGAGAATCAGCCCATGAAGACGCAGCAGCCGGAAGCAAGATTGCAGACGACGCATGAGCAGGAAGGAGAACGGTTCCCGGGAGCGCCGCAGCCGGAAGGGACAGTACAGCCGGCTCGGGAACAGGAGGGAGGACGGTTCCTGGGAGCGCAGCAGCCGGGAGGGACAGTGCAGCCGGCACATGAACAGGAGGGAGAACGGTTCCTGGGAACACCGCAGTGCCGGACGGAGCAGCCGGTGCGGTCTGAGGACATGAGACAGCCGTCGGGATGCGGACAGGCATGGTGGACGGAAGAGGGACGGCAGACATCGGAAGGCGCCCGGAGGGAAGAGGGAGAGCAGGCATACAGGATGGCGCCGGGTTCACGGACTGAATCGCCGGAGGATTCCGCGGCAGTGACGGAAGAGGAACTGGAGGCACTGCTGAAGGAATTTCTGACGACATGAGGAATATTGATGTTTTTTATTTTAAGGGACGCGCTCACTACCGCTGAAATGCAGGCAGTAGTGAGCGCCTTGCCGAATGACACGGCGTTTTGTTTCACATGCAGAGCTGCTGAATTTCATCAAAATTCAAAGTGCTGAGATGGGAAAGGCGGTTGCGTGCCTCCCTATATTTCTTCAGCTGCGCATATTCGCTGCTGTTTAGGCATAGCTTGTCGTTTTTCACCATGAAAACCAGTATTCCCAGCTCCACGTCCCGGAAATCCGTATATTCCTCACCGTATGCCGACTGGATTGGCAGTGCTGCCTGAATCGCCGCTGAATGCCTTTTTACGAAACTTTCCCGAAACTCTTCAATCACCGAATATATTGTCCTAATCTGGGCAAGCCAGATACAATGCGCCATCGATTTTGGAGTCTTTGCAAAAGTAAATTCCGTGCCGTCGCTGCGCACACAGTCACGGAGAATCTCGATGATCAGCCCCGCCGGGTCCGCCAGAAAGCGGTCATAACGTGCCAGGCATTCCGCACATAATTCCATATCGTTTTCGATGACGCCTGCTGCAAGCTCCGCAAGGTAATTTTTAATAAAGGTTTTCTCTTTTATGGAAGAGGAAGCAAGGGTGGAAAACACAATACGGTCGTATTCTCCTATGTAGTCATCAAAGGAATAAATCTTTATCCCCTTCTTAGCGGGTGCATTGTTGCCCGAATGCCATTCCAGAATAAAAACCGCAGCCTCCTTGCCTTTTTTGCGCTTCTTCACATATTCCGATACAAATCCGGTCCAGGCTTCCAGGGCTGAACGTGAATGAACCCGGACCCACAGGTAGCAGGAATGAAGAACGATGTCGTCGCTGTTCGCGAAAAAATCGGCATATGTTTTTGAAGGACGGTACATGGCTCTTTTTTCCGGTTTGCAATATTCTTTCAGTATATATTCTCCGGGTTCTTCCACATCCCGAACGGACTCGAAACGTTTCGAAGAGTTCTGCTGCTTCACGTTGTTCTTAATGGCGGACTCCATGGAAGAACGCCATGGGATAACCGCTGAAGACTGAAGCACAATGCTTTTTTCCTCCAATAGGCTCTCTGTGATATCCGAAACAAAAGACAGGGCATTTGGTACTTTCTCCCACCATATCCGTTCCATTTCATCCCTCCATGTAGTCCATAAGCTTATCCGCAACTTCCGTGTTGGTTCCCATCATCTGGAAAAATGTAAACCGGGTAAAAAGATAATGATTGTCGTCCGTACTGCGCAGCACGTTTAATTCCCGAAGCTCCTCCATAAACGCCGCTAATTTTTTGAGGTCAAGCGCGGCGATTTTGGTAATCTCAAGATCGATACCCGCTTTTTTGATATCATCCGCGGCATATCCCTTGCTGTAGCCGTTTGTATGGTAAAGATATGCCATCACCAGGGCGATCAGGTAGTAGTAATTATCTTCATCCAGCTTCAGGGTAATAATGTATTTCTCACGAATCTGCCGCATAAACTCCGGATCTGCCAGAACCTTTTTAATATGCTCTTCGCTGACCTCGTAAACGGGTGAGTCCACTTCATTGTATCCCGCATAGTCCTTCTTTCTCATTGCGTCCAGAAGCTTTGCGCAATACATTTGAATCAGGCCGGGGAAATAGTTTGTGGTGGCCAGGATCAGCGTTACAAGCGATTCCTTCTCCTTCGGGAAGCGCAGGCCCAGATAATGCAGCGGAACCTCCATCAGTTCCCGGGCCTCGGAAAAGTGAAAAGGCTTCACCGTCATCGCTTCCAGATGCGTCAGTACACTGTTATTGCTCAGAGCTGCCTCCCGCTTAAAGCGGACGATATTGCGCAGGCCTGCAATGACAAACTTAAAACGCCTGGGACCGATACTCTGGACCTCCTTCAGGGAGTCGAAGGGCTTGTAGTTGACGGCTTCACAGCTCTCTATAAATACATCCGCTTCGTCAAGAAGCAGGAGCAGGTAGGGGATTCGCTTATTCCCGGACTGGAGACGCCGTTTTATGGCCCTGGCCAGATCATCCCAGTCGGTGGTTTCGATGTCATCTTCCAGAATATCCTGGTCATACAGCTCATGTCCGATTTTCATAGCAGCTTCCTGGTAATTCAGCCCCTTAATTTCCACATAAACGGCACGGTTGCCGTTTTCGTCCCAGTTGATATCATCCTTTGCCTTTTTCAACAATGCGGATTTTCCCAATTGCCGGCCGCCATAAACGATATTTGCGCCTGTTGCAGACTTGATCCGTTCCAGCTCGTATTTTCTGCCCATGAATATCTCCGGCGGCATTACATTGACGGATTCCCATACATAGGGCTGATAATATCCGAAGGGAACAATCAGGGAAATCAGCATTCTGTTAATCTTTGTCTCGTCGAAATTGCGAATCAAAAACATCATGACGGTGCGGTCCACAACGCCTGAAAACTTATCGCCCAGAGAATTTTTAGTCTTTCTGGCCAGGCGTCTTCGCTCTCCTTTTGACAGCGCATGGTCCAACAATATCAATGTATGCTTTGCATTCACGATCTGTTTCATCAGATCGATTAATCCGTCCGCGTCATATACGCCGTTTATGCAGACCACTCTGAAGCCATCCTGGACGGCACCCGAACCGAAGGCGGCGATGGGATGTGTATAATGACTGATTCCGCTTCCCTGGACGGCTTTCGTCTGGACAATAAAGTTCTCGAATTTGACAATTTCATTTTGTGCTTTGACACTGTCTACGCTGAAGCCGAGGCAGGTCAGCAAATTGCTGAGGCGTTCTCTCCCCAGTTTGCTGCCGCCCGGAAGCCAGTTGTCTGCCAGCTTTTTTGCGCCCCTTTCTTCTTTATTTCTGGTACGGCTGTTCACAAGGCTGGCAAAATTGGACTTATGTGTTGCTACAGGCTGATAATAATCGTCATAATTATCCAGAAATTCCTTTAAAAAGTCCTCTTCAACCGCATCTTCCCCATCCTCCTCTATCCTCGTCGCCCTGGCAAGCAGGTCCTCCGCCACCGTATAGTTCTGCTCCTGGATCATGGACTCTATGCGGGCGATTCTCTTCTCCTTCACCTCACCGGTAAGAACCGAAACAGAGGTTTCCTTAAATGTTTTCAGCTGTTCCAGCAGGTCCGATTCCCTGCTTTTGGCGGTTTCTCTGATTTCCTCCAGATACGCGTCCATGACCTTGTTTAAGAAGCCGTAGTTCGCGCTGTTCACAGCCCAGCCATACCATTCGTCAACGATCTGCAGTATTTTTTCCTTTTTATCCTCGGAAGAATTATCAATCTGGCCATAGCTTTGGGCCAGCTCCAGTTCCCCTATGAAGTCCGCTTTTCTTAAATCCGCGGTCTCCTTTGCATACTTTTCCCCGGAATCGACGGTTTCCAGAAGCGCGGCCAGTTCCTCACGGTTTTCGGAATCCTCGTTGTATGCCAGGTAGTCAATGATGAGTCTCGCCGCGCCGTAATCGTCGCCCCGGTCTTCCAGAATTTCGGACAGGCGTTCCCTGTATGTTGCCCTGTGCCTGCTTATTTTGCGGACATGATTTATAATGCGGTTAGCCGGCTGCATTGACTTCATTTCCGAGGAATGCGTATTTAAATCCGGTAGGAAATTTTCATCCAGCATGATGTCGTCTGTCAGAAGAAATTCCGCATAGAAATATTTCCATGCATGTTCGTCGATTGTGCCGTCCATACATTGCAGGATTTCCTGTAAGGTTGTCAGTATGACGTTCAGTCCGGCAACCCGCTCCATATGGGAAGCTGATGCCGAAATGCCTTCCTTTAACTCGGCAATGGCAGCTGAAATATTCTCCCGAAGCGGTTTCTGCAGCCTTTCATATGCCGTTGTCCCCGTATCGTCGGTCCGCTTGTTCAGCTGTTCCGCGAGAACATACCATCTGGCCATCAGCTGCACCGCCTTCATGGTTGTATTCGTAATATTGCTGCGCAGATGGCTCATGAGATCCTCGTGCCGCCGGTACACCATGTTGCCGCCGGCCTTTTCCCAGAATACAACAATGTACTTCCAGAGCTTTTCCGCGTTTATGGTTGTCTCGGAAATCTCATCTTCTTCCGCGAAGAAATTTTCCTGAAGGAAATCCGTCATAAGGGGAAGCATTTCCAGGTCTTCATCAATAATTGATTTGATATACTGCCCGATGTCGCTGCTTACGGAAAACATAAGCTTTTTCGTCTCAATGAAGCGTTTCTGGCTTGCATTCTCCTTCTTTTTGCCCACGACGAAATTATCATAAAAACTCCCGGCCTCGCTCCGCAGCCTGGCAATGTCCCTGTTCAGCGCTGTCCGGCTTTTTGTCCTGTATCCGGCATAAGTATCAATCCCTCTGTTATATTCGTTCTTAAAGTCCAGCAGGGAGTATACAACCTGGCTCAGTGTAGGAAACGTATTTAAGACTTCATAATTTTTGATACCCCCGTAAAATGACTTAATGTTGTAGTCATAACGTACCTGGCTGGAAAAGAACATCCTGATTGCCGTGGAAACAGTCAGTGTTTCTTCAAATACACCACCTTCCGGAATCAGCCGGAAAACATTCTCCGTAGAGTAGATACAGCGCGCCAGAGGGTCGTTCAGCGCATAGGCAAGCTGATTGTATAATAATTCGTTCAGTCTGCCCGCCAGGGAACAGGATTTTGCATAGGCAGCAGCGCAGTAAAACCGCCGTTCCGCCAATAAGCCATATAGAACATCCATGTCTGTCTGCGCAGTGGTATCAAGGGCAGTGGCTTTTAGGGCAGCATTTACTTCTGCTGCGGGCGCTCTTTTTTCTGTCGTCTGCTGCGGTGGCTCCGTCAGGTCAGCGGAATCATCAGCTTCCGGTGCCGACGGCTCCGATACAGGTTCGGCTTCACTTTTATCCGAATCCGCATATAAAGCTTCGACATCTACCGGTTCCATGGACGGATATCTGCAATAACTGTTGTCGGACAGACTGTACAGCCAGACGTTTGCCCCGGAAAAATCATGTCCGGTTTCTTCCAGGAGCGCTTTTGCGAAAGCACGCGCTTTTTCATGGTTAATGCCGGCAGCATAGATCTGCGCAATTCCTTCGCATGCGTTTAAATGAACCGTTGCCGTTTCCAGGAAGGCGTCACATTCTGCCGTGTTATCCCAAAATGCGCCGACTGCCAGCTCACATTTTTCAGGAAACGCGTTTATCTTTATCAATGAAAAGAACGCATCTGTAAAAATACACATTTTTTCGGTGTATTTGGAAGTTTTTCTTTCTATAAAACGCTTGGCAATCAGTACATTCACGTTCACATAGGCAATCCTGGCTGCGGCGCTGGCGGCTCTGTCTTCAATACGCTCCCCCCATGCTTCGGACGTGCGTCTGCGAATACCGGCAAATTTGCTGCATTCCTTAAAGCTCATAGCCTTGATAAGCCTGGCTGACGCACAGAAGAATTCTCCGCCGGGAAATAACGAGTATTTCCGCAGATACCCTTTTTTGTATAAATGGCTCAAAACGGAATCCGCCAGCTTCTGCGGGATTCCCTTGGCCGCGGTCAACAGAATCCCTGCCGTACAATTTCTCGAATCCAGTTCTTTCAGTATTATTTTTTCGGCTTTTTCGACAGGTTCAATGCCTGTTCGCATATCGCTGACAAAGATACTGGAGGTTATCTTCTTTTTCTCCCCGGGATGAATCCCCTTTGAAAAGATTCCAAGATTTTCGTCAGCGGAAAGCAGGGCCGAATACTGGCGCAGCTTTTGGACAAAAGCGGAATCGCCTGCCGGTGTCCCGTCTGCCTCCGGGCGGGAGGTATCCGGGACGGCATCGGAGGAAACGTCCGAATTTGGAGGCATATCGCCGTCCTGGCCGTCAGCAGTTCCATCCAAAGACGCAAATACACCGGAATTTACTGATGCGTCTCCGGACGCGGAATCCGGTTCTTTTTCCGTCAGCCTGTCGGCCGGTCCCGTGCTGATAAAATATTTACCGCAGGCAATCCCAGTCAGAACTCTGACAGGATAATATTCTGATGCCTGTTCCAGCACTTCGATAGTATCTTCCGAAGTAAAGTCACTGCAGGATATGGCATTTAGAAAAGCCTGGGGTCCTGCAATCTCATTCCGGATATGTTCCGATTCCGGCGGTTCCCCGGCATTCAGGCACTTAAGGAATTCCAGGGCCGCTGTCTGATAGGGTTCCAGTGCCTGTGCATACACGCTGACCGTAGATTTTACGGCAG
>OFFZ01002010.1_pt1 | contig 10990 bp, 12 predicted proteins | sample 1521631 | NCBI WGS metagenome assembly OFFZ01 (sample SAMEA3504102, study PRJEB24116) | mouse gut metagenome | biome: mouse gut; feature: mouse-associated habitat; material: faeces | place: Denmark | collected 2011 | reverse complement strand
CCTCATGGCCCTCCACGGCATCGGCCTGTCCAATGTGAAGCGGGAGGCCGAGAAGTACAGGGGGAGCGTGGACATCCGGGCTGAGGGGAATGAATTCCAGGTGACTGTTTTACTGCAGGATAATATCTGATTCACTGCGAAAAGCAGAAGAACAGGAAGATTCGAAAGGAGAGATTATGTACTTAGACGATTTCAGCATCAAAGAAGTAAACACCTATTATGCCCGGCGGGGCGGCATACGGACGGCAAATGTCAAAGGCTATGCCAATGTGGGCAGCTTTTCCGGCCTGATGCAGCGGGCGGCGGCACAGGCCGGAAGGGCAGCGCAGACGGCTACAGACGTGGCCGCTGCGGAAAGGGACTCCCAGGCCACCGGGACACGCAGCACTGCCCCCCGGAACACCGCCGCGCAGACCCGTTCCGCCCTGTACGATGCCGCCACTGCACGTCAGGCCATCAATTCATCTTCGGCCAGGCAAACAGGTGCGGCGGCAGGGCCCGGCAGCGCCTCCGGAGAATCCGCCGCACAGGATGTCTCCGCCTCCGGCAACACCTGCTGTGACCAGTGCGATGCCACCAACCAACTTATGCTCCAGATGCTGTCCCGGAACCTCTACTCCCAGAGCGCCCTGAATTATCCCCTGTCCGGTTACAGCCCCTGGACGGCCTACCAGAGCATGGCCGGCATGCTGGGCAACAGCCTGTTCTGACAGCAGCCCCCGCCGGGCCTGGCACACAAAGACATCCCGGATATCCTGACAGAAGCCTACATTTCAGGCTGCCATCAGGAATCCGGGATGCTCTATCAGGGGCATCCTGTTTCAGGAGCCGCTCTTACGACCTCTTTCCGTTCTTTCTTTCCCCTGCCTTCCTCTCCGGAGCCTTCGCCTCCGGAACCTTCTTCGCCGGAGCGTCCGTCCCTCCGTCCTCTTCCATTACTACATCTTTGTCTTCCGGCCTGTTCCCCTTCCTCTGCGCCGCCTGCATCCGCCTCCTGGCGTTGCGGTCGTTCACGCTCTCCCGCAGCAGCGCATAGCCGGAGGATGTCAGCGGGATGAAGAACAGCATCCCGGAAATCCCGAACAGGCTGCCGCCCACGCTCACCGCCACCAGCACCCAGATAGCGGGCAGTCCCACGGAATTCCCCACTACCTTGGGATATATCAGGTTCCCCTCTATCTGCTGCAGCACCAGGAACAGTATCACGAACCAAAGGGCCTGCAGCGGATTGTCGATCAGTATCATGAAGGCTCCCACAGCGCAGCCGATGAATCCGCCCACGATGGGAATCAGCGCCGTAAACGCAATCAGCACGCCCACCATCAAAGCATAGGGCATTCCGAACAGGCTCATGGCCACCACGAACATAGTGCCCAGAATCACCGCCTCCAGACACTGTCCGGTGATGAAGCTGCTGAAATTCTTATACAGGAGGCTGAATATCTCCAGAGTCTTGGCTCCCACCTTATCCGGCAGATAGGCCGAAAGAACCCGTCTGCCCTGCTCCGCCAGCTTTTCCTTCTGGGTCAGCACGTACAGTGCGAATATAAAGGCTATCACCGTGTTCATGATGCCCGATATGATGCCGCTGGCCACGCTGACCGTGGAGTTCAGCACATCCCCCGCGCCGTTCTTCAGGAAATCGATGACGCTGTCCAGCATGGAATCCCAGTTGATCTCCGTCAGCTCCAGCTCGTCGATCCGCCTGGTCAGTTCCGGATAGTCCCTGACCAGCCGGTCCAATCCCTCCACTACCCTCTCCGTAAAGGCGGGAATCTTTTTCCCCACTTCAGAGGCGGTGGACACCACCTGGGGCACCACCGTGCCCACCACCAGGGCCAGCACCACTGCAACGGACACGATGGACAGCGTCAGGCACAGGGGCCTCTTGACCTTTCCGGCGCTCTTCCCCTGCCACCGGCCCAGGACCTTCTCCTCAAAGGCCCGCATGGGGATGTTCAGCACGAAGGCCATGACCCCGCCCACCAAAAACGGCGATACGATGCCGACCAGAAACGCCGCCCCCCGCAGCACTTCCTGGCTGTATATGATCGCTAGCACCAACAGCGCCGCCAAAACCATCAAATGTCTGATCTGTCTGATTTTTCCTCTGCTGAATTCCATATGTCCGTACCTTCTGCTTAAATGCTTTCCTTTCCTGATAGTTTGCTTTTGCCGCAGGTTCCGCGCCCTGGGGACGTCCCGGATTCACCCGATCAGCACTGTCTTTCCCGCAAAAGCAAATCCATATCTATGAATCCTCTCCGCGGGAATCCCCTTCTTCCACAGAACTGTTTCATACCGCATTTCTTCAATCTGCTTCAATGCGGATTCCACACATGCTTCCAGAGTCTCCCCGTGCCTGGCGTCAGCCACCTTAAACTCAATCAAAAAGGCGTCCAAATCGTCCTTCTTCGGTTCCAGTATGATATCATACCTGCCATAACCGCTCTCCCCGTTGGAGGAAATGCCGTATCCGTCCTTCAGCTCTACCAACAGTCCCAGGACGAATCCATGGTAGAATCGTTCCGGGCGGGCTTTTTCGGAAGGCTTTCTACCGCCGTCAAAGCTGCTGAAAAGCTCAGCAGCCAAATCATTCATATACCCGTTCATATCATCCAGATTGCCCGAAAGCAATGCGCGGATGAACCGATTGTAACAGCCCGCGCAGGGCTCGAACCACCCCTGCACCATCCGCTCGAAGGCAATGTGCACTTCCCTGTTCGTCAGAGACAGCACATACTCTCCGCTGTCAGCCCCGTCCTCCGTCCCACGGCTCTCCACCTTCAGGTATCCGCCAGCCAGCAGGAGGCTCCAAACAGACACCTCGCTTTGGCCCAGCTGGCTAAAGACAATCTGTTCGTCCACCCGGGTGTGGAGCACCTCTCCTCTCAACAGGCCCTCCATGTCCATCTTAATGTCAGGGCTTCCCTGTCGGACAAGCTTTCCAATCAGGCTGTTGGAACTGGTATTGGCCCAATAGGCCGCAAACCGTCCCGGCTTTCCCACCATTCCCTGATGAAAGCGGTCTTATCTACGTAGAAGCAGTTGTTTTCGATTATTTTACTGAAATCCTGTATGCCGATGCCGGTCTGCCTTACCATGGGGAACGCCTCCGTGTGGGCCACTTTTCGAAAAGCACAGGTTTCGTTTGAAGCCAGGAAGAGCAGTTTCCTATTAAAAACGGCTCTTCCATGCGCTTCAAAAGAGTTTATGCTTTTGAATGCAGTATAGCAGAGCCTGTTGTATTTGGCAAGGGATTTGCAGAAAGCGGGGAACAATTTCATCAGCCCCGCCTTACCGGCATATAAGGCGAACCTTTTTTCAATCGATACCGTCGATGCAGTCTTTCTTCTGGCGCATGGAAGTGTGTACGTAGAAATCCATGGTAGTCCGTATCGACGCGTGGCCCAGGATGGCGGACACGGTCTTGCAGTCTACCCCGTTCTCCAGACATGCCGTGGCGAAACCGTGGCGCATGGCGTGGAAATTGCAGTCCTCCATTTCGCAGCGCTTCAGGATCGTCTTGAAGCGTTTCTGGACATTCCGCGGCTCTGTGCAGGTGCTCCGCCCGGTCAGCACATAGAGTTCATCCCCTTTGCGCAGCCGCTTCAGGGCGTTTATCAGGTATCCGGGAATGGGGATTTCCCGGGAGGATGTGTGGGATTTGGGCGTCCTGATATAGAGGATGGTCCTTGGCTGCCCTGCGGAGGTGTCCGGATTCGGAATCCTCGATACTGTACGCTTGATATTGAAAGTACATGCTTCAAAGTCGATATCGCCCCACTTCAGGCCGCACAGCTCTCCTATGCGTATCCCTGTGCCCCGGCACAGCAGGATGGCCAGGGGGAAGATCGTCCTCTTCCGCAGCAGATATTCCTTCATCTTGGCGCTGTCCTGTATGGCCAGCACCCTGGATTCCGTCCTGCGGCAGCTTGCGTGGCAATACTCCAGAATCTCGCGGCCTATCAGCCCGCTGCGGATCCCGTATTTTATGATGAACTTGAATACCACAAGGATGGACCTGGTGGTGGTGTCCGCAAGCTCCTTCTCCTGTATCTTCTGGACAAAGGCCATGACCGCCTCCCCGTCCAGTTCCGCCAGGGGCATATCCCCCGCCAGGGGCAGGATATGCACCTTTACGCAATAGCTGTAGGTGGAAAAAGTGCTTTTCTTCACCGCCTCCTGCCGATCCTGCAGCCAGCCGGCGCTCAAGTCCTTCAATGTGCCGCAGGGCATGGCTGTCTCCCCTTCCCGGGGCTGCCCCTGGGCCGGATGGGGCTGCTCCGTTTCTTCCAATACCGTTTTCCGCCTCTGGTTCAGTTCGCTGTCTCTGGATGCCGTCTCATTCATCTTTTGTACCTCCTTGGAGTGTTATGTTTCATCCATAAACATACAGGAGTATCCCGAACCATGGTCATTTTTTCTGAAAATATGGAATTTCGGAGCGGAAAATCACCAAAAACTGTCAAAACGTATAAAAAAAGTTCGCCTTACTTGCCGGTAAGGCGAACTTTTTTGTCCGGATCCCCTCTCATCTCCATTCCAGCCGATGCAGCTCCCCCTTCTGCTGCATGCCCCCGAAGCCGTTCTGCCGCAGCGCCTCGTACAGCACGATGGCCACGGAGTTGGACAGGTTCAGGGAGCGGATGGCGGGGAGCATGGGGATGCGGATGCAGCTGTCCTCGCGCTCCACCAGGATCTCCTCCGGGATGCCCGCGCTCTCTTTGCCGAACATGATGTAGTCATCCGGCCCGTAGGACACCTCCGTGTAAGCGTGCCTGGCCTTGGTGGTGGCCATCCAGATCTTCGCGCCGGGATGAAGCTCGGTGAACGTTTCGAAATTCATGTACCTGTGGACCTCCAACTGATGCCAGTAGTCCATTCCGGCCCGGCGGATAGACTTTTCGTCCAGCCGGAAGCCCAGCGGCTCTATCAAATGCAGGGGCGTGCCTGTAGCCACACAGGTACGCCCGATATTTCCCGTATTTCCGGGGATTTCCGGTTGATGTAATATAATGTGCATGCTCTTCCTCCGCTGCATAAGGTTCCTGAAACCTTCCCTGCCGGGACGTAATTACTTATCTCTCCCTGCGCAGCTTCTCCACAAACCGGGCCAGCTTTGTCATTGCGATCCGCAGATTTTCCAGAGAAGAAGCATAGGATATCCTCAGGTACCCCTCTCCGCAGTCCCCGAAAGCGTTCCCGGGTACCACAGCCACCCGCTCCTCCTCCAGGAATTTCATGGCAAAGTCATCGCTGGACATGCCGAACTCCTTGATACAGGGGAAAATATAAAAAGCGCCGTAAGGTTCAAAACATTCAAGCCCCATCTCCTTGAAACAATGCACCAGGTATCTGCGTCTCTGGTTGTAGGCAGTACACATCTCCGCCACATCCTCATCCCCGTTTTTCAGAGCCTCAATAGCCGCATACTGGCTGGTGGTAGGGGCGCACATAATGGCAAACTGATGAATCTTGATCATCTGTTCGATGATGGGCTCCGGCCCGCAGGCATACCCCAGTCTCCATCCCGTCATTGCAAAGGCCTTGGAGAAGCCATTGATCAGAATGGTACGTTCTTTCATCCCCGGAATCTGAGCGATAGACACATGTTTTTCTTTATAAGACAATTCGGAATAAATCTCATCTGACATGACATAGATGTCATGTTTTATAATCACTTCCGCAATGGCCTCCAGATCCTTCTGCTCCATAATGGCGCCGGTGGGATTATTGGGAAAAGGCAGCACCAGTATTTTCGTCCTGTCCGTGATAGCCTCCTCCAGCTCCCGGGCCGTGAGACGGAATTCATTTTCAGCCTTTAAGTCAATGATCACCGGCTTCGCCCCCGCCAGCACCGCGCAGGGTTCATAGGATACAAAACTCGGCTGGGGAATCAGTACCTCGTCACCGGGATTAACCATGGCCCGGAATCCGATGTCAATGGCCTCAGATCCTCCCACTGTGACCACAATCTCCTTCATGGGCTCCTGGTATCGAATTCCCTGTTTTCTGTATATGTAATTGGCAATTTCCTCCCGCAGTTCCTTCAGGCCTGCGTTGGAAGTATAGTGTGTCTTCCCCTTTTCCAGGGAGTATATGCCTTCATCCCGTATATGCCACGGAGTGTCAAAATCAGGTTCTCCCACCCCCAGGGAAATGGCATCCTTCATCTCGCTGGCAATGTCAAAAAACTTCCTGATGCCCGATGGTTTGATGTCCACAACCTTTTCTGCTAACGGATTTCTCATGGGGTAATCATCTCCCTTTCGTCTTCTTTTTTCCTGGCAAGCACCGTGCCATGGTCCTTATACTTTTTCAGAATAAAATGCGTGGCGGCGCTGAGCACGGAATCCAGTGTGGACAGCTTATCCGACACAAAAGCCGACACTTCCCGCAGCGTCTTTCCCTCCAGGATAACCATCAGGTCGTAGCTTCCGGAAATCAGATACACACTCTGAACTTCCGGATACTGGTAGATGCGCTCGGCGATACTGTCAAATCCCTGTCCTCTCTGGGGCGTCACGCGCACCTCAATCAGGGCCGTCACCTTATCCCTTGAGGTTTTCTCCCAGTCGATCAGCGTGTGATAGCCGCAGATAATTCCTGCCGCCTCCATATCTGCCAGCTCATTTGCCACCTGCACTTCCTCCACGCCCAGGAGAACTGCCAGTTCCTTCAGGCCAAGCCTGCTGTTCTTCTCGATGATTGTCAACAATTCTTCTCTCATTTTCGTTTCCTTTCTGCCGAAGTCTTTTTTCCGGACAAATCCCGTTTAAGTCCGGGCATATATTTCATCCCTCTGTGGTCTGTCCAAATACCGGATTTCATCCCTGTTTACCAGAATCCGTTCATTCCCCTCCGTGACTTTTCCTACCACCGCCGCCGGAATTCCTTCCGCGGCAAGCGCCGCCGCCAGTCTGTTTCCGTCCCATGCAGTCATGACAAGACAGCCGCCGGACAACAGTTCATACGGGTTCACATTGCAGCACTCACATACCTCCACTGTCTCCTGGCGCAAAGGCAGCTTTCTCATATCCACTTCCAGCCCGCAGCCCGCAGCCTCTGCCAGTTCCCAGAGCGCCCCCAGGATCCCGCCCTCTGAGGCATCATGCATGGCAGAGACGCCGGCCCGCACCGCGGCTTCTGCCTCCGGCAGAACGGACAAATACCTGCCAAAGCCCTCTGCCTCTTCCACCAGGTAAGACGGATATCTTTCCAGCAGCTTTTGATGATTCCGTTTTGCCGTCACTGCCGTACCCTGAAGTCCGATCCATTTGCTGAGAAGGATATCCTGTCCCGGCTCTGCGGTTTTCCGGATATGGCATTCCGTTTCCGGCGCCTTTGCGAAGCCGGTGACCACTGCCAGCGGCCAGTTTACCGCGCCGGTGATCCTGGTCTGTCCCCCTGCGATCTCCATGGACAGTTCCCGGCAGGTCTCCTCTGCTTTTCCCATGATGGCGCGTATTTGGGCCTCTTCCGTGTGGGCCGGCAGCATGAGCACCAGCAGCACCGCCACTGGCTTTGCTCCGCCTGCCGCCAGATTATTGACACATTTCAGAATCAGCTCCCTTATGGTCATAAAAACTTCTGTACGGTCCTGACAGCAGAACTCCTCCTCTTCGATGGCAATCGGCGCCTCCTGTACACAGCTGACCATTCTTTCCTTCTCTGCCAGTGAGAATCCGCAGAAATCCCGCCCTGCTCCCGCACCGCTGTCCACGCCTTCGCATCTGTTCCTGATCTGCCTGAAAACAGACCGTTTGAGGACATTTTCCGGCACTTTTCCGATCTTCATGCATCCCTCCATACCGGAATCATGACAGTCCGGAAAGGTCTGCCCATCTGTGATCCGGGTTCTTCCGGGGGTTACTCTTCCCCTATCTCCTCGCTGTTTTCTTCCGCTCCCTGGGAAGTCAGCATGGCAATTACATTTCTCACATGATCCACACTGCCGGTGCCGATGGCGGCCATAATTTCCTCATATGCATATGGGTCTTCCGTGGCCACACCCACGGTAGCGCTCCTGGGTACCATCTTATAACTGCTGCTGTTCACCTGGGTACGGCTCACTTCCCTGCCATCCTCCAGCACCACTTTCCAAAGCTGTGCCTTGTACCCTATGTGGGCGCTGTCGGAAACCACATATCCTATGGGCTGCGAAGCGTCCGCGTAAATATTGTCCGCAGGAGGATTGTTGACCTCCAGCACTTTGCTCTCGTATTTGACTTCCCTGTTGGCAGGGCGTGTCTCCTTGCCGTAAATGGTAAAAGTAATACGTTTATTTTCCGTATACCCTTCAATATAAACCGGATATTCCAGATTGTTGACAAACTTGAAATCCTTTCCGGAACTCTCCGCAATGGCCGCATCTGCCGAAGGATCCACATAGGTCACGATCATGGAATGGTTATTGCGCTCCGTCACATCCAGTTCCGACAGCAATACGGCATTGTACAGTGTGGTGGAAACCTGGCAGATTCCGCCGCCCAGGCTGTCCACTACCTTACCGTTCATATAGGAACCTGCCATATAATACCCGTTTGCCTGGGAAAAGGGCGCCACAGCCTCATAGGTGGAAAATTCTTCTCCCGGATATAACAATGTACCGTTGATCAGATCCGCACCGTTTTTTACATTGGCGCTTCTGTTGGATCCGGAACTGCTGTAGGAAGTGGTAAATGTCCCCAGCACATCCTTCACCTGGGCCAGTTCCTCCGCGCTTCCCCTGGGTTCCTCCACCTCCACATCCAGCGGTATGGTGGCAGCCATGCCGTCCCATTCATGATTCAGGTAAGCGCTGACCTTGTCCACGGATGTCTCCACATCCAGAACATAGCCGGTCTGTCCTCCCACCACCCGGAACTCCCCGTTTTCACGGACCAGCGTGGCATCTTCCGCCTTCACGTCATATTGTACACATTTTTCCACCAGGACGTCACTGATAGCCTGCAAGTCAAAGGAATATGCAATGGGAAGCACCAGGTTTTCCCTCTCCAGATCCTTTAACAGCTTATATCTCTCTATCACATTGCCCTGGACACCCACTCCCAGGGCTTCCGACACCAGTTCCGGGTTCGCCCATGCGATCCCCAGTTCCCCGGCAGTTACCACCACCTCCGTTTCCGCGGCGGCAAGCAGCGTGATCTCCGTCTTCCGCAGTTCTTCCACATAGGATTCCACTGCCTGTTTCGCCTCGTCTCCGCTCATGCCGGACAAATCTATGTCACCTGCAAAAATACCTTTTTTAATGGTATCATTCTCCCTGGCACAGACCGTCATACCGCACAGCATCACCAGCACGGTCAGCAGAACCGGCATATATCCCCATCTTACCCTTGTTCTCTTCATTCTCAACACTCCCTTCCGGCTTTCCTCCCCGGTCAACATACCTCTGCCGTGCTTTAATAGAGCAGGGCAGTCACTGTGGAAATCAGCATCGCCAGCACCAGAAGAATCACAATCACTGCTGATATCCTTTGTCTCGTCTTTTTATTATTCATATGAAACATGGCAGACTCCTCTCTCCATACTTTTATTCATGAAAATTATATATGAATTTAGCGGTTTTGGCAAGCTTTATTCCTTTTTCCTCTTCCCATATCGCATTTCCTTTGCTATACTATACCGTAACATCCGTAAGTCCCTCCCCCTTCCGCATCTGCGTATGGCAGTTCCCGGGGCGCAGGCGGCTTTACCGGCATCCTACAATAAACAGCTGTGAAAGGAAACATTATGAATTTTGGATTTCTGGGCGCTTTTATTATGTTCGCACTGCTTATTTCTTACAACATAAGAAGACAGTCAAGAGCCAGCCGTAACAATGAAAAAGATTTCTGGGCACGGGAGTTAAAATCCAACTCCGTCCGGCGCAAATCTTTGGATGGTTTAAACTATATCCGTATCCCCCTGGAAAGTTTTCCCACCCATATACTGAACGAAAACAGCACGGTAATGGAATGTATCGACACACTGGAAACCCTCACCGACCAGAAAATTGTAAATCTCACCGGCTGGACCAACACTGACCTGAAACTGGAATACGGCACCGCCAATATCACCGCACTGACCGAATACGACCAGAACTACACTCTGCTGGTCCGCACACTGCAGAAGTGGGCAGACGAACTGATTGCCGCAAATTATCACAAGGAAGCTTCCGTTCTCATGGAATTTGCCGTAAGCACCAGCACTGATGTGAGCCAGACTTACTACCATTTGGCGGATTACTGGATATCCCGCGGAGAGCCAGGCCAGGTGGAACGCCTGATCCGCACGGCGGAAGGCCTGCGCTCCGCCAGCCGGAATACCATCGTACGGCATCTGAAAGAAAAAAGCGGACAGTGCTGAACCAGCAGCTGTCCGCTTTTCTTTCCATTATTTTTAATCTTCATATTCACTGTCAAATTCCAGAATCTTTCCCGTGACGGCGTCTATGGTATACTCATATTCCATACGGCCATGGAAGAAGTCAATTTCATACTCGGTGCGTCCATGCTCGGTTTCCATTTCCGACTCAGTGAACACTACCTCGTCCACCGAATATCCCGCATGCTCGGCCGCGATGCGCCTGGCCTCGTCCAGACTGATGTAGGAATCCATATTCCCACCGCTGCCCTCCTGCGTCTGTCCGGGGAACCATTCCACTTTTCTGTCCAGAACCATTCCCGAAGCACAGTCAATTTTATAGTCATATTCCGCAGCGTCTGTGTAGAATTCTATATCATATACTTGTATGCCTCCATCCCAGTCCAGTTCCGCCTTTTTGAATGTAACAGCTGTTTCATCCACTCCCGCATCTTCCAGGGCTGCCTTCCGGGCCGATTCCAGATCCATCTGTCCGCCATTTGCCTCTTCTCCGGATGCGCCTTGAGGTGTTTCTCCTCCTGCGCCTTCACGGTTTGCTGCCTGATTCCGGTCTCCCCCTTGGCCGGCGCCCGACGGTTCCCGGCTTCCTGCTTCTCCGTTCCCGGCGTCGTCTCCCGAC
>OFFZ01002006.1_pt1 | contig 11003 bp, 12 predicted proteins | sample 1521631 | NCBI WGS metagenome assembly OFFZ01 (sample SAMEA3504102, study PRJEB24116) | mouse gut metagenome | biome: mouse gut; feature: mouse-associated habitat; material: faeces | place: Denmark | collected 2011 | reverse complement strand
CGGTCCTGTTTATGCCTGAATGCTGATTTCCGGCGCGGGAGCCGGTTCCAGTGACGGCAGGGGGCCGAAATCAACCTTTTCCTGATCCAGGCGGGTTACGACTTCAGAAGTGATATCCACAGCCTGATCATAGGACAAGGCGCTGCCGGCCTCGAACACGACGGTCATGCCCTTTTCCGCGCGGCATTGGCCAATAACCTTCTGCATGGCTTCCTGAAGAACCTTCAACACTTTCTGCTGTTCCGCCTCCAGCGCACCCTGCATGGAATAGAGCTGCTGCTGCATTTCCACCTGAAGACGCTGCTTCTTCACATCGTCTTTTGCCTCCTCGGCCGCGCTCATTTCCTTCTGCATGGCATCCAGCTTCGCCATGGCTTCATCCTGAAGCTTTTCCAGGCGTTCTGTGGCAACTTTGGCCAACTTGGACTGCTCATACACCTGCACTGTCTGCACAATGCCGACAGCCTGCCTGGGAGCTTCTTCCTTATTGCCGCCCATGCCCATGAGGCCGAACATGCTCAGGGCCAGCAGGCCGCTCAGAATGACGCTTTTTTTCATCATCTCATCCTTAAAAAGTATGGCGCGACATGCGCGCGGTTGACCGTTTTCTCCACCGCCCAAAAAACAGCGGGGAAGGTGAAATACTATGTTTCCGCCCAGGGGGCAATATCCAACCCGCGAAATTTCCGCCCGCTTGGCTCTGCGGAGAAGGTTTCATCACTTTGTGTTATTGTCAATCGGCATCTTCATCCGCACAAGCAGCCGGAACAGCGTCCTCACAGGCTGAGAACAAGCCTTGCATTGCAAGGCTGCCGACGTTGCCAACTGCCTCAGCCCTCACTTTGCGCCGGGTTCTTGTCCACAACGGCAGTATAAATATGACGAGCGGCGAGCACCTTGCGCACAAAGGAACGGGTTTCCCGTGCGGGCAATGATTCCAGAAGCTTGTTATACACTTCCTCCGCGGTCATGGCATTAATGGCCTTAAAGGCTTCCTCCCGGCTCGCTCCGAACTGACGCAGCACCATGTTGGAACCGCCGTTATATGAGGCGATGGCGCAATATTCCCGGCTCAGGGGGTCCTTGATGCCGCCAAGATGGGCGGAATGCAGCAGATGCAGATAAATAACGCCGTAGCGGATATTTTGTTCGGGGTTGAGCAGTTCACCGGAGGAAGGCTCGCCCCCTTCTCCCAGCCAGCGGCGCACCTCACGCCCGGCCGTTCCCGGTACAATCTGCATGAGCCCGTGCGCACTGCGCACGCTGACCTGATTCGGATCAAAGCTGCTTTCCACCTGCATGACCGCGAGCACAAGAGCCGGGTCAAGCCCATAACGGAAAGCAAGGCGGCGGACAGTGTCATGATAGCGCAGGGAGCGCTCCACCATGGTCTTGCCGGCGAATCCCGGTTCCAGCTGGTTGCGGGGCAGAACCGTGAACTCGGCGATACCGGGACACAAGAGTGCTCCGGAAAGTTTCTTTTCATGTTCCGGTCGCGCAGAAATACGGGCGGAAGCGGCCAGAAGCTCCGGCACGCCGCGCGCCGGCCCCGATCTGGAGAAAGCAACGGGACGCGGCGTCTCCGCCAGAAGCTCTTTCAGCAGAGAAGGATATGCCCTGTCTTCCCAAGGCGTGGAGAGAAGTTCAGCCGCTCCCTCGGCAACGAGTTCCGAAGTCTCCAGACGCAGATGGCGCTGGGCACTCGGCATGGAAGATCGGGCGGCGTCAATCGTGGGATCGGCCAGCGGCAGGCTTGATTCCTGCAAGGATCGGCACAACGGACGGCTGACGCTGGGCAGGGAATGCGGCCAGGGAAGGAAGCCGAGCGAAAGCCCGACCAGCACCAATCCGGCCATAGCAAAACTTATGCCCCACATCTTCTTCCGCTCTTGCATTCTCACCGCCTTTTCTCCGTTTCCAGCCAGAGGAAAACCCCTATTTTTTCTGGAAGCGTCCTTGTCATTTTCGCAGACTTGTACATTCTCTGCAAGCTTTGCAAGCATGATGCCAATTCCCGCCACACAATCCTTATATGTTCTTCTTGCGGTACGGGCGGCGGAATTATGACGCAGCAGCCGGCGGGACGACACTCCCGAGGCCGGATCGCTCGCGCCTCCGGCGGTCAAGGTTATGTTCAACACTATTCTGGAACAGAGCCGAGCGAAAAAGCTCTAGACTTTCCCGGCCAGTTCCTCCAGCCGGGCGCGATCCAGAATGAGCAGCTGATGCCGGGTGAACCTGCCCAGCACGTTCATTTCCCGCAGGCGGCACAGAATACGGGTCAGCGTAGTGCGATGCATGCCCAGCAGCAGCGCCAGTTCCTGCTGCGTCATGCCCGGAGCGAAACGGTCGCTTCTGCCATGGCGTTCGGCCAGTTCGCACACCACGCGGCACACCTGTGAAAGGGAATCCGCAAGGGCCGATTCCGCAAGGCGCTGGGAATGAATGACCAGATGCACGCACAGCGACTGCACCAGATTGATCATCAGATCCGGGTGCTCCGCCGCAAAGCGGGCATCCGTCAGAAGCGCCGCGTCAAACAGCGCCACTTCGGCGGCCTCCATGCATGTAACCACAGTGTTTTTCACATCGTCAGCCACCACGGAAGGCACGTTCATCAGTGATCCCGGTCCCGCGTACAGAATGGTGCGTTCTTCTCCGCCCCGGCCCACATAGGAAAGCCGTATCCGCCCGGACAGAATGTAGTAAAAGCACGGCCTGCCGTCTTCTTTCATGCCCGCGCCGATATCAATGGTCTGCCCTTTTCGGAAAACGCGGCGCGAGGCGAGATGCAGCACACGCTCCCACGGGGAATTGAGCCTGCCCACCGTGGAGCCCTTCATAAAAATTTCCTTCATGATCCGTTCTCCCCGCTTGGCGTTCCGGAACGCCGCCCCGGCGCACAATCAAATCACGCTGCTTTCATGGAAGCATTGGCTCAAGCTGTGTTGCAGAACCGTGTTCAACCCGGCTCGCTCCTGCCGCCCGCATCCAATTTCAGCTTACAGCCAGGCCGGAGCTTAGGCCAGAAAAAAGCATGCTCCTGGCGCATGCCAACTTGACATATATCAAATAATGTTGAACTATTAATCCATGCAGACAAAACAGGCCGGCAAAATCTTTGAGGCGCTTTCCTCCGATGTACGGCTGGACATATTCCGGCTGCTGGTCAGACACGCGCCTGACGGCCTTGTGCAAGGCGATATTGCCAGGAAGCTTGGCATCCCCTCCACCAATCTTTCCTTTCACCTCAAGGCCATTGTGCACAGCGGGCTGGTGGATGTGGAGCGTGAAGGGCGGTTCATGCGCTACAAGGCCAATATTCCGCTTATGCTGGAAATTGTGGGCTATCTCACGGAAGAATGCTGTTCCGGCAATCCGGAGGCCTGCCAAAGGTTCAGGGATGCAAGCCCGGTGAAGCATATCCTGCCCCCGCGGCTTGATTGAGAGGGGCTATTTTTTTGACTCTGTCACAGAACAGTGTTGGTAGCGTCGCGCGGAGCGTATGGTTTTGCTCCGGCACAGGCGGCAATATTCATTGCCTCAACCCTACCCGTGTTCCACACGGGCGAGCGGCGGGCGTTAGGCAACGAAGGAGCCTTGCGAATGGCGACAGCAGAGATAAGACAGCATGTATTTACGGCTGACTCGCTCGCGCCTCCGGCGGTCAAGGATATGTTCAACACTATTCTGGAACAGCGCCTTTTTTTCACAAAAAAAATCAACTGATCAACATCTGTTGATATAATAAACAGGGAAGCGCGCATGAACGCAAAAAATACGGCCTGCTGCTCCGGGACGAAGCCAAATGCTCATCTGAACACCCCCAGGGGCTGGAACACAAAATATCTGACAGTGATGACGGCCCTGGCCGCACTCTGGTGGCTGGCGTACAGCCGCATTCTCCCGGCGTCGCACCGGCTGGTTTTCGGGCTGCTTGGCATGGCTCCGGACTCGCACCTGGGCGCCGCGCTGGAATTTTTTATCTATGATACGGTGAAAATCCTTCTGCTGCTGGCGGCGCTGATATACGCCATCGCCTGGGTGCGCGCCTCGCTGAACATTGAACGGGTGCGAGACTATCTTGCCGGAAAACGGCGCGGACTCGGCTATTTTCTCGGCGCGCTGTTCGGCTCGGTCACGCCATTCTGTTCCTGCTCCAGCATCCCGCTCTTTCTCGGTTTTACCATGGCCCGCATCCCCGTCGGCATTACCATGTCGTTTCTCATAACCTCGCCGCTTATCAATGAAATCGCCGTGGTGCTGCTGTGGGGGCTGCTCGGCTGGAAATTCACGGCAATATATGTGGCGGTGGGCATGGCGGCGGGCGTCATCGGCGGCTTTGTCATGGACGGCATCAGGGCGGAGCGCTGGCTGCAACCGTTCATCATGGAAAGCATGAACAACGCCCCCGCCCAGCGGTATGTCAACGAAAGCGGGCAGGCGCGGAAGCTGACCATCAGGCAGCGGCATATATTCGCGTATGGGGAAATGACTTCCATCTTCAGGCGCGTCTGGAAGTGGGTCATCATCGGCGTGGGCACCGGCGCGGCGCTGCACGGCTTTGTGCCGGAAAACTGGTTTGCGGAACATCTCGGCACCGGTGAATGGTGGTCGGTTCCCGCTGCCGTGCTGCTGGCTATTCCCCTCTATTCAAATGTGACGGGCATCGTGCCGGTCATGGAAAGCCTTCTGGTCAAGGGCTTGCCCGCGGGAACCACGATGGCTTTCTGCATGAGTGCGGTAGCGGCCAGCATCCCGGAAGTGATGATGCTGCGCCAGATTATGACCATCCGGTTGCAGGCGGCCTTCATCGGCTACCTGTGGGTGATTTTCACCCTGACCGGCTGGCTGTTCAACTTCCTCGGCCCTTATCTATAACGCATTCAGTGAGAGCATCTTGCTGTTGAACGGCTCTCACCCGACAGGAGGCAGATAATGGAAATCAAAGTATTCGGCCCTGGCTGCGCCCGATGCACGGAAGCAGAAAACCTGATCAGGGAAGTCGTCGCCGCCAGGGGCGGAGATATTACCGTGCAAAAGGTGTCCGACTTCAGGGAAATGATGGCGGCGGGCATTCTGTCCACACCGGCAGTCGCCATAAACGGCGTGGTCAAAGCCACGGGGCGGGTTCCAGGCAGGGATGAAGTAGCGGCCTGGATCGACGATGCCGCCGGCCCGGCCTCCGACTGCGGCGGGAACTGACAGCGCATCCTGGAGCCAGAATCCTCCCGACGTCGGGCGGAGTGAGGGGGCTGGCCGACAATGCTTGCAATAACGGAACTGCTCGAAATACCATGCCCGCGAATTGAAACAGCTCAATTCGCGGGCATCCTTCAGCACAGGAAAGCCGGGACAGGCTTCTTTTTTACCGTGTTGGATCGCTTACGTCGGAAGGCGAAAAACGCCTATTTCTCCATATCGCGCAAACAGCCGCGCACAAAGGCCACGGCGGAGGAAACATCCGTCACCTCGCCCCGGATCTGGGCCTGGAGCAGCGTCTCACGGATAACGCCCACTTCGGGGCCGGGGGGCAGTCCGGTAAATTCCATGATCTCGTTGCCGTTGAGCAGAGGCTCCACCATTTCCAGGGGCTTTTCCGCCCGCTCAAGATATTTGAGATTATGGTTGAAATTGGTGTAATTGCCGTCCGCCTGCGCCTTGATGTTGGCGCGGGCCATTTCAATCAGGCGCTCGGTATCGGGCAGGGAGCGGAAACGGCGGATGCCGCGATCCGTCATCATGGACTGGAAACGCAGCTGATTGCGCACCAGGCCGCAAATGGTGTCGATATCTTCCGGATCAAAGTGCATGCGGCGCAGAATCTTGCGCGTCACCTTGGCCCCCACGCGGTGATGCTGGAAGAATGTCCAGCGCGCGCCGTTGCACTCCGCCGTGTACAGCTTGCCCACGTTCTGGAAGAGCACGCCCACCACGCCGATCCAGTCGTGATGCAGCTTTTCTTCCGGGTAGTAGCGCATGCAGTCGATAGTATGCTGAAAAACGCTCTGCTCCTCATCCACCAGCTTGCCCTTGTTCTGGCGCAGGGAGGCAAGCGCGGCGACTTCGGGCACAAGGCCGGGCAGAATGGCGGAATCCGCCAGCAACTGCACGAAGCGCCACATGTTTTCCGCCGCGACCTGCCGCCATTCGCGCACAAATTCACCGGCGGGCACATAGTCGGCGATGCGGCCGGAAGTCTGCACAATGGCCACCCAGGTGGCGGAATCCACGGGCAGATCATAGTTTGCCGCCATGCGCAGCACACGGATGGCCAACGTGTAGTTGCGGGCCAGCGTCAGCTGCGGAATGCCTGCCAGCCGGACGCAGCCGCAGCTGACATCCTCAATGACCCGGTCGGAATTGAGAAAGCTGCTCAGGCGCATGACCGCGCCGTACTTTTCTTCCGAGGCGGCGCGCAGAGCGGACTTCATATGAGGGGTAATGGGGCAGACGACTCTTTCCGGGTGGGAGGCGTCACTGACATCCGTGGGATAAAAACGGTACAGAACGCCGCTTTCTTCACTGCGCACAGTGCCGATGACTTCTTCCTCGGTACTGTGTACAAGATTGGGAAACAGCTTGCCCAGCGTCTCAAAGTCGGGCTCACAGGCGATATCCAGTTCCTTGATGCCGGTCATGTCATACAACTGGCTCTGAAGGGAGGTATTAATGATATATGCGTCGTACCCATTGCGCAAAATAGTTTTGCACAGACTGGTCGCTTCCTTGAACAGGTTGTCCGCTTCTTTGATGAACATGAAACGCTCCTTTCAATTACCGGCTTCCCGCCGGGCTGCCGAAGTTTCGCATATTTTCACGCGGACGGCAATGCGGGGAACCCGGCGGCCTCAACTCGGGTCAGGCCCGGGTGCGAATCAGCGGAACCACGTCTTCCGCGCCCAATACGTCATTCAACGCTTCACGCGCGCGTTCCGACGGCCTGAGCAGCCCGCTGCCCGCCAACGCTCCGGCTGTCACATCGACTGAAGCTTCAGCTTTGAGGATCTCGCCCGGCGTTTCCAAGGAAAGCCCCAAAATATCCACGCGATCCTCCAGTGCGGCCTTTTTGCGCTCCCATGCTTCCGCCTGTTCGCGCAGACGGCGTTCACGGTCATCGCGCGTGCTGGCAAGGTACAGATGCAACTCTTCCATGCGGGTTTCGCGTGCCTTTTTGGCGGCCAAAGACTGCCGCAACCAATCTTCAATGCTTTGCCGCACGGAGGGAGAACTCTCCCGAAGGACACGGCTGATACCCGGGCTCGGCAACTCCGGCCCTTCCAGCTTTAACTCTTCATTTTCGCGCATGATGCCTCCTATGCTTTTAACACATCACGAGCATGATGCCTGCCATATCTTGCCCCGTACCTGCCCGATTTGCAAAGAGAAAAACAGGAACGCCCTGTTGCAGAATCGTGTTGAAGCCATCCTTGACCGCCAAAGGCGCGAGCGCAGCGAGATTTGAGGCCGACCCGGCGGCCCCGCAGGGGCGTTTGTCTTCGGGGGGGAAAGCGTTTATAGTGGGGGCTACCCCTTTCCTTTCCTCACTCAGAGAGTTTCCAAGGCAGGCGCCATGTCCCATAAACACGATTCTCTTCAAGCTTTTCTTAATCCTGCTCCCTTCCCCCCCCAGCTTCTGCCGTTGGGTACTCGCCGCCGTCAGCTGGACGTGCATGGCAATTACCGGTGTTCCGTGGAGGAGTCCACCGGGCGGGAACTCGCCGTCATTGAGGGCGCCCCTTCGGTATGAACGGATTGCACAGGATTCGGGCTTCCGCCGGTTCAGGCAAGACGCACCGGCTGACTGGCCTGTTTCTGGAGATGTTGGCCGGGAGTAATTCACCTGCGGGAGAATTTGCCGGAGAACACGGCGCAGGGCAGGGCCGGAACGGGGGCTGCGCTTTGCCTTCCGCAGACGGTGAAGCGCGGGCGTGGTCCGACGTCATGGGCGTAACCTTTACCAACGCCGCCGCACAGGAAATGAAGGAACGCGTTCTTTCCCGGCTGAAAAAAATAGCCCTGGGAGAGGAAAAAGCCCCGGAAAATATGCACGGTTGGACGCGGGAAACAGCGTCCTCCGCCGTGGACGATCTCCTGCGGCGTTATGACGACCTCAATCTGCGCACCATCGACAGCCTGCTGCATCTGGTGGTGCGTCAGGCCGCTCTGGAGCTGGATCTGCCGCCGGATTTTGAAACCACGTTCAACAACGCCGATCTGTTTGGCCCGCTGATCGAAGATATGGCGGAACGGGCTCGTGAAGGGGGGCAGAACGGCGGGGATGAGCTGCGCGCCGCTTTTGCCGCTGCCTGTGAGGAAGAGCTGGCCTACGGCGACGCCCGAGGTTTTCTGGCCGGCAAGCGTGTGCGGGATCGTATTGCCGAGCTGGCCGGCTGGCTGCTCTCCCTGCTGGATCAGGGGGAAGGCGAAACGCTGGAACGTCTGCTGGAAACGGCATCTTCCCGGCGTATGGCGGAAACGCTGGAAACCATGCTTCGGAATATCCTTGCGGATGCTGCGGTGCTGCGCGATCTGCTGGAAAAGGAAGGGCTTAAGTCTACCAACGGCCTGATGAAAGCTCTGGCGGCCCTGCCGGGCAGGCTTGACCTTTCCCGTCCTGCGGGAGTGAGGGATATGACCTATTGATGCCGGGCCGGAATGTGCGGTGCGGCTGGTCCTATATTTTTTGGATCGCCTGCACCAGAGTTCATTCCCTGGCGCTCTGTTGCAGAATAGTGTTGAAAGTATCCTTGACCGCCGGAGGCACGAGCGCAGCGAGCATGGAGTACGCCCCTCCGCCGCATGGTAATAGCGTTATCAACATGGTTCTACACACAGTCTTCCCCGGAAATGGGTGCGTGAACTTTTGATTCAGCGCCATGTAATGTTGAATACAACGCATTCAACGTTACATGGCGCTTCGCTGAAGAAGAGTGCTAGAATCCTTTGTTTTGCATCAGGCAGATGAGATCACAGACACGATTGGAGTAACCCCACTCATTGTCGTACCAGCTGACAATTTTGGCCAAAACGCCTTCCTGTACCGTGGTGTATTCGGCCTCCAGGATGGAGGAGTGCGGATCGCCCTTGAAGTCCATGGAAACCAGCGGTTTTTCACTGTAGGCAAGAATGCCCTTGAGCGATGTTTCCGATGCGTTTTTGAGTGTGGCGCGCAGTTCCTCTGTGGAGGAGGGGCGTTCAAGAACGGCTGTGAAATCCACCACGGACACGGTGGGCGTGGGTACACGAAGTGAGTACCCGGTAAAGCGCCCTTTCAGGGACGGAATGACTTTGGCCACGGCCTGAGCTGCTCCCGTAGAGGTGGGGATGATACTGCACGCGGCAGCGCGGGCGCGGCGCAGATCCTTGTGGGCCATGTCAAGAATCCGCTGGTCATTGGTGTAGGAATGGATGGTGGTCATGGAGCCCAGCTTGATGCCGTAGCTGTTCTGAAGCACCAGAGCCACCGGAGCCAGACAGTTGGTTGTGCAGGAAGCGTTGGACACGATATGATGGCGGGCGGGATCGTACATGTCATGGTTGACGCCCATGACGATAGTAATGTCCTCCTCTTTGGCCGGGGCGGTGATGATGACCTTTTTCGCCCCATTGTCGAGGTGAACCTGCGCCTGCTTTGCGGAACGGAAGATGCCGGTAGACTCCACAACCACATCCACGCCGTAATTTTCCCAGGTCAGCATTTTGGGATCGCGCTCGGCAAAGCAGTGGATGTTCCAGTCTCCCACCTTGGCTTCCGTGCCGTCGACTTCGGCGTTGAGATGCGCCGGCCCATAGACGGTATCGTATTCCAACAGATGAAAGTTGGTGTCGGCATCAAAAAGATCGTTGATGGCCACAACTTCCGCCTTGTCCTGATAGGCGGCGTGCAGCGCCCGGAATACCTGACGCCCGATACGGCCGAAGCCGTTGATGGCGACTCTTATTTTGTTCATGGCAGCTCTTCCTTTTGAGAGTATATCAGAGGTGTCTCACTACAGAACTCCTGACCGCGCGACGCGCCGTCAGTCTTCAAAAACCTGATAGGCGTGCTTGGTCAGCAAATCGTAATTGTTGCGCAGTTCATCATGCAGCCGGGCGTTTTCAATGGCGACGGCCGACACGGCGGCCACGGCCTGCATAAAGCTTTCTTCCTCCGCTGAAAAATCGCGTTCTTCGGAAGAGTATACGCGCATCAACCCGATGGCCGCGCCGTTCGCCATAAGCGGCGCGGAGAGTACGGAAACCAATCCCTCCGCCTTGGCGGATTCGGGATACTGAAAGCGTCCGTCGGCCGCGGCGTCCCGCAGATGGATGATGTTGCCCGCCAGCACTTCACTGTCCATGCCGCTGCGCTTTACTTCCACCGGGCCCTTGCGCATGTACGTGGCGGAAAGTCCCCAGGCCGCGCTGGGCAGGAGAAAATGCCCGGTGCGATCCAGCAGCCGGATGGTGCTCGCCTTGCATGCCATGGTTTTGGCGGTTTCTTCGGTTATTTTGTGCAGAACCTCCCGAGGTTCGAGGCTTGAGTTGATCACAAGCGCGACATCACGGAGCGCGCGAAAATAGTCCTGGGCCATAAGAATACTCCTTTTGTAGAAGAACAACAAAGGCTGAGTGTTCGGGAACAGCGGCGCGGAACCCTGCCTGGACTCTCTGCGGCCGCTTCAGGGGGACGCCTGGCTGACGCATGGACGCGCCAGCCCCTGCTTTCGAGAGGTATGGGCCTCTCCCCGCTCAATGTATTTGAGCAGTTTCACAACTTTGGGACGACAGGTGCGGAAACATCGATCCGACAGAGGCCGCCCTGCCGGAGCGTACGCACAGGAATCGCGGACGCTCCGGCGTCTTCAGCTGTTTGCGCAGCTCCTTGCTGGGGAACAGAACTGCATGAAACTGCTTTACCCCCACAAGACAAGATTTGTCTTCAGCGCGTCATCCAGTCCCTCGGTCACGGGGAAAACGCGAATGCCATAGGCGTAGCGGCCGTTTTTCGCGGCGGTGTA
>OFFZ01002001.1_pt1 | contig 11013 bp, 8 predicted proteins | sample 1521631 | NCBI WGS metagenome assembly OFFZ01 (sample SAMEA3504102, study PRJEB24116) | mouse gut metagenome | biome: mouse gut; feature: mouse-associated habitat; material: faeces | place: Denmark | collected 2011 | reverse complement strand
GAAGTGAAAAGGATACGAGCGGCGGCGCCGACGGCCCGACGTCCGTCTATGTTGCGGAAGGCAATGAGAATGAGGAGACGGCAAAGGAAGCGGAAGCATCCCAAAGCACGCAGGAGACGGCAGGCGACGGAGCGGTATATAAAGTCGGAATCGTGCAGTTTGTGGATGATGCGTCCCTGAATCAGATCAACAGCGCTCTCTGCGAGCAGCTGGACGCAAAAGGGGAGGAACTTGGCGTCACTTTTGACTATGCAGATTACAATTTTAACGGTCAGGCGGACTCTACCATGCTGAATCAGATCGCACAGCAGCTTATTGCGGAGGAAGTGGATGTGATCATACCGATCGCCACGCCGGCGGCAGTGATTATGCAGGCGGCAACGGAGGATTGCCGGATACCGGTTGTATTTTCCGCGGTCAGCGATCCGGAGGGCGCAAAACTGGTGGCATCTTTGGAGGCGCCCGGGTCTAATGTGACAGGTACGTCAGACGCGCTCAACACAAAGGCTGTGATGGATCTGATGTTTGCGGCAAACCCTGATATCAAAACGGTGGGACTGCTCTATAATAAGAGCGAAGATGCTTCCAGAGAGCCGATAGAAGACGCAAAGGCGTATTGTCAGGAAAAGAATGTGGAAGTAGTGGAAAAGACGGGAACCACCAACGATGAAGTGATGCTGGCGGCGGACGCGCTGACAGCGGCAGGCGTAGACGCGGTGTTTACGCCCACCGATAATACGATCATGACGGCGGAGCTGGCAATTTATGAAAAATTCACGGAAGCGGAAATTCCCCACTACGGCGGAGCGGATTCCTTTGCCTTAAACGGCGCGTTCTGCGGCTACGGCGTAAATTATGTGGAACTGGGAAAAGCGACCGCGGATATGGCGGCGGACATTCTGGTAAACGGAAAAGACCCTGCGGCTGTGCCGGTGGTATCTCTGGATAACGGCATCGCCACGGTGAACACGGATACGGCGCAGGAGATCGGACTGGATTACAGTATGTTTGAAGGAATGTGCAGCGAATTGAAGGAAATCACCACTGCAAAGGAATTTGAGTAACCGGATGCAGAGAAAGGAATGGTAACAGTGAAGCCGGAGGCTGAACCGTTACCATGAATGAGCCGGAAGATGAAGCTGTCCGCATCGGCACAGTCCTCAGGGCGGACAGCGCCGGTTTCTGAATAATAGAAAGAACAGGGAGGCTGTCATGTCAACCATTTTTACCTTATCCATCTTACAGAGTGCTTTGGAACTGGGATGTATCTACGCCCTGATCGCCATAGCACTGTATATATCTTTTACTTTACTAAATATAGCAGATTTGTCCACGGACGGTTGTTTTACGCTGGGTTGTGCGGTGGGAGCCATGGTGACGATGGCAGGACACCCGGTGCTCGCTCTTTTTATGGCTATGGGTGCCGGTGTCTGTTCCGGTTTTATCACTGCCTTTCTTCAGACAAAGATGGGTGTGCAGTCCATTCTGGCAGGTATTATCGTCAACACCGGCCTGTATACCGTCAATCTGGCAGTGATGGGCTTTTCTTCCAATATCAACCTGTTTCACTGCGATACTCTGTTCAGTCTGGCAAAACAGGTTTCGGAAAACAAGATATACAGAGACTGGTATGAACTGGGGATCGCGGCGCTGATCGTTCTGGCGGTCTGCCTGATTCTGGGCTGGTTTTTAAATACCTCTTCAGGGCTTTCCATCCGTGCCACCGGAGACAACGCCCATATGGTAAAGGCGTCCAGCATCAATCCCGGGAGAATGATCACGGCGGGACTCTGTATCTCAGGTTCCCTGACGGCGCTTTCCGGCGCCATTTTGGGACAGTACCAGAAATCCTGTGATATCAATTTCGGAACAGGCCAGGTGACCATTGCGCTGGCAAGCCTGATCATCGGGAATACACTGGTCCGTCGGGGCGGCATGCTGAAGCGTGTTTCCGGGGTGGTGCTCGGAAGCTGTCTGTACCGTTTTATCGTGGCGATCGCGCTGCGGCTCAATCTTCCGGCGGAAGCGGTGAAACTGGTATCAGCCGTTATTGTGGCGGCGGCAATATCCTTCCCCTGCTTAAAGGAGAAGGCCGGATTTACAAAGAAGAAGATGGAGATGCGGAAAAAAGCCGCAGTCAGAACCTGAACAGGAGAATGAAAACACATGTTATCTATTAAAAATATCAGCAAAACCTTTCATGCCGGCACAGTGAATGAAAAAACCGCATTGAGAAATGTCTCTCTGGAGATGAAAAGCGGGGATTTTGCCACGATCGTGGGCAGTAACGGCGCCGGAAAATCCACGCTGTTCCATGCCGTCACCGGCGCCTTTTATGTGGACGGGGGACAGATCATTCTGGACGGCGAGGACATTACTTTCAAAAAAGAACATCTGCGCAGCAGGGATATCGGGCACCTGTTTCAGGACCCGCTTCTGGGCACGGCTCCCCATATGACGATAGAAGAAAATATGGCGCTCGCCTATATGCGTGTTTCGGGAAAACATTCTCCCTTTGGCAGGGTTACCAAAAAGGACAAAACACTGTTTCGGGAAAAGCTGGCGCTTCTGGATATGGGGCTGGAGGAGCGGATGAAAAATCCCGTGGGCCTTTTATCCGGCGGACAAAGGCAGGCGCTGACGCTTCTGATGGCAACCGTCGTCACTCCCAAAATACTTCTGCTGGATGAACACACTGCCGCTTTGGATCCGGCAACAGCCGAAAAGGTAATGAAACTGACCAAAGATATCATAGCGGAGAGGGGGATCACCTGCCTTATGGTGACACACAACATGCATCAGGCGCTGGAAACCGGAAACCGTACCCTGATGATGAACGACGGCAGGATTATTCTGGATATCACCGGCAAAGAACGGGAAAGCATGACCGTGGATACCCTGCTTGAAAAATTCCGGGAGCAGGCGGGGACCAGGCTGGATAACGACAGAATCCTGCTCTCCGGAAGGTAGGAGAACTAACTGTACGCAGACGGGGGGAAGCCGGGCTGTGCCGGTGCAGCGAAGAGACAGGATAAAAGCCGGGCTGTGCCGGTGCAGCGAAGAGACTGGATAAAAGCCGGACGGCATCTGTGCGCCGGGGGAAATCGGGGCGGATTCCGCAGCAGAGAAGCCGAAGGCTGAACTGTTATGATAGATCACAAATCTTGGAAAAAATAGTAGTCTTCCACACAAAAATATTATATAATTTTTGTAATAGGTTATCTTCTTAACCGATACTATTAGAAAAAGGAGATGTGAACAATGGTTTATGAACAGACAAAACAAAAACACAGAGTGTCCGTAATACATTCCATGCGGACAAAAATCATGTTGCTAGTGCAGATCGGAGCACTTTGTTCTTGTCTTATGGTACTGCAGATGACGGTGCCGAGAGCGGAGGAGGAACTGACTACGCTGACGCAGAATTCTATGCTCAGTCTTGTCGAAGCTTATGCCGCCGGGATGGAAACGGAGATCATGGAGTATCAACAGAACGACAGGACATTGAATTACGAAGCCTATGCGGGAATCCTTGCAAATGCGAAAATGGAAGGCGTGGAGTCTTCCTATGCGTATATGGTATCACCGGACGGAACGATGCTGTATCATCCGACAAAGAGCAAGGTCGGAGAGCCGGTGGAAAATGAAGTGATAAAAGATGTGATAGCGAAGATCAAGGCGGGAACCACACCGGAGCCGGAAGTGGTGGGTTATGAATTTGACGGAAAGGTAAAATACGCGTCTTATTATGTTCTGTTCACGAATGATGTGATCGTGATCTCCGCGGACGAGGAAGAAGTCTTAAGCGGTATCAAGACAATGATGGTACATTCCGGAGAGGGAATGCTTGTGGTGATGATCCTGCTCGCGGTGGTGATCTTTATCGTGACCGGTATCATGATGAATCCGCTGAAGAAGATCACGATACTGATCAATGAGATGGAGGAACTGAAATTTGTAAGCCATCCCTGGAACAGGAAGCTCAAAAAGGGGAAGGATGAGTGCGGCGCCATGGCGAATGCGGTGTCGGCAATGAGGGATAGCCTCCGGAGCGTGATCCGGGATGTCAGCAATGCCAGTGCGCATCTGAATGAGATCGTACATACGCTGCAGGCTACGACTTCGGAGGTAAATGACTCCTGTACGGATAATTCCGCCACCACCGAAGAACTGGCGGCAGGCATGCAGGAGACGACGGCGACTACCCAGACCCTTGTTTCAAGCATTGAGGATATGAAGGAGGAATCCAATGATATCCAGAGAATGTCCATAGAAGGGGAAGAACTGTCAAATGAGATTGAGGAGCGGGCGGCGAAGTTGAAAAAATCCGCCACCGAGTCCGTGAAACTGGCGCGCGAAATGTTTGCGTCATTACAGAAAAATTCCGCGAAGGCGATCGAAGAGGCGCGTGCGGTGGAGAAAATCAATGAACTGACCGAGGTTATCATGCGGATCTCTTCCCAGACCAGTCTGTTGGCGTTAAATGCGTCCATCGAGGCGGCAAGGGCGGGCGAAGCGGGAAAAGGCTTTGCCGTGGTGGCGACGGAGATCGGTAATCTGGCGAATCAGACTTCCGAGACCGTGGCAGACATCAACAATATCGTTGCAGAAGTCAATATGGTCGTGCGCGATATGGGAACAACGCTGAATGATACGACACAGTTTATGGAAAATCAGGTGGTGCCGGATTATCAGGCGTTCTATGATGTGAGCAACCAGTATAATGATGACTCCGTGGCAGTGAAGAAGAGTATGACATCCATTCAGGAATCCGTTGTACAGTTGAATGAAACGATCCTGCTGGTTACAGACGGACTTGAGGGTATCAGCAAGACGATCAACGAGTCCGCCATCGGTGTGTCGGATATAGCGGAAAAGACGGCCTCCGTGGTGAACCGTATGGGTGAAAATATGGAAATGGTGGCAGGATGCCAGAATGAGGCGGATAAGCTGAAGGGTATTGCTGCACGGTTTTACATAGAGGGATAAATACCACAAGGCGGATTTTTGGAAAAGTATCGTAAAGGAACTTGAAAGCCCCCTTTTCTTTTGTTATACTTGTCTATAGGATTTGGAACTGCAAAAAACGATTATCATGACAAGGGAGGTATTTCATGACCGCAAAAGAATGTATTATGGAGCGCAGAAGTGTCCGTCAGTTCACCGAGCAGGCAATCGACCATGAGCTTCTTTCCGAGATTGTGGAGACGGCTTCTTATTATCCGAGCTGGAAACACACACAGATCGTACGGTTTGTTGCCGTGGAGGGAGAGAAAAAAGAAAGGCTTGCGAAGGAATGTACTGATATGTGGCAAAATAACGGTAAGATCATGGAGTCCGCGCCGGTGGTAATGGCAGTTACCATGATCAAAAACCGTTCCGGTTTTGAGAGAGACGGTTCCTACTCCACTGCTAAAGGCGACAGGTGGCAGATGTATGATGCGGGAATTGCTTCCCAGACACTCTGCCTCGCAGCCTATGAACAGGGAATAGCATCTGTTATTCTTGGTCTTTTTGACGATGTGAAAGCAGCGTCTATTTTGGAGATTCCGGAAGACAGAGAGGTGGCTGCTCTGATTCCTATGGGATATGCGGCTGAGACACCTAAGGCGCCAAAGAGAAAACCGGTAGAAGAATTATTGTCATTTTGTTGATTATGAGAGCGAAGGGATCTTTATCCCTTCGCTTTTTAAGGCTGTCTTTGTTTTTCATGAAGCCGGCCGCTGCTTATCGATGTACGCGGGCAAATTGAGAAGTTTCCCATACAAAATAGTAGGACAATATGAAGTGACCCCACATTTGTAGCAACGTGGATTTACCTGTATACTAAGTTTTGGAAAAAAACGATGGTAACAGGGATTACCGCATACAAAAGGAGGCCACTTACATGAAAAGAATACTACGAATTGGAATGGATGTCCATAGCACAAACTACACTTTATGCGCCATTGAGCCAAGATTTGACGGAGACGACATTATTTATGCAAATGTTAAAGTAACGCCGGATTCGGACAATATTGTGCAGTTCATTGAGAATCTTAAGAAAAAGATAAAAGAGGACTGCGACATTCTCTGCGGCTATGAGGCGGGATGCCTGGGATTTTCTTTGTATCATGAATTAGTGAAGAAGGGAATCCGGTGTGTCATCCTTGCTCCGACCACAATGCTGACACAGCAGGGAAAAAGAATTAAAACAGATAAAAGGGATGCGCTTATGATTGCCCAGTGTCTGTCTTATGGAGGATACCATGCTGTGCATATCCCGACGGATAAAGATGACGATGTGAAAGTCTATCTGCGGATGAGGGACGACCATAAATCTGATTTGAAAAAGACAAAACAGAGAATTAATGCATTCTGTTTAAGCCAGGGATTCCATTATGATAAGGGCAAATGGACGCAGGCACACTTAAAGTGGCTGAAATCACTTGAACTGAGTGGATTGGACAGGGAAACGCTGAACGAGTATCTGATTACCTATGAATACCAGACAAACCGGATTGAAGGCTTTGATAAGAGGATAGGGGAACTGGCGTCTGAGACAGAGTATGTGGAGAAAGTGAAGAAGCTGGTATGCTTTCTCGGAGTGAAAACGCATACGGCGTTATCATGCCTGGTTGAGACAGGGGATTTCCGAAGATTTGCAAAAGGAAACATCTATTCTGCATACCTGGGGCTGGTACCGGGGGAAGATTCAAGCAGCGATAAAATCAACAGGCTTTCCATCACAAAAGCAGGGAACAGCCATGTGAGGAAGCTGCTGATCGAGGCTTCCAAAGGGATCTGCAAGGGAGCGGTCGGGCATAAATCAAAAGACCTGAAAGCAAGACAGGGCGGCAATCCGCCGGAGGTGGTAGCTTATGCAGACAAAGCAAACGAGAGGCTGAGGAGAAAGTATTACAGAATGATAAGGAAAGGCAAGAAAAAGAACGTAGCGGTAACAGCCGTTGCGAGAGAACTTGCCTGCTTTATATGGGGTATGATGACAGACAATATCAGCATGGGGTGATATCAGGCTGCCATCCGCCCGTCAAGGGTAAATGAACTGCTGCGCAGCCCTTGACAGTCGGCTGTCATCCTGATGGCTGGCAATCAAGCTGATTAAGCAGGCGTAGCTGCATAATCAGCAGCAACTAAAAACAAAAAAACTGGAGATATCTTGAAGGAGTCTTTTGGAACTTCAAGGTTCGGGCTATCTGCGGCACCTCCTTGTCGGCAGGGTAGCGATACACTGATCCACGTTTTAGGACAGCAGAGCCCACGGCGGACCATTGACCTGTAGGTAACCAATCCACGAATAACGGAGTGGCCAAATGCCGGGAACTGTTAATCAAAAGGCTTCTCCAAGATATCTTCAGAATACAAATGTGGGTTTTGTCAGAGAAAAAAGTTTGTTATTTTTTAAATTTACCTCTTGACAAAAGTCACTTCATAACGGAGGTAAAGTATTATATGAATCATCTTTTAAGTCCTCTGGATTTTTCGACCGAAGAACTGGATGCGCTGTTTGATCTGGCGGACGATATTGAAAAAAATTCTGAAAAGTATGCCCATTCCTGTGCCGGAAAAAAACTGGCTACCTGTTTTTATGAGCCGAGTACAAGGACAAGGCTGAGTTTTGAGACGGCTATGCTGAATTTGGGCGGCAGCGTTCTCGGGTTTTCCGACGCGGCGTCCTCCTCTGCATCGAAAGGGGAGAGTGTTGCGGATACGACCCGTGTGATCTGCTGTTTCGCAGATATCTGTGCTATGCGGCATCCGAAAGAGGGAGCGGCGTTTGTGGCAGCTTCCCACTCCTCGATCCCGATCATCAATGCCGGGGACGGCGGGCATCAGCACCCGACACAGACATTGACGGATCTGATGACGATCCGTGCGCTGAAAGGGCGTCTCGGCAATTTTACGGTGGGACTCTGCGGAGATCTGAAATTCGGGCGCACCGTGCATTCTCTGATCCATGCGCTGGTACGTTATGAGAATGTTACGTTTCGGTTTATTTCCCCGGAAGAGCTGCGGGTTCCCGACTATATCATAGAGATGCTGAAGGAAAAGAAGATTCCTTATGAAGAGGTGATCAGTCTGGAGAACTGCATTCCCGAACTGGATCTGTTATATATGACAAGAGTGCAGAGGGAGCGGTTCTTTAACGAAGAGGATTATGTGCGGTTAAAGGATTTCTATATTCTGGATAAGGCGAAAATGAATCTGGCAAAGCCGGACTGTCTGGTGCTGCATCCGCTGCCGAGAGTGAATGAGATTTCCGTTGAGGTGGATGATGATGAAAGGGCGGTCTATTTTAAACAGGTGCAGTACGGGGTATATGTCCGCATGGCGCTGATCCTGACTTTGCTGGAACTGAACAGGTAGCGGTTATCCGGGAAGGATATCTGAGGTACTGGAAAAACAGCGGTTATCCTGAGAGGATATCTGCGGTACTGAAAAAACAGCGGTTATCCGGGGAGGATATCTGCGGTACTGAAAAAACAGCAGATATCCGAACAGTGCAAAAAACAATTAACAGACGCATAGCGGCTGTTGATTGTTTTAGGTAAGGATTGTACTGGAAGGATATCTGCGGTACTGAAATAGGAGATTACAAAATGCTGAATGTGGGAAAAATAGAAGAAGGCTTCGTGATGGATCATATCAAAGCCGGGAAGAGTATGGAAATATACAGATATCTGCAGCTTGATAAGCTGGACTGTACGGTTGCGATCATCAAAAATGCACGCAGCAATAAAATGGGAAAGAAGGATATCATCAAGGTGGAATGTGATATCAATACATTAAATCTTGATATTTTAGGGTATATAGATCATAATATTACGATCAATGTGATACAGAAGGGAGAGATAGTAGAGAAGAGGGCGCTTCATCTGCCCGGAGAGATCAAAAACGTGATCCATTGCCACAATCCCCGGTGTATTACTTCCATAGAGCAGGGACTTCCTCACATTTTTATACTGGCTGATGAAGCAAAGGAAATTTACCGGTGTAAATACTGTGAGGAGAAATACAGTAAGAAAGCGTCGCATGATAAATAGAAATGTTCCCATTGACCGTTGCTGGTGAAATGTGTGTATAAAACTATATGCAACATTATAAACAGGTGAACTGCAATGCGAGGATCGGTTGGCGGGTGAGAGTAAAGGAGAAAAAAATGGAATATATTGAAAGAAAACGATTGTTATTTTTTGGATTGCCCTGGACATTTACAAAATATACGATCAGGGATGAAATGATCACGATCAATACAGGGCTTCTGAGCACGAAGGAAAACGACTGCTATATGTATAAAGTGCAGGATGTGGAGTTGTCCGCCTCCTTAGGAGAGAGGATATTCGGAATGGGGACAATCATCTGTTACACGGGCGATACAACGAATCCCAAACTGTACATAGAACATGTCAGAAACGCAAAGGCGATCAAGGATTTTATTTTGGAGGCGTCGGAGGAAGCACGGATGAAACGCAGGACGATGAATACCCTGAGTATCGATGCCGACGTGGATCTGGACGGTAACGGGATACCGGACAGGCTTGAGGATTGAGGGAAAATATAAAATGCGGAGATTCGGAAAATAGGTTTGCAGAAACAGAAAATGAGTATACCCGCCCTGTTATAGTTTCCGAAACCCGTCTTTCAGTGTAAATTTTTCCAGAAAAAGCCCGGCTAAGAACCAGTTTGTAAAAAAGTCAAGCCGGATACGGGGACCTACGCGGAAACGGCATCGGCTGTAATCCCAGGGCACAAGCTCCTTTTTGTCAAGAATTTTTCCGGAAAGGAATTCAGCGAAAAAAATAATCAGGGCATATAAAGTACCACGCAGAGGGAGCCATAGTTTACGGGTGACGCGGAACAGCGGGCGCAGAAAAGCAGCGCAGCCGTAGATCGGGAACATCCATAAAGAAGTAGTTCCCGTCAGCCGGAAATCGCGTCGCTGCAGCATTTTAAATGATGTATAAAGAATTTCAAAACACCAGCCTGCAATGCCGCAGTGGAGGAACAATTTGAAAAGCGGCATGGAGGCTTCGTTTTTTTGTATTTTAACGGTCGATTTTTTCATTTTCATAGGAAAAAGTATGGACAGATCAGAGAAGATTATTCATAATATTATTTTGATAACAGAATCTCTCTTTTGATTCTGTTATTTACAACAATGGAAAATCCGGTATGTGACAGAGGGAGGAGCAGGCGGATGAATTATCGGGAGAGTATGGATTATATTGAGGAGATGTCTGAACTCGGGAGTGTGCCGGGGCTTGAGAGTACGACAAAGCTTTGCAGGCGGCTGGGGAATCCGCAGGATGATCTTTTTTTTGTGCATATTGCCGGGACGAACGGCAAGGGATCTGTGCTTGCTTTTGTTTACAGTATTTTGAAAAATGCGGGATATCGGGTTGGGCATTATTCATCCCCGGCGGTTTATGCCTATCGGGAGAAAATACAGGTAAACGGAAAAGAGATATTGACAAAAGAGTTTGCCGCGCTGATGAGTCTGGTGCGGGAGGAGGCGGACGCCATGGAGGCGGAGGGAATGCCGCATCCTACCGTATTTGAGATGGAAACGGCGGTGAGCTTTTTGTATTTTAAAGAGCAGCGCTGTGATATCGTGCTGCTGGAATGCGGGATGGGCGGTGATCTGGATGCCACTAATATCATCAAAAACACGCTGGCTGCCGCTTTTTCTTCCGTCAGTATGGATCATATGGCTTTTCTGGGAAATACGCTGCAGGAGATAGCACATCATAAAGCGGGGATTATCAAGCCGGGGGCGGAGATTGTAAGCGGAGTGCAGCAGCCGGAGGTACTGGAAATTTTAAAGAGAAGAGCCGGGGAGGCGGAGTGCAGGACGGTGGAAAAAGAGCGGCTGTCCCATATAAAATACGGACTGGAAAAACAGCGGTTTGATTATCTTTCCAGCAGCGGCATACTCTACCGTCGTCTGGAAATCTCTCTGGCGGGCGTGGTGCAGCCGGAAAACGCGGCGCTGGCGGTGGAAATTGTGGAGGC
>OFFZ01002000.1_pt1 | contig 11014 bp, 7 predicted proteins | sample 1521631 | NCBI WGS metagenome assembly OFFZ01 (sample SAMEA3504102, study PRJEB24116) | mouse gut metagenome | biome: mouse gut; feature: mouse-associated habitat; material: faeces | place: Denmark | collected 2011 | reverse complement strand
CCCCGGAACGTGGGGGCCATGATTGAGAAAAACTTCGGCGGCGTCCGGGTGGACGGCACCAACGCCACCATCATCGGCGCCGGGGACGGAAACTTTATCGCCGACCGCAACGGCATCGTCCGGGTGTGGATGGACCACGCCCTCTGGCCCCAGATCACCACAAAGCTGTACATTGACCAGACCGGGGACATGGATATTTTGCGCCGGGAGGTCCCCTATTTCAAGGACCGGCAGGTGATGCGGGGGGAGGCGTCCGACCCCAAGTGGAGTGAGGAGGAGGGGGCCCTCCAGCGCACAGCCGGGGGCGATGTCTACCGGGGCAGCATTCTGGAGCACCTCCTGATCCAACAGCTCGCCGCCTTCTATGACGTGGGGGAGCACAACATCTTCCGCCTCCGGGGGGCGGACTGGAACGACGCCCTGGATATGGCGGAGGAGCGGGGGGAGAGCGTGGCCTTCACCTGTGCCTACGCGGGAAATCTGCTGGACCTGGCCGGGCTCCTGCGGCAGTTGGCCGAGCGGCAAGATACCGTCGAACTGCTGGCGGAACTACAGGAACTGCTGGTGGACGGCCCGGAGGTCTATGAGGATGTCCCCCACAAAACAGCGGTCCTGGAACGGTACGCCCGGCGCTGTATCCATGAGGTCAGCGGGCAAACCATCACGGTTTCCCTCGCGGCCCTGGCGGAGAATCTGGAGGGCAAGGCCCACTGGCTGATGGAACACATCCGCCGTCAGGAGTGGATCAGAGACGGGGAGAGCGGCTGGTTCAACAGCTACTACGACAACCATGGCCGCCAAGTGGAGGGGGTACAGCCCGACGGCAGTGTGCGCATGATGCTCACCGGGCAGGTGTTCGCTATCATGAGCGGCACGGCCACGGACACCCAGGTGGAGGCCGTCGCCCGCAGCGCGGACCGCTACCTCTACAAAAAGGAGGCGGGGGGCTACCGGCTGAATACCGACTTCCACGAACTGAAATTCGACATGGGCCGGATGTTTGGCTTCGCCTACGGGGAAAAGGAGAACGGCGCGGTATTCTCCCACATGACAGTGATGTACGCCAACGCCCTCTACCGCCGGGGCTTTGTCCGGGAGGGGTACAGGGCCCTCCAAAGTCTTGCGGACACCGCCCTGGACTTCCAGACCAGCAGGATCTTCCCCGGCATCCCCGAGTACTTCAATGCCGATGGCCGGGGGATGTACCACTACCTCACCGGCGCGGCCAGCTGGTATATGCTGACGGTCATCACAGAGATGTTCGGCGTACATGGCGAGGGCGGCGATTTGGTCATCACGCCGAAGCTGGTACGGGAGCAGTTTGACGAGCGGGGAGAGGCGGCTATCGACTTTTCCTTTGCCGGGAAGCGGTTCCATGTTGTAATCGCCAACCCGGAGGGCAAAGATTTTGGGGCGTACCGCGCCCCCAGGACGGTGCTCAGCCGGGAGGAGATCAGCAGCCTGCCGGAGAGCGGGAATACCATCAGAGTGGAATTGACGTGAGGAGATGAAAAAATGCAGTACGGATATTTTGACGACCAGGCCCGGGAGTATGTGATCACCCGGCCTGACACCCCGGCCCCCTGGGCCAACTATCTGGGGTCCCCGGAGTACGGAGCGCTGATCTCCAACAACGCGGGGGGCTACAGCTTTGTCAAGTCCGGGGCCAACGGGCGCATCCTGCGCTATGTGTTCAACCAGTTTGACCAGCCAGGGCGGTACATCTACCTCCGGGATAACGAGACAGGGGATTTCTGGTCTGCCTCCTGGCAGCCGGTGGGCAAGGACCTGGACAGCTATCAGAGCGAGTGCCGCCACGGGACCGGATACACCCAGATGATCGCGGACTACGCCGGTATCCACAGCGAGGCGGTGTACTATGTCCCGCTGGACGCCTCCCACGAGGTGTGGTTGCTGACGGTAACTAACCGGTCGGACCGGCGGCGGGCGCTGACCCTGACGGGCTACGCCGAGTTCACCAACAACGGCAACTATGAGCAGGACCAGGTGAATTTGCAGTACTCCCAGTTTATTACCCGGACCATCTTCGACAAAAGCCGCATCCGGCAGCAGATCCACGGCAATCTGGACGCCCAGAGCGGCGATGTGGACGCGAAAATTGTAATCGAAAGGTTCTTCGGCCTGGCCGGGGGGGAGGTCTCCTCCTTCTGCGGCGACAAGGCGGAATTTTTGGGCCCCTACCGGGGCTACGGCAACCCCATCGGGGTGGAGCAGGGCGATCTGGGCGGTGCCCTCAACTACAACGGCAACAGCTGCGGGGCGCTGTCCACGGTTGTGGCCCTGGAACCGGGGGAGAGTAAGGTGATTGCTTTCCTGCTGGGAGAGAAGTCCGCCCAGGACAGCGCCGCCCTTCTGGACGCATACCAGGAGCCGCACAAGGTATGCCGGCGGGAGCTGGATACGCTGATCCGCCGCTGGCACGGGCGGCTGTCCCACTTCCAGGTGAAAACCCCCTGCCCGGAATTTGACGCCATGATTAACACCTGGAATGCCTACAACAGCTTTATCACCTTCACCTGGTCCCGGGCCGCCTCCTTCTTCTACTGCGGCCTGCGCAACGGCTACGGCTACCGGGACACGGTGCAGGACATTCAGGGTATCATCCACCTGGAGCCGGAGGCGGCAGGGGAAAAGCTGCGGTTCATGCTCTCCGCCCAGGTGGACCACGGCGGCGGACTGCCCCTGGTGAAGTTCACCCACAATCCCGGCCATGAGGACACCCCGGAGGACGCGTCTTACATTCAGGAGACGGGCCACCCCGCCTACCGGGCGGACGACGCCCTGTGGCTCTTCCCCACCGTCTACAAGTACATCGCCGAGACGGGGAACACCGCCTTTTTGGACGAGGTGATCCCCTACGCCAACCGGGACGAGGGGACTGTGTACGACCATCTGAAGCGGGCGTTGGACTTCTCCATGAAGCACTTAGGCCCCCACGGGATGCCCGCCGGACTTCACGCCGACTGGAACGACTGCCTGCGCCTGGGGGCGGAGGGGGAGTCCTCCTTTGTGGCCTTCCAGTTCTACTACGCCTTTACCGTCCTGCGGGAGTTTGCCGCCTGCGAGAAGGACAGCGGCTATCTGGCCTGGCTGGAGCGGGAGCAGGGAAAACTCAAAACCTTGCTCAACGACCTGTGCTGGGATGGAGACCGGTTTATCCGGGGCTTTACTGAAGCCGGCGAGGTCATCGGAAACCACCGCGCCCCGGAGGCCAATCTGTGGCTCAATCCCCAGAGCTGGGCGGTGATCAGCGGCCTGGCGGACGAAAAACAGGCCGGGCTGGCCATGGACAACGTCTATAACCGGCTGAACACGGAGTACGGCGCCATTTTGATGGACCCGCCCTACCACGCCCACGCCTTCGACGGGGCGCTGGCCGTGATCTACAACGCCGGGGTGAAGGAGAACGCCGGGGTCTTCTCCCAGTCCCAGGGCTGGCTGATTCTGGCGGAGGCCCTGATGGGCCGGGGAGACCGGGCCTTTACCTACTTTAAGGAGAACGCCCCCTCCATGCAGAACGACCGGGCGGAAATTCGCAAAATCGAGCCCTACTGCTACGGCCAGTTCACCGAGGGCAAAGCCAGTCCCCACGCCGGACGGTCCCACGTCCACTGGCTCACCGGCACCGCCTCTACAGTCATGGTGGGCTGTGTGGAGGGTATCCTGGGGATACGCCCCGATTTGGGCGGCATCAAAATAGCGCCTTCCATCCCAAAGGAGTGGAAAGCGCTGGAGATTTGGAAAGATTTTCGGGGGAAGAAGCTGCACATCCAAATCGAGAACCCGGAGGGGAAAGAGACGGGCTGCAAAGAGCTCACGGTAAACGGGGCGGAGCTGCCCGGGAACTATATTCCGGCGGAAGTGCTCACTGAGACGACGGAAATTGTTCTGACTATGTAAGGGCGGGCTCCCGATTGACGTTCCAGTTGTTCAGATAGTTCTGCTTCCGGTAGGCCTTGGGGGTCATCCCAACCTGAGAGCGGAAGTGCTGGATGAAGTGGCTCTGGGAGGAGTAGGACAGCATGACGGCGATCTCCACGTAGTCGTAGTCGCTGAACCGGAGGAGGTTTTTCGCCATGTCGATCTTCCGCTGGCGGATGTACTCGCTCACCGAAATGCCCGTCTCCTGCTTGAAGATCCGGGACAGGTGGGTGGGGGAGATGTTGATGGCCTCGGCCAGCTCATTCACCGTGATCCGGTCCATGATGTGGACATAGATGTAGTCGATGGCCTCAGCCACCTGCTTGGAGGAGGCGATGTTCTTCCGCAGCTGCCGCATCCGGCATACGAAGTCCATTGCCATCTGGTCGTGGACATAGACGATCTCCGACATGTTGTTGCAGCAGTCCATCCTTCGGATATACTCGTCGCTGAGACCGAAGGCCTCCTCCAGAGGCATCCCGCCCTCCATGCAGAAGCGGGTGAGCATGGCGGCGGTGACCACAAAGTGGTAGCGCAGATTGGTCACCGGGTTGTCGGAGAGCTTGCCCGCCCCCTCCATATTCTCAAAGGCTCCCCGGCTGCAATTGTCCTGCACCGCGTCGATCAGCCCCGCCGCCACCGAGCGGTAAAAAAGGAACTCCTCCCCCGGCTCCCGGTGGCTGGTGACCGCGTTTTCTTCCTCAAGCAGAACGGGCTGCCAGATCGGTTCGACATTCATACAAAGGGCCTCCCTCCAATTTTGCCCCAAATATATCACAACTCTGCCTTTTTATCAAGATATACCGGATGTTTTTGTGGGATTTATCAGCGGAAAAATTTTTGCCGGCCGGGAAATATGTTATGAATCTGATATTTGCACTCTTGATTTAATATACCGAGACAGGCTCTAAATCTATAATAAACATCAGTACGGCAGTCCCATGGGCTGCGCAAATGAAGAAGGAGGAGTGGAACATGAGAAAAAAGAGAATCTTGAGCCTGGCGCTGGCGTCTGTGACGGTGCTGGGGCTGCTCAGCGGCTGCGGCGGCGGCAGCGGCGGCCTGCTCAGCGGCGTGCAGGCCAGCGACGGCGGCAAGGTCCTGAACATCTACGTGTGGAACGAGGAGTTCCAGGGCAAGTTCAACGAGAATTACCCCCAGGTGGAGCGGCTCTCGGACGACAAATCCATCGCCTATCTGAAGGACGGCACCGAGGTCCACTGGATTGTCAACCCCACCCAGGACGGCGTCTACCAGCAGAAGCTGGATGAGGCGCTGCTCAAGCAGGGCAGGGTGGCCGCCGACGACCGGATTGACATGTTCCTGGTGGAGGCGGACTACGCCCTGAAATATGTTGACCCGGAGGTCAATGTGGCGCTCCCCATCTCCCAGCTGGGCATTACCGACGCGGACATCGCCAACCAGTACAAGTACACCCTGGAGGCTATGACCGGCTCCGACGGGGAGATCCGGGGCCTGAGCTATCAGGCCACCCCCGGCATGCTGGTCTACCGCCGCTCCATCGCCAAGGCCGTCCTGGGCACCGACGACCCGGAGACCGTAGGCGCCGCCGTGGCCGACTGGGATAAGTTTTACGAGACGGCGGAGCAGATGAAGGCCGCCGGCTATTACATGTACTCCGGCCGGGCGGACACCGCCCGGGTGTATTCCAACAACGTCTCCGCCCCCTGGGTGAAGAACGACAAGACCGTGGTGGTGGACCCCAACATGATGAACTGGGTGGACCGCTCCATGGAGGACATTGAGAGCGGCATCAGCCACAACGTGCCGGGCCAGTGGAACGACGAGTGGAACAAGGACATGGGCCCCGACTCCAAGGTGTTCTGTTTCTTCCTCCCCGCCTGGGGTCTGGATGTGTGTATCGCCCCCAACGTGAAGGATACCGCCGCCGCCCAGGATTGGGCCGTCTGCCCCAGCCCCCAGAGCTTTTTCTGGGGCGGCACCTGGCTGGTGGCCGCCAACGGCACCGATAACGCCTCCCAGGTCAGGGATATCATGCTGACCATGACCGCCGACCGGGACCTTCTGCGCACCCTGGCCATGAACTACGGCGAGATGAGCAACGACCAGCCCCTGATGGAGGAGCTGGCCCAGTCTCCCGACTTCGGCATCGAGCTGCTGGGCGGACAGAACTACATCGGCGTGCTGTCCGATGTGGCGGCCACAGTGGACCTGTCCAACATCTCCTCCTATGACCAGGGCTGTGTGGAGGAGTTCCAAAACACCTTTGGCGATTACTTCAACGGCGTCATCAGCCTGGACAAGGCCAAGGACAACTTTGAGATGGCCATCACCGAGCGCTACCCCTGGCTGGTGGGCGGCGGCGTGCTTTGGCCGTAAACCGCTGTGAAAGGAGGACTTCTGATGAAAAACGAGAATAGAATCAAAAGCGTCAGCTACGCCAAATGGGGATATATTTTTATCCTCCCCTTCTTTTTAAGCTATGCCATTTTCTCTCTCATCCCGCTGGCGGACACCATCCGCAACAGCTTCTATGAGTACTACGCCTTCGGCCTGAAGACCGTGGGCCCCAACTGGACCGGGCTGTCCAACTACACCTCCCTGCTCTCCTCCGACCTGCCCAAATACGCCTGGAACACCTTTGTTATGTGGATTCTGGGCTTTGTACCCCAGATTATCGTGGCGCTGGTGCTGGCCTCCTGGTTTACTGACGCCCGGCTGAAAATCCGGGGCAAGCAGTTCTTCAAGGTGGTCATCTACCTGCCCAACCTGATTATGGCCTCCGCCTTCGCCATGCTGTTCTTCGCCCTGTTCTCCAACGCCGGACCTGTCAACAGCATCCTGCTGCGCATGGGCGTGGTGGGAGAGGCCATCCGGTTTATGGAGTCCACCCTGGGGGCCCGCACCCTGGTAGGGCTGATGAACTTCCTCATGTGGTTCGGCAACACCACCATTATGCTGATGGCGGCGATTATGGGCATCAATCCCTCCATCTTTGAGGCGGCGGAGCTGGACGGCTGCACCCACCTCCAGAAATTTTTCAAGATTACCCTGCCCCAGATCAAGCCCCTGCTGACCTACACCCTGATTACCTCCCTCATCGGCGGCCTGCAGATGTTCGACGTGCCCCAGATCCTCACCGGCGGCAAGGGCGCCCCTGACCGCACCACCATGACGCTGATTATGTACCTGAATAAACACCTCCAGGCCAAAAACTACGGCATCGCCGGCGCGCTGTCCGTCTTCCTGTTTATCATCAGCGCCATTCTCTGCTGGTTCGTCTTTAAGATGAACACCGACTCCGACCCGGACGGCTCCAAGTCCGCGGCCAAGCGCGCCAAGAAAGGGGGCAAAGCGTAATGGAGAACAAAAAATCCAGCGGACGAACCATTCTGGCCCATGTGGTGCTGATTATTCTGGCGTTTCTGTGTCTGTTCTTCTTCTACATCCTGATTGTCAACGCCACCCGCTCCCACGCGCAGCTCCAGCTGGGCTTCTCCGCCCTGCCCGGCTCCAGCCTGCTCACCAACTTCAAAAGCGTCATCAACGACCCGGCTATCCCCATCCTGAAGGGCATCCAGAACAGTTTGATTGTCTCCGGCTGCTGCGCCGCCATCGTGACCTACTTCTCCGCCCTGACGGCCTACGGCATCTACGCCTACGACTTCAAGCTGAAGCGCGCCGCCTTCACCTTCATCATGGCCATCCTGGTCATGCCCACCCAGGTGACGGCCCTGGGCTTCCTGCGGCTGATTACCGGCATGGGGCTGGACGACTCCCTGATTCCCCTGATTATCCCCTCCATCGCCTCCCCCGCCGTGTTCTACTTCATGCACAGCTATATGCAGTCCTCTCTGCCCAAGGAGCTGATTGAGGCAGCCCGGATCGACGGCTCTCAGGAGTTCGGCACCTTCAACCGCATTGTCCTGCCCATTATGAAGCCAGCCATCGCGGTGCAGGCTATCTTCACCTTTGTGGGCTCCTGGAACAACTACTTCATCCCCGCTCTGGTAATCACCTCCAAGAGCAAGCAGACCCTGCCCATCATGATCGCCACCCTCCGGGGCGCGGACTACATGAACTTCGATATGGGCAAAATTTACATGATGATTACCATCGCCATTGTACCTATCATTGTTATTTACCTGCTCCTGTCCAAGTTTATTGTGGAGGGCGTCACCCTGGGCGGCGTCAAGGAATAAATCAGAAAGCGCCGTCGGCCGACGGCGCTTTTTTCAAGGAGGAATTTTTATGGAAAAATGGATTCGTGCCCGTTATCAGCCCAATCTGCCCCTGGAAGGCGATCGTCGTGTGACAGCCAGCCCGGAGCATATCGCCCTGTCCCGCCGGGCTGCCCAGGAGGGGGCGGTGCTGCTGAAAAACAACGGAAATCTGCTCCCGCTGGCTCCCGATGCCCGGGTGGCCCTGTTCGGCAAGGGCAGCTTCGACTATGTGAAGGGCGGCGGCGGCAGCGGGGATGTGACCGTGGCCTATGTTAAAAATCTGTATGACGGCCTGAAGGAGGAGGGGATATCCCTCTATGAGCCACTGTCCGATTTTTACCGGGACTATGTGGAGCGGCGGTATGAGGCGGGGGACGTTCCCGGCCTGATGGCCGAGCCGGCGCTGCCCCAGAGTCTGGTTGAGTCCGCAAAAAAGGACGCGGATATAGCTGTGATTGTCCTCAGCCGCTTCTCCGGGGAGGGCTGGGACCGGGAACCGGTCTTTTATCAGGAGCCGGACTACCCCTGGCCCGATGAGCTGAATATGCCCCGCAAAGCCAAGGCTGTCTTCCCCAGGGGGGACTACTACCTCACCGAGGAGGAGCGGGCCATGGTGGAACAGGTCTGCGCCGCCTTTGACAAGGTGGCGGTGGTGCTCAATGTGGGCGGCGTGGTGGATGTCTCCTGGTTCTGTGAGGACGACCGTATCTCCGCCGCCCTGCTGGCCTATCAGGGGGGCATGGAGGGGGGCGCGGCTGTTGCCGCCCTGCTCACCGGCCGGGACAATCCCTGCGGCAAGCTGCCCGACACCTTTGCCCGGGATTTGTCCGACTACCCCTCCACGGAGCACTTCCACGACTCCCCCCACTATGTGAACTACACCGAGGACATCTATGTGGGCTACCGGTATTTTGAAACTCTTCCGGGGGCGGCGGAGCGGGTGTGCTACCCCTTTGGCTACGGCCTGTCCTACACCAGCTTTTCTCTGGAGACGGTGAGCGCCGGGGAGTCGGAGGGGCAAATCAAGGTGTCCGTCCGGGTGACCAACACCGGGAAACGGACGGGCAAAGAGGTGGTCCAGCTCTACTACGCCGCCCCCTGGGGGAAGCTGCAAAAGCCCGCCCGGTGCCTGGGGGCCTTCCAAAAGACCAAGCTGCTGGAGCCCGGGGAGAGCGAGACGGTAGAGCTGACTTTCGCTGTGTCCGACATGGCCAGCTTCGACGACCTGGGCAAAATCGCCCCCTCCGCCTGGGTGCTGGAGCAGGGGCGGTATCCCCTGTATGTGGGGACCTCTGTGCGGGACGCGGTAGAACTGGACTGGGCCTGGGAGCAGGGGGAGACGGAGGTGATCTGCCAGCTCAGCGCCAGCCTGGCCCCCTCCCACCTGGAAAAGCGCTTGCTGGGAGACGGAAGCTACGAGGCCCTGTCCGCCACTCCGGCGGCGGATACGAACGCCAATCTGTTCCAGCCCCTCACCACCGCTCAGGCGGAGGGGGTAGCTCCCGCCGCGCCGCGCCGGGGCCGCTATATGCTGGCCCAGCCCTTTGCTGAAGGGGTACAGCCCCTGTCCGCTGTGGCGGAGGGCAGGCTGTCCCTGGACGCATTTCTGTCCCAGCTCAGCGACGGCGACCTGATCCACCTGCTGGGCGGCCAGCCCAACGTTGGCGTGTCCAATACCTTCGGTCTGGGCAACCTCCCGGAGTACGGCGTGCCTAACCTCACCACCGCCGACGGCCCCGCCGGTCTGCGCATTCAGCCCGAGGCGGGGGTGTGTACCACCGCCTGGCCCTGCGCCACCCTGCTGGCCGCCTCCTGGGACCTGGAGCTGGTTTCCCAAGTGGGAGCCGCAGCCGCGGCGGAGGTGAAGGAGAACAACATCTCGGTCTGGCTGGCACCGGCGGTAAATATCCACCGCAGCCCCCTGTGCGGCAGGAATTTTGAGTACTGGTCGGAAGACCCGCTGCTCACCGGCAAACTGGCCGGGGCCATGGTCCGGGGCATCCAGTCTAAGAATATTGCCGCCACCGTCAAGCACTTCGCCTGCAATAATAAGGAAACCAACCGGAAATACAGCGACTCCCGCCTGTCCCAGCGGGCCCTGCGGGAGATTTACCTGAAAGCCTTTGAGATTATCGTCCAGGAGGAACAGCCCTGGGCCATCATGAGTTCCTACAACGTCATCAACGGCCAGCGGGCCTCGGAGAGCCGGGAGCTGCTCACCACCATGGGCCGCCCCTGGCGCAGCACCTCCAGGGCGCCGGAAAGCTCCTCCTGGGGGAGGACCTCCCGCAGCAGCTCCATCCCCTCCGGGGTGGGGGAAACCGCCAGGGCGGTTTGGTAGCTCCGGTTCACCAGGGGCTTTCCGTGGCGGTCGTAGATGGTCCCCCGGCTGCTGCCCAGCTCCAGCAGGGAGGTGCTCTGCCGGACCGCCGCCTGGGCCAGGCTCTCCCCCTGCCCCAGCACCGAAAGGCGCACCATCAGCACCGTCATACAAAGGAGCAGAAACCCATGGAGCCAAACCACCCGCTTTTCCATTCCCTTTCATCCCCCTTCCACTGCTGTATTATTTTCCCGGATGCCTTTCCTTATACCCCCGGCCCGCCTTTGACTTCCCGCGTAAAAGGTCGTAAAATAAGAGAAAACCTTTTCGTTCTAAAAGGAGGGCGGCGGGGATGCGCTTTCTTCATCTTTCCGACCTGCACTTTGGCAGAAGCCTTTGCGAATACAGCCTGCTTCCCGACCAGGAGCACTGGTGCCGGGGACTGCTGCGGCACCTGGAGGCGAAGCGGTACGACGCCGTTCTCATCGCCGGGGACCTGTACGACCGGGCGGTACCCAGCGGCGACGCGGTGGCCCTCTGCGACTGG
>OFFZ01001999.1_pt1 | contig 11030 bp, 10 predicted proteins | sample 1521631 | NCBI WGS metagenome assembly OFFZ01 (sample SAMEA3504102, study PRJEB24116) | mouse gut metagenome | biome: mouse gut; feature: mouse-associated habitat; material: faeces | place: Denmark | collected 2011 | reverse complement strand
CCTCTCTCGGCGTGGTGGAATTGACCCTGGCGCTGCTTTCCGTGTTCGACGCCCGCCGCGATCCCATCATCTGGGATGTGGGCCACCAGAGTTACCCGTGGAAAATCCTCACCGGCAGGGCGGATACATTTGAAACACTACGCCGCTACAACGGCATTTCCGGCTTTCCCCGCCGGGAGGAAAGCCCCTGCGATCACTTCGGCGTAGGCCACGCCTCCACATCCATTTCCGCAGCACTGGGCATGGCTGTGGCCCGGGATATCCAGGGAGGCCACGAACATGTGGTGGCCGTCATCGGCGACGGCGCGCTGACCGGCGGCATGGCGCTGGAAGCGCTGAACCAGGCGGGCGGCATGGGCAGACGGCTCATCGTCATTCTCAATGACAACGGCATGTCCATTTCCAAGAATGTGGGCGCCCTTTCCCTCTTTCTCAGCCGCAACCTCTCACGGCACGGCGTCATGCGCCTGAAGCACAAAGTAGGCGACGCCATGCGCTCCGTGCCCAAGGTGGGGGACTGGCTGCTGGATACCGTGCGGCGAGGCGAAACCAGCTTCAAGAGCTTCTTTACTCCCGGCATGCTGTATGAAGCTTTCGGCATCAACTATATCGGCCCGGTGGACGGCCACGACATCGCCAAAATCGAGCGCCACCTTGAGGCCGCCAGGATGCTGGACAAGCCTGTGCTGCTTCATGTACGCACCCAGAAGGGCAGGGGCTACACCCCGGCGGAGGAAAACCCTTCCCGTTTCCACGGCATTTCCCGTTTTGATCTCCAGACGGGCAAGAGCATATCGGCTCCACCTCCTTCCGACGATTATTCCGGCCCCGGCTTTACCCCCGCCTTTGCCGCGGCCCTGTGCGAGCTGGCGGAACAGGACGAGCGCATTGTAGCCATTACGGCGGCCATGCCGGACGGTACAGGCACAAGCATGTTCCAGTCGCGCTTTCCTTCCCGTTTCATCGACGTGGGCATCTGCGAGGAGCATGCCGTCACTCTCGCCGCGGGGCTGGCCGCGCGCGGCATGCGCCCGGTGGTGGCCATCTATTCCACCTTCCTCCAACGGGCTTACGATCAGATTATTCACGACGTCTGCCTGCAAAACCTGCCCGTAACATTCTGCCTTGACCGGGCGGGGCTGGTAGGAGAAGACGGCCCCACTCACCACGGAGCCTTTGATCTCTCCTGGCTGCGCGCCGTGCCCGGCCTTTCGCTCCTCGCCCCGCGCGACGAGCTGGATCTGCGCAACTGCCTTGCGACTGCCCTGACCCTTGACGCGCCTGCCGCCCTGCGTTACCCGCGCGGACGCAGCGAACGCCTGCCCATGGACATTCGTGAAAAATGCCAGAAAGGTGATCCTCCCGACTTCACGCTCCTCCCGGTCGGAGAAGGAGAACTCACCTTGCGGGGCAAGGAGCTGTGCGTCATGGCTGTCGGTCTTCAGGTGCATATGGCGGAAGAGGCCCCCCGCCGCATCGAGGCGGAAAGCGGCCGACGGATCAGCGTATTTGATGCCCGCTGGGTCAAGCCCCTGCCGGAAAAGCAGATTCTGGAGCTGGCCCGCGCCCATAGAGCCCTGCTGCTGGTGGAAGAAAACACCCGGGCGGGCGGTTTTTCCTCCGCCGTACTGGAGCTGCTGGCGGACAACGATCTGCTGCTCGACAAAACTGTCCGGCGCGCCGCTCTGCCGGACGCCTTTGTACCGCATGGCTCCTGCGAACAGCTGCGTGCGTTGACCGGACTGGATCAGGATCATCTGTACGCGCTCATAACAGCAATGCTGGACGCGTAGGAAGGTCATAAAAGTGCAACTTGAAAAGCGGCAGCGGTTGTTATAGAAACAATTGATTGTGAGCTTACCTTCTCTTCGCCCGGATGATGGAACGGTATACATGGGAGACTTAAAATCTCCTGCCCGTAAGGGCTTGCGGGTTCGAATCCCGCTCCGGGCACCAAAGTATAATATCAGGAAGTCTCATAATATCGCAAAAACTTAGAACTACATAGCCAAAACAAAAAATGGCTGTCTCATCTCCTCTCATAAAATCCATCGACATACCAATCCGATGCCGGGATGGTGCTGAATGGCGAACCGGATTGCTCCGGGGAACTGGCAGGGAAAACCACCGAACCACTTCAGAAAACTTCAGCCCGCACTACCAGAAAAAACCGGAAGCCGGGCCGGACGTATCGCATACCGAACAGACAACCAGCATAGAAATAAAATATCCTGAAAACAAGGGAGTACGTCATGCCGCGAATATCCGTCATCGTTCCGGTTTATAATACCGCAATGTTCCTTCCAGACTGCATCGACAGTATATTGGCACAAACTTTCGATGATTTTGAATGTATTCTTGTCAATGACGGATCATCGGACGAGAGCCCGTCCATATGTGATGCCTACGCGGAAAAAAATGCAAAAATCCGTGTCATTCACCAGAATAATGCAGGATTATCCGCAGCCCGCAATGCGGGCATGGAAATGGCACACGGTGACTGGATAACGTTTATTGATTCGGATGACATAATATATGAGAATTATCTTCATCTATTATATGAAACAGCAATTAAATACAATGCAGAAATATCATGCTGTTCCTATCGGACAATACACGCCGGAGAGAGAGAGAGAGAGAGAGTCCCTCACATATCAAACTAATACATCCAATACGGATAGTTTCTCTTTAATTTCCTACATTTATAGGAAGATACCGGAACCTGCTCCCGACAGGTTCTACCGGCTTTTTCCTTCAGTTGCTTATCCATTTACTTATCCATTTTTTGCCAGCCGCCTTTCATTTCCCCAAGAATTTACCGTAGTTATTGAGAACAAAAAATTTTCCGAAAAAAATTTATTTTTTTCGGTTTCTTTCCTGTTTTCCCTCCGTACTGAACTCCCCCCGGCCATGATGCCTCCTGCATGGTCGGTGGGAGTTTTTTTCATATACGGCACTGTTCCCCGTTCCTCGGCTGCACACGTTCTCCCCCGCATACGTTCCCCTCCCCTGGCGTCTCCGCTTCAGGAGGACGCCGAATCCCCCCTTGGCGTCCTCCGTCGGTGATGCGTGATGCCCACGTTCAGACAAGCATCGTCAACCGCCTCGTGAAGAACTTCCGATGAGGTACTAGCCGCCCAAAGAGAAAAACAAAAAAGCCGTCGAGCGGCAACTCAACGGCTTTATTGCAGAACTGTGTTCTTACAGACGTAATGTGAGAACAACAGTAGCCGGAAGGTTTCTCGTTGTCAACAACGAATCTGCTGTTTTTGTCTTTTTCCTGGGCAGGGAGAAAGAAAAATGGAGACTTTTTCGCCAAAGGGGAACATCCACGGTCCGATTCTGCCGCAATTCATTTTGCAAATGCCTATTACGTTTGGAGCAAAAACCATGTACGCGATTTTGTGTGACTATGCCGCCGCCAAAGACCATTGCTGGCCTTCACAGGCAACCCTTGCCAAAAGGCTTTCATGCAGTATCAGCAGCGTCAAAAACTACCTTGCCGAGCTTGTCAGAGCTAAACTCATTTCCATCAAACGAGAGCAATACCGTTCTTCTGTTTACTATCTTCTGTGCCCTGAAGAACTGACCAAAAAGCAAGAGACACATTTTGCCGACAAGCAGTCAGAAGTTGGCTGCCATGAGACAAAATATGGCTATCTAAACAATCTTAACAACCAAAGAAAAGAAAAAAACTCCCCCCTTTCCCCCCATGCGCCCGGTGAAACAGCGTCTGTTCCTGTTCGTCGCACGTCCAATGCGCCTGCGGCGGGGGGCGTGTCTTCTCTTCCTGATTTTGAAAACATTTGGGCCATGTACCCCAAAAAGGAAGCCAAGGGCTTCGCCCGCATGGCCTGGCTCAAACTCTCACGGAGCGGTCAGCTTCCGTCGCTCCCGGAACTCCATGCCGCGATCCGGCGCTTCGCGGCCTCGGAAGGCTGGCAACGCGAACAGGGCCGCTTTGTGCCGCAAATGGGCAACTGGCTGCGTGGTCAACGCTGGCTTGATCCGCTTCCTCTCGCGGAGCAGGCGGAAGCAACACAAAAACAATCCGCCCTCCAGGCGCTTCGCGTTCGTGAGGAACAGGAACAGCGCCTCCAGAAGCGGAAAGACGCGGAAAGAGCACGACTGCGGCCTCTGTTCGATGCCTTTGCGACAAAATTCCCGCCCATAGCCAATGACGCCATGCCCTTCGGCATCTGGCAGTACCTGCACTCCCAAAACCGCGCGCCTTCCGCCGATGACGTTCCGCCGGAAAACAGTCTGGGCATCATCGCGTTTCTGAACGACTTCAAACGTCGCCGTCAGACAGCGGATTTCCGCACGAAACGTCAATCGCTGAACGTCCGGCGCGAAGCCGGAACTCCCTGCCGGTCGGTGGGAGACATTCTGCGGGGCCTGCCTGTCTCGCGCCTTTTCCCCGGCGGGGAACAACCTGAACGCGCCGCGTTCGCTTACGCATAAAGGATTTGTCGTGAAAAAAACAGTGTGTCTTCTGGTGCTGGCGGCTCTCTCCGGGCAACCGGCCCTGGCGAATGAACATACGCCGCCCGCAACGGATCAGCGAACCGTGGTTCTCGGACAACCGGAAAATCAGCCGGGAAACGGGGCAAGCGCGAACACAGCGCCATCATCCGGGGGAGCGACAAAAAAGGACGCGCAAGCCCTGTTTGAAGAATCCCTGCGGCAGATGATGCCGCTGGATCAGGGGCAGATTCAGGAATACCGCTCGCGTTCCGACGAGCGGGAACGCGCTCTCCTGCCCGTGTCCCCCGATCTGAACACGCGCACCGTGAGCGTCTCCCTGGAGCCGGGCCGTTCTCCCGTGCCCGTGTTCACCACGGCCAATATCGCCACTTCGCTGGTGTTCCACGATTCCACGGGGCAGCCCTGGCCGATCACCTCCGTGACCAACGGAGGGCCGTCCTTCTTTCAGGTGCTGCGGCCCGACCTGCCGGAGGGAAACCTGCTCAACGTCATGCCCACGCAAGGCTACGCCACATCAACCATTGTGGTGACGCTGGAAGGCCGGGACATGCCGCTGGTCGTCCGGCTGGAATCGGATTCCGTGCGCGCGCCGGAGCGCAAGGCGGACGCGCTTGTCCTGTTCCGGCTTGCCCATCACGGCCCGAAGGCCAGTGTTCCCATCCTCAAGGACATCAGGGAAACGGCGGATTCCTCCATGCTGGCCTTTCTTGATCGCGTACCGCCGGAAAAGGCCGTGCGCGTTCGCGTGGAGCCGGGTTCCGATGACGTGCTTGTCTGGAACTATGACGGCAAGCACTACCTCCGAACCGTCCACAGCCTGATGTGGCCTGCCTGGAGCGCGGTGGTCAACGGCGCGGGTAACACCAAATGCTACGAGCTTCCAATTACCTCGCGGGTCATGCTCTCCAGAAACGGACAAGTTCAGACGCTTCTCCTGAAGCGTTCCAGATAAAGGGAGATGCCATGAGCGATATAACCAGCACGGAAAAGAAACGCCGCGTCATCATGTTCGGCCTGCTCGGCACAGCCCTGGCCGTTGTCCTTCTTCTCGTCTCCTTCGCGCTGTTTTCGCCGGACAAGCCTTCGACAACCTCCACGATGGTGGCGGCCCGCTCTGACGCGGTGACGGGCCAGGCCGGGGGAGAAGGTTCTGACGAATACAACGACAAGCTCAAAAAGCACGACGATCAAAAAGCCGATGCCGCGCTTCAGAAAGGCGAGAGTTTTGTGCCCACGCCCGTGGGACAGCGAAAGCCCGTGGTCGTGAAGAAGGAAGACCCGCGCCCGGCCCCGCCTCCGGTCACGCCTGTACGTACCTCTCCCGTCCAGATGCCCCGCACGGACAACGCCATGCTCAAGCGCATGATGGAGGATTTGGACGCTCTGGACGCCAAACTGTCCGCTGTTTCGGTCGGGGAAGGAAAAATCGTCTATCTGCGCGAGTTTTCCGAAGAAGCTCCGGCGGCAACGCCTGCTGCGGCAATACAGGAAACAACACCGTCCGCGAACACGCCGAAAGCCGTGACGCTCAAGCCGGGCGATCTGCTCTATGCCATCATGGATGTGGGCGTGAACTCGGATGTGCCGTCCGCCGTGCTGGCTACAGTCAGCTCCGGCGCATACCGCAACGCGCGGCTGATGGGCGGATTCCAGCGGCATGACGAACGCCTTGTTCTGGCGTTCAATCGCGCGGTTCTGCCCTCCGGCGAAACCATCCAGCTTGAAGCCTACGCCATTGACCCCGCAACGTCCGAGGCGTCTGTCGCCAGTTCCGTGAACACCCATTTCTTCAGCCGTTGGGGCGGTCTTGTCGCGTCCGCCTTTCTTGAGGGGCTGGGAAGCGCCAAACGCTACAGCGGCGCGCAAAGCACCATTTACGGTTCAGGCGGCGACACCACGGATCAAATGGTGTGGAACACCTACAGCGTGGAAGACCAGGCATGGATAGCCGCCGGAAAGGTAGGAGAAAAGGCCGGGAAAATCTTTGAAAAGGGCTTTGACCGCCCGCCGACTGTCCGTCTGGAAAGCGGAACGCCCGTAGGAGTTCTTGTCGTCAACGTCAAGGGCAGGTGAGGACATGGACAACTACGTCGCCAACGTCATTCCGCACTTGCAGCAATGGTGGCCGGTTCTTGTCCGGCTGGCCTATCTGATCGGCGTGAGCTTCGCCGTCATGTCGCTGGGGCAGGCTGTCAGCCACAAGCACCGCTTCAACCGTTCCACAGCGGTCTGGACATTCGTCTGCGCTGTTCTGCTTTTGAATTTGCCCGCGCTCATGGATTCCCTGTCCATGACGGTTTTCAATCAAAGCTCCGAGCAGTCGTTGAGCTACAGCCCGCCGTCCTCGCCCGGCTCCGTCTACATCCAGTTCGCTGTGTACGCCATCGCCACGGTCGGCGTCATCGGCATTGCGCGGGGGCTGTGTCTCATGCGCGATACGCCCAATCAACCCATGAACCTCAGCCGGGGCATCGTCCATCTTTTCGGCGGGATACTCGCCGTCAACCTCGTCACCTTCCTGCGCGGCATCGGAGCCACCATAGGAGGGGACGTGCAAACATATATAGCCAGGATTCTTGGCTAAATGGAGACAAACCATGACCATCCTCAAGAATACGCTTTCCGTCTCTCCCGTTCGCTTCACCGTCGCCTGCATGGGCATGGCCGCCGTCTGGCTGTTCGCGCCTGAAATCGTGCAGGCCGCCGTGACCTTCGGAGAGATCGGCCAGAACATCGCGGACAACTCCAAGGGTGTCGCCAGGGGCATCACAATGGCTGGCTATGCCGCCGGAGCGGGCATGGGCGTGTGGGGAACCGTGGACATGTACAACGCCTCATAGTGTCAAATATCATCCAAATATGTACAAAACATATTGTTATTATTTGATAAAATACTATGTTATCGTCCAACCAAATTTGAGAAGGTACATGGACATACCCCATTTTTTGGGGTATATATCGGGGTAATAAACCCCTTGAAGGAGGATTACCCCATGCCCCTGACCGATACCGCCATCCGCGCCGCAAAACCGGCTGAAAAAGCGCAAAAACTCTTTGACGGCAAAGGACTGTACCTGCTCATCACGCCGGGCGGCACAAAGAGCTGGAGGCTGAAATACCACTTTATGGGAAAGGAAAAGCTGATTTCCCTCGGCTCCTATCCCGCGACTTCCCTGAAAGAAGCACGGGAAAAGGCGATGGAGGCCAGAAAGACGCTGGAGAACGGCATAGACCCGTCCGCTCAGAGAAAACAGGACAAGCAGCTTGCTCAGAATACTTTTGAGCTTGTAGCAATGGAATGGCTTGAGCTTCAGAAAAGAAAATGGTCGCCGAGCTATGCGGAAACGACCTACCGGCGGATGAAACGAAACCTTTTCCCTTTCATTGGCTCCAAACCTGTCAATGCCATAACCGCCCCTGAACTTCTGACCCTGCTGCGGAAAGTCGAGGCGCGAGGCATCATAGGCACGGCGCACGCGCTCAAAAATCACTGTTCCTGCATCATGCGCTATGCCATTGCCACCGGTCGCGCGGAGCGTGACCCGGCGGCGGATTTGCGCGGCGCTCTCATGCCCCATGTCAAAAAGCATCGTCCCGCCCTGACGACGCCGGAGAAGGTGGGACGGCTGATGCACGCCATCTACAACTATCAGGGGTCGCTGGTCGTCAGGAGCGCCTTGCAGATTATGGCCCTTACCTTTTGCCGGACAACGGAAATCCGTTGCGCCGAATGGCAAGAGTTCGATTTTGAGGACAACATCTGGCGCATCCCGGCGGAACGCATGAAAATGCGGCGTGACCATCTTGTTCCCCTCAGCAGGCAGACGTTGACCGTTCTGGAAAAACTGCGGGCGTATTCCGGCGGCAATCAGTATGTCTTTCCCAGCTACCGCTCCGAAACCATTCCCTTTGGAAAAACCGCTCTCAGCAGGGCCATACGCCGCATGGGTTTTGAAGAGGATGAAATGTGCCCGCACGGTTTTCGCGCTATGGCATCCACCCTTCTCAACGAACTCGGCTACAACCGGGACTGGATTGAACGCCAGCTTGCCCATGCCCCTACGGAACAGATACGCGGAATTTACAACCGGGCTGAATACCTGCCGGAACGCCGGAATATGCTTCAGGAATGGGCTGACTATCTGGACGGTCTGAGAGCAAAAGCACGGCTGGAGGCCGAACTTGAATAAGGCAACAGTATTTCCTTTCACAGCAACAGGAGACATCTTCATGAAAAAATTGGCGGAAGAATCTTTCCTGCGTTTGCCGCAGGTTCTTGAACTCATCCCCGTGTGCAAAAGCGCATGGTGGCAAGGCTGCAAGGAAGGACGTTTCCCCAAGCCGATAAAACTGGGGCCGCGTACCAGCGCATGGCGAACTTCCGACATCGCCGCTCTTGTGCGACAACTTTCCCGGCAGGACACACAGGGGGAAAGCCAAGAAACACGGGGCTGATATAAACAGCCCATCCGCTCCCTTTCCAAAACACGGCGCGGCCAGGGTATAAACCTTGACCGCGCCGTGTTCAAACCTTGCCAAGCTTTTTTAGAAATGTAACACCTCGCCATCAAAGGGAATCAAAACCTTGTCGCGTATCCCCTGCTCATAGGCATACTCAGAGACATTTTTACGATCCACAGTCATATGATTGATGGCGTCCATGTGTACCGCAACTATTTTGGCATTGGGAGCCGCCTTGCTTGCGCGGAGCGTATCTTCCTTGCCCATAATGATATAGGGATCGTTTCTAAATTTTTCACCTGACATGGCTGCCGCCCCGGTATTGAGAATGATAATGTTCGGCTTGTATGTGGCAATGGTCTTTTTCACACCGTCAAACCATACCGTATCGGCGGCAAGGTAGGTTGTTTTCTTGCCTGGGGCTGTAAACACAATGCCCATGACGCTTCCCAGTGCCTTGCCAAGAACCTTATCGGCAAACATAGCTTCAGAACCATGCCTGCACTCTGTTTTGTGCAGGGTCACACCACCAAATTCCACAGTGCCGTCAAGGACGCGAACATTGGTAAAACCCTGAGAGCGTAACTGCTCCGCATCTTTTTCATCTTGTACAAACAGGGGAATATCCTTGGGTAATGCCTTCTGCGCCGCTTCATCCCAATGGTCAAGGTGTGTATGCGTCAGGATAACGGCATCCACTCCTTTGAGAATGTCCTCAATTGGCATGGGCAATGGGGTCAAAGGATTACGAAGTTCACTGCGATAGGTATCCTGAAAGCCAGGATACGATCCCGGTTCCGCAAGCATCGGATCTACAAGAAAAGTCGTATCTCCATAGGTAACTTTGACCGTTGCGTTGCGGATAAGCTGTACATTCATTCCCGCATCGGCTTGAGCATCCATAGCGAGCGCAACGTTCACAAAAAGGGCCAATCCAAATGACAGTATTCCTAAAACTCGTTTGTAGCTCATGAGAAGTTCTCCTTTTTTTCAGCATGGCAGAAATGACACCGTGACAACACTGGCATTCATGACAATTATCGACAAAATCAGGCCAACATGATAAGCATAACGACATGTGAGGTGCCGTATGCCTATCCCCTCCGTTGGCCTTGTCGCCTACCCGAACTTCGATCCCTTTCTGTTTTCAATCCCCCATTCCGTGTTCACAATTCCCATGCCGAATACGCTCTTTACTTTGTCCACAGTGAGCGCTACAGGTCTACCTCTTTCAGCAGGGACATTCACACTACAACCGGACGGAAGTTTTGACCTGCTGGAACATATGGACATAATCATCGTGCCCGGCTGGCACTCTCTGGATGCGCCTCCTTCACGAGAGCTCTCAGCGGCGCTTATTCGCGCCCATAAGCGGGGCGCATGGGTTGTGGGGCTATGCTATGGCGCATATGTCTTAGCCTACACTGGTCTCTTGGATGGTAAGAAGGCATCAACACACTGGCAGGCCGAATCTGACTTCAAACGGCGTTTCCCATGCGTAGCCCTGAATACCAATTCCTTATATGTCGAAGAGGAGCGTCTGGTGACATCAGCGGGCGTCGGTGCGGGGGTGGATTGCTGTCTCTTTCTGGTGCGGCAATTTTATGGACTCAAAATCGCCAACCGAATAGCTCGTGTTATGGTGATGCCTCCATATAGGGAAGGAGGACAAGCTCAGTTCATTGAACAACCGGATCCTGTATCTCCGCAAGACGCCAGAATCGGCGAAGTTCTTGCGTATGTGCAGAACCATTTGAGTGAAGCGCACAGTCTGGATAGTCTGGCGCAACACGCCTCCATGAGCCGACGCACCTTTACACGACATTTTGAGAAAGCCACGGGCATGACTGTCGGCAAATGGCTCACGAGCCAAAGGCTCCGGCGCGGGTGTGAACTGCTTGAAGCAACCTCACTTTCTGTAGAAGAAATCGCGGAAGAAATCGGTTTCAATACATCCAATTTGTTCCGCCATCATTTTCGGGCATGTTATCAGGTTTCGCCCCGAAGATGGAGGAAGAATTTCAGCAATTCAAATCTGTAATACAACCTAATTTACTTTCTTCCCGGAAGACGGCGCGGCC
>OFFZ01001997.1_pt1 | contig 11031 bp, 12 predicted proteins | sample 1521631 | NCBI WGS metagenome assembly OFFZ01 (sample SAMEA3504102, study PRJEB24116) | mouse gut metagenome | biome: mouse gut; feature: mouse-associated habitat; material: faeces | place: Denmark | collected 2011 | reverse complement strand
GGTTGGCGAAGTCGAAACCTACGAGTTCGGAGCTGACGTGGCCATCCGCGACAAGTTCGTCAAGGAAGGCTACACGGTCACCGACTGGAGCGTCACCGAGGACTTCACGATGCCCGCGAACAACGTGGTCATCACGGCTACGACTTCCATCAACAGCTACACCGTCACCTACACGGTGGACGGCGAGATGGTTGGCGAAGTCGAAACCTACGAGTTCGGAGCTGACGTGGCCATCCGCGACAAGTTCGTCAAGGAAGGCTACACGGTCACCGACTGGAGCGTCACCGAGGACTTCACGATGCCCGCGAACAACGTGGTCATCACGGCTACGACTTCCATCAACGTTCCCACCGGACCCGTGTTCCCGCCGCCCGATCCCGGCCCCGGCCCTGGCGGCGGTACGACCACCATTCCCGAGAATCCCACGCCTCTGGGCCCCGATCCTGATGGCGCCACAACCATCCTGGACGAGGAAGTGCCTCTGGCGAATGCGGTGGGTCTGAACATCACGGATCACTTCGCGTACATCATCGGCTATGAGGACGACACCGTGCGGCCTCTGAAGAACATCACCCGCGCCGAGGCGGTGACCATCTTCTTCCGCTTGATGGAGGACGATTACCGCGCCGCCAACTGGAGCATGGAGAATCCCTTCAGCGATGTGAACGCGGGCAACTGGCACAACAACGCCGTTTCCACCTGCCTGAAGGCCGGCGCGCTGAAGCGCTTCGCTCAGGATGCCGCCTTCCTGCCCAACCAGGCCATCACCCGCGCGGAGTTCGCCTCCATCGCCGCCGGCTTCGTCAGCGACGAGATCACCGGCGAGAGCATTGGCGATTTCAGCGACACCGAGGGCCACTGGGCCGCCGCGGACATCCGCAAGGCCGTGGAGGCCGGCTGGATTAGGGGCGTTGGCGGCAACCGCTTTGCGCCTGACGAAACCATCACCCGCGCGGAGGTCATGACCATCGTCAACCGGATGCTGGACCGCGTTCCTGACGCGGAGCATATGCTCCCCGACATGAAGAAGTGGCTGGACAACCCGGAGGACGCCTGGTACTATGAGGCCGTGCAGGAGGCCACCAACGAGCACGACTATGATGTCGACGAGTTTGGCGCGGAGAGCTGGACCGAGATCCTAAAGGCCCGGGATTGGAAGTCTCTGGAGAACGAGTGGGCCAACAACGGCGGCATGTCCGCCTCCGCCGAGCCTGTCAAGCCCGAAGAGGGCGCAGAGGGCGAGGGAGAGGCAGAAGATGCCGGCGGCGAGGCCGAAGAAGCCTAAGCAGTCCCTAAGCTGTCCGTGAAGGACGGCTGAAACAAAGGCCCCGGAGACGTGCGAACGCCTCCGGGGCCGATTTATTGCATACGGACAGATTTGCGCAAAAAAAGACATGACAACCGGCCCCGCATCGTGTAGAATAAGCGCATCAAGCGGGAGGAGGGCATGGTATGGAGTGGACGGAAACCCTGCGGCGGACGGTGGACTATCTGGAGGCGCATCTGCTGGAGGACGGCGCGGCGGAGGGAGCGGCCCAGGCGGTGTATCTCTCTCCGCTCTACCTGCAAAAGGGGTTCAAGCTGGTGACCGGGTACTCCATGGGGGAGTACGTCCGGCACCGGCGGCTGTATCTGGCGGGGCTGGAGGCCATCGCCGGACGGGAGAAGGTCATCGACCTGGCCTACCGGTACGGCTACGACACGCCGGAGAGTTTCTCCAAGGCGTTCAGCCGGTTCCACGGGGTCTCCCCCGCCCAACTGCGGCAATGCCCGGAACGGCTGGTCCCCTTCCTGCCGCTGAAAATCACACTTTCGATTCGAGGAGGACATGGCATGGATTTTACGGTGGAAAAAATGGAGGGCTTCCAGCTGATCGGTGTGGAGCGGGGAGCCTCGCCGGAGACTTCCTATCAGGAGCTGCCCAAATTCTGGGATGAGTTTATCAGCGCCCACTGTAAGCCCATGTGGGCGGGGAAATCGCCGGAAACGGCGCTGGAAAAGGCGGTCTGTGAGTGCAATATCGGGGAGTTCGGCGTGTGCATCGACGACGGCTCCCTTCCCGGCCGGTTCCGGTATCTGATCGCCGGGAAATATGACGGCCGGGAGGTTCCGGAGGGGCTAACAGTGGTCACTCTGCCCGCTATGGAGTGGGCCAGGTTCCGGTGCAGCGGGCCCATGCCGGAGGCGCTGCAGAGCGTGAACACGAAAATATTCCAGGAATGGCTGCCGGGGAATCCGGAATTCGAGATCGCCTATGGCGCGAACATCGAATGGTATTCCATGGAGAAGGATACCTCGGCGGCGGACTATGAGAGCGAGATCTGGCTCCCGGTGAGGAGGAAATAAATCATGCTGACAGAAACATTGCGGCAGCATTATCTGGCGTTTGGCCCGTTCACCTATCCCGGACTTTACGCGGAGTACTTCCGCGCCCTGCCGGAGGACCCCAAAGCACTGAGCGATCTGATCTCCCGGCAGATCATCCACCGGGTCACGCTGGCCGATGGCAACCGGTACGCCAACGCGGACCTGCGCTATGGCGATATGGACCGCTGGCCCTGGTACCGGGGGAAATGTGAGGACGACATCTATCTCACCGCCCCCGCCATGGCGGCGGGACTGTTCCGGCTGGACGGGCGGGGCTTCGTGCCGGACCGCCAGGTGGAGGACAAGCTGGTGCTTACCTGCCGGTTCGTGTCGGTGCTGGTCTCCTCCATCTACAAAGCCAAAGGCATCCCCTGCCGCAGCAGGGCGGGCTTCGCGCCCTACTGCCGTCCCGGTGTCAGCATGGACCACTGGATCAACCAGGTCTGGAACGAAGCGGAAGAACGCTGGGTCACCTTTGACGCGGACGGGCTTTACGATGGCCTGGGACTGCCCTTCACCCCTCACGACATGGAGGCGGGACAGTTTGACTGGGCGGCGCAGGTCTGGCTCGACATCCGGTCCGGAAAAAGGGACGGGAGGCAGTTCATCTACGCGGACTGCCTGGGCACCTGCGGCCTGCGGGCAACGGGGCGGTATCTGGTCTACGATCTCCACGCGCTGATGAACAACGAGATCTCCTACGTGTTCCGGCCCAGATATCTGGATGACTTCCTGCGGGGAGAGGCGGAGCTGGACGAGGCGCAGTTGGAAGAGCTGGACCATCTGGCAGAGCTGCTGCTGGAGCCGGACAGGAATTTTGAGGAGCTGCTGCGCTGGTGGGAGACCCGGAGGCATTTCAGGGATCTGCGCAGTCCGCTGGTATAAGGTTTTGTGCCAATAAGGCCGCCGGGGTGACCCGGCGGCCTTATTGGGTTTCTCTTTCTGTGGCATTGGCGCGGCGCTATCCCTTCCGGGTGAATAGCTGCCAGACACCGTCGCAATAGACAGCGATACCTTCTTCACAGCGGGCATAGGGCAGGTCCAAGGCACGGCTGAAGTTGGTCTCGCCGTCCTTCTCCGGCCAGGCGTCCGTATAGGACGTGGTATGGCCCAGGACGGCGGCATCGTCTACGTTCTCCACCGTCTGATAGGCCATCTGGTATACGGCGCCGTCCACCATGATGGCGGCGGGATAGTCCCCCGCCGGCTGCGCCGTCTTCCCGGCGGCGCAGGCCGACAGAAGCAGGAGCATCGCCGCCGCAAGGGCAGTGGACATCAGCTTTCTCATCGCGGGTCCCTCCTTTTTGTTCTATATCAGGATAGACGCGATCTGTGCCCAAAAGTGCCACCGGACCATATAATTTTCCGCCTGCTGTTTATCTCTGTTACTTCGTTCCGAAAATACGGTCTCCCGCGTCGCCCAAGCCGGGGACGATATAGCCCTTCTCGTTGAGCTTCTCATCCAGCGCGCCGCAGTATATCTCCACATCGGGATGCTCCTTCTGGAGCCGCTCGATGCCCTCCGGAGCGGCCAGGAGGACCATCAGCTTGATGCTCGTGCACCCATACTCCTTCATGAACCCGATGGCGGCGGCAGCGGAGCCTCCAGTAGCCAGCATGGGGTCCACGATCAGGATGTCGCGCTCCGCGATATCCTTGGGCATCTTGCAGAAATACTTCACCGGCTCCAGGGTCTCCTCGTTGCGGTACATGCCGATATGTCCCACACGGGCGGACGGCACCATCCGCAGCACGCCCTCCACCAGACCCAAACCGGCCCGGAGGATAGGGACCACGGCGAACTTCTTGCCCTTGAGCGTGGGGGCCATGGTCTTGCAAATGGGGGTCTCTACCTCTTTCAGCTCCAGAGGCAGGTCCCGGGTGGCCTCGTAAGTCAGCAGCATTCCGATCTCGCTGACCAGCTCCCGGAAATCCTTGGTGGCGGTGTTCTTGTCGCGGAGAATGGTCAGCTTGTGGGACAGCAGGGGATGGTTGACAACATGGACTTTTTCACTGAACATGGCTGTGCTCCTTTTCTTTTCTGTTGTGGATCATCTATGGTTCATTAAATGGACTCACCTTTTGCAAGACGCTCCCGCTCCGCCTGGCTCAGACGGAGGTACACGGGCGTCAGCTCCTGAGCGGACAGGGTCTCCCCTCTCCGCCGCCACGCGGCCATGGCCACGCCCACGGCGCTCTGCTGCCGCAGATGGACCGGGGCCAGACGGCACTCGACCCCCCGCGCCGTGAGGAAATCGAAGCACAGCCCCGCGCCGTCGCCCACGATGGTCATGGGGCCGTCCATCTCCCCGACGTCGGCGGCGGCCTCCTCCAGGGAGACGGCCCGGTCCTCCCGCAGGCGGGTCAGCTCCTGGGAGAGTTCATCGTCGTAATTTTCCAGGTCGTTGGCGATCACCAGACCCCTGCCGTGGGGGCCGAAGGCGCGGCCCCCGGTGAGGAAGGCGGCAAACAGCCCCCAGCCCATCACCCCGGCGGAGGACAGAACAGCCCGACCTACCGGGCGCACGTCCCCCCACCACAGAGGGAACAGCCGCTCCGCCTTGGCCTGAACCAGAGACAGGCCCAGCACCACCCCCGCCGTTATCAGCAGGGCGGCGAGGAAGAGCTGGCCCGCCCGGGCGAAGGCGTCCAGCCTGCCCCGGCCCATCCACAGCAGGAGGGCCGCCGTGGACAGCAGGAAGAAGCACAGGGCGCCGTCCCGCTCCCCGGAGGAAAACAGCCGCTGGGCGCACAGCCGCAGGCGGAGGGACAGCAGAAACAGCCCCCATACTATATATAGTATCAGCACGCCGCCCCCGGCCCATTTTCCCAGAAGTCCGACCAGGCGGCGGGCCAGGCCCTCCCGTCCGGCCAGGGAGCCCATCAGCCAGCCGGACGCCAGCACCAGGGGGGCGGCCAGCAGGACGGCCAGCCAGGCCCCCCGGCCCGCCCCGGGGAGGAGCAGGGCGGGGAGCAGCTCCGCCGCCGGGGCCATCACCCCCGCCCAGAGCAGGGCCATCAGCTGCGTGCGGGAAATTTTGTTGTCTCTCATATGGCGCTTCCTTCCATGTAGGGGCGGTCTCTGGCCGCCTGCTTTCATATGCGCATCCCATTGCAATACGGCATCCCTGTGCAGGGCGTGTCCACCGGGCACGCCGTTCCCCTTGCGCGGGTGGAACGGCAGGCCGGATTTCCGCGCTTTACGGCAAAACGGCGCGCCGGGCCGTCGTGTTTTATAGGATTTCCACCTCGACCGTGATCTCCAGCGGCACCCGGCTGAACCACTCCGGCCAATCCGCCTGGACCGCCTGCCACCGGGCGGGGCAGAACATGCCGGCTTTTGCCCCCAGTCCGGCGCAGTCCGCCCCCATGGCCCGGGCCAGGTTCTCCCTCATTCGCGGGATGTGGGGGGCCAGCTTAGGCCGCTGGGCCAGGACGGTGGCGTCCACGTTGCCCACAACAAAGCCCCGCTCCCGCAACAGCCCCGCCACATGCTCCAGCAGCTTCAGGCTGTCCGCCCCGGCGTAGGCGGGGTCGGTATCGGGGAAGTGCTGTCCGATGTCCCCCAGGCCCGCCGCCCCCAGCAGGGCGTCCATAACGGCGTGGGTGAGGACGTCGGCGTCGGAGTGGCCCAGCAGGCCCCGCTCCCAGGGGATGTCCACCCCGCCCAGAATCAGCCGCCGCCCCTCCGCGAGGCGGTGGACGTCGTAGCCGTGGCCAATACGCGCGCCGCTCATAGCACACCCTCCGCTCTGGCCCGAAGAACGGCCTCCCCCAGGATCAAATCCAGGGGGGTGGTGATTTTCAGGTTCTCCCGGCTCCCGCTGGTGAGGGTAACCCGCATCCCCAGCCGCTCCACCGCGCCGCAGTCGTCGGTGGGCAGCTCGCCGTCCTCCAGGGCCTTTTTGGTGGCCGCTTTAATGAGCCCCGCTTCAAAGACCTGGGGGGTTTGCACCGCCCACAGCTGGGAGCGGTCCACCGTCTCCACCGTCTGGCCCTCCTCCCCCCGCTTGATGGTATCCACAAGGGGGACCGCCGGGGCGGCCGCCCCGGTGAGGGCGGCGCGGGCCACCGTGTCCCGGATGATTTCCTGAGACACCAGGGGGCGGGCCCCGTCGTGGATGGCGATCAGGTCGGCCTCGGGGTCCACCTCCCTCAGCCCGGCCTGGACCGAGTGGATGCGCTCCTGTCCGCCCACAATCACCTTGCGCACCTTGTCCAGGTTGAACTCCCTGCACAGCCGGCCCACCTCCACCACCAGGTCCTCCCGGGCCACCACGATGATCTCGTGGATGGCCGGGCAGTCCTGGAAGGCGTAGAGGGTGTGGATCAGCACAGGCAGCTCCCCCAGGGGGGCCAGCACCTTGTCAACGCCCCCCATCCGCCGGGCCAGCCCCGCGGAGACGACCACCGCAGAGCATTTGAGCTCCTCCGGCTTTTTTCGTTTAAACAGAGACAGCAGTCCCGCCATAGCTCTCCCTCCTTATGTACCAAAATTTCATTCTACGGTTTGAGCACCATGATATGCCCCAGCCTGCCGATGACGCCCCTGGCGGCTTCCCGCAGCACCTGATGGTGGTCGCTGGACAGCGCGATATTGAGCCCCCACGTCCCCGTCACTCTGACAGCCAGCTCCGGACCGACCCCGCAGTACTGCACCGCGTCGCTGAACCAGGCCTTTTCAATACCGTACCCATCCAGAATGTCCTCAAACAGCGCCAGCGCCCTGACGCCCCCGCCCTCCGACGGGGACAGCCCCGCCTGAGCCAGGATCAGCTCCACATCCTGCGGGGAGCCGCCCAGCAGGATATGGTACAAAAACTGAGTCTGCTCCGCCCTTCGGAAGGCCATTTGAAACAGGTATTTCTCAAAGGAGCCGGAAAACAGCCCCCCGCCGGAGCCGTCGAAGCAGACCGGCGGGTCATCCTCCCCCGTCAGCTTTAAAAACAGGGTGGCATCGGTCCAATGGGTCAGAAAGGTCAGGCCGTTCCGCTCTTTCAGCTCGTCATTTCGGGGATTGGAGTACATCTCCAGCAAGGTGTCGATGTCCGGCTGGGAAAAGCCGTCCCACTCCTGCTCCAGCAGGCCGTTGTCATCCCGGCCCATGGACTCCAAAAACAGGCGGTATGCGGCCGGGATGGGCTGTCCCCGCTCCTCCAGGCCGGAGAGCCTCCATAGGGCTTCGATCTGCTCCCGGGCGGCCGGCTCCACCTTCTGGGACCAGCTCCGGTCCATGCTGTCCATTGTGCGGCAAAGCCGCTCCGCCACGGTATCCAAAGGCCCCTGGAGAAAGAAGATTTTGTTGAGAATCATCTTTGTCCTCCCTTTCGCTTGTTCCGAACTGCGTCCAGAATTTCCTCCTGGGGCACCAGCTCCTCCATCTGGCCGGCGTCCTCCGTGGCGCTGGTACACTGGAAGCACGTCCAACCCCGGACGTTCCAGTTTGTCATCTCAATGTCGTCAAAGAGGCCGTAATCCGGGTCCATAATCTCGTGCATCTCCACCCAGCAGCCGCAGTCCTGCACTGACAGCGGGTCGGAGAAGTCCAGAAATACCATGGAGTTGGGGCAGGCCCAGTAGCCGCCCCAGACGGCCAGCAGATTAGTGGCCGCGTCGTAGGCCACGTTGGTCCAGATGAAGGTCTCCTTCCCCTGCCGGCCGTCCAGCGGCCAGGACTTTTCCGGGATGTAGTGCATGGTCCGCCCGGTTTCCACCTCCAAGACGCTGTAGCCGTACAGGTCCTCCCGGAAGACCAGGTAGTGGTTTCCATTGGTGTGGGGAATGAGCTGGTAAAACTCCCCGCCATCGTTGATGTTGTCCCAAGTATACACCACCCGGCCCCCGATGTCCAGCAGCTGGTGCCGGACGGCGCGGCAGGCGCCCCCCTGGTAACGGCTTGTGCGCACCGTCCAGCCCTGGGGGAGCTCGTTCTCCTTCCCCGGGCGCTGGCAGAGGCAGTCCTCCGAAAAGAGAAAGGCGTGCTCCTGGCGGAAATTCTGATACTGGGGGGTGTGGTAGACGTTCATAGCTTCTCCTTATGTCTGTTGGTGGTGCATGGAAACCACCCGGCAGTCGGGGCAAATTTCGATGTACAGGGTGCCCTCCATGTAGTCCAGCGCTCCCCACTTGACCTGGGCCAGATACTTCATGGTCCTGCCGCAGTCGGGGCAGGGGTAATACTGGGCGTCCTGAATCCAGAAGGGAAACCCGCCCACGGTACAGGTGTCGTCAAACTCCGCCCCATAGAACAGGGGGACGGGCTCCGCCCCCAGGACATAGGGGTTGTTGGCATACTCCTCCATGCCCCAGTCGCCGTCGTCCTCCTCCCCGGCCCCGTAGGAGTAGGGGAATACCGCTTCACTTCCGCCGTCCAGGGTAAAGCGGGAGTAGGCCGGCTCCTCCCAGGGGACGCAGTTGGGGCAGCAGGTGGCGGTGATGATGCCGTCCAGCCCCAGAAACCTCAGCCGCGCATCCCGGCCGTCCAGGGTCAGGATGTCCACCACCCTTCCCTTGCAGTGGGGGCAGCGGTCCTCCCTGGGGCGGAAGACCTGGGCGGCCTTGTCTCTGCTCCGGTCCCCCTTGATGAGGGGGTAGCAGGTATCGAAGTTGAGCTGCCGCCGGTTCCCCGCCTTGTCGAAGGTCCAGCCGCCGGTATGGGCGTAGACCGAGGGGTCCACATACAGCTTTTTCCGCCAGGGGCGTGGGTGCTCCTCCAGCTCCCGGAAGACCTCCAAAACCCGACTGTCCCCCTGCATGGCCAGACAGCACAGCAGATGGCCGGCTATATTGGGGTCCTTTGTCTCCAGCAGAGCCTGAATCAGTCCGTCCCGCACGTCCTCCGGGGCGCGGTAATACAGCTCCGCCGGATCATAAACCTCCGCCTTCAGGGCGGCCCTGGCCAGCTCCGGGGAGCAAATCCCATGACAGTGCAGCAGATTCAAAAAATCCCCGTCCCAAGAGTTCTCCTCCAGCCGTTCCACATGCTGAATCAGACCGTTCAGCTTCTCCTGAATCTGTTCCGGCGTCCAGGCCATCACCTCCCGGCGCTCCTGCTCCGCCTTGCAGCTCCAGCACAGGCCCTGATAGCGCAGCTCCCGGCCGCATTCTGGACAGTGGTACATCTCGCTCATGTTTCCCATCCTCTCTCAGTATACAAAATATGGCGGCCTTTTCATTCCCGTCCGGAACAAAAAAGCCGCCCTGATTCTTGAAACATTCATGCCAGCGCGGTGTTCAGCTCCTCCTCCGCCGATTCATAGCTGACGCTTTTGGACAGCACGATCTCGGAGATGAGGATCTGCTTGGCGGAGTGGAGCATTTTCCGTTCACCGGTGGACAGGCCCCGCTTCTGGTCCCGCAGGGTCAGGCCCTTGATAACCCGGGCCACCTCAAACAGGTCGCCGCTCTTCATGCGCTCCATATTCTCCCGATAGCGGTGGTTCCAATTCGCCGTCATTTCCACCTGGATTCCGGAAATGGCCGCCAGGACCTGATTGGCCTGTTCCTGGTCCACCACCGGACGCACGCCGATCTCCTCACAATTCTCTGTGGGGACCATCACCACCATAGACCGGTTGGGGAGCTTTAGGATGTAGTAATCCCGCGCCACGTCGTCCACCGTCTTCTGGACAATGCTGTCCACCACGCCCGCCCCATACATGGGGTGAACCACCTTATCCCCGATTTGGAACACCTGTTACCTCACTTTCTCTCATCCGAACCTCGGCCTTTTCCTCTTGTACCTATTTCAAACCACTTTTATTATAACAATTTTATCCTATTTTTGCAAGGGAAAATCAAAAAATTCCCAAAATTTTTCCATACAATCCCCATATTTTCTGCCTTCCGGACAAAAAAACAGGCCCGGCCGCCGCACGGCCAGGTCTGTTTTATCGAAATTACCCCTCAACGGGCCCTACGCCCATGCTGTCTTCCGATTCTCAGGAAAGCTTCGCGTCAATGATATACGCGTTGGCATCCCCCCACACGTTTTCGGTCTTAAAGGTCAGCTGGGAGGTCTTGAACAGAGGAACCGTAACGCTTTGGGCCACCTGTCCGCCCTTCACGGAAATATCAGCCAGAACGGCGTCGTTATCGCCCAGCACTTGCAGAGAACAGTCACAGTCAGAATAATAGCGGAAGGTCAGATTATCGTACTTGCCCTCAATATTGTAGGAGGCGGTGCTGATCGCTATCTCAATAGCGGCAAAGTAGCCGTCCATCATGATCCAGTGGGAATAGGTGTTGCCAGAGATATCCTGGGTCTTCCTCTCCGAGGACTGGACATGTATGGCCTGCCGGGTGTTGCAGGGCTTGTAGGTATCAATCAGGTCCACCTCGCCCTGCTTGCCCACCAGGACGGACTTGGTGGCCTGGTCCCAGCCCACGTCGACGCCCAGCAGCTTGCCAATGGAGCCGATGGGGAGGTAGGTGGTGTTGTTGTAGGTAATGGGGTATGTACGCACGCCGCTGGCGTCGGTCAGGACCTGGGGCTCGCCGTTTTAACGGAAAGGTCCTATACAAGGCGGCAGGGGATTCTGTTTAAGGAAAGTTTTCAATGATCTGGAATCCCCCAGCCACCGCCTGCGGCGGTGCCAGCCCCCTTTAACAAGGGGGCCTCTGGAGCAGGACTGGGGCCTTCAAGCACCCAAGCCCCCCTTGCCA
>OFFZ01001983.1_pt1 | contig 11071 bp, 10 predicted proteins | sample 1521631 | NCBI WGS metagenome assembly OFFZ01 (sample SAMEA3504102, study PRJEB24116) | mouse gut metagenome | biome: mouse gut; feature: mouse-associated habitat; material: faeces | place: Denmark | collected 2011 | reverse complement strand
TGTTTGAGGCGGAAGATAATGAATAAGGTATTTGCTGATACTGGTTGGGAAGATTATGTGTATTGGCAGACAGAAGACCGTAAAACTTTGAAAAAGATTAATCAGTTAATCAATGACATTGTTAGGAATGGTAATGATGGAATTGGAAAGCCGGAGCCATTAAGTGGAAACTTAGCCGGATTTTGGAGTCGGCGCATCAATGATAAAGACAGGTTGATTTATAGAATAGATAAAGATAACATATATATTTTGGCGTGTCGGTATCATTATGGAGATAAATAGACTGAAAAATTGCCAAGAAGGACTTGCATTTCCATTCTGCTTATGATAGAATATCATAGCGAATGGAAGTAGGTCTTTTTTTTATGCCTAAATATTTGGGTAGCCTCGCAAGCTACCAAGTAACACGTCAATGCAAAAACGTAAAGCGAGGTGGAAGTTGTGCGTACAAGAATCACATTGGAATGTACAGAATGCAAGCAGCGTAACTACAACATGACGAAGGATAAGAAATCACATCCGGAGCGTATGGAGACGAAGAAGTATTGCAAGTTCTGCAAATCACACACATTGCACAAGGAAACAAAGTAGTCGCCGTAAAGGAGTGGTTGTCATGAGCGAGAAGACGCAGAAAAAAAGCTGGTTCAAGGGTCTTAAGAGAGAATTTAAGAAGATCATTTGGCCAGACAAGATGACAGTAGCAAAACAGACGGCAGCAGTTGTTTCCGTATCCGTAATATTGGGAGCGATCATTGCAATCGTTGACTTTATCGCCCAGTACGGAGTAGATTTATTGGTAAGATAGACTGATAATCTGCAGGCAAGAAAGGTGAGTTTATGTCAGAGGCAAAATGGTACGTAGTGCATACCTATTCCGGGTATGAGAACAAAGTAAAAGCCAACATTGATAAGACGATTGAGAACAGGCATCTGGAAGAGCAGATCCTTGAGGTACGGGTTCCGATGCAGGACGTCGTGGAACTTAAAAACGGCGTCCAGAAGGCGGCGCAGAAGAAGATGTTTCCCGGTTATGTGCTGATTCATATGATTATGAACGACGACACGTGGTATGTGGTGCGGAACACCAGAGGCGTCACCGGCTTTGTCGGTCCAGGCTCTAAGCCGATTCCGCTTACGGATGCGGAGATGGCTCCCTTGGGAATCCGTCAGGAGAATATTCTGGTGGATTTTGCGGAGGGCGATACGGTCCGGGTAATTGCCGGGGCGTGGGCGGAGACCGTAGGAGTCATTCAGGCTATGAACGTGCCCAAGCAGAGTCTTACAATCAATGTTGAACTGTTCGGCCGCGAGACACCGGTTGAGATCAGTTTCGCAGAAGTTAAAAAGTTGTAAATCAAAAACAGTGGGAGGGATCCATTTCCCGACATCACCACAAGGAGGTAATTGAGATGGCAAAAAAAGTAGAAGGTTACATTAAGTTACAGATTCCTGCCGGAAAGGCAACTCCGGCTCCACCGGTTGGCCCGGCTCTTGGTCAGCATGGTGTGAATATCGTTGAGTTTACAAAGCAGTTCAACGCAAGGACGGCAGATCAGGGAGATCTGATCATCCCTGTAGTTATCACCGTTTACAGTGACAGAAGTTTCAGCTTCATTACCAAGACACCGCCGGCAGCGGTTTTAATCAAGAAGGCATGCAACATTAAGTCTGGTTCAGGCGTTCCGAACAAGACGAAGGTTGCAACAATTACGCAGGCTCAGTTGAGAGAGATTGCGGAGACGAAGATGCCGGATCTGAACGCGGCGACCGTTGAGGCGGCTATGAGCATGGTGGCAGGTACTTGCCGAAGCATGGGTGTAAAGGTAGAAGAGGCGTAGGACATTTGATAAATGTAAACGAGTAAGTGGGAGGGTTATCCCGACATTACCACAAGGAGGTTATTTAGATGAAAAGAGGAAAGAAATATGTTGAAGCTGCAAAAGCGATTGACAGAGGAACACTCTACGACGTTGCGGATGCGGTATCATTAGTTAAGAAGACTGCAGTTGCAAAATTCGATGAGACAATCGAGGCTCATATCAGAACCGGATGTGACGGACGTCACGCTGACCAGCAGATCCGTGGCGCGGTCGTACTTCCCCACGGAACCGGCAAGAAGGTACGTATCCTGGTATTTGCGAAGGACGCCAAGGCTGAGGAGGCGAAGGCAGCCGGAGCAGATTATGTTGGAGGAGACGAACTGATTCCTAAGATTCAGAATGAAAACTGGTTTGAGTTCGACGTAGTCGTTGCTACGCCGGATATGATGGGTATCGTTGGACGTCTTGGACGTATTCTCGGACCAAAAGGCCTGATGCCGAACCCCAAGGCTGGTACGGTAACGATGGACGTTACGAAGGCAATCAAGGATATCAAAGCCGGTAAGATTGAGTACAGACTTGACAAGACGAACATTATCCATGTGCCGTTAGGAAAAGCATCCTTTACGGAGGAGCAGATTACGGACAACTTCCAGACGCTTATTGACGCAATCATCAAGGCAAGGCCGGCAGCAGTAAAGGGTCAGTTCTTAAGGAGCGTGACGCTTACATCTACTATGGGGCCTGGCATTAAGATTAATCCGATGAAATTGGTTTAATAGTTGATTGAATATATGCTAAGAAACGTAACAGTTCAGACAGGTTTGCCTGTCTGAACTGTTACCAAAGTAAATACAAAGATATAAAATACAAAAATTTGTAAAAATTGATTTATTGATATATTAAATCGTCCTACCCTTGCTCCTTCATTAATAAATTTTTTTAATTCATGTTCATGACAATGTGATTCAAAATAGTATTGCCAAAAAACAGGGTACTGTTTCTCTTTAAATCTAAAGCATTTATATATAGGAGAAACAATACCATTAATATTTAGAGAGTTCCTTTTTATAGTTCCATAAGGATATAATAATGTTGTTCTATCATTATAAACAAAATCGTTTGGTTGTATTTGTATATATCGTTCATGGTCAGATCCTGCAATTTTTTTTCCAAAGTAATCATTTTGCGCAACAAGTCCATATTCACTTGATAATGTCATTACTATGTTGATAGAATCTCTATTATCTTTTTTTGTAACTGGTAATGCGATATTACAAAGACAATCTATACTCCATTCTTCCATCATAAATTCTGAAAATCTCATTCGTAATGTATATTTTTTGCTTTCATTTTTCATATATTAATACCCGTCATGTAAAACATTTTTAATATAGGAACAGAGAATCCCTCTCCATTGTCCACATTCCGTCCTACCCCTCATACGCCTCAAGCCCATGCACTTCCTGCCCGTCGGCAAGGCCGCGCAGGAGGGGCGCAAGGTCGGTCATGACTTCCACTTCCTTGCGACTGCGTGCCTTCCAGCCAAGCCCAAGGGGGGCCAGCAGGGCGCGCAAATCCGCCTCGTCAAAGCGACCACGCTGCAGCACAGTCCCGATAAGCTCATGCAGATGAGCGGAATCCAGCCCGTGCCGGGCGGCAAGTTCGTCGAGGCGGCGCTGCCGGGCACGCTCGCGGAACGCCAGATATCCCTCGCGGACAGCCTGTTCGTCCAGAGCTTCGCCGGCAGCAAGCGTATCAATATACGCGGCGATGGTATCGCGCTCATCCATGAACTTGGCGTCTGAGGCAATGAGGCCCACAAGCTGTTTGCGCGTAAGCGTTTTCTGTTCCGGCGTCTGACTGGTATAGTCGGCGATCAGGGACATGATATAATCATAGTCGATGAGGGCGGAGGCAAAGAGTACCAGCTCAAAATCCAGTTCCCGCACCTGCGGGGAAACGGCCTCATCGGTTTTTTCCTGATCGTGCCGCAGGCTATGCGCCGTTTCAAGGTAGACGCCCCGGAAAGCCCGCATATCATCTGCCGGCAGGATGGTTTCGATGTCGGCGTCGTGCTCCGGCGTGCGGTCGGTGTACTGGTCAAGCTGGGTCTTGATACGCTGCACTTCCTTGAACAGGCGGATGAAGCCGGCGCGGGCGTCGTCGCCCCTGAGGGCGGGTACCGCCTCCGGCGTACAGGGCAGATCCTGCGATTCCATGAAGCTGCGCAGGCGATTTACCGCATCACGGAACCTGTCAATGACGGCCGGCACGGGATCCACCAGCCAGATATTGCGGGCGACTTCATTGTTCTGTTCGCCGGAAAAAAGCCTGACGGCTTCATCAACGGCGTCCTGCTGCTGCCGGAAGTCAAGGATATTTCCGTATGGTTTGGTATCATTAAGAACCCGGTTGGTGCGTGAAAAGGCCTGGATGAGCCCATGGTACCGCAGGTTCTTGTCCACATACAAGGTGTTCAAATACGGGGAATCAAATCCGGTGAGAAGCATGTCCACCACAATGGTGATGTCCGCCCTCTGAGCAAGGGGCACATCGGCGCGGGGGTACTTCTGCGCCTTGATGCGCTCCTGCACGTCCTGATAATACTGGTCAAATTCCTCGATGCTGTGGTTTGTGCCGTACCGGGTGTTGTAGTCGGCAATGATGGCGCGCAGGGCGGCCTTCTTGCCTTCGGGGTCCACGGCGTTGTCGGCCTTTTCCTGCGGCAGGTCTTCCTGTATCTGCCGCACGTCCCTGTTGCCCTCGGCGGGCGGGGAAAAAACACAGGTAATGTTCAGCGGGCGGAAGGACGGATCGTCTTTCTTTCTGGCCGCCTGACATTCCCGGAACAGCTCGTAATAGGCAACGGCCTCATTGATGGAGCCTGTAGCCAGCAGAGCATTGAACTTGCGCTGTGCGGTGGCCTGATCGTGCTTGGCAAGAATGGTCTCCACCACGGCGCGGCGGGCAGTGTCCGTACCCGGGCGGGGAACGTCCTCCCCCTGCGGGCGGAAATAATCCACATGAAAGCGCAGGACGTTGTGATCCTCAATAGCGTTGGTGATGGTGTAGGCATGCAACAGACGCTGGAAGATATCTTCCGTGGTTTTGTAAAAGGCCTGCTGCCCTTCCACCTGCTGATAACGGGCATTTTGCTCAAAAATGGGCGTGCCGGTAAAGCCGAACATCTGGGCGTTGGGGAAAAATTCGCGGATGGAGCGGTGATTCTCGCCGAACTGGGAACGGTGACATTCGTCAAAGATGAAAACCATACGCTGATGGCGCAGGGGTTCCAGTTTTTCGCGCCAGGCGGCGCGGCTGCCGCCGTCCAGCGCAAGAGACAGCTTCTGGATGGTGGTGACAATAACCTTGTCGGCGTAGTCAGTGGAAAGCAAGCGTTTTACCAGCGTAGAGGTGTTGGTGTTTTCTTCCACGCAGCCTTCCTGAAAGCGGTTGAATTCCTGCCGTGTCTGCCGGTCAAGATCCTTGCGATCCACCACAAAAAGACACTTGGCGATGTCGGCATTGCCCTTGAGCAGCGTTGAGGCCTTGAAGGAGGTCAGGGTCTTGCCGCTGCCTGTGGTGTGCCAGATATAACCGTTGCCGTCATTGCGGCGGATGCAGTCCATAATGGCCCGTACCGCGTATATCTGATAGGGGCGCATCATAAGCAGCTTCTGCTCGCAGGCCACCGGCACCATGTAGCGGCTTATCATTTCGCTCAGGGTACACTTGGACAGAAAGGCGTCGGCAAAGGCATCCAGCGCGGTAATTTTGGTGTTGTTCTCGTCGGCAAACCGGTAAACAGGTAAAAAGCGCTCGTCCGCGTCAAAAGCAAAATGGCGATCGTTATTGTTGGCAAAGTACCATGTCTCGCTGCGGTTACTGACAATGAATATCTGGATGAAGCAAAGCAGCGTTCTGGTATAGCCGTTTCCGGGATCACGCTTGTACTCCACAATCTGTTTCATGGCTCTGCGGGGGCTGACAGCCAGATTTTTCAGCTCTATCTGCACCACAGGAATGCCGTTGAGCAGCAGAATGACATCATAGCGGTGATGACTGGCGGCGGTATTGATGCGAAGCTGATTGACGACTTCAAAGCTGTTTTTGCACCAGTCGCGCGTATTCACCAGCGTAAAGGAAAGCGGCGTTCCGTCATCCCGCTCAAGCGTATGAAGTTCGCGAAGCGTACAGGACGCCTTGTACACGTCACCGCTGACGACCATATCCATGAGGCGGGAAAACTCGGCGTCGGAGAGATGAACGCGGTTCAGTTCCTCGAAGCGGGCGCGGAAATTGGCCTCCAGCGCCGCGCGATCATGAATGTCCGGGCGATAGATGTACTTAAGATCGTCCGCCAGTTTATTGAGGAGCTGTTGTTCTATATCCTGTTCCAGCATGGGGCCACCGTAACGGCAGGAGAGATAATCAGGGCAAGCGGCAAACTGGGGCAAGGATATATCCTTTGCCCACGGCGGCGCAACGCTTTTTTGCTCGCAGGGCAGAAAAAAGGGAGAAGAACCGAGATGGTTACTTTTTAAGAAAGGATGCTCTGGCGGAACAGACAAGCACGACAAGCAAAAGGATACATCCCACAACCCCGCCTGCCATTTCGGCAAGCGCCGTCAGGTTACTGGAATCCGCCCTGAAGACAGCCCACATGTTCCCGACATACGCGCACAGGGGATACAGGGGAGGAACAAGAAAAACCGAGAGAAAACCAAATTGTCGCAACGTATACTTCCATTGCGGTTCCGGCAGGATTTTCTGACACATATCCCGCAGCACCCTGTCCGCATCTTTCTGAAGTTCAAGAAAATGCTGCGATATAAAATGTTCTATCTCCTGTTCCGTGGGGTTTTGTTCTCCCCTGCTCTGCGCAAGATAAAGCTGGCGAAGTCCCTCTCCTGCATTTTTGGGGTGTCCTTGAAACAAGAAAGTTCTTGAGAGACTGACGCGCCTGATCCGGGTTCACATCCATCTCTCCCTGGCAACAGCTGCAATGCGCTCATCAAGAAATTTTGCAAGCGGGTTATCACCTGAAACATCGCTTTGAAGAGCGTCATGAAACGTATTCCCCGATACCTGGCCGGCGAGTTTGCTCAGGTCATGCCTGTTGTCATAATTTCTGATGGACTGCCCTGTCAGCATGAAAATTTCAAGCTGACATATCCGAATGCCAGGATGAAGCACCAGCGAGGACGATCCGAGATTTCGGATAACAAGAGGCATATGCCCTTCAAATCCGGGATTAATGTACGATCCTGCGGAAATATCCAGACCGCATCTTGCAAGGCTGTTGCGGGTATCAATACGCCCGTTGATGAACGTGCTGAACTTCAAATATTCCGCTGTGTAGCCCACAACGTAGGTATTGGGTTCGAGCCTGAAGCCGGATCGGATGTCATGCGTTTGGGTGCGCTGTTTGATGTCTTCCATATCAGGGGAGGCCAGATCAATTTCCCCCGGAAGCAGTGTTTCCACCTTGTCGCCAAGAGTAAGATCTATGCTGGCAGGCTGAATATTGTTGAGGTGCAAGGGTTCTATGCTCAATATTCCGTTCTCAAGGGCTTCAAGAATGGCCTTGTCGCTATAAACCGGCATGATACTTCTCCAGTTTCCTGCTCATTGCTTATCATAAAAAACTGTGACAAAAGACTACATTGGGCCAGATCGGAAGGCAAGAAGATTTCGGGGTGCTCCGTTAGAGCATAACAAGCACACACCCCGGTATCGGGTAAATTTTAAGGAAACGCCGATTAAAGCGTTTCCCGCGGTCTTGCGGAGCATGACCGCCCGCGAGTCCTGAAGAGGAGAAATCTATTTTTCCAGTCAAATGAACGAGTTGACGTATATTTCCCAAAAAGGCAACAGCCTCAACTTCCGGGCAGTTCGCCGGAAGGGGACAGGAGGCGTCACCAACCCATATTTAATCATCAGTAGTCAGCTTCCCCCGGCAGGGAAATGCCCATCTTCCGCATCCGCGTTCTGAGCGTGGTGTAATGAATATCCAGAATCGCCGTGGCGGAACCCGCCCCGGTCAGCTTGCCGCCGCAGTGCTCCAGCACGTCCCGGATGTAGCGGTCTTCCCATTCGCGCAGGGTGGGCCAGTCGCGCGCCATCCCCCGGGATGCTTCCTTTTCTTCCTGAAGGCCCTCTTCCTTTCCGGGCAGGGGGCGGATGGTGAAATGCAGACGCTCCGCGCCCCCGCCGGCATTGTTCTCCAGCAGGGCGCGCTCCACCACATGTTCCAGTTCGCGCACATTGCCCGGCCATTCATAATGATACAGGCTGTGCAGATCCCGCTCCTCCACACGCGGCACAAAGGCCAGCCCCATCTTGTGGCTCTTGGCGCGGATGAAATGAGCGACCAGATGCGGGATATCACCCTTGCGCCGGACAAGGGGAGGAATCTCGATGGGCAAAACGGAAAGACGGAACCACAGATCCTTGCGGAAGCGCCCGTCCGCCACCTTGTGCGGCAGATCGTCATGAGTGGCGGCAATGACCCGCACATCCACCGGAAAGAACTTTGTGCCGCCCACCCGTCTCAGCATGCCGCCGTCCAGCACCCGCAGCAGGCGCACCTGCGCGGAAAGGGACATTTCTCCTATTTCATCCAGAAACAGGGTACCGCCCTCCGCCATTTCAAAATAACCGGGGCGCGAGGCCTGCGCTCCGGTGAACGCTCCCTTCTCGTGACCAAACAGCTCGCTGTCCAGCAGACTTTCCGGGATGGCTCCGCAGTTTACGGCTATGTATTTGGCGTGCTTGCGCGCGCTGTACTGATGTATGATTTTCGGAAAAAACTCTTTGCCGGAACCGCTTTCACCCGTTATGAGCACACTCAGGTCGATGGGAGCCACACGCATTGCGCGTGCCACAGCCTGCATGAGCGCCGGCGCGGAGCCCACGATGCCGAGGCGCTGCTTTGCCTGCAGCACGTCCGATTCGTTTATGTTGGCGACAAGTGGCAAGTGTATTCAGTTTTTAGAGCTTGTTTGATAATATAATGTTACCGCCTGGAACGGCCTTGCTCTATTTGCGCGAGGTGCGCAGTTCGAATGTCTTGGCTTTGAGCCATTGGCCGAGTTCCTTCTCGCTGCCTGCGTGCAGTGCGATTTCTTCCGGGGTGATGATGTCGCCTATGCTGACATGCATCTCTGTGTCGCATTTCCGCCACACTTCCGAAGGCAGGCGCATCGTGCGCAGCACCCAGCTCACGCGTCCGAGGAGGTTGAACATGAAACTGTTGGTGCCGTGGAAAAAGACAGGTATCACAGGCACTTTCAGCTGGGCTATCAGGCGCATGACTACAGGTTTCCATTCCTGGTCCTCGAGCCATCCGTGGCGGTTTATCTTGCTGATGGCTCCGGCAGGAAAGAAACCTACCGGATGTCCGCTGCGCACCTGCTTCATCACCTCGCGGATGCCGGCCATGGAGACGGCCTTTTTAGCGGGGTCGTCGGAGGCCGACTGGTCCACGGCAATGAAGTTGGGGCGCATGGCCGTGATGCGGTTCAGAATCATGTTCACCATCACCTTGTATTCGGGTCGCCGCTGTCCGATGATGGATATTAGCGTGATGCCGTCGAGCGCGCCGAAAGGATGGTTGCTCACCGTGATGAACGCTCCTTCCGGAAGCTTGTCGAGCACGTCGAGGCCGTCTATGCGTGTGGTGATGCGGAAGTCTTTCAGGAGCGACTGTGTGAACGGCACGCCCGGTGTGTCGAAAAAGCGGTCGTGCACCTCGTTCACGCGGTCGATCTGAAGGATATGCAGCAAGCGGTCGATGAGCTTGCGGTGGCCGCGCAGACGCGGCACCATCTCCATGACGTCTTCGGCGTCAAGGACGGTGCGCTTCTGCTCGTGGGGCAATGTCGGTGCGGGATGTTCTGCCGGGCTCATTCTTCGTCGCCCTCGTCTTCGCGCATGTTGTGGAACACATTCTGCACGTCCTCGTCGTCTTCGAGCTTGTCGATGAGCTTGTTGATGGCTTCGCGCTGTTCGGGCGTAACCTCTTTGAGGTCGTGGGGGATGCGTTCGAATTCGGAACTTACTATTTCGTAGCCGTTTTCTTCGAGATAGCTTTGGATGCCGGAGTATTCCTCGAATGCGCCGTAGAGCACTATTTCATCTTCTTCGGCCTCGATTTCGTCCACTCCGTAGTCGATGAGCTCAAGTTCGAGGTCTTCGAGGTCCACGCCTTCTTTGGGCTTGATTTTGAACACGCTCTTGTGGTCGAACAGGAATGTGAGCGAGCCCTGGGTGCCGAGGCTGCCGCCGTGCTTGTTGAAGTAGGAGCGTACGTTGGCCACGGTACGGGTGTTGTTGTCCGTGGCTGCCTCCACGAAGATGGCGATGCCGTGGGGGCCGTATCCCTCGTAGGTGATTTCCTTGTAGTCGCCGGCGTCTTTGTCGGTGGCTTTCTTGATGGCGCGTTCCACGGTGTCCTTAGGCATGTTCGCAGCCTTGGCGTTCTGCATCAGAGCGCGCAGGCGGGGATTGGTGGAGGGGTCGGGGCCTCCGGCCTTGGCGGCTATGGTGATTTCCTTGCCTATGCGCGTGAAAGTGCGCGACATGTTGCCCCAGCGCTTGAGTTTGCGGGCTTTGCGGTATTCAAATGCTCTTCCCATTTCGGTGTGTTATGTTGGTTTCTTGTGATTCTTTGTTGTTAACGCTGTTCGGCGCCGAGGTTGCCGGTTAGGCGCGCGAGCACCTTGGCCATGATGGCGTCGATTTGTTTGTCGTTAAGTGTCTTCTCGTCGTCCTGCAGGTATACGGCTATCGCATAGCTCTTTTTGCCGGCGGGCAACTTGTCGCCCTCGTAGACGTCGAACAGCTCTACGCCGCGCAGCAGGCGGCGTTCGGCCGCGCGCACCTCGCGCTCGATGTCGGCCATGGCCACCGCGCTGTCCACCATGAGGGAGAGGTCGCGGCGCACGCTCTGCGTTTTCGGCAGAGGCCTGAACTGCGTGCGGTGGCGCGATGACATGTCGAACAGCACGTCCACGTCGAGTTCGGCGTAATATACTGCGGCGCGCACGTCGGCGCGGGAGGCGATTTCGGCGCGCACCACGCCCATGGCTCCGACAGGCTTGCCCGAGCGCGTGGCTATGAGCAGTGCGGGGCTCATGAGGTCGGTCTCGCCGCGCTGCATCTGCAGTTCGCCATCGGCAATGCCGAGGCGGGAGAATATTTTGTCTACTTCGGCACGCAGGTCGTAGAAACTTGCCGCTTCGGCG
>OFFZ01001972.1_pt1 | contig 11090 bp, 6 predicted proteins | sample 1521631 | NCBI WGS metagenome assembly OFFZ01 (sample SAMEA3504102, study PRJEB24116) | mouse gut metagenome | biome: mouse gut; feature: mouse-associated habitat; material: faeces | place: Denmark | collected 2011 | reverse complement strand
AGTACTGGAGGAATGTGGCGGATGCGGATGTGCTGAAATGCCTGCGGATGCTGACCTTCCTGCCCATAGAGCAGATTCAGGAGATGGACGCCTGGGAGGGCAGCCGTCTGAACCAGGCCAAGGAGATCCTGGCCTATGAGCTGACCAACCTGGTACACGGGGAGGAAGAGGCGGTCAAGGCCCAGGAGAGCGCAAGGCGTATGTTTTCCGGAGGAGGTTTCGCGGAGGAAGGAGTGGACATGCCTTCCTGTGAACTGGCGGAGGAAGATTTCCGGGAGGGCGCCATCGACATTCTGGGGGTGCTGGTGAAATCAGGTCTTACTTCTTCCCGCTCCGAGGCCAGGCGCGCGGTGGAACAGGGGGGCGTGACGGTGGACGGGGAGAAAATCACGGACATCAAGACTTCCTATGCCCCGGAACAGCTGTCCGGGAACGGCATCGTGGTGCGCCGGGGGAAGAAGAATTATAAAAAGATATATATGGGATAACTGGCTTGACAAAGTACTGTGGGGGGTATGATACAGAAGAGAAAGAACAGGATTTTGAGAGGGAGGATGTTATGGCAGAACGAAAGAAGGAAAAGAAAAGTCCGGAGGAGGCCGACTCTAAGGGAAGTCGGTCCCACGGTACAGTGGAGAATCTGTGGTACTGGCTGAAGACACTGTACCGGGAATCGCCCGGGTTTGTCTGGCTCTACGCGGCGGGCATAGGAGTAGGAGTGGGAACTTCTTTCCTGGGAGTGTACATGCCCTCGGTGCTGGTGGCTGACATTACGGCCCAGGCAGGCCTGGAGAGGATTCTGGGGAATCTGGCCTTTCTGGGGGGCGGTCTGGCGTGCCTGTATCTGACGGAAACCTGGATCGGAAATACAAAGCAGATTCTGGGAAAGCGGATCGCTGTAAAGCAGGAGGAAGAGGTGGTAAAGCTTTCTCTGGAGGCAAGTTACGACCGGGTGGAGAGAGCGGAATTTCCGGAAGAATTCTGGCGGCTTACAGAGAGGCATTTCTGGAGCCGGGAGTACAATACGGTGTTTATGGACGCTTTTGCCGCACTGGCCACGGCCCTGACGGGCATGGTGCTCTATGTGGGAATGCTCTCAGGGCTGTCTCTGTGGATCCTGCTGCTTGTGCTGGCAGGGACGGGGGTGGACCATGTGGTGGGGCTGCAGTGCAACAAGTGGGACACTAAGAACCGCCACAAGTGGCTGAAACTTGACTACAGAATGAATTACCTGTCCAGGAGAACCAGCACCTATGAGGCTTCCAAGGATGTGCATCTCTATCATATGCCCCCCTGGCTTGAAAAGCTTTTCAACCGGGATCTGAAGGAGCGGCTGCATCATACCGTGCGGCAGCAGGGGAATTATTTCCTGATAGGGGCAGTGAACGGCGCCACCCGTATGGTCTGGGAAGTGGCAGCTTATCTGTATCTGGTGTATCTGGTCTGTGAGGGACAGCTTGACGCGGCGGGTTTTGTGTTTTACTTCGGCATTGTCACAGGCTTTGCCTCCTGGTGCGCCTCCATTGTGTCCAGCATGAGAAAGCTGCACCTGGAAGCCTCCTATGTGGAGGAGGCCAGAAAATTCCAGGAGAGGCTGTGCAGGAGCGGGGAGGAAGGCAGGGAGGAACTGGTTCTGCCTCCGGGGCATATCCCCGAGATCACGTTTTCCAATGTGTCTTTTCAGTATGAGGGGGCCAATGAGCCTACCCTGAAAAACCTGGACCTGACCATGAGGCCTGGTGAAAATATTGCCCTGGTGGGGTTGAACGGTGCGGGCAAGACCACGTTTATCAAGCTTTTGTGCGGTTTTTATGAGCCCACCCAGGGCAGTATCCTGATAGACGGCAGGGATCGGAGGCAGTACACCAGGGAGAGCTGGATAAAATACTTTTCGGGAGTGTTCCAGGATGGGTGGCTTTTCCCCCTGTCGCTGCGGGAGAATCTGGTCATGGGGCAGGAGGCCGAAAAGGGAAATATCTCCGGGGGCGCCGGTTCCAAAGGGGATGACGCTCTGGGCGAGCTGCTGAAAATGGCTGATCTGGAGGAGAAGATCGGAAAGCTGCCGGAGGGCCTGGAGACCATGTTCGGCCTGGGAAGCAACAGCGGCGCGGTGGATTTCTCCGGAGGAGAGATGCAGAAGATGATGCTCGCCCGGGCGCTGGGGAAGAATGCGCCTCTTCTGGTGCTGGATGAGCCCACGGCTGCTCTGGATCCTCTGATGGAAAGTGAACTCTATGAGAGATACGGTCGTTTTTCGGAGAACAAAACCACTGTTTTTATCTCCCATCGTCTGGCCAGCACCCGGTTCTGCGACAGGATTCTGCTGATGGAGAAGGGAGAGGTGGCGGAGAGCGGCACCCACCAGGAGCTTTTGGACAGGAATGGAAAATATGCCTGGATGTATCAGCTGCAGAGCAGGTATTATCAAAAGATAGAGGCTCAGAAAGAGGCGGGCCTGGAAGGGGAGGCGGTGGAAGAATGAGCAGGGAAAGCTTGAAATATCTGAAGAGGGCCATTAGACATCTGGCTGTGGATTCTCCGGGAATTTTTCCCATGACACTGCTGAACGCGGCTGTATGTGCGGCGTATCCGTATATAGGCATTCTGCTGTCGGCGGAGATTCTCACAGAGCTGTCAGATCCGGGAAGGGACATGGAACATATCTTTTTCCTGGCGCTGCTGCTGGTGGGGCTGAATTTTCTGGGCGGGCGTCTCGGGGATTTCTGCGGACAGTTTCTGGATGTGCTGAAATATACTTCCATGAAGCATGTGGAGCGCTCTGTGGCGAGAAAGGCCTGGGAGATGGATTATGCCATGAGCGCCGATCCTAAGATCAATGAGACCAAAGGTCAAATCAGCGGTTTTCACTATGGGCGGGGTGTGCTGGCCCTGACGGAGCAGCTGGAGGGGCTGCTTCGGGGAATGATTACCCTGGCTATCTCCCTGGCGCTGGTGGTGGAACTTTTCAGAGCCAGGGCTCTGGGGGAGAGCGGTGTGGCGGGACTGCTGAACCAGTGGTGGGTTTCCGCCCTGTTTGCGGCGTTTTTTGTTCTGGCCATCGGCTGTAATCTATGGACTTCCGCCGGACTGCACAAAGTGTATTTTCAGTCCAATGAGGCTGCGGCAAAGCCCTCCAACCAGATGTTAAGGCTGATGGAGAGCTGCTTTACCAACTATGAGAACGGCAAGGACATCCGCATGTTTCATGCCCAGGAGCTGATGAAGCAAAAGATTCGGAAGCTGGGCGGCGAGTATGTGGGGGAATTGGAGAAGGCAGACCGATATGTGCGGAAGGTGACATTTTTTTCTGGTTTTGTGTATCGGCTTTTTAATCTGTTCGTCTATCTGTTTGTGGGGCTGAAGGCGCTTTACGGGGCTTTTGGCGTGGGCAGTATCCTGAAATATACAGGGATGGTGCTCCAGATGGGGGATGGCGTGATGAAGGTTTTTGACAGCGTCAGGGCTTTCTTTCAGAATTTCGATTATCTGAAGCTTTATTTTGACTATCTGGACATGCCGAACCTGACGGCGGAGGGCACTCTGCCTGTGACCCGGGAGATGAAGGAGAACTATGAGTTTGAATTCAGAAATGTGACATTTACGTATCCCGGGGCGTCCGTCCCCAGTTTGTCAGGGGTGAACTGCCGCTTCCGGAAGGGGGAAAAGATTGCCATGGTGGGGCGGAACGGCTCCGGCAAGACCACTTTTATCAAGCTGCTCTGCAGGCTCTGCGATCCTCAGGAGGGGGAGATTCTTCTGAATGGGGTGGATATCCGCAGGCTGAACTATGAGGAGTACCTGGAATTTTTCTCCACGGTATTCCAGGACTATCAGATTTTTGCCCTGGAGCTGGGGGAGACCGTGGCCTCGGAATATGAATATGAGGAGGGGAATGTGGTGAAGGCCCTGGAGGACGCGGGCTTCGGGGACAGGCTGAAGACTCTGGAAGATGGGCTGCACACGCAGCTGTATAAGCGTTTCTCAGAGGACGGGGTGGAGCTGTCCGGCGGAGAGTCCCAGAAGGTGGCCATTGCCCGGTGTCTGTACAAGGATGCTCCCTATGTGGTGATGGACGAGCCCACGGCGGCGCTGGACCCGGTGGCCGAGGCGGAGATCTACCAGAGGATGAACCGGTTTACCCGGGACAAGGGGGCCATTTTTATCTCTCACAGACTGTCAAGCTGCTGCTTCTGTGACAGGGTTTTTGTGTTTGAGAAGGGACAGCTGGTGGAACAGGGGTCCCACGGAGAACTTCTCGCCGCAGAGGGGCGGTACCGGAAGCTGTGGGATGCCCAGGCCAGGTACTATGCTTAGAAACGGTTAAGAGGTAAAGCTTCCCATTTCCACTGCCTGCAGGGCGGCCAATTCTGCCGCCTTTTCTGAGACGGTGGCGTCGATATACTGCTTCCAGGAGGGAGCGTCCAACATATCTCTCCTGGAGGTGCATTCTACAATCAAACTTTTCAGTTTTTTGGGATCAGCCTTCCTGACTTGAAACATGGATACAAAAAATTTTTGAAATTGTTCCAGGGTCAGGGGGAGAATGTTGAGCCTCTGTCTGATATCTCCCTTTGCATACCAGATGCCGTGGCGGAAAGTCTCAGCGGTGTTGGTGTCAATCCGGACAGCGATAAACATGCCGTAGACAGGTTTGTTATATTTTAGAACCGCCTCGGATACATGCCGCCTGACAGGCTCTCCTTCCATGGCCTCCTGGCGGGAAGAGGTGGACATTGTTACCTCTGTCAAAATGACAAAATCGTTGAATTCACAGTATAAATCGCCTTTACCGCCGCCGGCGGCAGACACGGGCATAAAGTCAGAGTCTAATTTGAATCCGCGTATTTCATAGGGCTTGTTGACCAGGTGATCCATTGCCAGAGCCGCGCGCCAGAGAATCCACTCAAGATATGCGGGGGTTTCATCCCTGGGAACTTCAATGGCATTATCTTCATCATAGATCAGCTTGCCGCCTCCCTTCATCAGCAAGGTCATATAGTCTCTGATTTCTTCCCATTGGCGACATTGCTCATGGGCATACTGTACTTCATCCGTCTGGGCCAGAATGTTTTCAAGTCTTTGCCTTGCAATGTTGATCTCGGCGGGGGTGTTTAAGGGCAGATCCATCAGGTCAAATAAAATATGCCTTTCTTTTAACTGCTTTTTCAAATCGTCAAGCAGGGACCTGGCGATATCCATATCGTCGGTGGGCAGCGGTGCTCCCGCACATAACAGCCTGTACTGTTCCATAATGGGAGCGGCGCTGGCTGTGGATTTTGCAAGTTTTTCGGCCAGTATATGTTTTGAGGGAACAATCACCAGTCCTCTGCCCTTGCGCTGAAGTACGCCGGAAATACGAAGGTATCTCATATTCATGTCGCTGTAATCCAGAAAATTATCCGCCTTTTTATTGTAGTGCTCACCCCTTGTGGCAATTTCCTTTTTGTCAAAAGGACGCTTGGCAGGCGCCGCAGCCCTCCTGGCTCTCAGATCAAGAATGTTGTCCACCACCTCCGCCAAATCATAACCTGGATTGGTGGTATGCCCCCACAGGGCAAATTCAATTCTGCTCAGCTGGGAGGAGCCTGTCCGTTTCTCCAGTTCCAGCATAACCGCCAGCAGCCATCTCAGCGGAGAAAAGTGGTGTATGCCGTCGGGCATTGGAAACTGTTCCACGCTCATGGACCGGAGATAACATTCCGAAACGGCAGGGTAAGTGTCCGCTTTCAGGAAAGAACGTCCAAAGGGAGTGATCTCATCAAGGATGCCCAGGTCACTCTGAGCGCCGTCCTTTTTCTTGACCTGAGGATAGATAAAGCCGTTTTTTGCGAACATCAGCCTCCATTTTCGGGCATGGCTTCCGGAGCCGTCTTTGCCGTCCTCATTCTGGATAATTCCCTTCTCATTCAGAAGATTCATAAAGCCGATTTCATTTTCCCGTCCGTGTAAACAGCCCACAAAGGGAGAAGAGGCAAAGACCGAGAAGCCCTCCTGAATACGGCTTGGATTGCGCAGGCCGGTGTTGCCCACCAGCCAGATATCTATCTGCTCATGCATATGGCATCCTCCAGTTGGGAATGGTCGGAAAGTAACGGATACAGCTTGTTTCAAATGCCTCTGGGAAGCTGTATCCGTTCTTTGTGGAGCTTTCCTCAGTATCCAACAAACAGATACTCCTGTACAGAATTTCTATGGGTTTTGGCGTCGTTCTGATTTCCAAAGGAGTATTTATAATCCACAGGGATCACTTCCACATGTGCTTTGTGCCTGGCCATAATTGCCACCATCTCATCCTGGGCGGGAAGGCTGTTGGAGGAGTAGGATACAATTAAAATGCTCTCTGAAAACTTCTGAAACAGGCGGTCAAAGGCATCCGCCGCACCTTTGCGGGTGGAAAAGGGAGTGGGGTAGGATTTAAATTTTTTGGTGAGGGTTTTTTCCTGAATTTCCACACCTTTCCAGTCCCGGGCCAGTCCTTCCACAAAGTGGTATCTGCGCACATATTCGTTGTCGGAGAGCGGGGAGTAATAAGGCGGATCAATATAGATCAGATCCGCCTGCTGAACTTTCAAATCCATGGCGTCGCCGTGGCTGGATCGATTCACTTTTCCGTTGTCAAATACGGCCTGGTTCACTGCATGGACCCCTTCAAGAAATTGCTGTTCCAGTGTTTTCTGCAGATCTTTGCGCCCATCGTCGTACCGCTGTCCGGTGTAGGTAAAAATGCCCCGGGGACGTTTTTTCGTGCAGGCTCGAATGAGGCCCGTCATGGCCACAGCGTGTTTGTAGGGATCCTGGATCCGGGCGATATTGGTGCGCAGGGTGTCAATCAGGTCATTCTCCTCATCGGTATAGTAGAGTCCCTGGAATGTGCGGGATACAAAGTGATCGGATTCTACCCGGGGCACAAGCAGTTCCCTGGCCTCGTCCAAGGGCAGGGTGACGGTATTATTTTCCACCATGGCTTTGGTAAAAGTCGCCGACATGGCCATATAGTCATTGCTGATAACGGTTTTTTTCTGTGCCTTGAACATATATCCCACAATTCCGGATCCGGAAAACAGATCCACCACCGTCTCAACCTGAAAATGAGAAGCCACCGACCATATTTCCGAGAGCAGTTTGCTCTTGGAACCCATAAAACGGGTGGGGGGATAACTGGACACCTGGGCGGGCAGGGGTTTTGGAAGCAGCTTGATCAGAGAGCGCTGTCCGGGGGGGATTGTCACAATGACGTCCTCTCCTTTGCGGGCGCCGCCGTTGCAGGAAATGTGACGGTTTGTCTGTACAATGTCTATGGTAAAGGCCCCGTACAATTCATGGACCAGAGGATGATTGGAGTTGGTCAGTATCACATGGCATCCCCGCTCGCGAAGGCGCATAACGGATTCTGCCAGGGCCACATGGTCTTCCTCGTAGAACTGTTCCTTTGTGTATCTCCTGAAATCAGCACATTCCGAGATGGGAAGATAGGGGGGATCAAGGAAAACAAAGTCGCCCGGTCTGGCCTTGTGGTCAAGGATCGCCAGGTAGTCGCCGCAGAGGATTTCTGCCTTTTTCAATGCGGCAGAGGCAGATCGCAGCCCTTCTTGGTCGCAGATTCTGGGATTTTTATATTTGCCGTAGGGGACATTGAATTTCCCCTGCTTATTTACCCGGTACAAGCCGTTGTAACAGGTTTTATTCAGGAAAATCGTCCGGGCCGCCGCCTGTTCCCCGGGCATTGCAGTCCAGTCCTGGTCGCGGACTGCGTAGAACATTTCTGAGGTATTTTCATATTTTTTCAGACACTCAATCACATCCTCAACATGGTGGGCAATCTGTCTGTACATATTGATCAGCTCCGGATTACTGTCCGCGATAATTGCATTTTCCGGCTGTAAAGCAAAGAACATGGCTCCGCCGCCGAAAAAAGGCTCAATATACCGACCGTATGCAGAGGGCACTTTGGGCAATAGGTCCCCCAGCATCTGCGTCTTGCCGCCGGCCCACTTTAAAATCGGTTTCGCCTGCACTGATATTGGTTTTTTTGCTGTCTCTTCCGCCAAGGTATCCGCCTCCATTTTCTTTTCCGTCGGCATAAGGATCTGTAAGAAAATAACCGACGCATCCTGTGCAGTCTGCATGGGTTATGTCTCGTCAGTTCCGAAAAGAAAAATGCCCAAGCTGTTAGGCTCAGGCTCAATTTTTTTAGGAACTTGTATTTCGCTGCCTCTAATTTAACATGGGGGTATCTTTGTTGTCAATTGCTTTTTGCAGGGAAATTGATTTTTGCGGGATGTACAAAGAAAGCCTTGCCCGGGCAGACAAAACGTGCTATACTAAAACCATCTGAATCATATATGAAAGTCTTGTATTCCGGCGGTTTCGCCAAAGATTTCAGGAAGAGAGAAAAAAGGAGGTGGGCTGCCTTTGAGGGAGTTTTATGGTACATAAAGAGGCGTATAGTGGGTGATGTAAGCAAAACAGAGGAATGAAATTAAAATCAGCGGTTGACAAATACGAACAGATGTTTTATAATGTGGCAAAAGCAAACATTTGTTCCTTGGCGAAAAGGAGAGTTCAGACATGGAAAAGGATGAAAAGAAAAAGGCATTGGAGGCGGCGATCAGCCAGATTGAGAAGCAGTACGGAAAAGGAGCGGTGATGAAGCTGGGGGATCCTACCGCCCAGATGAATGTGGAGACTTTTCCCACCGGCTCATTAAGCCTGGATATAGCGCTGGGGCTGGGAGGGATTCCCAAGGGCAGGATCGTGGAGATATACGGACCGGAGTCCAGTGGTAAGACAACGGTGACGCTGCACATGATTGCGGAAGTGCAGAAAATGGGAGGAATTGCCGGATTTATCGACGCGGAGCATGCGCTGGATCCCATATATGCCAAGAATATCGGGGTGGATATTGACAATCTCTATATCTCCCAGCCGGATAACGGGGAGCAGGCTCTGGAGATTGCAGAGACCATGGTTCGCTCAGGGGCCGTTGACATTGTGGTGGTGGACTCTGTGGCGGCTCTGGTTCCCAAGGCGGAGATCGACGGGGACATGGGCGACAGTCATGTGGGTCTGCAGGCCCGTCTGATGTCCCAGGCCTTGAGAAAGCTCACTTCCATTATCAGCAAGTCCAACTGTGTTGTGATCTTTATCAATCAGCTCAGGGAGAAGATCGGCGTTATGTTCGGGAATCCTGAGACCACCACCGGCGGGCGGGCCCTGAAATTCTATTCCTCCGTCAGAATGGACGTGCGGAAGATAGAGGCTCTGAAGCAGGGGGGCGAGATCATTGGCAACCGTACCCGAGTGAAAGTGGTGAAGAACAAGGCCGCTCCTCCTTTTAAGGAGGCGGAGTTCGACATTATGTTCGGCAAGGGCATTTCCAGGGAGGGGGATATCCTGGATCTGGCGGCGGATCTGGATATCATTGTAAAGTCCGGGGCCTGGTATGCCTATGAGGGCAATAAGATCGGCCAGGGACGCGAGAATGCGAAGCAGTATTTGCGGGAACATCCCCAGATCCGGGATGAAATTGACAGCCAGGTGCGAGCGCACTTTGCCCTGGACGGGCAGGAGCAGGAAGAAATTGCAGAAGCCGGTTTGGGCCAGGCCGGGAAGAAAGCTGCGGATCCGGCGGGAAATGAAGCCGAAGCTTATGCAAAAGAGGCGAAAGAAGGCGCCGCGGAAGCATAATGGGATACATGATTACAGACTATAAGGCCGCCGGAAAAGGACGTATCGGGATTTGCCTGAATAATAGCAAAACGCTCTGGCTTTATGCAGGGGAGGCAAGGCAGCTTTCCCTGGAACCGGGGATGGAATTGTCAGAAGAACAGTATCAGCATATCCTGCATGGCGTTATTGGCAGGCGCGCCGTAAAAAGAGCCATGCATCTGTTGGAGCGTCAGGATAGAACCAAGCAGCAGCTTTGTGACAAGCTGCTGCAAAGCGGCTATCCGCCGGAAGCGGTCGAAGACGCCGTTTCCTATGTGCAGAAGTATCATTATCTCGACGACGGGCGGTATGCCAGGACATATATCCGAAACCATCAGGATAAGCGCAGCAGGCTGCGTTTGCGCCAGGATTTGCTGCGGCGCGGCGTGCCGAAAGAGATTATAGATCAAAGCATGCAGGAAGAATTTTGTTTCGATGAACGGGAACAAATCAAAAGCCTGTTAGAAAAGAGGCGTTTTGATCCGGATACGGCTGACGCCAGGGAAACCGGAAAAATATACCGTTTTTTGCTCGGCAGGGGATTTCGCAGTTCGGATATTTCGGCCGTTCTGCGGGATGCTGGGCAGCAGGATATGTTTGTTCCGTAAAATCAAGACATAAAGGATTAGGGGAGCCATGCGGCATTATACAACAAGAAAAAAAAGTATGTTTCTGCTTCTTATGGTATTTTTTCTGTTTGCCTGTACGTCATGCAGCAACGGCCAGCCGCATGCAAAGCAGGTGAAACTGCCCGAAGAGGAGGACGGCCTTACGATTTGGGCCTGGGATGAAGCTTTTAATATTACCGCCGCAAAAGCGGCAAAGGAAATTTACGAAAGAGAGCATCCGGATTCCGTGATCCGGGTCGTAACCGTCGCGCAGGATGATATTGTAGCAAAGCTGAATACCGCGTTCGCATCCGGCGTTTTTGATGAACTGCCGGATATTGTACTGATAGAAGATTACCGGATTCCGTGGTATCTGCATCATTATTCCGAAAAGTTTGCAAACCTTTCGGATATTGCGGATGCAGATGATTTTGCCCCGTACAAAACAGAAATGAACCAGATGGGCGGGGATATGTACGGGATTCCGTTTGACTGCGGCGTTGCGGCGCTGTTTTATCGGACGGACTATATCGAACAGGCAGGGTACAGCCGAAAAGATATGGAAAACCTGACCTGGGATAAATATATCGAAATTGGGAAAGCCGTTAAAGAAAAGACTGGGAAGTATATGCTGTCATTAAATCCGGGCGATTTGGGGCAGATCCGCATGATGCTCCAAAGCATTTATGAAGGCGCCTTTGAACCAACATCACATGGATTTCGACCAAACCGCAGTTGCCATACAGCATTGACCTGTATCCAAAAATATTTATT
>OFFZ01001971.1_pt1 | contig 11098 bp, 7 predicted proteins | sample 1521631 | NCBI WGS metagenome assembly OFFZ01 (sample SAMEA3504102, study PRJEB24116) | mouse gut metagenome | biome: mouse gut; feature: mouse-associated habitat; material: faeces | place: Denmark | collected 2011 | reverse complement strand
AACCTGCGCGCCAGAACATAGGATCCTGGCTGGCAGATACTTTCAATCGCAAAACACTCTAGAATAATTTCATCACCACGAGGCTGCTGACGTTGTCAACAGCCCCGAAAATTGCAAGCAGGTCGCGGCTTTGCCGCATAAGGTTCGTACTCCGCAATATTTCATGTTGCGGAGTACGAGCCGTCAGACGCAAGCCTGGCGCGGCGGCGCAAACTCCGTGAAGCGGGGGTTGTCATCAGTCTGGCAGTATTCAATGTTATTGGTTATGAGGAAGAACGCAGACCGTATTCCCGAAGGCGGGCGTACAGCGTGGAGCGGTTCATTTTCAGAATCGCAAGCGCGCCGGATTTCCCATTAATTCTGCCGTTGGTCATGGCAAGAATCATGCGGATATAACGTTCCTCCAGTTCCACCAGACTGGGAAACCCCTTCATGCAATCGTCAGCGGCGTGCTCCGCGTCCGTTTTTTCCACAACGGCATGCGCCGCAGCCCGGCGGGCATCCTGGGGAATATTCACGACTTGTCCGCCGGAAAGAAGCACGGATTCCTCAATGACGTTCTTCAGTTCACGCACATTTCCCGGCCAGGAATAACCGAGTATTTTCTGAAAATTCTCCTGCGAAAATTTGGGCACACAGACCCGCCCGTGCCGATGAGCAAAGTAGTGCAGATAGTAGAAGGACAACGCGCTGATATCCTCCTTGCGCTCCCGGAGAGGGGGAACGTTCACTACTATGCTGCTGATGCGAAAATACAGGTCGCGACGGAATCTCCCGCTTTCCACGGCTTCATTCAGGGAACGGTTGGAGGCCGTCACGAGTCGGAAATCCACACTGACGGGGCGTGTGCCCCCCACCCGATAAAACATCCTGTTTTCCAGCACCCGCAAAAGCGAGGCTTGAACTTCCGGCGAACATTCGGTGATTTCGTCCAGAAAGAGCGTTCCCTTGTCCGCCGTTTCGATAAGGCCGGGCTTGGCATTCTGTGCCCCGGTGAAGGCTCCCTTTTCATGACCGAAAAGTTCACTGGTCAGAAGTTCACCCGACAAGCCCGCCATGTTCAGACAGACGAATTCCCCCATACGCCCGCTGTTCTCATGCAGCCGCCGCGCTATGAGATCCTTGCCCGATCCTGATTCACCGGAAATGAATACCGACGCATCGGTATCCGCAATGAGATCAACCCGATCAAGCACGTCTTTCATTCCGGGCGAAATATAAATGATTTCCTTCCGCCCGCTGTTCGACGCGGGGCCTTCCCTGCGGGCGGAAAGCCGGGGCATGCTGTTTCTGGTTATGGCCGCTCCGGCAAGCTTGCCGAGTTCTTTGAGCAGTTCTGTACTGATGACATAGCGCACCACAGAATCCGTGAGATGGTCATGACACAGCACATAAAAACCGCCGCTGAGGGATTCCACGGGAATGCCCACCACCATGCGCCCGCCGTCTTCCGGATACCGGTAGTCAAACACCTTATCCATGATCTGGGGCGTTCCTTCACGAACCAGCCGGGCAAACTCCTGCAATGCGGGCAGGTTGCTGTCACCGTCGGCAGCGTCGTCCGTTCCCACGGAGGCGATAAGATGCGGCGCGTCATTCTCGCCGCCCATGAAAAAGAGAAAGCCGTGCAAGGCCCCGAGGACATGGCAGGAGGACATGACAAGATTGATGGCAAAGGTGGAAAAGGTCGGTGAAGAAGGAATGGCTGAAAGATTCTCGCGATACCTGCGGAGAATGGCTTCCGCCGTAAAACCGTCCCTGCCGGAATTGCGCAGGCTTTCCGGAATCAACTCCTCCAGCTCTGCGGACCACATGTAAAACAATTGCTCGTGGTGCGGCCAGGCGTACAGGGCATACAGGTACGCCGTTTTCCGCTTTCCCCGGCGAACGGCCAGACGCGCGGCGCTCAGATAGCTCTTGGAAAGCTCAAAGGCACTCACGTTCTGCAACGTATCTATGCTGAGCCGATAACAGCGTTCCGCCTTGTCGGGCTCCTCTTCCATGATCAGATCTCCCTGAAGACGCAGCGCAATCCCGCGCAGCAGCGTGTTCGGCCCGTGAAGACAGCGCTCCATCTCCTCTTCCAGAGAATAACAGGGCAGGGGCGGGTATCCTGCCTTATGAAAAAGCGCCAGAAGCTCCAGCAGTACGCAGCTCAAATAGAGCGGACGATTATACTGCTGGTTCCGGGACTCCTCAAGCGCGGAACGCAGAACACGGTAAGCATTCTCAAGATTGCCGCGCAGCAGATGATAATAGGCAAGCTGTCTGCTGTTGCTTATCCAGCTGACGATGTCGTGACTCGGCGAAATGCCGAACTGCGCCGTGTCAAGATGCTCCAGAGCCGCGTCCAGCTTGCCGGTACGCAGAAGACATCCGGCCAGCTGGCCGCGGATGGTTCGAGCCAGCTGATTATCACTGCGCGGCGCGTACTTGCGCAGACGAGACTGCAGCTGATGCTCGGCAAATTCAAACATGCCGAGATTGAATGCGGAAAAACATACATGGCGCAGACAGAACAGTTCCATGATGTCCTCGTGCCCCTGCACCATCTGATCCAGGGCCAGATGAAACTGACGCAGAGCCTCGGAGTACGCTCCTTCCATGAAGGCGTATATGCCCAGAAAAGGCGCGGCATGAAGAATTTCTTCCGCATCATCAAGAGCGAGCAGAACCTCCCTGCCGTGACGCATGAGTTGATGACAGCGCAGATTATTATGCCCCGCATGATTGCACATATTCATCGCTCCGATGAGCAGTTCCGCCAGAGCCTCCTGACGCTGGTTCCCCAGAATGTGCATGAACCCGCGGGCGCGGAAGAACACGAGCGCCGGTCGGGGCACATGGCATCCGGCCGTAATGGCCAGCTTGAAAAAGCCAAGGCACATGTTCATGTATCGTCGGGCCGCCGCAGCGTCATGCGGTGCCACGGGAGCATTGAGAAGTGTCCGCATGGACAGCAGTGTCAGGGTATTGATGGTGGCGGGAGCGACGTCATGCTTGAGCCGCGTGGCCGTGTCGATGAGAAATTCCACAGCCTCGATTTCCCGGCCGAAAGCGGCAAGGCGAAGGCAGCCAAAAAATTTGTCCGTATCCTCGGGAAGCCTGGAAAACAGCGCAGCGGCTCCCGGAACGGCGCAAACGGCATGTGAAAGACTCATCCTTCCCGGAAGTTCCCGGCTGTCCTGGCCGCCAAAGGGAAAATTCTGAATCCAGACGGCTTCAGCCGTCCCGGTCATTTCCATCAGGACGGATATGGAAGGAACCGCTCCGAAAAGCGCTCTGCATACATCATGAACCGTGCCTGAGTGACGCCGGACAAGTTCTTCAACGGTCATGCCGCCTCCGCAAAAGAGAGAGGAATACTATATGGTTGTCAGTCAAAATAAACAGTAGCGCAAAAATAAATGTATGAAAAGCATACAAAAAATGAAAAATTATATGAATTTCATACATTTTCTTTCCCCCTTTTCTACTTTTCTTCAAGAAGTGAAAAGAAAATAACAGGATAGAAAAACTGGTACGATCCTTGCTGTTTCTCCCGATACCGGACGGTCGAATGTGAGCCGGGCGGAAAATCGTTTGTAAAGGAGAACAGCATGATCAACTCGATCGATCCCGCGGCATGTACCGGGTGCGGCACATGCATAAAAACATGCCCGCTGGACGTATTCCGGCTGTCTACCCGTCAGAAGGAAATTTCTCCCTGTATGGCTGCCTGCCCAGCCGGGGTGGAGATCCGTCACAACAACTATCTGATCCAGCAGGGGCGGGTGGATGAGGCAATGGAGAACTTCAGGCGCGCCAACCCATTCCCGGCCATCACCGGCCGAGTGTGCTTTCACCCCTGTGAAAGCAAATGCGCCCGCGCCAATGTGGATGCCGCCGTCAATATCAATGCATTGGAACAGTTCATGGGCGACTTTTCCGCAGAACAGGACGAGGCTCCGTTCGTGCTCAGGCACTTGGAAAAGGTGGCTGTTGTCGGCGCCGGGCCTGCCGGACTGTCGTGCGCGTACTACATGGCTTCCAAAGGGTATGCTGTGACGGTGTATGAGGCCATGCCGGAAGCCGGCGGGATGCTGCGCTACGGCATACCGGCCTACCGCCTGCCGGATCAGGTGGTGCTTGCCCAGGTTGAACGCCTTGAACGCATGGGCGTCACGTTCTTTTATAATACCCGCATCGGCACCCATGCCGACATTTCCCTTTCCGAGCTGAAAAAACGCGGATACAAGGCTACTTTCCTTGCTCCCGGCACTACCGTGAGCCGCAGGGTTGAACTGGAAGGCGCCTCGCTTCCCGGCGTGTTCTGGGGCCTGGAGTTTCTGCGTTCCATCCGCTCCGGGGAAGCGCCGGCGCTGCACGGCCGGGTCATCGTGGTCGGCGGCGGCGACGTGGCCGTGGATGCCGCCCTTTCGGCCGTGAACCTGGGGGCCGCGGAAGTGCACATGGTATGCCTTGAGGACGCAGGGCACATGCCCGCGTATCCCCATAACCAGGCCGACGCCGAAGAAGAAGGCATTCAGATTCACCACAGTTTCGGCCCGGCCCGCATTCTGGGCCCGGATCGCGTCACAGGCATGGAATTTGCGCGCTGCCTTTCGGTCATGAACGCGGAAGGCCGCTTCGCTCCGACCTTCGACAACGCCGATACACTGACGCTGGATGCGGACGCCGTGATTTTTGCCATCGGACAGGCAACCGAACTGGAAGGCTTTTCCCGCGACGTTCCGGTAGAGCGCGGCCGTTTCAAGGCGGATCCCGTCACCTTCGCCACGCCGGTATGGGGCATTTTCGCGGCCGGAGATGCCGTCACAGGCCCGGCCTCCGTGGTGCAGGCCATTGCCGGAGGGCGCGAAGCCGCGGAATCCATGGACCGTATGCTCACAGGCAGCGACATGGCCGCCCGACGGGGCGAAAAGGCTCCCGTGGTACCGGAGGACAGGCTGCCCGGTAAAAACATCCCGACGCTTCCGCGCCACGAACGCCGGCCCGGAACATCGGCAAAGCCGTTTGCGGAAAGAAAGCAGGGGCTGGAGCTTGAAGTCTCCTTCAGCGAGGCGCTGCGCTGCATGACCTGCGGCAGTAAATCCGTGGTCACCTATACCGACGACTGCATGACCTGCTTCAACTGCGAACTGCACTGCCCGAGCGACGCGATCTATGTTCATCCCTTCAAGGAACGCTTTGTCAGAACGCTCGACCAGATCGAACCCGCTCATGAAGGAAAGGAGATGGATCATGTCCGGAAATAACGGTTATGCATATTCCACAGACGTGCTGGTGATAGGCGGCGGTTTCAGCGGCATGTGGGCCGCCAAACGGGCCAGGGAATGCCGGCGCGATGTCCTCGTGGCGGACAAGGGCCCGCGTGACTGGGGCGGCCTGGGCGGTCTTTCCGGCGGCGACATGATCGTGAAGCAGCCGGACATGAAACTGGACGATCTGCTTGCCGACCTCGTCTACTACTACGACGGCCTTGCCGATCAGGAGATACTCTCCAAAATCCTGAGCGACTCCTACGCGCGCTTTCAGGATTTCGAAAGCTGGGGACACAAGTTCAAACGCAATGAAAAGGGCGAACTCTGCTTCATTCCGCAGCGCGCTCTGGATCATATCCGCTACTATTACTATCATCCATACGGCATGGGCGGCATTGAAAAGGCCCGCCTTCTGAAGGAACACTGTCAGGAGCTGGGCGTCCGACGCATAGGGCGCACCGTCATTACCGACATCATTACCGACGGCAGCAAAGTTACCGGAGCCGTGGGCTTTCACACCCAGAGCGGCGTTCCCGTGTACATCCGAACCCGTGCCGTGGTACTCGCCACCAATACCGGAGGCTGGAAGCCTTCCTATCATCAGAACACACCGGCCGGCGAAGGCGTGTCCATTGCCTGGAACGCCGGTTGCGCCATACGCAATTTTGAATTCTGGAAGGTCTGGAATGTGCCGGTGGACTTTGCCTGGGAAGGTCAGACCGGACTTCTGCCCAAGGGGGCAAGGTTCCTCAACCGCAAGGGCGAGGACTTCATGCACAAGTACTCCCCCCGCTTCGGAGCCAAGGCCGACCCGCATTATAATACCAGAGGCATGATTTGCGAAGTGCGGGCTGGCAACGGCCCCATCACGTTCGATTGCAGCCAGATGAAACCGGAAGACGTGGAAGTCATGCGCCCCACCGCCGGCTGGATGGGAATCAATGACCGCAAACTGCGTGAACTCGGCATAGACTTTTTCAGCCAGCAGCTCCAGTGGATGCCGCAGATCCGTCACACCTACGGCGGCATTGTGGCCGATCTGGACGGCGCGACAAGCGTTCCGGGTCTGTTTTCCGCCGGTCTGGCCCGCAACCCCGATCCCGGCGTCTACATGGGCGGCTGGGCCACCTGCATCACGTCCACTACGGGATACAGCGCCGGTGAAGCCGCGGCGCATTACGCGGAGGGATGCGAGGAAGGAGCCTTCGACAGAGCGCTTGCCGAACACAAGGTTCGCGCCTACACCGATCTGCTGGGCAAGGACGGCATTCTGCCCAAGTCCATCATTTCCGACATGCGCGAAGTCATGAGCGCGCCCGACATTGCCCTCATGAAAACGGGCAGAGGCCTGAGCCGCGGCCTCGAACATGTGGAACAGATCAAGGAAGAATTCGTTCCCAGGCTCGGCGCGTCGGACCCGCATCAGCTGGCCAAACTGTTTGAAGCCACATCCACCGTTCTGGTCACCGAGCTGTGCCTGCGAGCCGCCATCATGCGCAAGGAATCCCGGGCCGGTCACTTCCGGGAGGATTATCCGGAACGCGACAATGAGCACTGGCTCAAGTGGATCGAACAGAAGCGGGAAGACGGCCGATGCAGGATATATACGGTTCCCGTTCCCTACGAACGCTACGCCATCAAGCCGACACACTATTACATGGATAATTTCGTATGGCCCAAGGCCTGATACCCTGACAAACCATCAAGGGCTGAAGTCCGTTTCGCCCTTCCGAACCTCAACTCGAAACGAGGAGTAACGTATGTTCTTTTCCGCTCGTCACGCCGTTGCCCTGGCAGCCGTCGCCCTGTTCGGGTTTTCCGCTCCGGCCGCTGCCGCGGAAGCGGTAACGCTGAAATTCGCCACGCAGAATACGGAAAACGCATGGACCACGGTTCACGGCATCAAACCCTGGATCGAACAGATTGAGAAGGATTCCAACGGCAGTATCAAAATAGATTTCTACGCCAACCAGACGCTGACCAAGGGCAACCAGGCATGGCAGGCCGTGCGCAAAGGCATTGCCGACATGTCATGGGTCACCATGGGGTCGTACCCCGGCATGAATCTGTTGATGGAAATCATCAATCAGCCCGGCATGGGCTTCGATACCGCCATGGAAGCGGTGGACAGGCTGTATGCCATTACCGACAAGGTTCCGGCCGCGGCCAAACCCTTTTCCTCCAACAAAGTCCTCGCCATGTTTTCCGGTGATCCCGGTACCGGGGTTCTCATTTCCAAGACTCCCATCCGTACTCTGGAAGATCTGAAGGGCAAAAAGATCCGCTGCGCCGCCGGCGCGTATCTGGACATGCTGAAGGCCCTGGGGGCCTCTCCCGTGGTCATGCCCATGCCCGACTGCTATATGGCGCTGCAGAAAGGCACCATCGACGGCATTCTCGGCGACATCGACTCCTACCTGTCCTACCGGTTCTATGAAGTGGCCCGCTACGCCACGAACAATATTCCGCGCGGCTGCACGCTGTTCCTGATCATCATGAACGAACGTAGATACGCCTCGCTGCCCGACGCCGCCAAAAAGGCCATTGATGCGCATTCCGGCATCCCCGGCTCCAAAGAGCTCGCCGAAGCGTTCTCCTACAACCAGCGCAGTCTGTTCAAGGACGCCGAGGCCCGGGGCGCGGAAGTCATCCGCCTTTCCGACGAGGAAAACGCCCGCTGGACGAAGCTGCTGACGCCTCTGTGGGATGAATGGCTCAAAGCCTGTGCCGACAAGGGATATGAAAAGGAAGCTCCCGTCGTGTTGCGCATGATGCAGGGCAAATAGCATCGCCGAAAAACAATCCGACCGTGCCGTTGCGACGGCACGGTCCGCTTTGCCGTCAACAACCGGGGAAGGTGAATATGTATTCAAAAATCATACAGGTGCTTGTCAACATCATGATCGCATTATCCTGCGCCGCGCTCATGGCCATGATGCTTCTGACCGCCATGGATGTGGGCATGCGCTACTTCTTCAACAGTCCGCTTGTCTGGTCCACGGAGCTTACGGAAATCTGCATGGGAATCATGGTTCCCGCATCTGTGGCATACTGCACGTTCAAAGGGGCCCATGTCTGCGTCGACCTCATCTATATTCATCTTCCCGATGTGATAAAGCGTATCGTGTATGTGCTTTCCGAGGCCATAGTCGTACTCGCCATGGGTATCATCACCTGGAAGAGCTTTGATCTTGTGGACGAACTGCTCGTCATGAACACCATCACGCCGGATCTTGGTCTTCCCATGTGGCCCATAGGCGTGTTCTTCATTTTTACCTTTGCGCTGACGACTGTCATTACCATGGGCAACATGATCAAGGGGGATCGGCAGTGAGTTCTCTGATGATAGGATGGCTGGGGATATTGTTCCTTCTCATACTGATCTGCCTGCGCGTTCCCATCGGGGTTGCCATGATTGTTTCCGGAGTGACCGGCTTCATGGTCATATCCGGCGTCGAACCCGGATTCGCCCTTCTGGGAAGCGTCCCTTATGAGACGTTCATCAACACCTCCTACGCCGTGGTTGCCCTGTTCGTGCTTATGGGAAACTTCGCCTTCAAGTCCGGCATCAGCGACGACCTGTTCATGGCCGTGCGCAAGTGGATGGGCTCGCTCAAGGGCGGCCTTGCCCTGGCAACCGTGGCGGCCTGCGGCGGCTTCGCCGCCATCTGCGGTTCTTCCGTGGCCTGCGCCGTCACCATGGGCGTGGTGGCCCTGCCTGAAATGATGAAGTCCAGGTACGCGAACACCCTGGCCACGGGCTGTATCGCCGCCGGCGGCACGCTCGGCATCCTTATCCCGCCAAGTACCGTCATGATCATCTACGGCATCATCACGGAACAATCCATCGGAAAGCTGTTCATGGCAGGCATGCTGCCCGGCATTCTTCAGATGCTTCTTTACATGGCCGTGATACGCATATGGGTCAGGCGTTTTCCCGAAGCAGGGCCCGCCGCCGGTTCGTGCCGCTTGAAGGAAAAAGTTCAGTCACTCTCCCGTGTATGGAGTGTAATCCTGCTCATGGTTCTGGTGGTCGGCGGCCTGTACACCGGCATCTTTTCTCCCAATGAGGCCGGCGGCGTGGGGGCGTTCGGCGCGTTCGTCATCGGGCTGATTCTTTGCCGGAAGACGTCCCGCAGGCAGTTCCTCAAGGAGAGTCTGATTGATACCGTCCGCACCCAGGGCATGTGCCTGAGCATCATGCTCGGCGCCATGATCTTCGGCTACTTCCTCACTGTCAGCCGCCTCCCCATGACGCTTTCGGACTCCATCACCAGCGTTGTGAGCAGCCCCATGCTGATCCTGATCTTCATTCTGCTCATCATGGTGCTTCTCGGCTGCTTCATGGATTCCATGGCCATCATTCTTCTCACCGTGCCGATCTTCTATCCGCTGATACAGAGCGTGGGCATTGATCCCATCTGGTTCGGCATTCTGGTTGTCCGCGTCACGGAAATGGGCCTCATCACGCCCCCCGTCGGCCTCAACCTCTATGTCATACAGGGCGTGTCGAACGTTCCCATGGGCAGAATATTCTCCGGCGTCATTCCCTTCATTCTTTGTGATGTGCTTCACGTCGTCATTCTGCTTTCCTTCCCCATCATATCACTCTGGCTGCCCGGCATGATGTGATCCCTTCAGGCGATCCGGCCGGCGGCCCCTGCTCCGGCCTGATCTCCTGCCCCGTGAACTGCGCGGTCAAGACGGGTTTTCACGCGCTTCGAGCGCCCGCTCCGTCAGCAGGGAAAAGGCTTCCGGCGTACAGGGCTCGCCGTCGCAGAGCAGCCCCGCGTCGAGGATGACAGGTTCCCCGCCGGGAGAAGACGCATGCAGCGTTTCCAGTGTGGGAGCGAGGAAGGAGGCGCGGATCTCCCGTCGGCCCGACGCGTTTTCCCACAGGGTAAAGAGCAGCGCTCCGCCGGGAGGAATGGCGTTGTGCCCCTGCTCCGGGATATCCCAATGCAGATCGAGCAGGCCGCCTGTATTGGCGATGTTGGTGTCGTGCCCCGCATAGATGATGACACGCGCGTCCGGTTCTTCCAGCAGCGAGGAGCGGATCGCCCGCAGCATGGCTCCGCCTCTGGCCGCCGCCACGTCCGGGGCGCGGTTGAGCGCGTCGAACACCAGGTTATGGACGGGCAGCATCGTCTTCAGCGCTTCGGCGTCCACCTCTCCCCAGCCCGCGTTCCGCTCCGGCCACTGGCCGTATTCCAGCAGAAATATTTCAGCCAGGCTGGAAGCCATGGCCAGCCTTCCGCTCAGCTTGACATCGCCCTTGTTGAACCCCACCGTGTCGGGAATATCCGCCAGAGCGCAGCCGCGCGTGCTTCCGTCACACAGGCCGGGCGCACAGCAGCCCGTCACCCGCTGGATGAGTTCCAGCGCTCCGTGCGGGACATGCAGCCCGGCCAGAACCCGTTCCATTTCGGCGCGGACGGCCTGCGTATCCAGGCTGGCCTGTCTCGCACGGACAGGATGGAACAGGGGCGTGACCTGGGTCGGATCCGAGGCGGCAGAGAGGCCGCATTCCGGAACAAGGCCCTTCAAGATCGCGGCAGCGCTTTCTCTGGTGCGCTGCTCCGCATCCGCCACACAGAGCACGTCTTCCGGGCCGGGGCAGCCCTGCGCGGGAAGCAGACCTTCTTCCGCCAGGATCCGCCGCATTTCCCGCCACTGGATGGTCAGCAGCTCCCCGCCCCGCGCGGTAAGTTCTCCTTTCCCGACAGGCCACTGGGGCCAGGGCCGGGATGCCCACCGGGCCAGCTCTTCCGGAGACTGGGTAGGGAATGTCTGCCTTTTTCAGCAGTTCCACGCTCTCCTCTATACGGCCCAGC
>OFFZ01001957.1_pt1 | contig 11126 bp, 9 predicted proteins | sample 1521631 | NCBI WGS metagenome assembly OFFZ01 (sample SAMEA3504102, study PRJEB24116) | mouse gut metagenome | biome: mouse gut; feature: mouse-associated habitat; material: faeces | place: Denmark | collected 2011 | reverse complement strand
AGCCGGCTGCTTTTTGAGTCGGCCGCTCTTGCTCGGCGACGCCTCGTAAATTTCGATAAGTTCGTTTTTTGTGTTTTTTACGATTGGAGTGGGTGTTATTCCATGTTCTTTGTTGTAAGCCATCTGCTTGGCCCGGCGCCTGTCGGTCTCTTCGATGGTGCGCTTCATGCTGTCGGTAATCTTGTCGGCATACATTATCACCATGCCGTTGAGGTTTCGCGCCGCACGTCCCACCGTCTGGGTCAACGAACGGTGCGACCTAAGGAACCCCTCCTTGTCGGCGTCGATGATTGCCACAAGCGAAACTTCAGGCAAATCCAACCCCTCGCGCAGCAGGTTCACACCGATAAGCACATCGAACACACCTGCACGCAGGTTATCAAGAATCTTGATACGATCCAGGGTATCGACATCGGAATGGATATATGCCGACTTTATCTGCAACTTCTGCAAATAGTCGTTCAACTCCTCGGCCATACGTTTGGTAAGGGTGGTTACCAACACGCGCTCCCCTTTCTCGCGCCGAAGCTCTATCTGCTCAAGCAAATGGTCAATCTGATGCTCCGACGGCTGCACCTTGATTACAGGGTCGAGCAGGCCGGTGGGGCGTATAACCTGTTCAACCACGACCCCTTCGCTTTTTTCAAGCTCGTAATCGGCAGGTGTGGCACTTACATAAATCACCTGCTTGGTAAGTGATTCGAATTCCTCAAACCGCAGAGGGCGGTTGTCAAGAGCCGATTGCATCCTGAAACCGTAATTGACCAGGTTTTCCTTACGCGAAAGGTCTCCACCATACATAGCCCTGATCTGCGGCACCGTAACGTGGCTTTCATCGATAATAGTCAGGTAATCATCGGGGAAATAATCCAACAGGCAGAACGGGCGCATGCCGGGCTCGCGGCCGTCGAAATAACGGCTGTAGTTTTCAATACCGGGGCAATGCCCTACCTCTCGAATCATTTCTATATCATAAGTGGTGCGTTCGTAAAGACGTCGCGCTTCAAGCTCGCGTGCCTCCTTACGGAAAAACTCCACCTGGTCGCCCAGGTCAAGCTCCATCCGTGCCAGCGCAGAAGCCTGGCGCTCCCGCGAAGTGACAAACAGGTTGGCAGGATAGATTTTGAACATATCGTGGCCGCCCAGCGGGGTATTGTCGAGCGGGTGCAGGGTTGAAATCGATTCAATCTCATCGCCCCAGAACATAACGCGCAATATTATTTCCTCATAAGCAAGCCGTATATCCACCGTATCCCCCTTAACCCTGAAATTGCCACGGTTAAGTTCTATTTCGTTGCGCGAATACAACGCCTCGGCCAACCGTCGCAAAAAAGCGTTTCGCGCAATTTTCTGCCCCACATGGATGTCAACCACATTGGCATTGAAATCCTCAGGATTACCCATACCGAACAGGCACGACACCGAGCTGACAACCACCACGTCGCGACGCCCCGACAGCAGGGCGGAAGTAGTGGCCAGACGAAGCTTCTCAATCTCATCGTTAATCATCAAATCCTTCTCGATATATTTGTCGACCGACGGGATATACGCCTCAGGCTGGTAATAATCGTAATATGACACGAAATACTGCACCGAATTATCGGGGAAAAACTGTTTGAACTCCCCGTAAAGCTGTGCTGCCAAAGTTTTGTTATGGCTCAGAATCAACGTGGGGCGCTTAACCTCCTTAATTACGTTGGCCATGGTGAAGGTCTTGCCTGAGCCGGTAACACCCAGCAACGTCTGCGCAGGCAGTCCTTCCAGCACCCCTTTTGAAAGTTGCGCTATCGCCTCAGGCTGGTCGCCGGTCGGCTTATATTGCGAATCAAGTCTGAAATCCATCCGAATCCTCCTTAGATTAATCAAACGTATTAACTTACAAAGATACCAAATCCCACCCTAACCACCAACATATTCGCAGATTCCACATAATTATCCAATGTTATCATGACTTTCTGATAATCAAACCGTTGCACCCAAATCCAAGATTTTGATACAACGGTTTGACTGATATGGTGATGGCCTTTTGCCTTGAGGCCATGCATTTTCAACAACAACGGCTCCGCAACGGGAGCCGGACATGGTGGTTCGGCGCGGTTATTTGTCGCCGGCAAGGGTGAAGAGAAGATCTTTTTCATCGTCGGGATTAACCTGGATGTCGACCTTGCCTTCGCGGGCTAGCCAACCAAGGGCGGCGAAAACCTGCTTATCTTTCAGCTTCGTGACTTTCTTGAGCTGTTTCAATCCCAACACGTCGGCTGCGCTAAGGGCATTCCAAACCAAACCGGCCCACCCTCCAATTGCTTCTGCATTCATTGTAATAGTAATTTAAAATTGTTTGATATTATATAGATTTCTTCAAATCCCGTGCGCTATTACGTTGCAAAAATACATATAAATTTTCAAATTAACACACATTGACAGCCCCTATCCCGGCCCCGTTATTATAAACAATCCACAACGCGTTAATGTTCAAACAATTACATCTGCTTAAAATTTGCATATTTTTTTGTAACTTTATCGTCGGAATTTGTTTTCCTTTATGATCGGCAAGTGTTTACACACCGTTCCACGCCATAACAACATCCGATTATCCGACCACACAACAATGTCAGGAAATAAAAACAAAGCAAAGAAAAAAACGGCTTCGAACAACACCGTGGCGCCATCCGAAAAAAAATCAGGGATGGTAATCCGCAACACGGGGAGCAGTTTCATGGTGCTGGCTCCCGACGGCACTGAAACAGACTGCCGTATCAAAGGGACTTTCCGCCTTAAAGGGATTCGCACAACCAACCCCGTTGCCGTAGGCGACAAGGTTGATATATCAGTCCATCCCGACGGGAGTGCCTACATAACCCACATCCAACCACGGGCCAACTACATCATAAGGCGTGCGAGCAACCTGTCGAAAGAAGCCAGCATACTGGCAGCCAACGTCGACCAGGCATGCCTGGTCGTAACACTCGCGCACCCCACAACCGCCACAACCTTTATCGACCGTTTTCTCGCAACTGCCGAAGCCTACCGTGTCCCGGTAACAATCGTAATCAACAAAGTCGACCTACTGGGCGAGGACACGGCTATCGAACCGTCCGACATAACCCCGTCAGAGAATGAAGATCCAAATATCGGTTCAGGCGAAGAACTGCTCGATGCCGTCACATATCTGTATAGTTCCATCGGCTACAACGTGCTTCATGTATCTGCCAAATCAGGCTGCGGGATAGAAGAGCTGAAAAGCATCCTGCAAGGCAAAATCTCACTTATCGCCGGAAATTCGGGAGTGGGCAAATCCACCTTGATAAACCGTATAATCCCGGGACTTGATTTAAAAACGGCATGTATTTCCGACGTTCACGACACAGGGATGCACACAACCACATTCTCCGAAATGTTCCCGCTTCCCGGCGGCGACGGATGGATTATCGACACCCCGGGTGTGCGTGGATTCGGCACAATAGAGTTCGACCCTCACGAAGTATCGCACTTCTTCCCTGAAATATTCAAGCTCTCCAAGGACTGCCGTTATGGCGACTGCACGCACACTCACGAACCGCAATGCGCCGTTCTCGAAGCCCTGCGTGACCACCGTATAGCCCTGTCACGCTATAATTCCTATCTCAGCATCCTTGCCGACTCCGAGCCCGACAAATACCGCAAACCGTTCTGATAAAACGGGTGGATACATAATGGCGGCGTGTCAGTCCATGAATCGTTCCGAAAAAATAGAATCGGCTTTTTGATTGATAATCATATCCAGAAGGTCGATTGAGGCAACAGGGTCGGCATTTTCTGCAACATTGCGGGGTTCGGGATTTTCATTTTTCCCTTTCGCCGTAACCAAGGCAACCTCTTTGGCTGCATTATTATTACCTGTAGCGTCGGAGGCAGCCTGCCCTGCAACGACAGCCTTGGATGCAGTGTCATCCCCATTTTTTCCCAAACATGACGGAAGCTCGTTAAAGGCGATTTCAGCCGAAGGCACAGGCACCGGGCTGACAGGGGAAGGTATTTCCGACGGCGCGGCAGGCGATGGGTAAATGTCATCTTCACGGCGGTTATCCTTCTCTTTTTTCTTCGAGCTTTTCGCCCCACGGTCTGTCTTAGCCCACGAGGCATATGCGCCGTCTATACGCCCTATCCCACGGAACCTGTCACCCCAATATCCGGCATCCACACGGCTGACCATGACCCCACGGCTTGATGAGGCATGAATCATCTCCCCCTTGCCGATATAAAGCCCGACATGCGAAACCGAGTTTTCGCTTTTTCCCGACCCGAAAAACACGAGGTCCCCCATACGGGCCTTGTTACGTGCCACTTTGGTACAATACGATTTCTGCTCCACGGTGGTTCGTGGAATTTTCATAGCACACACCGTTCGGTAAAGCTCCATCACAAGGCCGGAACAATCAGTGCCATTTCGGTCACGGCCGCCATAACGATAAGGCGTACCCAGCCACCGGCGGGCTTCCGAAGCAAGGTCACGTCCCATGGCATCCGATTCCTCATTCGAATAATCAACCGCATAATTCGTCATGCTCCCTGCATTGCCCTCATAGGCACTTCTGCCGCCACCTTTAGATGAGCGGCAACCGGAAAGCAAAGTCACACAGAGTGCAATAAAAACGATTATGCGGGAAAGTTTCATAAATAAGTCGTGGAAATTATTTTATATTGTCTGAGAGCATACTTTCAGTCGATTTTTGTCCGAAGATGAAGGAGTGTAGCGAGCTACACGACTGAAGATGAGGATAAAAAGCGGCGAAAGGATGCCGCAGAGAATATAAAGCCGGATTATAGGTTTTATGCGTAATAATTTTCATGACTTACTTATGAATCAAAGAGCCGTAAAATTCCTGGAAAACGTGTCAGTCAACACTATGCATGTTGTTTTGCAAATTTAAGACAACTTTCACGAGTTTACAAAGCCAAACAGCATTATTTAACTTAAAACATATCATGCCTCAACACCGTAAAAAGCGACCGTACATCCCCGTCATTCCCGCCCGGTAAGTAAAATTGGTAAATCAAACCGCAATTTTGATACACTCCATCCACCTCGCCAATCATAACTTTGCAACAATAAAACAATCCTCAGCAGTACGGCATGGTGACACTTACGAAAATTTCATTAACCCTCATAATATCCGCAGCAGCACTAAACACCCAACACATTATGGCACAACATAATATCAAGCAGACTGCCGGGCGTGTAACCCTTGGGGAATTCGCCCCGAAATTCGCCGAGATTAACGATGACATCCTGTTCGGTGAAGCCGTATGGAATGATTCGACCCTCAGCCTCCACGACCACAGCATGGTCACAATATCGGTTCTCCTCGGAAAAGGCTTAATCGACTCTTCATTCCGCTCTCATCTTGAAATGGGGAAACGACACGGAATCACACGGCAGGAAATAGCTGCCCTGCTCACGCAGGCAGCCTTCTATGCAGGCTGGCCTAACGCGTGGGCCGGATTCCGTATGGCCAAGGAAGTATGGGCGGAAAATGATGCGGCAACAGCAAAGGCCCGCTTCCAGCAAGAGATGATATTCCCTATAGGGGAACCGAACAATGCCTATGCCGAATATTTCACCGGCACCAGCTACCTGGCCAGAATCTCTACCGGGCAGATACCATTCGCCAATGTGACCTTCGAACCATGTTGCCGCAACAACTGGCACATACATCATGCCGACAACGGTGGCGGTCAAATGCTTGTAGGGGTTGCAGGGCGAGGATGGTATGTGGAGGAGGGAAAACCCGCACAACCGATCCTACCCGGAACAGTGATACATATCCCGGCAAATGTAAAACACTGGCACGGGGCGGCATCCGATAGCTGGTTTGCACATCTGGCATTCGAAATCCCGGGAAAGAACACCTCAAACGAATGGCTTGAGCCTGTCACTGACGATGAATACAACCTGCTGAAATAGATTGCAATAACAAACGCATAATTACAACCAAACGCTTTAAGGCCAACGCCTCCTCAACGGGCGGTGTTCGCCCTAAAGCGTTCCTTCAAATCAGGCAATTGCGGCAATTTCAGCAATGAACGGAGTGCGTTTTCATGCGACCCGTTAAACGTAATGCGGGCTTTGACCCTGGTGTAATCAACACCGAGCCGGAACGACAAGCCGAAAGGAAGCCCCCAAGCCTTTGCCAACACACTTCCTGACGCCACATCGACAATCATTGCTGCCCTGCGGCCACTGAAGTCTTCATTAAAGGAATTGGTATAGGCCGAAGAAATCTCACGATTGGATGAAAATACCAGACACCCGTCAAAAGCACCGAAATAGTAATTGTTGTCACCCTCGCTATAAGTCCATTGATTGCCTATATCCCTGGCCTTACCGCCTGCACGCTCTTTATACTGGCGCAACCCATCCCTCATCACATCCTCCGGTACATGAACCATAGTCTCCACATTCCATGAACCGGGAGCCGCCGAAGCCACAGCTTCAACCCCGCCTGCCGGAACCGCATAAAGCGACGTAGTGCCGTCAGCCTGCGACAGATAGACCGGTGCAAAGCGCCCGAACAACATACTCAGCCCCCTTACATTTCCGTCATATTTGCCGAATGCCAGCACAACTGCGGCATCGTTGGGGGTATAACGCAAAAAGTCTGTGTCGATTTCACCGAATCTCTTCCCTATTGAATCAAGTTTGCCATCACGATCCATGACCACGGCACCGGCCGACACCGACGCTTCAGTAACATTAAACCCTATACACAGCCAACGGCTGCCCCCAAGAAAACTCAGCGACGAACGACCGCAATTGACCGCAAGCCTGGCCGCCCCCGGGGCATCAAGAAACTCACGCACGCCTTCCAACTCTCCGAAATGGCTGCGATACGCCCCCTCAAGCGCCCCCTTTATATCATCAAAACGTGATGCGACCCAGCAACGGCCATTATCCATGACCAGCGCCATACCCCCTACTTCCGCACGGCGGAAATCCCGCTTGTTTTTCCCTTCCCCTATCACAGCCTTTTCAGGCTTGCAACCCATAATCCGGCAGAAAGCCTCCTCGTCACGAAGCCTGAACGTAAGAATCTCATGCCCCGCCGACGTGGTAAACATAATTACTTTCGACAAATCGGCACACTTGCCGGTTGAAAGGATGCCGGTGAATATATCACGGAAATCAGGTTCTGCAACCAGGCTGACAACCACAGAAGCACAAGGCGACGTAATCCCGTCCGACACAGCGACCTCACAACCAGCTTCCTTCAATAAGGATGCAAGGTCAACAACCTTTACGGCAACTGCATCATCAGGAACACCCTCTATCAGCGGCTCAACACTACGGGTGCCGCATCCGGATAATAAACCGGCAGCATAAACGAGCGCCGGAACCAATGTCAATAAAACCGGGATTCTCATATCTGACAAATTCTTAAATCCCCCCATACCATACTTTACAATTCAAGGCATAAATTGTTGACTCAAAGATGCTATAATTTATATTTTCAAATCAGACAGGCAATATAGGCAAGCTACACATGAAAAATCAGCTACACATGTTGTTGGCATCTACGGCCTGCCCCCGGTATGGCTCTATATGTATGGTCACAATCATCTCCTGCCCATATGCATCTTTAAGCCGGTTTTCCACATCTGTAGCAATGTGATGGGCATGTTCAACCGATATATCGGGATGAACCTTGATATGGAAATCGGCAATCATGCGGTTGCCGTTGCGCCTTGATGCGAAATGATGGAATGCCTCCACACCGGGGGTGCTACCTATAATCCGATACATGCCTCGCACAACTTCAGCCGGTAGCGCAACCTCAAGCAATTCCTTAACTGCCGGCATCCCGATTTTTACCGACACTATTATTATAAACACACTCACCACCATGGCAGCCAACGAATCCAGAACCCTCCAGTGCACACCGAAGAACATAGCCCCGCCGATACCGGCCAAGGTTGCCAGCGATGAGAACGCATCACTGCGGTGATGCCACGCATTTGCCACAACCACAGCCGAATGAATCCGCTCACCCGCCCGCCTGGTGTAATGGTAAAGCCATTCCTTCGATAAAATCGACACCAAGGCGGTTATCAGCGCAATCCACCTCGGAGCCTCCAGTTGCCCGCCATGCATTGCCCGCCAGGTCTTTTCAGCACCGTCTATAAAAAACAAGCCCCCCACAATCCCCAATATCAAAGCAAGCAACATGGTGGCAAAAGTCTCGAACTTGCCATGACCATACTGATATTCCTGATTAGCCTTCTTGCGTCCGATGCCTACGAATATCAACACGATGATATCGGTCACAAAATCGGAAAATGAATGCACCCCGTCGGCAACCATCGCAGCCGACCGGCCAAAAACGCCGGCAAGCACCTTACCTGCACCAAGCACGGCATTAACCCAAAAGCCTACCCATGTGACATGGCGGGCCACTTTGACGGCACGTTCATCCGAAATCTCGTTCTCAACAGAAACAAATCCCATATTTTTTCTACATTGAATCGCAAATTTACAATAAATCATTTGATCTAAGAACACAACCATGCACCATCTTGACTTTCATCTCAAAAGGCTTTTTTGTTTGTTTTAGCCGCACGGAACCGTTTAGTTAAATTATCTTGCACATTTTAACCCGGCACTGATTGGTAGGTCATATAAACGAAGACGAACAATAACCTGTCACTATAATCCACCAACCACCACAAATGAAAGTAACAGACCGTGACATCGCGGCGTGGCTTCGCCAGGAGCCGGAAAAAGGCTTCAGGCAATTGGTAAGCCGGTTCAGCGAACCAATCTACTGGCATGTACGCCGAATGGTGGTGTCACACGCCGACGCCCAGGATGTGGTGCAGGAAACGTTCCTGAAAATCTTCAAATCATCGGCCGACCTGCGCGATGACGATTCACTCAAATCGTGGGTCTACCGCATCGCCACCAACGAGGCATTGCGCCACCTGAGAAAAAACAGCCTGGAAAGCTACCCGATTGACGACGCCCCGGCCGGCCTTTTGGAACTGCGGGCTGACGAATACACCGATTATTCCGACCTCGAAGCCGTAAAGCTCCAAAAAGCGATAAACTCGCTGCCTGAAAAGCAGCGGGTAGCATTCAACCTCCGCTATTACGACGAGCTTTCATATGAGGAAATCGCCGAAATAACAGGGTCGACCCCGGCAAGTGCCAAGGTCAGCTACCACATAGCAAAAAACCGAGTAATTAACTTCATGAACAACCATGACTGATAACGACATGCAACAATTCCAGTTCGACAAAATCGGCAAAAAAACGCCGTACAACGTGCCGGAAGGGTTCTTCCGGGACTTGGAATCAACACTCATCCGAACCATTCCCGAAAAAGCGGTCGAAACTTCGCAAGAGGTCAGAACGGCTCCCTCACGCAGCCTTTGGTTATGGGCGATGAAAACCACCCTCTCGGCAGCCGCCGTCGTGGCAATCATATTGAGCATTACGGCATTGTTACCGCGCGTCAGCGAACCCGAACCCCTATCGTTGGAACAGGCATTCAGCAATCTGAGCGCAACCGACCAGGAATATATAATCGACACATTCCGGAATGATATGATAATAGATTATTAACACTTTAAAACTCTAAAGGAAACCTCTATGAAAAAGTTATTCAAATTCATATTGCCGATGTTGATGGCAATTATAGCCATCCCGGCCATTCAAGCCAAGGATAAGAAATCCGGCCGCCCTTCACGCGAACAATTCGCCGAAGTACAGGCAAAGAAAATCGCCGAAGATTTGAAACTCGACGAAAACACAACGAAGCAGTTTGTGGCCACATTCACCCAATGCCAAAAGGAAATCTGGTCGTCGGCACCACAAAAAATACGCAAAAACAAAGACCAAAAAGCATCGATGACCGAAGCCGAAGCCACCCAGATTATAAAGGACAGGTTCGCGCATCGTCAAAAAATCAACGAGATTCAGGAAAAATATTATAACGAATACAGCAAATTCCTGACCCAGCGACAAATTCTGCGCGTTTACAACCTGGAGAAAAAAATGATGGACAAAATGTTCCGTCAGCACATGGACGGGCGCCGAGGCAACGGACAAAAACATGGCAAACACCGAGGCACACCGCAGTGCAACGCTCCCGCACCGGGCGCATGCACACCATGCAACTGATACCGGCACGGCAAACAGCCCGTGCAGACCACGACACGTTATCAACCGTATTTCAGATGTAGGGAAGCGACAGGCCGTTATGCCTTTTTAATCAGGCATGGCGGCCTGTCCTATATCATGGCACTTATCATGAATAGCGTCGCATGGACATAGCATCCCTTCCAGCCCTACACGGAACGGGATATCATGCGACAACAACCGGGCTTTATATGCCTCGATTCGCGAAGGGTGCAACGAGGGTGACAGGACAACCGTATCGGGATGCAACCTGCGCCATACGTTCTCAACATCACCGTTGAATCCAGCTGTGACAAGGGCATAATCTACGTGCTGCCCTCCGGGAGGGGATTCCGCAGGTTCACGACCGGCCAAGGCAATAAACGTGTTCCCAATCACCCAGAAGCCACTGTCGGCATACCACCACTGCGAATCATTAACACCGTTTACCACTTCCAAAGAGCCAACGCCCCTCCGCCCCATGTAATCGGTCAGGCGCCGGCTTATCCGTTCACGCATATCATCATGGAAACGCTCCGGGGCATCGGTAAGCAACATCGCCTTATCACCTTCACGCAGAAGGACGACGGTTGCATAACGGTAACGCATGGCATAGGCTTCGGCTTCAGGATAACCAGGTTGAGATATGCGCAAAGCAAAAACAGCAAACACCGACAGCATCAACGCATAAAGCCCGAAAACCGGCCGTTTCTTCCTGAGGCCATACCACGCCGCAAAAACAGCCCCGTAATAAGGCAACAGCAGCCACCAATGAAAATACACATCACCCACAGCCGCCCCGGGCAGCCCGGCAACCCTGTGTGCCACCCATTCCATAACCTCATATACCCGTTCCACTACATCGACCAGACAACCCGGCGAAAAAGGCGTGAGATTCAGAAGCAGCAAAAGCACACCTCCGCCTATAAAAAACGGCAAAACAATCCCTACAGGGATATTGGCCAAAATGAAA